>Ga0209148_1001098_pt1 | contig 16270 bp, 13 predicted proteins | sample AraplaCol_mMF_r2_2_FD_184288 | JGI IMG/M metagenome (GOLD analysis project Ga0209148, IMG submission 184288) | Arabidopsis root microbial communities from North Carolina, USA - plate scrape CL_Col_mMF_r2 (SPAdes) (version 2) | ecosystem: Host-associated > Plants > Roots > Endosphere | place...
TCCGCAAGCCAACCACCTCCGCCGAGAAGGCGATCTCGTCGTCATAGGTCGAGCGCGCCAATCGCATCGCCGCCTTGTTGAAGGGCGTGAAGCAGACGGCATCGACCCGGCCGTCCCGGCCAAATTCGAGCGCGCACTTGTAGTTGGCGAGCGCAAATTGGCCGCCTGCAAGGCTCGCTACGCCACGCTCGACCCTGATGGGATCGAGGTGGCCGAGATCGAGGAACAGCGCATCGTCGTGCAGCTCGTCGAAATCGGCGCCCTGCTCGACCGCGGTCAATTCAGGCGCGACGCCTGCAACCTCCGCGCCCGCGTCGAAGACCCGGCGATCGCCGATGACCACGAGCCGGCACCGCGCGCGGATATCGTCCTGCGCCACGAGCTTTGCCGTCAACTCCGGGCTGATGCCGGCAGGATCTCCCATCGCCAGCGCAATCAGCGGCTTTCCCGTCATATGATCACCTTTTCCTGGTTCGTCGTTCTCGGGCTGGCGGATTTGCGGAAGATGCGTGCGAACAGCTGCAAGGCCAGAGGCATCAGCAGCAGGACGATGCCGGCCAGCACGAGGCATGTCACCAGCTTGTTGGCAAAGAAGATCCCGAGCGATCCCTTCGACATCAGCATCGACTGCCGGAACGCATCCTCGGCCTTGTCGCCGATGACGATGGCGAGCACCAGCGGCGCCAGCGGATAGAACAGCTTCTTGAAGAGATAGCCGACGACGCCGAAGCCGAGCATCATCACCACGTCGAGATAGGAGTTCGACACCGAATAGGCGCCGACGACGCAGATGATCACGATCAGCGGCGCGATGACCACAAAGGGTATCCGCATCAGGGCGGCAAACACGGGGACGGTCAGCAGCACCAGCGCGACCGCGACGATGTTGCCGACATACATGGAAGCAATCAGACCCCAGACGAAGTCTTTCTGGTCCACGAACAGCATCGGCCCGGGATTGAGACCCCAGATCATCAACCCGCCCATCATCACGGCCGCCGTCGCCGAACCGGGAATGCCGAGCGAGAGCATCGGCAAGAGCGCGCTGGTCCCGGCGGCATGGTCCGCGGTCTCCGGCGAGATGATGCCTTCGACCTCGCCGGTGCCGAAGTAGCGGCCGCGACGCGAGAAGCGGCGGGCGATGCCATAGCTCATGAAGGACGCCGCGGTCGGGCCGCCCGGCGTGATCCCCATCCAGCAACCGATCGCCGCGCTGCGCAGCAGCGCAACGCTGTGGCGCGGCAGGCGGCCAACAGCGCGGAACACCTCGCGCCAGTCGATCTTCGAGGAGACGGCGCGGGCATGAAATTCCTCTTCGACCGCGACCAGGAGCTCACCGATGCCGAACAGGCCCATCACCGCGACGACGAAGTTGACGCCCTTGACCAGTTCGTCGATGCCCATGGTGAGGCGGACGCTGCCGGAGACGGTGTCGATGCCGATGGCGGCGATGGCAAAGCCGATCGCGAGCGCCACCACCGTCTTCATCGGCGCTGCGCCGCCCATGCCGACGAAGCTGGCAAAGGCCAGGAAATAGACCGCAAAATATTCTGGAGGTCCGAACGCGAGCGCGACCTGCGCCACCCATGACGCCAGGAAGGTGATCAGGATGACGCCGACCAGCGCGCCGAACGCCGCCGAGCCGAAGGCGGTCGCGAGCGCCGTGGTCGGCCGTCCGTCGCGCGCCATCGGATAGCCGTCGAAGGTGGTCGCGACCGAGGACGGCTCGCCGGGAATGTTGAACAGGATCGAGGTCACGGATCCGCCGAACAGCGCGCCCCAATACATGCTGGAGAGCAGGATGATCGCCGAGACCGGCTGCATGCCGAAGGTCAGCGGCAGCAGCAGCGACACCCCGTTCGGCGCACCGAGGCCCGGCAGCACGCCGACGAGAATGCCGAGCAGAACGCCAACGACCATCAAGGCCAGATGCGGCACGGTGACCGCGATGGTGAAACCGTGCAGGAGCTCCGAGAGATTGTCCATCGCGCGCCCCTCAGAACCCGAGCGCCGCGGCGAGCGCGCCGTGCGGCAGGCTCACCTGGAACATGCGCTCGAACACGACGTAGAGCGCGAGCGCCGTTGCCGCCGCCGTCACCACCGACCGCACGACGGATTGATGCCGGGGGATCGCGAGCACCGCGAAGACATAGGCCGCCGAGGCGATATACATCCCGAGCAGCGGAATCGCGGCGACGAAGATCGCGGCGGGCACGAACAGGCCCGCCAGTCGCCGCAGCTCGATCGACGTGATGGCGGTGGGAACGTTCGCCAGCGAAGCTGCCGGCACGGCGCCGCGCACGAGATTGTAGAGACTGCCGGCGACGATGATGATGCCCGTCAGGAACGGGAACGTGCCTGACTCGACGCCCTCGCTGGACCAGCCGATGCCGTTGTCCAGGCTCTGCACCGCCACTGCGACACCAAAGCTGCCGGTGAGGATCGCGGTCGCAAGTTCGAGGGCGCGGCGTGAGATCATCGAAGGCTCCCGTCGCGCAGCGGACCCAGCATTCGCTGTCGTCCCGGCGAACGCCGGGACGACGGCGGAGTTTGGAGCGACCGCCACCTCACTTGACCAGCCAGCCCTGCTCGCTCGCGACCTGTCTGACGTGCTCGAGATCCTCCTTGATGAACTTGTCGAACTCGGCGCCGGTCAGGAACGTGTCGATCTGCGAGCTCTTCTCGATGTAGTCCTTCCATTCCGGCGTCGCCTGCACCTTCTTCATGAGGTCGACATAGTAGGCCGCCTGCTCAGGCGTGACCTTGCCGGGCAGCCAGACCGTGCGCGGCTGCTCATATTGCTTGATGTCGAGGCCCTGCTCGGCGCAGGTCGGCACGTCGCCCCAGCCCTCGGTGGCGGTGATCTTGGGGCCTTCCGGCAGGCGCTTCGGGCTGAAGACGCAAAGCGGACGCTGCGTGGCGCCGCGCCATTGGCCGAGGCTCTCACTGGGATTGTTGACGTGGGAATCCAGGTGCCCGCCGGCGAGCTGCACCGCAGCCTCGGCGCCGCTCTTGAAGGGAATATAGGTGAGCTTCACGTGCCCGGTCTTCTCGATCATGCGCGTCAGCACCTCGTCGGTGTCCTTGGACTGCGCGCCGCCCATCTTGAAGTCGCCTGATGCGGCCGCCTTCAGATAGTCGCCGGCCGTCTTGTACGGGGCGTCCTGCTTCACCCAGAGCAGGAACTCGTCCTGCGCCATCGCCGCGATCGGGGTCAGGTCGGTGTAGTTGAAGGCGACCTTGGAGACGAGCGGCTGCTGCCAGGCGTTCGAGGTGCCGAAGATCACCTTGTAGGGATCGCCCGCGGAGGCCTTGCCGTAGACATAGCCTTCGGCGCCACTGCCGCCGCCCTTGTTGACGACGACGATCGGTTGATCCGTCAGCTTGTACTTGGTGATGATGTTCTGCACCGCGCGGGCGAGATTGTCGGTGCCGCCACCGGGACCGGCGGTCGCCACGAACTCGATCGGCTTCTGCGGCTGCCAGGCAGCACATGCAGGCGCCGTGCCCGCGAGCACGGCCGCACTGACGGACAACAGGAAGAGAGACGTCCCACGCATGATTTCCTCCAACTGACTTTTTCTGTTTTGTTTGATCAGTCGTCTCGACGTCTGTTCAGGCGACGCGTTCTTTGCGCTCCCTAGATGCCGCGACAATTGCGCCTTCTTTCTCGAGCGCTTCGATTTGCGTCTGGTCGAACCCGTGCTCGGCCAGCACCTCGCGCGTATGCTCGCCATAGATGGGCGCGCCTGATGCGACCTTGCCCGGCGTCTCCGAGAATTTGACCGGCAGTCCGATCGTCTTGACCGGGCCGAGCGTTGAGTGCTCGACCTCGACGACCATCTCGCGCGCCAGCGTCTGCGGATCGCTCAAGGCCTCGAGCATGTCGTGAACGGGGCCGCAAGGCACGCCCTTCTCGTCCAGCGCTGCGAGCCAATGCGCGCGCGTCCGGGTGCGGAAGCGCTCGCTCAGGACAGCTTCGAGCTCCTTCAAATTGGCCATGCGGTCGGCACCGGTGACAAAGCGCGGATCGGCGGCGAGCTCGCTGGCGCCGAGCGCTTCCAGCATCAGCAGCCAGTGCTTCTTGTTGGCGCCGCCGACCACGAGCCAGCCGTCGGAGGCCTCGAACGCCTGGTACGGTGCGTTGAGCGGATGCGCCGAGCCCATCGCGCGCGGCGCCGTGCCGGCAGCGAGCGCGATCGTCGACTGCCAATAGGTCTGCACCAGCGCCGCCTCATAGAGCGAGGTCTCGACCCACTGCCCCTCCCCGGTCTTGAGGCGATGCGTGTAGGCGGCGAGGATGCCCATGCTCGCCAGCAGGCCGGCGGTGATGTCGGACAGCGGCGGCCCGCACTTCACGGGCGGACCATCAGGGCGTTCGCCGGTAAAGCTCATGATGCCGCTCATGGCCTGTGCGACGAGGTCAAATCCCCTACGGTGCTTGTACGGACCGGTGCGGCCGAAGCCCGACAACGAGCAATAGATCAGCGCCGGAAACTGCTTGTGCAGTTCTTCGTAGCCGAAACCCAGGCGCTCCATCGCGCCAGGCGCAAAATTCTCCACCAGCACGTCGGCGTCTGCGATCAGGCGCCGCAACACCTCCTTGCCGCCGTCGGTCTTGATATCCAGCACGATGCCGCGCTTGTTGCGGTTCATCATCAGGAACGAGGCAGCCTCGTCACCAATTTTCGGCGGCACCGAATGACGGGTGTCGTCGCCACCAGGCCATTTCTCGATCTTGATGACGTCGGCGCCCATGTCGGCGAGCATCAGGGTGCAGGTCGGCCCCGCCATGACATGGGTGAGATCGATGACCTTGAGGCCGGCGAGCGGGCCGGCGCGGCGTGAGGCGGAGTGCGATCGATCGCTTTGCATTCGGGGCGTCCTATTGTCCGCGCCACTGCGGGGCGCGTTTGCTGAGGAAAGCATCGAGCCCTTCGCGAAAATCCTGGCTCGTGTAGCACATCAGGATGAGGTCTTCGCCCTCGTCCCGCGTCAGCCGCCTTTGCAGGCGGGAGACCGCCTGCTTGGTCGCGTTCAGCGTCAGCGGCGCATGGCTGGCAACGAGGCGTGCGACCTCGTCAGCACGCCTGTCGAGCGCGGTCAGATCTTCGACGACCTCGCCGAGCAGCCCGATGCCGGCGGCCTCGGCGGCATCAACGAGCCGCGCCGTGAAGATCAGATCCTTGACCCGCGCAGCCCCGATCAGCGCAGTGAGACGGCTGACATTGGACATCGACAAGCAATTGCCGAGCGTCCGGGCAATCGGAAAGCCGATTTTCGTGCTTGATGTGCCGATGCGCAGGTCGCAAGCCGCGGCAATGCCCGCCCCACCGCCGGTGCAGAAGCCGTTGATCGCCGCAATGGTCGGCACCCGGCATTGCTCCAGCGTGGTGAGCACCCGATCGATCCGGTTCTCGTAGTCGATGGAGTCCTGCGGCGTTTTGAACTCGCGGAACTGGTTGATGTCGGTTCCCGAGGCGAAGGCCTTGTCGCCGGCGCCGCGCAGCACCAGCACCTTGATGGACCTGTCGTCATTGGCCTGCTCGCAAATGGCCGCAAGCCGCTCATACATGGCGAAGGTGAAGGCGTTTCGCGCCTGCGGGCGGTTGAAGGTGATTCGGCCGATCCCGTCCTTGCATTCAAAAACGAGGTCATCCGCCGCTACGGCCTGGTCCATTTCCTCGATCCCATCTGTTTTTTGTATTTTTGAATGCAAAATTTGGGATTTTCAAGATATAATTACCTGACTTTCGTCTATTGGATCATTTTTGCATTCAAAACTTGAGATGGCCCATGCTGCATGAAGAGGTCGTCGGCCGCATCCGCGACATTCTGCTCGACGGCGAGATCCCGCCGGGTGCGCGGATTCCAGAGCGCGAGCTGTGCGAGCGGCTCGAGATTTCGCGCACGCCGCTGCGCGAGGCGCTCAAGGTGCTGGCTGCCGAAGGCCTCGTGCAGCTGCTGCCGCATCGCGGCTCGCGCGCGGCCAAGCTGACCGACAAGGACATGCGCGATCTCTTCGAGGTCTGTCAGGGCCTCGAAGCGCTCGCCGGCGAGCTCGCCTGCGAGCGCATCACCGATCGCGAGATCGCGGAGATCGCCGCGGCCCACGCGGCGATGGTGCAGCATTATCGCGAGGGCGACCTGATCCAGTATTACCGCGGCAACCGCGCCATTCACGAGGGGATCGTCAACGCCGCCGGCAATCCCGTGCTCGCGGGGCTCTACGCATCGGTGACCGCGCGCATCCGCCGTGCCCGCTACGTCACCCCGATGACGCCACAGCGCTGGGCCCTCGCCGTCAGCGAGCACGAAGCCATCCTGAACGCACTCCAGCGCCGCGACGGCACTGGCCTCTCCCACATCTTGCGCGCGCATCTGCGCCACAAGCGTCAAGAGGTGCTGCAGGCGGGCTTTGCGGAGACGGAGACGAGCGAGCTCACGCTGAAGATTGCGTGAGGCTCATCACTTAACCGCCAACACCGGGAAGTCCCCTTTCTGGCAGCCGTTGCGCGGCCTTCTCTGCGCCAAGCAGAGCGCTTGCCTCGCGCAACCACAGGGAGCATGATCCGCCAATCGTGCCGGAGATCGAGACCCCTTGAGGTGAGCTGTGATCCTTGCGCAAGAACCAGACCTTTTGATTGAAAAGGATGCCCACGGGATCGTGCGCGAGCTGCGCCATTTGCAGACACCCGCGGTGGCCGAACTCAAGCAATCAGCGAAGCAGGCGGCGCTCGCATATCTCAGGATGGCGGCACTCGAAAGAGGACTCCTGCCGCTCGACAAGCGCGACTGGGAGCATCTCAGGGACACCATCGATGCCGATGGACCGGCCCGATCCGGCCAAGCGAGATTTCGATGGGTCGCCCCCCGCGAATTGACGCGGAATTCCGTCACCGAGACCACGATCGTCTGGTGCCAGCAAACGGCTCCGCTCGACAAGACACCCGACTTTATCCCCGACGCATTGGGCGCCAGCATTCGCCTGGTCGTCCATCATCGAAAGCAGACCCAGCAAGTCACCAGCGCGCGATTGACGACGATCCAGCACGCTCGCCTGTCGATCACGTCGGACCACGTCGAACAAAAATTCGGCAAGCTGAATCCGGCGTGGGCGGATGGGATCACGGCGGAAATGGCCCTGGAGTTCCTGGGTCCCATCCTCGGCCTTCCTGATGTCACCGGCGGCATCGACAATGCGCGGCTCGTTGCCTATGTGCGGGACAACCGCAGCGCGATCTATGACGGCATCCTTGGCCTTGCGATCAGCGCCACGGTCTTCATGCCCGTGGCCAGCGGCGATTCGATTGCGCACCGAATTCTGTACGACCCGCTTGAAGACAAGCTGATACGCAAGTCGCCGATTGCGTCGGCTTGCGCCGGCTATGCCTTTCTCAACGATCCCGACAGCAAGACGGGTGCCTTTGCGATTCGCCACGACAGCGACGCCGACCTGCTCGATCACGAACGCGATCCCGTTGCGTTGCTCGACCTCGATCATGCCGGCGGCGGACGCCGCAAGCTCTCGGGACCGCGCGTACGCGTGCTCTCGCCGTCCGTGCTAGGCAAGTCCTACGATCCGCCGAAGCAGCGGCCTCCGTTCGCCTTCTCGGCGCGGACCAACGAGTTCGCGGCGGTCAGCGCCTACTGTCATTGCGACTCGATGATGCAATTGATCGAACAGTACGGATTTGATCTCGCAGACCATTTCGGCAAGGTCGCCCTGCCCCTCACCGTCGAGCATCGGGCCAAAATGTTGACCGGGCCGGGCGCGCACGACGGTCGCGGCATCAATGCCTATGTGACGCCATTCCGCGCCGACCAGCTGGCACCGCAGTGGGACGTGAGGATGCTGTTCGGGCTCGCCGATTTCGCCGATACCTGGAAGGACCCGCTGGGACTCGTCGCCGACGTGCGCTTTGTCTGGCACGAGTTCTGCCACGTCCTGATCATTGCCGCGACCGGCTCCACGGAATTCGACTTTGCGCATAGCGCCGGCGATGCGCTGGCGGCCATCATGTGCGATCCCTCATCGAAGCTGCCGGCCGCCGATCGTGGCGCGACCTTCCCCTTCATTCAGCTGCCGTTTCGCTACCACGATCGCAAGGTCGGCGATGGATGGGGCTGGAACGGCACGCAGTACGAGAAGCCGGCGCCCACTTATGGATTGCGGGATCCGGTCGGCTACAACGCGGAGCAGATCCTGTCGAGCACGCTGTTCCGCCTCTACCGGGCCATTGGCGGCGACGCACTCCGCCTCAACGACGCGGGCGAGTGGGAAGCGGATGTCGATTACCGCAGGGCGGCCGCCTATCGTTGCGCATACCTGATCGTGCGTGCGATCGGTTCGCTCGGCCAGGTCACGACAGAGCCGACCAGCGAGGCGAGCCAGTTCGCGACGGCGTTGATGGAAGCCGATATCGGCACGGCCGATCTTGACTACGATGGATCGAGCCGCCCGGGCGGAATGATACACAAGGTCGTCCGCTGGGCCTTCGAGCGGCAAGGCCTTTACCAGGTCGCGACGACAGGCACGCTCAACGAACCGGGACGGCCGCCGGCAATCGATATCTGCGTCGATGATGGCCGCACCGAGATCTACGAGTACAGCATCACCTGGTCCACTCCTCCCACCGTGCTGTGGATCCGGAACAGCGCGGACGGCCGCACGACAGACCAGCCACCGGTGCCGGGCCACGCCAATTCCGTCTACGTCATTCTGAGCAACCGCGGCGACCAACCGGCAACAGCGGCAAAGGTGGATATCTTCGCCGCCGTCGGCGTTGACGCCGACACCTGGAACGCCACGTCAGGCCAATGGGTAAAGCTGCCGGCAACCAACACGACGCAGTCCGTTGGCAGCGGAGGCTCGGTGACGTTCGGCCCGTTCAGCTGGACGCCGCGGGCCGGCGCCAGAAATGCCTTGCTGGTGCGCGCGACCGTCGCGGGCGATCGCAGCAATATCGACGACAATTCCGGCCTGCCCTGTGCCGCAGGTCCTGCGCCGGTGGAAGATCTCGTCCGCTACGACAACAATCTTGGTTACAGGGAGTGGACGTTGCCGTAGCCACGAAAGACCGGGATCATCCCCGTCAGGCTGGGAATCCGGGGAATGGCTCGTTCGTTGGCGGCGTGATCGATAGAGCCCACTCGTCCTTCGCCTCCTTGAACAGGTTGACGATGTCAGGGCAGTTGGCCTTGATCATGGTGGTGCACTCACCGGCGATGAATTTGCCTGCCGCCGTATCGCTCGGATAGTGCACGCCCGCACGTTCGCGATTGAACGCAACCCGCGTCGCAAGCCAATCGAGCTCGGTCGTGTAGTCGGGCAGCACTTCTTCCAGGAAAAGCGACATCAGCCAGCTCTGCAGGGAATGGCCACTCGGGAATGAAGCGTGGGCCGGCGGGCCAAAGGCCGGCAGCAGGCCCGGACACACAAAGGATGGCCGAGTCCGGTCGTACTTCTTCTTGTAATAGGCCGCGACGATCTGGCCGATACGCACGGCGAGGTTTGTGACCACGAGGGTCTTGAGGTGCGCGCGGCTGTTGATGTCCAGCATGCTCACCCAGTAGCCGGGCGCGTTGTCATGCTGGAACACGATCTCGCCCATGTACCGTTCGCGATCGGTCTGCATGAGCTGCTGGAGATGGAGAATCTCGGCATTGATGAACTTGACGTAGTTCGCGTTGCTGGGTTGCCAGCCGAGCAGGTCGGGAGTCTGCCCGGTCAGATCGATCGTTTTCCAGTTGGGGCATTTTTCGACGAACTCGGTGAGAAAAAGCAGCGAGAGGACATCGGGATCCCACGGCCCGATCCGGTGCTTCCATGCGGCCTTCGGCAGCGATCGGTCCGGAAAGCTCGGATCGGCGTTCGGGCCAAGGTCGTATTGCAGGGTCAGAGGGCGGAAGTCGAGCTCGGGCGGCGTCGCCCCGAAGCCCATCCCCATTCCCATTCCCATACCCATACCCATGCCCATTCCCATCCCCATACCCATTCCCATGCCCATTCCCATGTCGTCCTCCGGAGCTTGTTTTGCGGGAACCAGTTTCGTGACGGCTAGCAAACGCCGCGGTGCCATTCGTCTCGCCGTTAGCGAGGCAACCCGGCTTCGATCAATCGTTCGGCAAGCAGAGCGCGGCGCGCCGGCTGCTTGATCGGGTACCAGCTGCAGTATTTGTCGACCGAGAATGATGGATCGATGCGCATGTGCGCAGCGCCGACCTCGCGCGCGCGCTCAAGCGAGCCGGCAGCCACCAGGCTTGCCGCAAGCAGACGCAGATTGGCGACAAACTGAGGCGCCGCGGCCATGACCTTCGTGCCCCAGTGCACGGCCTCGTCGAAGGTCCCGTTGGTGTAATGGGCGTTGGTGAGCGCCGACTGGTAGAAGTAGGCATATGGATCGAGCGGCGACAACGATATCCCGTAGGATGCACGCGCCACCGCGCGCGGCCCGTCGCCGAGGTAGCAATAGGTCGACGCGCTCAGGGTCCAGGCGATCGCGGAATTCGGCGTCCCCCCGATTGCGCGGTCGAACGCGTCGATGGCGCGGTCATACGCGGCGAACAGAAACGAATTGATGTGCCCGTAGATCGTCAGCGCTATCGGATCCGACGGCTCGAATTCGAGCGCGCGCGATGCGAGCGCGAGAGCCTCGCGCGAGTCAGCCTTGAAGTCGGTCGAATGTCCCTCGCCAATGTGCAGGATGTACCACTTCGCCATCAATGCGTAGGCCGTCGCGTAGCGGGGATCGTGTTCGAGGGCACGCTCGAACAGGGTCCGCGCGATCTGCATGTCGTCATGGCCGAGACGATAGAGACGATACATGCCCTGCAAGACCAGGTCGTAAGCGTTCATGCTCTGCGGAGCCTTGCGCTCGGCATGCTTCAGCTCGGATATGTGGATATGCGGCAGGAGCGCGTAAGCGATGCTGGTCGCGATGTTCCCCTGAACGTCGAACAACTGGTTGATCGATGCCTCATACTGATTGGTCCACAGCATCGACCTCGTATCGACATCGACCAGTTGCACCCGCATCCGCAGCAGCTCGCCGCTCCGCGTCAGCGTCCCCGTGACGAGATACCGCACGCCCAGGTGATGACAAACGCTGCCAGGATCGACGGTGGGGTCGGTGAACCCGAGCGTCGACGTGCTGGACACGACAAACAGCTCGCGGATTCCCGCCAGTGACGCCACGATGTCGTGGACGATCCCCTGTGCGAGATAGGCCTCCGCCGGTTCGAGACCGAGCATCTGCAGGGGCAGGACTGCGACAGACGGCTTCAGCGCATGAGCCACCGAGACGGCCGGAGGCCGCAGCTCGTGATGCGCGATCTTGAATGCCCGGATGCGCCGCTCGATATTCTTGAGCGTCAGGAAGCCGAGCTCGGCGGCCTGGTAGCGCAGATGATCCTTCACCTGATCGTGGATGGCCCCGGAAATCACGATCCCGCCCGGGCCGGCGAATTCCTGAAGCCGAGCCGCGATATTGACGCCGTCCCCGTAGATATCGTCGTGCTCGGCGATGACGTCGCCGACATTGGCCGACATCCGCAATTGCAGCGGGTTGCCGCCTTCCGACGCCGATTTTTCCAAATAAAGCTGCGTGCCGAGCGCGAAACTGATCGCATCCTGCGGGCGCTTGAATTCCAGGAGCAGCCCATCGCCGGTACTTTTGATCACCTCGCCGCCACTCGAGGCGACACGCGGCTCGATCACGGCCTCACGCATCGACATCCATCGCCGGTGCGTGCCTTCCTCGTCGCTTCCCATCAGCCGGGAATATCCGACGACATCGATGAAGATCGTGGCTGCCGTACGCCTTTTCGGTCGGCTCTGATCCGAGCCGTTGTCCGGAGACTCGTTGTCGACACTGATCATCATGACAGGCGCAACAACTGCTGGCGGCCACAGCCATTGTGGCACCGAGAAATTGTAGCAAACAGGCGCTAATGGGCAAATGCAAGGCCTGCGCTCACACATGAGCAGAACTTTCAGCAAGTTGGCAAGCATTGCAACTACAACGTGCTTAAGCAAGATGCCTGCTTCGGCAAAGGAATGGAAATGCTCGCATTTTTGTCGAATGCGAGGGCTTGCCCATCAGAGTACCGCGCGTCGTGCAGAGCTGGTCTTCCGCGACCTCAGAACGCACCTCTGGAAGGCGGAATTCGCTCCGGAACAGTTTCGGCTAGGCGCGATTGCCGAACAAATCGAGCGTGATCGACCGCAACCAGCGGTGGGCGGGATCACGGTGGTAACGCTCGTGCCAGTATTGGGCGATTTCAATTCGCGGCAATGTGACCGGCGTCTTGAACACGGTCATCCCCAGCGGTTCGGCGATGATCGCGGCAAGGTTGGCGGGCAAGGTCGCCACCCCGTCGGTTTGCGAGGCCACGATCGCGCCTGCGATGAAGCTCGGCACCTGCAGCAGGATATTCGTGCGCGCAATCGCGCGCGTCAGAACGCGCTGTGTCTCGAGATGGGCCGCATGACCGGTCTCGGACGCCGTGATCAGGATATGCTTCTCGTCGAGAAAGCCACGGCGCGTGCGCGCTGCAGCAGGCCTCGGATGGCCGCGCCTCACGACGCTTGCGTAGCCGTCCGAATAAAGCCGCTGCGAGCGAAGATGCCCCGCCGCGCGCGGCAGGGCGCCGAGCGCGAGGTCCGCCTCGCCGGATTCGAGCTTGACGGCGAAGTGCCGGGAGTCGAGCGGGATTGCGCGCACCTGGACACGCGGCGCGAGTTCCGACAGACGCGCGACCAGAGGCGGCAGGAACCGCACCATGCCGACGTCGGTCAAAAGCAGGCTGAAGGTCTTCTCGGATTTGCGCGGATCGAACGGCAGCCGCTCCTGCCACAGCTTATCGGCCATCTCGAGCAAGGCGCGGATCTGCCCTGCCATCTCGACGGCACGCGCCGTCGGCTGCACGCCGGTGCCGTGCCGCACGAACAGCGGATCGTCGAAACGCTGCCGCAACCGCGCCAGCAGCTTGCTGATCGCCGGCTGCGTGGTCTCCAGGCTCACCGCCGCGCGCGTGATGCTGCCCTCGCGGATCAAGGCGTCAAGCACGCGCAGATCCCGGAAGTCGATCCCGGAAGATTCCATTTTTGACATGTGAAACATTCCTTTGCGGCTATGGATCGAGCTTGGCGCTTTGCTATCCTGTCGTCAACCAAACGGCCGACCACAGCCGACACGGAGGACGCCATGACCAAATTCGTGATCGAGTCTCACTTCCGCCTGCAGGAATGGGTGGCCGAGGAGAAAGGCTACTTCCGCGATGAAGGGCTCGACTACGAGTTCCGCGAGCTGATCCGCTCGAGCGAGGGCCAGCACCACAACAAGGTCAACGAGGGTGCCTTCCAGAGCATCGAGAAGGGCCGCAAGGCCGACGTCAGCTGCGCCTGCCACTGGACCGTCAACGTCGCGGCCTCGAACGGACACGCCAAGCTCTACGCCGACGTCTATTCGGTCGCGCCGTCCGGCATCTTCGTTCCCGCGGATTCGAAGATCCGCACGCCCGCCGATCTTGCCGGCGTGCCGATCTCGGTCGGCTTCCAGTCAGGCAGCCATTATTCGACGATCCAGGCGCTCGAGCCGTATCTGGCGCCCGGCCAGATCAACCTCACCTTCGAGGACGGCATGCTGTTCCGCCGGATGGAGCTGCTGTTCGAAGGCAAGAGCGCGGCGGCCTCGCTGTTCAACGGCCCCTATTATTTCGCCGAGCAGCTCGGCTATCGCAAGATCATCGACACGACGTTCATGATCGCATCCATGATCAATGGCGATCCGGCGCCCGAGGACATCAAACGCTACTTCCGCGCGCTGAAGAAGGCCCAGCGCGACATCGATCTGCGGCCGGAGCTCTACACCCACTATTACAAGAACGAGTTTCCGGAGCGTTTTCACGCGGCCATGGACACGCGCCGTTGGGGCCCCGGCGAGCGCATCGTGTTCGAACCCTATTCCCGAGAGATCTACGAGCAGTCGTTCGACTGGATCGAGAAGCACGGCATCTTCAAGGACGGCACGATGGGCCATGGCAGCTACGACAAGGCGACGGTGGCCTTCGGCAGAATTTGAGCACGGGTAGCCGGTAGCTCGCGTCAAGAAGCAGGGTGCTCCAGATCGGGCCGCTTCGTCTGAAGGAATGCGGCGAGAGCGCCGTGCCCCTTGTAGAGAAAGCTCCAATAAACGCGCCTGCCGTCGCGGCTCTCGACGAACCAGTAGCCGGTTATCGTTGTTCCCGTTCTCGAAATTTCGCCCCACGCTATTCTGGTTCGTCGCAGTCCCAGGGTGGGACCAAACAGGTTCGAGGGACCTTCAATAGACTTGTCATCCCAGGTCACCCTATGGACGGAGGTGAGCGATGGCGACATGAAGACCGCAGCACCGAGCCCCAGGAGGGCCAGCACCACCCCTACCCAGCCGGCTCCCTGACACAGGACGCCGTACAAGCCGGCAAGCGCCATGATGCAACCGCCGACGATGGTCAGCCAGGCGGTGCTTTTCTCCGGCTCAATTGCGCCTGCGGCCTCGGCAAGCACGCTCGGCTTCGCCCGCCGGAGCACCCAGGACACGAGTGCGATCAGGGCAGCGGTCATCACGACCCCAAACAAGACTCGCAACACCGACGGTGAAGTCACCCAACATCCCCCGATATTGCCCTGTAAGCCGGCGTGGGGTTAGTCTTCCGCTGCCCCTAGCACCCGAGCTTATCGGCGATCCCGCCGAAATCCTTGGCGACGATGTCCCAGTTGCCAGTGGCGTCGAAATCGACCTTCTGGTGCGGGCCGTACTCGGTCGGCCGCGCGACAAAGGCGGTCTTGAGGCCGTTCTTCTGCGCCGCGGCGAGATCGCCGTTGTGGGCGGCCACCATCATCACCTCTTCAGGCTTGAGACAGAGCAGCTTTGCGGCGCCGAGATAGGTTTCGGGATCGGGCTTGTAGTGCTCGAACAGCTCGGCCGACATGATGAGGTCCCAGGGCAAGCCTGCGAACTTCGCCATGTTGGTGAGCAGCGCGACGTTGCCGTTTGACAAAGGCGAGATCACGAATTTGGTCTTGAGCCGCGTCAGGCCGGCGACGCTGTCGGGCCAGGGGTTGAGGCGGTGCCAGCCCTTGGTGAGATGATCAAGGTCGGCGTCCGTGAGGCCCTTGATCGCGAATTTCTCGACCAGCTTTTCCAGCGAGCGGCGATGCAGATCGTCGAGCATGACATAGCCGCGCTCGGGATGCTTGCGCACATCGTCCATCGAGGCCATGTACATGCCGCGCCAGCCATCGACCAGCGCAGTCCAGTCGGCGCTGATGCCGCGCTGCTTGCTCCACCACATGAAATCGGTGATGAGGCTGGTGCGCCAGTCCACGACCGTGCCGAACACGTCGAAGATGAGGGCTTTGACGGCGGAGAGATCGGACATGGGCTTTTCCCGTGATTGTTCTTCTTGTCATTCCGGGGCGCGCAGAGCGCGAACCCGGAATCCATTTCACCTCAGTGTCTGCCGCCCGATGGATTCCGGGTTCTCCGGCCCACGCGCTTTACGCGGTCCCGTCGCCCCGGAATGACGGAGCGCGTTAGTCCAGGTGGAACTTCGCGAGTTCGCGATGCTCGGCCTTGATGTAGCGCACGGTGCCGGTGACGGAGCGCATCACCACCGTCTCGGTCTCGATCACGCCGTCCTTGCGGAATTTCACGCCCGACAACAGCGAGCCGGTGGTGACGCCGGTGGCGGCGAACAGGCAGTCGCCGCGCGCCATGTCCTCGATGCCATAGATCATCTTGGGATCGTTGACGCCCATCTTCGCCGCGCGCTCGATCTTCTCGCCGGAGTCCAAAATGAGCCGGCACTGCATCTGGCCGCCGATGCAACGCAGCGCCACGGCCGCGAGCACGCCTTCCGGCGCGCCGCCGGTGCCGAGATACATGTCGACGCCGGTGTTGTCGGGGTCGGCGGTGTGGATCACGCCGGCGACGTCACCGTCGGTGATGAGGCGGACGGCCGCGCCGGTCGAGCGCACGCTCTCGATGATGCTGGCATGGCGCGGACGGTCGAGCACCAGCACGGTGATGCCCTCGGGCTTGACGCCCTTGGCCTTGGCGAGGCGGCGAACATTTTCGGCCGGCGATGCATCGAGCTCGACGACACCCTTGTCGTAGCCGGGACCGATCGCGAGCTTCTGCATGTAGACGTCGGGGGCGTGCAACAGCGTGCCGCCGTCGGCCATCGCCATGGTGGCGATCGAGCCCGGCATGTTCTTGGCGCACAG
>Ga0209148_1001099_pt1 | contig 16270 bp, 8 predicted proteins | sample AraplaCol_mMF_r2_2_FD_184288 | JGI IMG/M metagenome (GOLD analysis project Ga0209148, IMG submission 184288) | Arabidopsis root microbial communities from North Carolina, USA - plate scrape CL_Col_mMF_r2 (SPAdes) (version 2) | ecosystem: Host-associated > Plants > Roots > Endosphere | place: USA...
GAACGCTTTCCGAATTGCCTCAACCAGCTCCATGGTCAAAGGTTTTGCCGTCGGCCGGACCATTTTCGCCGATGCGGCGGAAAAATGGCTGGCGGGCACGATCGACGACGAAGCCGCCATCGCCGATATGGCGGCGCGTTTTGAAACCCTTGTCACTGCCTGGCAAAATGCCTGCCGCACAGAAGCGGCATGAACCGGGCACAAGATATGCCCTTCCTGACCGGTGACCACCAAGGAGTCATCTGATGAAGACCGTCCGGTTGACCATGGCGCAGGCGCTGACCCGTTTTCTCAGCCAGCAGATGGTGGAGATCGATGGCCGGCCGCTGCCGCTCTTCGGCGGAGTCTGGGCCATCTTCGGCCATGGCAATGTGGCTGGCATGGGCGAGGCGCTCTATCAATATCGCGATGAACTGCCGACCTTCCGGGCCCATAACGAACAGGCGATGTGCCATGCCGCCATCGCCTATGCCAAAGCCAATTTTCGCCGTCGCATGATGGCCGCCACCAGCTCGATCGGCCCCGGTGCGCTCAATATGGTGACGGCGGCGGCCCTCGCCCATGTCGACCGCCTGCCGCTGCTGCTGCTGCCGGGTGACGTCTTCGCCAACCGCCGGCCCGATCCGGTTCTGCAGCAGGTCGAAAATTTCGGCGATGGAACGGTCTCTGCCAATGATTGCTTCCGTCCCGTCTCACGCTATTTCGATCGCATTATCCGGCCGGAACAGATCATCCCGGCCTTGCAGCGCGCCATGGCCGTCCTCACCGATCCGGCCGAATGTGGTCCCGTAACCTTGTCGCTCTGCCAGGATGTGCAGGCCGAAGCCTATGACTATCCGGAAGCCTTCTTCCGCCGGCATTTGTGGCGCCAGCGCCGCCCGCGCCCCGACACAGATGAATTGGCGGCGGCCGTCACGGCGCTGCGTCAGGCAACCAAGCCGCTCATCATCGCCGGCGGCGGCGTGCTTTATGCCGGTGCGACAGAGAAGCTCAAAAATTTCGCCGAGCGGCACGACATCGCCGTCGCCGAGACCCAGGCCGGCAAATCCTCCCTGCCGCATGATCATCCGCTGAACATGGGGTCGATCGGCGTGACTGGTACCTCGGCCGCAAACCGATTGGCGGAAGAAGCCGATGTCATTCTTGCTATCGGCACGCGGCTGCAGGATTTCACCACCGGTTCCTGGGCACTGTTCAAGAATGCGCAGAGCAAAATCATCGGCCTCAACACCCAGCCTTTCGATGCCCTGAAGCATCGCGCTTTGCCGCTCATCGCCGATGCCAAGGTCGGGCTGGAGGAATTGTCGGCAGGGCTCGGCAGCTACAAGGCGCCTGCGAGCTGGAAAGTCACCGCCGAAGCCGGCAAGACGGATTGGATCAAGGCTGCGGACCAGGTGACAGCACCCGCCAATGTGGAGCGCCCATCGGATGCCCAGGTGATCGGCGCGGTGCAGCGTGCGGTGGGGGACAAGGCAATCCTGGTTTGTGCCTCTGGCGGGCTGCCGGGCGAGTTGCACAAGCTCTGGCGCGCCGGCCTGCCCGGCAGCTACCATCTTGAATACGGGTTTTCCTGCATGGGCTATGAAATCGCCGGCGGGCTTGGCGTGAAAATGGCGCGGCCGGAAGATGACGTCGTGGTGATGGTCGGCGACGGCTCCTATCTAATGCTGAATACCGAGATCGCCACCTCAGTGATGCTGGGCCTGAAGCTCACTATCGTCGTGCTCGACAATCGCGGCTATGGCTGCATCAACCGCCTGCAGATGGCGACCGGGGGCGCCAATTTCAACAATCTGCTCGAACATACCCGGCACGAGACCCTGCCGGAGATCGATTTCGCCGCCAATGCGCGCAGCCTCGGCGCCATTGCCGAGAAGGTCGCCTCGATCGCCGATCTGGAAAGCGCCCTCAGGCGCGCCCGAAGCCATGAGCGGACCAGCGTTGTCGTCATCGATACCGATCCGCTGGTCAGCACCGAAGCCGGCGGCCATTGGTGGGATGTGGCAGTGCCTGAGGTCAGCCCACGGCCGGAGGTCAACAAGGCGCGCACGAAATACGATGCTGCGATGACGGCCCAACGTCTCCTCGATTGAACGCAGTCGACCGGACTGGGTTAAGTGTTTCGAGAAGAAGCGAGTCGCTCATCGCGCCGATGCGATGTGATTGATGGAGTTGGAAATGTCGAAGCTGCTGATGAAACAGCAAGGAAGCCAGGGCCGGGTCCTGCATGTCACGCCGGAATCGGCGGGCTGGCGCTATGTCGGCTTTGATCTGCATAAGCTGATACCGGGCCAAGTGATCACCGGCGGCGACGCCACGCGCGAGGTCTGTCTCGTCCTGGTGAGCGGCAAGGCCCGGATCGAGGCGGATGGTGTCGATTTCGGTGTAATCGGAGAACGGATGTCGCCTTTCGCGGGCAAGCCGCATTCGGTCTATGCGCCGGCCGGTGCTTCCTGGAAGGTGGTGGCAGAAACGCCGGTGGACCTCGCCGTCTGCACGGCACCTGGCAAAGAGAAAGCCCGGCCTGCCCGCCTGATCGGCCCCGATGATGTCAGCCAGGAAACCCGTGGGCGCGGGTCCAATACGCGGTATGTCACCAATATCCTGCCGGAAACCGAGCCGGCCGATTCACTGCTGGTGGTCGAGGTCATCACGCCCGGCGGCCATTCTTCCAGCTACCCGCCGCACAAGCATGACCGCGACCAGATCCCCGATGAATCATTTCTGGAAGAGACCTATTACCATCGTGTCAATCCACCGCAGGGTTTTGCCTTCCAGCGAGTCTATACCGATGACCGCTCGATCGACGAGGCGATCACCATCGAGGATGGCTGTGTCATTATGGTGCCGCGCGGCTATCACCCTTGCGCCACCCTGCATGGCTATGACCTCTATTATCTCAATGTCATGGCTGGCCCAACGCGGACCTGGCGCTTCTATAACGCGCCGGAGCATGCCTGGCTTCTGAAGCAGTAGCGGGCACTGAGTTCCGATAAATTGCGGGCCATCCGACGAAGCGGAGCGCTTCGACCATTTGCCGTGCCTTTGCCGCGCACCGGATGATGGCAGAAGCCGGCTAAGCGAAGCCAAGGGATATGATCAAGGTGGCAACAGTCCATTGCCGCCAGCAAATCATTGATCGTCATGATTTTTATATGTCCTGCCGCGAAACTGCATCAGCAATCCTCGAACAGGCGTGGATCGCTGGATAATCCCACAGCCGACAAGGCTGTGGTCGCTGTATGTCTCACGTCGCAGCGAGCGAAGCGCCGATTCCGGTAAAGGCTGTAAGGTCCCAGTTATATTCTTTGCTGCGTGCGGCAATTATTCGTCATCGCACAGATGTCTATCGCAACCGCAGCAGGATTTTCCCGCTTCTAGCGTATTATCGCCGATGGCTTTTCCTGAGCCGCACCTGACAAGCGATATTGATCCATTGACATAATTTAAGAATTCACGCGCTCTCTGGGAGTGCGTGAAGAAGGCAAATAAGCGTGGCGAAAAGAAGCTCTGTTCGAACGATTCTCTGGGTCGTGTTCTGCGCGTTGGGCGCGCTCGGTCTCTGGTATGCTTGGTCCTACTACCACCGGACTCACCAGGATCCGGAGCAGCAAGGTGGCGCCCCTGTTGCAAGCACACAAACGCAAACGAATGCCCAAGGCCAGTCTGCCTCATCAGGGCGGCGTCGCAACCGGCAGCTTGCCGGAGACGTCATCCCAGTGATGGCCGTCGCGGCGAAATCCGGCGAGATCTCGGTCAGCCTCAATGCACTCGGCACAGTGACACCGCTGGCGACGGTGACGGTGCGGCCGCAGCTCAGCGGCTATCTGACCCAGGTCGCTTTCACCGAGGGACAGCTGGTCAAGAAGGGCGACTTCCTGGCGCAGATCGATCCCCGCCCCTATCAGATCGCACTGGAACAGGCGCAGGGCCAGCTGGCCCGCGATCAGGCGCTGCTGAAGAATGCCCAGATAGATCTCGCCCGCTACCAGAAACTGAACGCCCAGGATTCGATCGCCCGTCAGCAGCTCGACACGCAGCAATCGCTGGTGCTGCAAAATCAGGGCACGATCCTTTCCGATCAGGCCCAGGTCGACACCGCCAAGCTCGATCTCGACTATTGCCACATCACCTCGCCGGTCACCGGCCGCATCGGCCTGCGCCAGGTCGACCAGGGCAACTACGTACAGACGAGCGATACGAACGGTCTCGTCGTCGTCACGCAGTTGCAGCCGATCAGCGTCATCTTCACCATCCCCGAGGACAACATCCCACTGGTGCAGCAGGAAGTGGCGGCCGGGCATAATCTGGTGGCAACGGTCTATGACCGCAGCAATACCAACAAGCTGGCAACCGGCACGCTGTCGACGCTCGACAACCAGATCGACACCACCACCGGCACGGTGAAATTGCGGGCGCAGTTCGATAACGCCCGTGACGAGCTGTTTCCCAACCAGTTCGTCAATGTCGTCCTGCTGGTAAAGACCGAGCAGGCCCAGGCAATCGTGCCCATGGCGGCGATCCAGCACGGCCCGAATGGCGCCTTCGTCTATCACGTCAAGCAGGACAACACGGTTGCGATGCAGGCGGTCAATACCGGCATCACCAATGGCGATAATGTCGAGATCCTGTCCGGCCTCATCGCCGGCGACAAGGTCGTGGTCGATGGCGTCGATCAATTGCGCGAGGGCAGCAAGGTGATCGTCAGCGACGCCGCCCGGAAGACCGATACGGCCGACAGCGCGAAGCCATCGAAGCCAGTCGACGTTCCCGCAAATTAGCCGGCGCCTGAAGCACCCGAATCCGGACATGAGCAGAAGCAGTCAGAATATCTTCAGGATGGCGGCATGAACCCGTCTCGCATTTTCATCGAGCGCCCGGTCGCAACATCGCTGCTGATGCTGGCGATCCTGATGGCCGGCCTCGCCGCCTATGGCTTCCTGCCGCTCTCTGCCTTGCCCGAGGTCGATTATCCCACCATTCAGGTGCAGACCTTCTATCCTGGCGCCAGTCCGGATGTGATGACCACCTCGGTGACGGCGCCGCTCGAACGCCAGTTCGGCCAGATGCCGGGCTTGAAACAGATGTCCTCGGTCAGCGCCGCAGGTACCTCCGTCCTCAACCTGCAATTCAACCTCGATCTCAGCCTCGATATTGCCGAGCAGGAAGTGCAGGCCGCGATCAATGCCGCCGGCAATCTGCTGCCTTCCGACCTGCCTGCGCCGCCTATCTATCTCAAGATCAACCCGGCGGATGCGCCGGTCCTGACTCTGGCCGTGACCTCGCAGACGCGACCCTTGACCGATGTGCAGGAAATCGCCGATACGCAGCTGGCGCAGAAGATCTCGCAGTTGCCCGGCGTCGGCGTGGTCAATGTCAATGGCGGCCAACGTCCTGCCATCCGCATCCAGGCCGATATGCGCGCCCTCTCCGCTTATGGCCTCAATATCGACGATCTCAGGACCACCGTCAGCAACGCCAATGTGAACACGCCCAAGGGCAATTTCGACGGGCCTTTGCGTTCCTATACAATCAACGCCAATGACCAGCTGAAGGATGCCGCCGCCTATGGCGACATCATCGTCGCCTATAAGAATGGCGCGCCGGTGCGCCTCTCTGACGTTGCCAAGATCGTCGAGGGGCCGGAGAACAAGCAGCTTGCGGCCTGGAAGGACACGACCCCGGCTCTCATCCTCAACGTTCAACGCCAGCCGAATGCCAATACCATCGCCGTCGTCGACAATATCAAGAAGCTGTTGCCGCAGCTGACGGCGAGCCTGCCGGCCGATATTGCAGTGACGCCGCTGACTGACCGCACCACGACCATCCGCGCTTCGGTGCGGGATGTCGAATTCGAGCTTAGCCTGTCGATCGGCCTCGTGGTGCTGGTGATCTTCCTTTTCCTGCGCAACATTCCCGCCACTATCATCCCCAGTCTCGCCATGCCGCTCTCTTTGGTGGGCACTTTTGGGGTGATGTATCTGACCGGCTTCAGCCTCAACAACCTCTCGCTGATGGCCCTCACCATCGCCACCGGCTTCGTGGTCGACGACGCCATCGTCATGATCGAAAACATCGTCCGCTATATCGAGGCCGGCGACACGCCGAAAGAGGCAGCGCTCAAGGGCGCCCGGCAGATCGGCTTCACCATTATTTCCCTCACCATCTCGCTGATCGCCGTCCTCATCCCCCTGCTCTTCATGGGTGATGTGGTGGGGCGGCTGTTCCACGAATTCGCCATCACGTTGGCCGTCACCATCGTCATTTCCGCCGTCGTTTCCCTGACCCTGGTGCCGATGCTTTGCGCCAAATTGTTGAAGCGACACCCCGGGGGACACGCGGCCGAGGGCGGTGCAGCAGATGGTACGCCGGCCGAAGTCCATGAACGCGGCTGGTTCGGGGCACTGTTGCGGCTCTATGCCTCTTGCCTGCGCTGGGTGCTCGACTACCAGGCGATCACCCTGCTGATCGCAGTCGGCACCCTCGCCTTGACCGCCTATCTCTATGTCGTCGTGCCGAAGGGCTTCTTCCCGATCCAGGATACCGGCCTCATCCAGGGTGTCTCCGAAGCGCCGCAATCGGTCTCCTATGCCGCCATGGCGGAACGGCAGCAGCGTCTCGCCGCCGCCATCCTGAAAGACCCCGATGTCGTCAGCCTCTCCTCCTTCATCGGTGCGGATGGCAGCAACATGACGCTCAACAGCGGGCGCTTCCTGATCAACCTGAAGCCGCGCAGCGACCGAGACGCGACGGCGGAAGAGATCGTCCAGCGCCTGGTGCAGGAGACTGTCGGGGTCGAGGGCATCCGGCTCTACATGCAGCCGGTGCAAGACCTCACCATCGATACTACCGTCAGCCGGACGCAGTACCAGTTCGTGTTGCGCGACGCCAATTCCGACGAGTTCGGCGAATGGGTGCCGAAGCTGATCGACCGGCTGCGCCAACTGCCGCAGGTCACCGATGTCGCCAGCGATTTCCTCGATAACGGCCTCGCCGCCTATATCGAGATCGACCGCGCCACCGCCGCCCGCTTCGGCATCACCCCGGCCACCATCGACAACGCGCTCTACGATGCCTTCGGCCAGCGCATCGTCTCCACCGTCTTCACCCAGTCGAACCAGTATCGCGTCATCCTCGAATCGACGCCGGATATGCAGCAGAGCCTGGATTCGCTCGCCTCGATCTATCTGCCGTCATCGACCGCCGGCAGCGGTCAGGTGCCCTTGAACGCCATCGCCCAGCTGAAACAGCAGACGACGCCGCTGCAGATCAACCATCTCGGCCAGTTCCCCTCGGTTACCATCTCTTTCAACCTCGCCTCAGGCGTGGCGCTGGGCGAAGCAGTCGAGGCGATCAACCAGGCGGAAAAGGAGGTCGGCCTGCCGCATGACATGCTGTCGGATTTCCAGGGCTCGGCCATGGCGTTCCAGAACTCGCTGTCGAATGAGCTGCTGCTGATCACTGCCGCCATCGTCACCGTCTATATCGTGCTCGGTGTGCTCTATGAGAGCTTCATCCACCCGATCACCATCCTCTCGACCCTGCCTTCGGCCGGTATCGGTGCTCTGCTCGCCTTGATCGTGGCCCGCCAAGATCTCGGCATCATCGCCATCATCGGCATCATCCTCCTGATCGGCATCGTCAAAAAGAACGCCATCATGATGATCGACTTCGCCCTCGATGCCGAACGCGTCCAGGGAAAGCCACCGGAAGAGGCGATCTATCAGGCCTGTCTGCTGCGCTTCCGGCCGATCCTGATGACCACCATGGCGGCCTTGCTTGGCGCCCTGCCGCTGATGCTGGGCGGCGGGACCGGGGCGGAGCTGCGCTATCCGCTCGGCATCACCATCGTCGGCGGGTTGATCGTCAGCCAGTTGCTGACGCTTTTCACGACACCGGTCATCTATCTCGCTTTCGACCGGCTCGGACGCTGGATCGGCTGGCGCCATCCTGACCGCCCCGATCAAACGGGTGGCGACGACGCTGCGCCGGCAGAGAGCCGGCCGTGAACCTGCTTAGCCATTTCATTCGGCGCCCGGTTGCCACCACCTTGCTCACCGCCGGCATCGCCCTTGCCGGCGCGATGGGTTATGCGAAGCTGCCGGTCTCGCCGCTGCCGCAGGTCGATTACCCCACCATCTCCGTCACCGCCTCGCAGCCTGGCGCCAGCCCGGAGACCATGGCGACCAGTGTCGCGACGCCGCTGGAGCGCCATCTCGGCGCCATTTCCGACGTGACCGAGATGACCTCCAACAGCTCATTGGGCTCGACCCGCATCACCCTGCAATTCGGCCTCGACCGCGATATCGACGGCGCCGCCCGCGACGTGCAGGCCGCCATCAACGCGGCGCGGGTCGATCTGCCGACCAGCCTGCGCAGCAATCCGACCTACCGCAAGGTCAATCCGGCCGATGCGCCGATCATGATCCTGGCACTGACTTCGCATACGCTGAGCCCCGGCGAGCTCTATGATTCGGCCGCCACCATCCTCCAGCAGAAGCTGTCGCAGGTAAGCGGTATCGGCGAGGTCGATCTCGGCGGCAGTTCGTTGCCGGCGGTGCGGGTCGAACTGCAGCCCAACGCCCTCTTCAAATACGGGATCGGCCTCGAGGATATCCGTGCCGCCCTCGCCGCAGCCAATGCCAACAGCCCCAAGGGTGTCATCGAGCAAGGTGACCAGCGGTTCCAGGTCTATACCAATGACCAGGCGCGCAAGGCCAAGCAATACAAGTCGCTGGTCGTCGCCTATCGCAACGGCGCCGCAGTCCGCCTGCAGGATCTCGCCGATGTCGAGGATTCGGTTGAGAATATCCGCAATCTAGGCATCTCCAACGGCGCTCCCGCCGTGCTGGTGCTGCTCTACCGCGAGCCGGCAGCGAATATCATCGACACGGTCGACCGCATCAACGCCTTGCTGCCGGATCTGCGAGCCTCAATGCCGGGCGGCGTCGATATCACTGTCGTCTCCGATCGCTCCAACACCATCCGTGCCTCGCTTGACGATGTGGAGCGCAGTCTGATTATCGCTATCGGCCTGGTCATCCTGGTCGTTTATCTGTTCCTGCGCGACTGGCGCGCCACCTTTATCCCCGGCATTGTCGTGCCGGTCTCGCTGGTCGGCACCTTCGGCGTCATGTATCTGCTGGGCTTCAGCCTTGACAATCTCTCGCTGATGGCCCTCACCGTCGCTACCGGCTTCGTCGTCGATGACGCCATTGTCGTGCTGGAGAACATCTCGCGCCATGTGGAAGCCGGTATGCCGCCCTTCGAAGCCGCGAAGAAAGGTGCGGCCGAGGTCGGATTCACGGTCCTGTCGATGAGCCTGTCGCTGATCGCCGTCTTCATCCCGATCCTGCTGATGGGCGGCATTGTCGGCCGGCTGTTCCGCGAATTCGCCGTCACCATCTCCATCGCCATCGTCATCTCGCTGGCGGTCTCGCTCACCACCACGCCGATGATGAGCGCCTTCCTGCTGAAGCGCCGCAAGAGGCGGGAAGCAGCAGCGGGAGTTACGGCGGTCGCGCAAGAGGGTCCAGCCACGCGGTCCGAGGGCACGGCGGCCGATCCTGTCAAATTTGCCGAACCTGCCACCGGTCCGGTCTTCCGCCTGCTCCTCGCCGCCTATGGCGTGACCCTCGGCTGGGCGCTGCGCCATGGCCGGATTGTGATGCTGGTGCTAGGGGCGGCTCTCTGCCTCAACATCTATCTCTTCGACATCGTCCCCAAGGGCTTCTTTCCGAGTGAGGATACCGGCCGCATGGTCGGTCGCATCCGGGCCGATCAGGGCATCTCCTTCCAGCTGATGCGCGACAAGCTGTCCGGCTTCATGTCGGTGATCCAGGCCGATCCCGCCGTCGATACGGTGGTGGGCTTCACCGGCGGCTCGCAGACCAATTCCGGCTTCGTTTTCGTGCAGTTGAAGCCGCTGTCATCCGGTCGTGCTTCGGTGACCGACGTCATCGCCCGGTTGCGGCAAAAGCTCGCCCATATTCCCGGCGCCAATCTTTTCCTGACAGCACCACAGGACATCCATATCGGCGGGCGGCAAAGCAATGCCGATTATCAGTACACCCTGCAAGCCGACGATCTCACTTTGCTGCGCGCCTGGGCGCCAAAGATCACCGAGGCACTGCAGCACCGCCCGGAGCTGGTCGACGTCAATTCCGATCAGGAGGATGCCGGGCTGGAGATCGACCTCACCATCGACCGCGATACAGCGCGCCGCCTCGGGTTACAGGCGAACCAGATCGACAACACGCTCTATGACGCTTTCGGACAGCGCCAGGTGTCGACCATTTATAATCCGCTCAACCAGTATCACGTCATCATGGAAGTGGCGCCGCAATACTGGCAGAACCCGGATTCGCTGAAGGACATCTATATCAGCACCTCCGGCGGATCGATCGCCGGCAGCCAGGCGACCAATGCCCTCACCGGCAATGTGGTGGCGAAGACGGCGAAGACCACCGTGAATACGACAACTGGCGCCGTGCTGACCGAGGATGCGGTGCGCAACCAGGCGACCAACCAGATCGCCAATTCCACCCATGGCGGCACCTCGACCGGCTCGGCGGTCAGTACCGTCGCCGCCACCATGGTGCCGCTCTCGGCGGTGGCCCGTTTCGATCCGGGGCACACCCCCACCTCCGTCAATCACCAGGGTCATTTCGTGGCCACGACGATTTCCTTCAGCCTGCCGGCCGGCAAGTCGCTCGGTGACGCCACCCAGGCGATCGACGAGGTGATGGCGCAATTGCACGTGCCGCCGGCAATCCATGGCAGCTTCGCCGGTACCGCCAGCGCCTTCGGCCAGTCGCTCGCCAATGAGCCGCTGCTGATCGCCGCCGCCTTGGTCGCCGTCTATCTGGTGCTCGGCATCCTCTATGAAAGCTATGTGCATCCGATCACCATCCTCTCGACCCTGCCCTCGGCCGGCATCGGCGCGCTGCTTGCCCTCATGCTGTTCGGTCTCGATTTCAGCGTCATCGCTCTGATTGGCATCATTCTGCTGATCGGCATCGTCAAGAAGAACGCCATCATGATGATCGATGTGGCGCTCGATCTCGAACGCAGCCAGGGACTGGAACCGGGCGAAGCCATCTACCGCGCCTGCCTCTTGCGCCTGCGGCCGATCCTGATGACCACCCTGGTGGCGCTGCTGGGCGCCCTGCCGCTGGCGCTCGGCTTCGGTGATGGTGCTGAGATCCGCCAGCCGCTCGGCATCTCGATCATCGGCGGCCTGATCGTCAGCCAAGCGCTGACCCTCTACACGACACCGGTCATCTATCTCTATCTCGACCGCTTCCGCCTGTGGAGCCACCGGCTGTGGCAGAAATACTATCACGCCAGGCCGCGACGGCGACAGGCGGCGGAGAATGGATGATGACAGCGACACGCGACGGCATTGCGACCGGCGGGGAGACAAAGTTATGAGCATGCAGCCCGTAAAGACTCGGGTGATGAGGACCCGCTCATTCCGCCTCATGCTGCTGACCCTGCTGGCTGTCGTTCCCACCGCTTGCAGCGTCGGGCCGGACTACAAGCGCCCGAGCGCGGTGGTTCCCGCAGCCTATAAGGAAGCAGACGGTTGGAAGCTGGCACAGCCCGCCGATGGCATTGATCGCGGCGCCTGGTGGTCGATCTACAAGGATCCGGTGCTGGATGGGCTGGAGCGGCAGATCGATATTTCCAATCAGACGCTGAAAGCGTCCGAGGCGGCCTATCGCCAGGCGCTCGCCGTGGTCCGCGAAGGCAAGTCCGGCTATCTGCCGACCATCAGCCTCAATCCGGGCGCCCAGCTGGTGAAGAGCGAGGGCAGCGGCCCCAGCGCTTCCGCCCATGGCGAATACAGCGCGCAAGCGCAACTCGACTGGGATCTCGATATCTGGGGCCGCATCCGCCGTACCGTCGAAAGCGATGTGGCGAGCGCCCAGGCCTCCGCCGCCGATCTCGCCGTCGCCCGCCTCTCCGCCCAGGCGACCCTCGCCATCGACTATTTCGAATTGCGCGCCGCCGATGAGAACAAGCGGCTGTTCGACCAGACCATCGTCGATTTCACGCATTCGCTGGAGATCGTGCGCAACCAGTATGCCGCCGGCATTGCCGCGAAATCCGATGTCGCCGCCGCCGAGACGCAGTTGCAGCAGTCGCAGGCCCAGGGCATCGATATCGGCGTGCAGCGCGCGACCTTGGAACATGCGATCGCCATCCTGGCCGGCAAGGCACCCGCCGATGTCACCCTGCCCCCGGCGGCCTTCGCCAAGGAGATCCCCGTCGTCCCGACCGGCCTGCCATCGACGTTGTTGCAACGCCGTCCGGATATCTCCGAGGCCGAGCGCAGGATGCAGGCGGCCAATGCGCAGATCGGTGTCGCTGAAGCCGCCTTCTATCCCGATGTAACGCTCTCCGGGGCGTTCGGTTATGGCAGCACCGCGGTCGGCGAGCTTTTCACCGCCTCGAGCGAGGCCTGGTCGCTGGGCGCCAGCGTGGTGGAGACCGTGTTCGACGGCGGCCTCAGGAGCGCGCAGGTCGCCGCCACGCGCGCCACTTATGATCAGAGTGTCGCCGATTACCGGCAGACCGTGCTGACCGGATTCCAGCAGGTCGAGGATCAGCTCTCGACTCTGCGCATCCTGGAACAGGAAGCCGCCGTTGAGGATGCCGCCGTGCAGTCATCGCATGAAGCGACGGTGACGGCGCTCAATGAATATGAGGCCGGCATCACCGCCTATACCACGGTGATCACCGCCCAGGCGGCCGAGCTTGCCAATGAGCGTAGCGCGATCACCATCCGCCAGCAGCGTCTGGTCGCCAGCGTCTCCCTGATCGAGGCGCTGGGCGGCGGCTGGGATGCCGGCCAATTGCCGACCAGCGAGAAGATCGCCAATAACTGAGGTGCCTGACAGGAGTCGCGAGGCTATCGGTCGCCGCCCCTCTTGCACTGATCTTGTAAATCGTCATCACAATGCCGCGATCCAGGACCACGGCGACATTCAACAACGCGGTGATCTCCGATACCTGGGCTTCTTGGCGGGCTAAAAAAGACCGGTCCCAGGGACTTGGACCGGCCAGTTTGAGTTGAGACATGTTCAGATAGATATTGGTGAGCCGGCAAGGGCGTGGGGAACGCCAGATGCCAAAAAGGGGAGCTTAAGGCCGTGCCGGCTCAGCAAGGAGACAAATCTGCTCGCTATGGGTTTCGACGTTTCAGCAACTATTTAAAGAAGAAGCTTATACTGCAGGGTGCGGCTGACAGGGGGTCGCAGCAAAGCGTTTCGTTAATTGCGCAAATACACCAACTCCAGCGGCTGTCAAGACACTGTCTCGACGGTGCAACATTCTCGTCAGCTTGGCTTTCTAGTATCGCGCAGGCCCATGGAGCATTGGACGATATGAATTTGCGGATATTTCAGCGCTCGCGCGCTAAGGCAACACATCGTGAGGTTATGATCGTCGCGACGGACGACACCGGCGCGCACAGATATCGGCTTTACGAGATCAATCCCGTCAATTTCGAGCCGACCCCGTTATGCGGTCACGCGCACGAAGACAAGACGGCAGCGCGTCACTGCACAGACGCCAGATTGCACTGATCCGGCAACCCACTATTGCCCGGCCCGAGCGTTTCCCACCGAGCGTTTCTCAATGTCGTCTTCGCGACTAGTCGATTACCGGGATAGGTGCCAGGGCCTCACCCCTGCCCCACCTATTTCCCGCACTGATTCCAACACAGCCGCCGCCTCTGCGAATCAGCGCGGCGCGAAACTTCCACATGACCGGTAATAGCTGAGTTTTGGCACCGCCCGCGCGATGGAACAGGCGTGGGTGTAGATGGTTGGTTTCGGGAAATTTATGTTTTAAATCAAGGAGATATGGCGGAGAGGGTGGGATTCGAACCCACGGTAGGCGCAAACCTACAACAGTTTTCGAGACTGCCCCAATCGGCCACTCTGGCACCTCTCCGCGGCTTGGGCGGGCGGAACCTAACGGATTGCCCGGTTGACTGCAAGCCGTATCTCAGCCCTGAAAAAGCAAACGGGAGCAGCCGGTTAGGGCTGCTCCCGCGATTTTCGCTGACGCCTGTAGTCGAGCTGCAGCGGTCAGCTGGCCTTGGCCCGCTGGCGAGCCGTCTCGATATTCGGCAGCAGGGCCGTGAGGAGGCCGATCGCCGGCAGGAAGGCACAAAGCCGGTAGACCGTGGTGATGTCGGTCCAATCAGCGAGCACACCGAGCACGGCGGCACCGACGCCGCCCATGCCGAAGGCGAAGCCGAAGAACAGGCCCGCCACCATGCCGACCCGGCCCGGCATCAGCTCTTGGGCATAAACCACGATCGCCGAGAAGGCCGAGGCGAGGATGAGGCCGATGGGAATCGTGAGGACCACGGTCCAGAACAGCGAGGCATAGGGCAACACCAGGGTGAAGGGCAGCACACCCAGGATCGAGCCCCAGATCACCTTCTTGCGGCCGATATGATCGCCGATCGGACCGCCGGCGATGGTGCCGATCGCCGTCGCGCCGAGGAAGACGAAGAGATAGATCTGCGCCGACTGCACCGACACGCCGAAGCGGGTGATCAGATAGAAGGTGTAATAACTGGTGAGGCTGGCGAGATAGAAGTACTTCGAGAAGATCAGTGCCAGCAGAACCGCAATCGCCCCGCCGACCTGCTTGCGTGACAGCGTGACGGCGCCGACGCCATGACGCGAAGCGCCCTTCGCCTTGCGATTGGCGCCGAACCAGGCACCGATCCGCGTCAATACGATGATCGCCAGCAAGGCCGCGAGCGAGAACCAGGCGACACTCGTCTGGCCATGCGGCAGGATGAGAAAGGCCGCCGCCAGCGGGCCGATCGCCGAGCCGAGATTGCCGCCCACCTGGAAGAGCGACTGCGCGAGACCATGCCGCCCGCCGGAAGCCAGGCGCGCGACGCGCGAGGATTCCGGATGGAAGATGGAAGAACCCGTGCCGATCAAGGCCGCCGCCAGCAGCAGGAGCGGGAAGCTCGGCGCCCGCGACAGCAGCAGAAGACCCGTCAAGGTAACGGCCATGCCAACCGGCAAGGCATAGTTCTTCGGCGAGCGATCGGTATAGAGGCCGACCATCGGCTGCAGAAGCGAGGCGGTAATCTGGAAGACCAGCGTGATAAGGCCGACCTGGCTGAAGCTCAGATCGAAACCTTGCTTGATCATCGGATAGATTGCCGGCAGCAGCGACTGCAACATGTCATTCAACAAATGGCAGAAGCTGATACCGACAAGGACGGCCAGTGCTGTTCGCTTGGCAGCACCGCGGTCAATGTTCATCGTTGTATCAGCCATGATTTTCTCCGTGGTTTTCGGCAATCACCGATATTAGGGAGAAGCTGAAGACCTTCTTCCGAAAGCAGGTCAAATATTTTATAGTTTGGGCCAATCACCCCGCTCCCTGGCGCCCCATCGCTGAGACCCCCATCGCTAAAACATGGTTCATAACGCCCGCCTCACCGCTGAACTTGAAGGCACGCCCCGGCCGATCGTCGCCTTTGGTAACGACTATCCGGACGATTTCGAAATCTCGCCGCATTACCACAGCCGCAACCAGTTCCTGCATGCCGGATCGGGTGTCATGACGGTGCGGACTGAGCACGGCGCCTGGGTGGTGCCACCGCAAGAGGCGATGTGGATTCCGGCCGGCATCGTCCACAGCGTGCGCATGATCGGGCCTGTCACCACCCGCAGCCTCTATGTGCGGAACGATGCGGCCACCGGTATGCCGCAGACCTGCCAGGTCCTGGCCATCTCCGGCCTGATGCGGGAATTGCTGCTGGCCGCGGTCGAACTGCCGGCCGATTACCAGGAAGAGGGTCGCGACGGGCTGATCATGTCGCTCGCTTTGGCGGAATTGCGGCAATTGCACAGCCTGCCGCTCTCTCTGCCACTGCCGACCGACGCCAAACTCGCGCGCCAGTGCCAGAAATTTCTCCGCAAACCTTTGGCCAGCGTGCCGATCGATGCCTGGGCCGAGACCCTGGCCATGAGCCGGCGCAGCTTCACCCGCTTCTTCAAACGCGAAACCGGCATGAGCTTCGCCCATTGGGCGCGCCAGGCCTGCCTGCTCTCGGCCATGCGGCGCCTGGCGCTGGGCGAAGCCGTGACCACCGTGGCGCTCGATCTCGGCTATGAGAGTCCCGCCGCCTTCACCACCATGTTCAAGAAATCGCTGGGCGTGCCGCCAAGCCGCTATTTTGCCGGCGATAAAAGACAGGATTGATCAATGATTATCGGGCGTC
>Ga0209148_1001100_pt1 | contig 16257 bp, 8 predicted proteins | sample AraplaCol_mMF_r2_2_FD_184288 | JGI IMG/M metagenome (GOLD analysis project Ga0209148, IMG submission 184288) | Arabidopsis root microbial communities from North Carolina, USA - plate scrape CL_Col_mMF_r2 (SPAdes) (version 2) | ecosystem: Host-associated > Plants > Roots > Endosphere | place: USA...
GAGCACTACCGCCCAAGCAGCCGCCTTAAACAGATCAGTTTCGTGCTGCGCTGGCCGTCGCTGGAGCCGTGGCCCGAGGACGTTTACATGTATCGCGATCAGGATACATTTCTCTCCACGTTGCCGGTCTCGGTCTCGTACCTCGATCGACTGACCGACGAAAAAGTGCATCGCTACATGCGCAGCATCATCGAGCCGTTCGACCCCGACGGGGACTTCGGTCGCGATGATCCCTCTGAAAACCTGCACCTGCGGATCAAGGGCGACCCGGTCCATGGCTTGACGCCGTACTACACCGACTTTCCGGCACTGGAACGCTACTACCAGCGTCTGTTCGGACCCGATACACCGGCCGCCGAGCCGTCGGGTTACCGGAACGAGGATTGGTACATCGACATGGGCCCTGATGGGATCCCGCGCACGGTCCTGAAATGCTCACCCGCGGCGATTCCCGATGGCGTCACCGTGACACCGGACGGTCTGTCCGTCATCCGCGGTGTCTTCGAACGCGCCACGTGCGACCACCATTTCATGCTTCCGGAATATCGCGCGACCGTGGATATCATGTATCAGCGCATCGTCATGGCCGACTGGCGGCGCATCGAGGATCGCGTCCGGCAATTGTTCCGCGACGGCGAGGTTAAGCCGTGAGCGCACCCGGCCTGAGCCCGAAGGACCTCAAGGTGCTTAGCCATTACGCGGGAGCAAAAAATCGCGAGCTGTACTGGAATTACCTGGCGCAGTTGCCCGGCAACGACGGCTATGGACGCCTCGCCCTGGGTGTCGTTCGTCACGACAACATGCCGGGCAAGACGGCGAACCTCTACGCGCAGAATTACGCACGCGAACACAACGGCAAGGTCTTCACAGAACGCGAATGGGACGACTTCGGTGTGGACCTCATGAAGCGCGACCTCGCCTATCGCAAGCAATGGATGGGCAGGGGCGAATCGTCACAAGCACTCAATCTCCCTGTGAAAGAAGTGCAAGAGGCGCACGATCGCGCCTTCCGCAAGATCGAAGTCGATCCCGACGCCTGGACGCCGCGCAAATTGCTCGAAGCGGCACGTCGCGCGGGCAAGCAGGATGCGCAGCGTGAACAGACGCGCGCCGCAGAGCGCGGCGAGGTGCTGTCGGGCGCCACGTTGGACAAGATCGTAGAAGCCCCCGCCGAACGCGTCTGGACCAGCATGCTCAACGACCAGGCGCTGGGCCTGCATCGCGGCAAGGACACTTTGCTCGGCCTCGTCGCCGCGCAGGACATGCCGGTGATCGACCGTGGCGCCTATGCGCGTGATATGAGCGCGGCGTATGTCGGCGCGTTGAACGAACGCCCGCACGATTCGCCCGACGTCATCGGTCGCAACGACCACTACTACATGCGCGACCGGTACGGCGAGTGGATGGAGATCCGCCATGCGGAACCGGTCATGGGCATCCGCCACGACCAACTCGACGACGTGCCAGAAGCGCAACGCCGGATATTGGAAGACACGCGTGATCTGCGCCTGCACCGTGCCGCCGCGCGTGAGGCGTTCCATCCCGACGACGCCGGTCGCCTCGTGGAATCGGCGCACCCGCTGACGCATACCAAGCCGCGTGCCACGCTGCCGCGTCCGGACGACGATCCGCTCTACGCCGCTGTGCGCCACCGTCTGCCGATGGACATCTCCGATGCCAAGGCCGCCGAGGTGGCCCTGAAGGCCCGTCGCATCGGTATCCATCATGCGCAGGACCTGGGCGCCGTCGACGTCGCGGACGATCGCATCCTCTGCAGCGCGCGATATACCGGCAAGGTCGCGTCGATCGAATGCGACAGCACACCGCCGCCGAAGGACCAAAGCATCGCCCACGCCCGGCAACTCGATCAGGCCTTCGCCAATGACCTGCGCCAACAGGCGGAACACATGGCGATGCAGCGACAGCAGCACAGCCATGGCATGAGCCTGTAGTAACGGTGTCCGACATCCAGACAAAAAAAGAGCGCCCGATCCACGGGCACCGGTTGGGGATGAGCCGGTGTCCGTGGAGGGGCGCAAGTCTCACACAGGGATCTTGCGGGTGTTGAAGACGCTTAGAAGTCGTACGTGACGGCGAGGCGTGCGTAGCGCGGATCCTGGGTGATCAGCGGAACGCGGTAGATCGGATGCGGCGAGCCGCGGTTTTCGTACTCGGTCGGGTAGCGGAACGTGGCGCGCTGCTGGTTGAGCACGTTGAAGACGTTCGCCGAGAACGCCAGCTTCGAATCCGCCCAGCCTGGGCGATAGGTCACGCCGAGATCCAACTGGAAGGTCCACGGCAGGCGGCCCTTGTCTCCCGGGGGCGACGGCTGACCGTCACACCAGTGATACGAGCTGCCGTAGTGCGCCGGATCTTCCTGGTTCGGGCCCCAATAGCCAAGGCAGACTTCCGGCGCGCCGGAGGTCGCCTGCAGGTTGCCGGACAACTGCCACTCGGGCGCGAACTGCCAGTAACCGTAGGCCTTGAACACGTGCGTGTGATCGTTGCCGAGCGGACCATTGGCGTAATCCATCACGTAGTGGTTGTCCCAGTCCACGCTGCCTGCGGCACCGGACTGACGCGTATCGGTACGAGCCTGGCCCTCGGTGTTGCCGTACGAATGCGACCACACGTAATCGAACTTGCCGTACCAGGTGCCGTCGAACTGGTGCTCGGTGTAGAACTCGGCGCTGAGGTAGCGGCGTTTCGTCTTCGGCATGCCCATTTCTTCGCGGCTGAGCGGCACGACGAACGGATTGCCCGCGCTGTCGATCAGGGTGAACTTGTTCGAATGGCCGCCGTTGACGAGGTAGCAACTGTTCGTCGAGCCGACCGTATAACCAAGGGCGGTGGCCTTGTTGGTGACGACGTCGAGGTCGCAGAAATCGTCGATGACGGCATTGAGTTTGCGCTGCATCAACTTCACGCCATACGTCCAGTGCTCACCGAACGTCTTGTCGAAACCCAGGATGAACTCGTCCTGGTTCTCGGACTTCAGATCCTTCGCGGCAACGGTGCGTGGGTCGGGCGGAATGCCGTACGAGTTGTTGCCCGACACCACACCGCTGAACTGCGTGAGACCGGTCGGCGTGCCATCCACCGGGTTGATGCCGGAATAGGTGAAGTACTGCTGCGTGGCGGTGTAGCCGGCAGCCGCACCCGTGGCCGGATTGAGTGGCAGGCCGAGGTAGTATCGACCGGCGTTGGCGTAAACCTTGAAGCTGCCGTCGCCGTTCACGTCCCACGACGCACCGAGACGCGGTGCCCATTGCGGACGCGTCTGCTTGATGAACGGCTCACCGAACTGGTTGTAGTCGGTGAACTGGTCGTTGCGCAGGCCGAGCGAGAGCAGCCAACGGTCGTTGACCTGCCACTTGTCCTCGATGTACTGGGCTTTCTGGTCGGAGCGGACGTTGACGAGGTTATTCACCACGTTGCGGCTGACCCAGTAACCGCCCGCGCCGTTGGGGAACAGGGCAGGGGCGGGAACGAAGTTGCGTCCGGGCGTGTTGTCGATGGCCTCCGTCGGATCGTCGGAATGGCCGTAGCTCCAGACGTAGCCGGGGCCGGGGCTCTGCGTGCCGAAGTCCTCCACGCGCGAACGCACGTTATCGATACCGACGGCAATCGTGTGATCGCCCAGCACGTAGGCGACGTCGAAGCGGAAGTTGGTCGACTTGTTGCCGCGGCCCGGCGAACTGATGTCGGCCACCTGGTTGTTCTGGATCGGGTGGCCGCCGTTCAACGCCGGGTTCTGGCGTACCGGATTATCCACGCGGATGAGTTCCGGGTCGTATTCGGTCGGCTGGTCATAGTTCTTGCTCGACATCTTGCCGAACATGGCGCTCACGGTCAGGTTCTCCGTGATGTAGCCCGTGTACTTGGCTACCCACAGGTCGCCGCCCGTCTTGGTGTCGTTGACGTCACCGATCCGTGCGGTACGCGAGAGGTTGGCGTAGTCGTAGCTGTAGCGGGTGCCGGAGCCTTCGCGCTTGTCGCCTGCACTGGTCAACTCGAGGATGTTGCTGTCGTTGATGTTCCAGTCGAGCTTGCCGTACCAGCGCGGGTTGTCGTAGTTGTTCGTCGAGGCTGGCGTGCTGCTGCCCACCGAGTTCACGTTGCGGTAGCCCTGCTTCTCGAATTCGCCAGCCAGGAAGAAGAACAGCTTGTCCTTGATCAGCGGACCGCCCGCGTAGGCACTGACCGTGGTGCTCCATTTGTCGTTCTGGCTCTTCGGCTGGTACAGGTCACCGGCCGGTGCGGAGTCGGGCGTGTTCGCGTAATGCAGGTTCGGGCCCGACGCGCGGGCCCAGTTCGGCTCCCACAGGATCTGTGCGCCGAAATGCCATTGATTGGTGCCGCGCTTGCCGACCTGGCTGATCACGCCGCCATCGGAACGACCGTACTGCGCGCTGTAGCCGCCGGTATAGACCTCCTGCTGGTCCACCGCTCCGTACGGAAGCTGCAGGCCACCCAGCGCGTTCAACGGATCGGTGGTGTTGAAGCCGTTGACGTAATAGGCGTTCTCGTTGGCAGCGGCGCCGCCGAAGCTGGCAACCGAGCGGCCGGTATCGCTGGTGAAGCCGCCGCCGTTGTTGACCACGCCCGGCGCGAGGCGCGCGATGGCTTCGGCGGAACGGCCCAGCGGTAGCTTCGCAAGCTGTTCGGACGTGATGACGGTGCGCGAGTCGACCGCGGTCACGTCGATGTTCGGTAGGGCCGTCCCGGTGACCGTCACGCCTTCGAGGCTGGCTGCGTTGCTGGCGCTGGCTGCCGCGGGTGCATTGAAGGACACGTCGGTGCTGGCGCCGACACGCAGGGTCACGTCCTTGCGCGTATCGACCGGTGCGCCGTCGCGCATCAGCGTGACGGTATAGGTGCCCAGCGGCAGTTGGTTTGCGCTGTAGCGGCCGCGTTCGTCCACGGCGACCTCGCGCCGGAAACCGGCACCGCTTTCGACGACCACCGTCTGGTTGCCGCCCGCGGGAACCGAACCGTTGAGAGCGCCGGTGGTGGACTGCGCATACACACTCGAAACGCTGCCCAGGCACGTGCATACCGCCAGTGCGAGAGCGCGCCTGCGAGAGAGAAACTGCTTGTTCATGACTTCCCCGAATTGGTGCCCCAGAAAAAAGACGGCAACACGGGAAAGCGGCAACGGGCCCCCGCCCGAATGCTCTGCTCTGGAGCCAAGACGACCCCTCCCGCGCTCCATCGCCTAGCCGTCCATTTGTCTCGATCCAAATGGACTCCGCCGATGATTTACAGGAGGTATCCTGCGATGTCCAGCCCGTCACAGGCGTCATTCGACTCCCTTCCGGTCCGCTCCGCCGCTTGCCGCGGCGCAGCAGAAAACGCCGTAACTACAGGCTTTTATGGGGATTCATCCGCCCTTTTGTTGCCGAAAAAGTGCCTTAGAGCTTCCGTGAAAGCGATCGTAAAAAATCGCGCGGCGATGAGCCGTGGCGGACGTCTGGACGTCCATGTTTGGATCGAGGCAAATGTCATGCCAATCCAGGGTGGCCGGCCGGCGCAGGGTCGCCATTGAACGGCACGTCACTTCGCATCCACCCGCGCTGTCGAACAGTCGGCCGATGAAAATCGCCACCTACAACGTCAACGGCATCCGCTCGCGGCTCCCCCATCTGCTCGAATGGCTGGAGCGCGAGGCACCTGACGTGGTCTGTCTGCAGGAACTGAAGGCAACCGACGCGGGGTTCCCGATCCGCGAGATCGAAGCCGCCGGGTACGGTGCGTTGTGGATTGGCCAGTCCTCTTGGAATGGCGTGGCCATCCTTGCCAGAGGTGCCACGCCCCTGGAAAGCCGGCGCGGCCTGCCCGGCGATACGAAAGACCTTCAAAGCCGCTATCTGGAAGCAGCGGCGCATGGGGTGCTCGTCGGCTGCCTGTATCTGCCCAACGGCAATCCATGGCCGGGCCCCAAGTTCGACTACAAGCTCGCCTGGTTCGAGCGTCTGTTGCGTCATGCCCAAGGTCTGCTCGATACGGGGCACCCCGTGGTTCTCGCTGGCGACTACAACGTAGTGCCCACGGACGAGGACATCTACGATCCAAAGCACTGGCGACGCGACGCGCTGTTGCAGCCGGAGAGTCGCGATGCGTACGCACGCCTGCTGGCGCAGGGCTGGACCGACGCGCTGCGCGCCACGCATCCGGACGAACGCATCTATACGTTCTGGGACTATTTCCGCCAGCATTGGCCCCGCGACCGCGGCCTGCGTATCGATCATCTGTTGGTGTCGCCTGACCTCGCGCCGCGGCTCAAGCGAGCCGGTGTGGACCGCTGGGTACGCGATCGCCCCAAGGCCAGCGATCATGCCCCGGTGTGGATCGAGCTGAAGGCACCGGCCAGGAAAACCGCCGCGAAGAAGACGGTGGCGAAAAAGCCCACGGCGAAGAAGACAGCCGTGAAGAGGACTGCCACCCGCAAGGAGGCGGCAGGAAAACTCCCGGTTGCCAAGGGCGTCTCGCCAAGGAAGCCCGCAAAGCCGCGCGCCCCAAGGCCTTGAGCCTTGCACTTGCCACCAGCGACAGAGTTCATAGACTAGGCGACTATTGGGGACGCTGGACCAGGCGGGCATGAAGATCGATGGCGGTGTCGGCAAGCGCGCCGAACCGGTGATGCTCAGCGAGGTCGCCGAACGGCTGCGCAATCCGCGCATCGACCGTATCGTGGCGAGTTTTCGCGAACACCGCGTCTCGCTGCTGCGCACCGTGCTGCTCGGCCTCGTGGTCGTATGGACCGCCGCCTGGCTGCATGGGCCGGTGCCCATGGCGGTAGAGGCGCAACGTACGCTTCCCGTTGCAATCGGTCTCTTCGTGCTCAGTGTGTTCTGGATGCTGGGCGTACGCGCCGGCTCGCTACGCCAGAACGTGACGCTCGAGGCCGTCGGCAACGCTGCCAACTTCCTCATGGTGGCGATCCTGCTGAAGTCCGGCTTCATGCTGCTTATCAGCCTCGCCGCCGTGCTGCCTTTTCTCTCCGTGGCGCTCGGTGTGCGTTACAGCAGGAAGGCTTGCGCAGCCGGCATCCTCGCCTCGCTCACCATCCTTGCGGTGGTGGCGCCGCCCGGTTACTGGGCGGCGCGTCCCGCGTATGCGTTGTACGCGCTGGCGCTGGTGATCGTGCTACCCATGACGCTGTACCGCATGATCGACGCGCTGCGCGAGGTCTCGGCGGAAGCCATTGCTTCGCGCGAGGCGCAGCATCGCTTCATCTCCATGATGAGCCACGAGATGCGTACCCCGCTCGGCACGGTTATTCACGCTGCCTCGCTCATCGATACTGCGGCCATGGCCGACGACCAGCGCCGCCTGGTGGCCTTGTTGTCCGCCAATGCCAATGCCTTGCTACACCGGGTAAATGCAGTGCTGGACGTGGCATCGTTCGCGGGCGGCAGCTTCACGCTGCGCCACCAGGCATTCACGTTTGACGAAGTGCTGGCGACGGTCGGGGCGGTCTGCCGTCCGCAGGCGGCCGAGAAGCGCATTGCCTTCAGCTTGTCGCGCGACCCGTCTGTCGAGGGCGTTTTCGCGGGCGATCCGGGCCGCATCGAACAGGTACTGTCCAATCTCGCGTCCAATGCAGTGAAGTTCACGCCGCCGGGCGGGGTGGTCGAGGTACGTGTGACCCTGATCGAGGGCTTCAGCGGTCGCGATCCGACCATTGCGTGCACCGTCAGCGACACGGGCATCGGCATCCCCGACCACGACAAGCAGCGCATCTTCGATCCGTTCCATCAACTGAGCGTGGGCGAAAGCCGGCGGCAGGAAGGCGTGGGGCTAGGTTTGTACATCGTTCGCAACGTGTCGGAGCAGATGCGCGGCAGCCTCGACGTCGTGGACAATCCCGCAGGTGGTTCGATCTTCAGTTGGCGTTTTTCCCTGCCACGCGCCGCCGCGGGTGCGCGCAGCGCCAGCGAGACGCCCTTGGTCGACCTGCTCGACGACCACCGCGGCCGCGTGGCGTCGCAGCGCTGTCTCGTGGTGGACGACAACGCGGCCAATCGCGAGATCCTCGGACGTATCCTGGAGCGCGCCGGGCACATGCCGGTCTTCAGCGCCGACGGCGACGAAGCGCTGGCCCGGCTGGCACGCGAACCGTTCGATCTGATCTTCATGGACCTGCACATGCCCGGCAGCTCCGGGTGGGACGTGCTGGGCCGCATCGAGGTGGCGCGGCGCACACGTGCTGTACCGCCCATCGTGATGCTGAGTGCCGATTCCAGCCACGATGCCGTGCGCATCGCGTTCAAGGCAGGCGCACGGGCCTATCTCACCAAACCGATCGCGACCCAGCGTCTGCTCGACATGATCGAATCGATCGCGGATGAGCGCCGCCTGGAGCATGCCGCGCAGCACTGGCAGCCGATGATCGAGCCGGGCGCGGAGTGGGACGGCAACACGCCGCTGGACGACATGCGCGCCCTGACGAGTCACGAGGAATTCGCGGGCTTCGTGGATCTTTGCGCGCGCACCGCCGCTCATCATTTCGATGCCTTGCGCGCAGCGATCGTCGCGCGCGACGTGGCGGCAGCTTCGGAGGCCGTGCATGCACTGCGCAACGTGCTGGGAAATCTTGGCCTGCCGGGAGGCGACCGCGTCTGCGACGACGTGGCCGTGATCGTCCAGGCCGGCGGCGACATGCACGCCGCGCTGCCCGATGTGGAAGGCTTGGCGCAGTCGATGCGGCGTTTCGTCGACGCGCAGCGCGAGCGCTCCGGGGCGTCGGCCGGCGCGTGAGGGTGCTCGACGAGCTAGCAGCGCGCATCGAGCGCCAAGAAAGGGCCGTGCCCGGGCTCAAGCCCGACAATCAGGCGCGCATCGTCTTCCACGCCCACGGCGCGCACACCCGAAAGCCCGTCGCCGTGGTGTATCTCCACGGCTTCACCGCCAGCCAGGCGGAGGGCGCGCCGGCTCATCGTGCCATCGCCGATGCGTGCGAGGCCCATCTGTATCTCCATCGGCTCAGCGGACACGGCAGTGACCTTCCCGAGGCTATGGCTGGTATCACCCCCGAACATTGGCGCGCCGATGCCGACGAGGCACTGGACATCGGCCTGTGCCTGGGAGCGCGCGTGGTGCTCGTCGCTACGTCCATGGGCGCATCGCTCGCGCTCGATCTCGCGATACGCCGCCCCGACGACGTTGCTGCGGTCATCGCATGGTCGCCGGGCATACAGGCGCATGATCGCGACCAACTGATCATGGCGACGCGGCTGCAAGGTGCTGTATCGCCGCCCGGCGAGCGAACCTCGTTCCAGCGCCGCTACTGGTCGTCGATGATCCACTCGGATGGGTATCGCGCCATCGCGCGCGTGTTCGACCAATGGATGCGGCCGGAACGGTTCGCCACGATCAACTGCCCGGTGTTCTTCGGCCTGTGGGACGGCGGTGCCGACGACCGCGATACGCTGACCTCGACCGCCGCGATGCGCGACGCATTCGACGCGTTGGGTACGTCGCCATCGCAACGCCGGTTGGTGGCGTATGCGCGCGCCGCGCACGTGCTCGCTTCTCCGGAACGCTCGCCCGTCGCGGCTGCGGTGTTGGCCGATTCGCTGGCCTTCCTGCGCGAGATGGGGATCGCTCGCTGATCGATGCACTTAGCAGGTTGTTGGCGATGCGTCATGAGAATTTGGCGCAACACGCCCGGCATATGCAAAAAATGTGATGCCTTACATCGCTCGCAGGCGATGTCACATTTTTTCAGACTGGTCTTATGTCCATCGACCTACAGCGTACCTAGCCTTCGTCGTACCTCGACGAGGATGAAACGGGCGCATGAAGAAGATACTGAGCGGTTGTATTCTGGCGGCATTTTGTGCGCGCCCGTTGGAGTAGGTGCGTGAAGATATTCGCTACGATTTTCGCTTTAGCGGGATTCTTATTCGGCTGTTACAACATGTACTGGGGAATTCAATCCGGCATGTTGTTTTCTTCTTCGGATAAGATTTTGCTTGAACTGATGCATACGCGGGCAGCGCTGCTGTTTCTTGGGGGATTTGCTGTGGCGCAGTTAGGATTTTTGACGTTTCTTGTGGCTGGACGAAACTTTAGATCGTAGCTAGTCACATCCTGTGGCAATTTAAGTGTGGCTGCAGCGGGAGTGACGCATCGATGAAACCGAACGCAGCACGGATCGATGCCTGCATTGTCGAGAAGCTGTTACATGCATGACTCCGCAGAGACTTGGTTTTGGCTTGGCTGGGTCGTTGCCGGCGCATGTCTTCTCATCTCGATCTGCCTGAGAGCCTGGTTGGTACACATCCTGATGACGAGGCATCCAACCCTGTATGTTCAATTGGGCTCGCCGGCGTTCTTCGCGTCGTGGTTGCCGGGGAATCGCCCTGACCTTATTAGGTCACTTGGCGCTGTACCCCCTGGGACGCTGGCTGATTCCGAGACCTGCGTCGTCCGATGTATCCGAACGCTTTATGTCATTGGGCGCATAAGCTGCCTTTCAATGATTGCTGTTGTGGTCGCGGAGGCCCTGTTGCCGATCTAGTCGAATTTGCTTTCGGTCGGATTCTCTGAGGCGCGGGCGTGATTCGTGCGTTGGTTCATATGCGCTGCGATGCGGTGCCGCCTGGATGGTTCCTGCGGAGCCGGCTCACGTCTCCACGGCACCGTGCGTCGTTGACGTGAGCGAGCGTTAGCGAGGTTGGGCGCGGCGGTGCCTCAAGGGGACGCCTAAGCCACGCAGCTTCCGCTATCGTTGCGCCTGTCCTCACCGAGCAATCCGTCATTGCGTCTGAAACGCGCTCTCGCCGCATGCCTTCTTGTCTGGCTGGTGCTTGCCGGCTGGGTGGCGTGTGTCTTTGCGGCGGATGCGACGGACAGCCGCGATCGCGATATCGCGCAGTTCTATCACACGGCCTGGACGGTGCGCGAAGGCGCGCCCGGCCAGGTCACGGCGCTGGCGCAGACCCAGGATGGGTATCTGTGGGTCGGGACGCAGACGGGGCTCTATCGCTTTGACGGCGTGCGCTTCGAGCGCTATCGCCCACGGGAGGGCGGGGATTTTCCGGCCTCCAGCGTTGCCTCGCTTTATGCGCCTGCGTCGGGTGGCTTGTGGGTCGGGTTTCGCTACGGCGTCGCCAGCTTCGTCAAGGACGACCGCGCGACGCACTACGCCGCCGCTTCGGGTCTGCCCACGGGCACGCTCTATGCGATTGCCGGCACGGCCGACGGCCGCATCTGGGCCGCGACTTTCAACGGCCTCGTGTCGCTCGATCGCGGCACCTGGAAGCAAGTCGGTCCCGCGCTGGGCTTGCCGGGCGCGCGAGCGCGCAACCTCACGGTCGATAGTGGAGGGCGATTGTGGGTCGCGACGGAAGATGCGCTCGCCTGGTTGCCGCCTGGCGGGCATCGCTTTGTCGTCGCGACGCATGCCGTGGGTCGGGTCAACCGGATCGCGGAAGCGCCCGATGGCGCCATCTGGGTTGCCGAGGCCGATGGCGGCGTGCGGCCGGCCTGGGTGGCGAAGGGCCGGGTGGAAGACGCGGGGCCGGTCTTGCGGTTGTCGTCCGCGGGGCTGTTGTTCGACCGTGACGGCGCGCTGTGGATGCCGACCCTTGGCGATGGCATCCGTCGCGTGCCCTGGGTGCATGTGCTCGCGGGCAGGACGATCGGTGCGGAAAGCGGTGAGGCGCAGCGCTTCGTGGAGAACCAGGGCCTGAGTTCCGATTACGCGAGCAGCGTGATCCAGGATCGCGAAGGTAATGTCTGGGTGGGGGGAAGCCGCGGCCTCGATCGCTTCCGTACCAGTCGCTTGCTGCCGGCGATGCTGCCGCCGGGCGCGACGGATTTTGCCATGGTGGCGGCTGCGGACCGCGGCATATGGGTGGGCACGAAGAACCGGCCGTTGAGTTGGGTCGATGCATCCGGTGTTGCCACTGCGCACATGAATCAGGCGGTCACGGCGGCGAGTCGCGACGCCGAGAACACCTGGCTCGGCGGGCCCGGTGGCATCTGGCGGCTGCGCGACGGCAAGGCCGAACCGTATGCGCCTCTTCCCTTCCCGGACTATTCCGGGGTGCAGGCGGTGGTGGGCGACGGCAAGGGTGGGGTCTGGGTCTCCATCAACCGTCCGGGCATCTTTCATTTCACCGAAGGTGGCTGGGAACACGATCCCTTGCCGGCGTTCCCGAACGATCCGGCGCCGCTGGTGCTGATGAACGACCGCGATGGCCAGCTATGGCTGGGCTTTGCGCGCGACATGGTGTTGATCCGCAAGAACGGCCGTGACACGCGCATCGGTGCGGAGCAGGGGCTCGCCGTCGGCAACGTCACCGCGTTGCTGGAGGATCGCGGCACCGTCTGGATCGGCGGCGAAAACGGCATCGGGGCGGTCGTCGACGGCCGCGTGCACATGATCGCGACAAAGGGCGAGCCGCTGCGTGGTGTATCGGGATTCGTGCGCGACCATCGCGGCGATTACTGGGCGAACGCGGCGCAAGGCGTGGTGCGTATCAGCGGAGCCGAAATGGCCCGTGCGCTGGAAGATGCGAACTATGCCGCGCCCGTGACCGTGTTCGATTCGCTCGATGGATTGCCCGGCACCCCGGCGCAGTTCCGCCCGTTGCCGACCGCTGTCGTCGCCGACGACGGTCGGTTGTGGTTCGCCACGACCAGCGGCATCGTTTCCATCGATCCTGCCAACATACCGCGCAATCCTCTGGCGCCACCGGTGTCCATTCGCTCGATTGCCACCGATGCGGGCACGTGGCCTGCGGGCGGGAATGTCGAACTGCCTGCCGGTACGGAGCGTCTGCGCATCGCGTTCACCGCCACCAGCCTAACGATGCCGGAGCGAGTCAACTTCCGCTATCGCATGGATGGGGTCGATACGCGATGGCGTGAGGCCGGCAGCGAACGCGAGGCCATTTATACGGATCCGCCGCCTGGGCGCCACGTGTTCCGTGTCATCGCGGCGAACGAAGATGGCGTGACCAATGACGACGGCGCGTCGATCGTGATCACGGTGGAGCATGCGTTCTACCAGATGCCGTGGTTCTTCGCCGTCTGCGCGGTGATCGTGGGCCTGCTGATCTGGATCGCGTTCTTGATCCGCCTGCGCCGTATCGCTGCGCAGTTGCGCGCGCGCCTGCAGGAACGCCATGCGGAACGCGAGCGCATCGCGCGCGAGCTGCACGACACCTTGTTGCAGAGCATTCAAGGCCTGAGCATGCGCTTCCAGGCAATCGCCAATCGCGTGCCGCCGGACGAGCCGCTGCGGGTTGCCATGGAAGGCGCGCTGGATCGCGCCGACGAAGCCCTGGTGGAAGCGCGTGACAGAGTGCGCGACCTCCGCTCGCACGGTAGTGAGTCCGGGCCGTTGGACGTCGCCTTGCGCGCGCTCGCCGCGGTCTATGCCGCGGAGCACACCGTCCCTGTCGTCGTCACTGTGCATGCCGACCTTCGCGGCCTGGACGGACTGGTGTGCGACGAGTTGTATGGCGTTGCGCGCGAGGCCGTGCACAACGCGACCACCCACGCCGATGCGAGCCGCATCGATGTGGAACTGCGGCTGGAAGCGCGCGATCTGGTGTTGAGTGTGCGCGACGACGGGCGCGGCATCGACGAGGGGGTATTGCGGGATGGGCGGGATGGCCACTGGGGGCTGCGCGGCATCCGCGAACGCGCGCACGTGGTGGGCGGCGTCGCCGCCATTTCGTCGCGCCTGGATGGCGGCACTGAAGTGGCCGTGCGCGTTCCGGTGGAGCGCGCATTTCCGGGATATCACACCCCACTGCGGCGCTGGTGGCGCCGCCTGCGTAGCGCCCTTCGCTAGCGGAAGCAGCCGTTCGCGAACTGGCCCTTCGCCAGTGGGCAGAGAATGGCCGCGAAGCCGCCATTGACCGGTACATCGAACGACAACGAACTGTCGGCCGTCACGTTCTGCGCGGAGCGCACGACGTCGCCACGGCCGCTGCCATCGCGTACCACGTCGGCATGCCACGGACCCACGCCGAGGGATGCGAGCGGCACGGTCAGTCGGCGCGCGGGACCTGCGGCGATCGCGCCGATAAACCAGCGGTCCCCGCTACGCCGCGCAAACACAGCGTCCTGGCCCGGCGTGCCCGCGATGAACTTCGTTTCGTCCCACACCGTCGGTATCTGATCGAGAAAGGCCAGCGCCTGTGGACGTCGCTCATAGGCTTCGGGTTTGTCGGCCAGGTGGGTCCAACCGGATTCGAACACGATCGGCAAGGCCACCTCGTGCGCGATCGTCGCCTCCCGACGCCCGACATCGAAGGCAACCGGTGTGTAATCCATGGAGCCAACGACATTGCGCGTGTACGGCTGGATGGTGTTGCCCACAGCGGGCGGATCGTTCTCCGCGCCGCGCACGCCTTCCATGGTCATGAGATGCGGCCAGGTACGTGCGAGTCCGTGCGGGATCGTCGCCCCATGAAAATTAAGCATGAGATGCAGCTTTGCGGTGTCGGCAAGCGTGTCGTCGTACCAGCGATAGCGGGTCTGCGAGTCGGACTCCATGAAGTCCACCTTCACACCCTCCACCCCCCAGCCCTTGACCTTCTCCAGTTCGGCCATGCGCTTGGCCGGGGTATCCAGCTTGGACCAGTGAAACCAGAGCAGGATGTCGACGTGCTTTGCATTCGCATAGCGTACGAGGTCGGGCACCCAGGCATCGCTCCATCCTTCATCGACGAGCACATAGGGAATGCGGTTGCGCGCGGCGAAATCCACATAGGCGCGTTGGCGCTCGACGTTCGACGGGCTGTCGTGTTCGCTCAGCCACGACCATGCCACCTTGCCGGGCTTGATCCAGGACGTGTCGGCAAACCGTGCGGGATCGGCGAGATCGTCCACGAGGGTGGATTCAGTGACGGTGGCGAGATCGCCGGTGATGACGGTGCGCCAAGGCGTGACCCCCGTACTCTCTACGCGCGGGTCGGCCAGCGTGAGGCCGTAGGTGCCCGTGCCCCCCACATGCGCAAGACGGCTGCCGTCGTAGCGGCCATCTGCATTGGCCTCGGTGATCAGTACATAGCTGTCGCCCACGCGGAACAGCGACGGGTAGCCGTAGTCGCCGGGCGCAGCGCCCGCCGCGGTCGTCTGGATGCGTTCCTTCTCGTATTGCGGGCCGTACGGCAGCAACCATGCCGGTGCGCCGGCGGGTACCGTGAAGCTCGTCGACTCGCCCGTTACGGTGGCGCGAGTCACGCCGGGAAGTTCGTAGCGGAATGCGACGCCGTCGTTGGCGACCCGAACGACGACGTCGAGCTTCTGCCCCTTGCCGTTCTGCAACGCGTAGCGGGTCTCGCTAAGGTTCGCGCTGCGATCCAGACGCTTGCCGACGGTCATTCGGTAGCGTTCCATGATCGGCCGTTGGCTCGTGGCCATCAGCCGGAGGTCGTGGCTGAGGTCGGCATCGGCCGTACGCAGTCCCAGTGTCTCGTCCACCAACGTGAGGCCATGGGCATCGGTCACGTTGAGGACGGGCCTCCCGCCATCGCGGAAGACGAGGGTGACAAGGGGCGGCGCTGCGAAAGCGGGAAGGCAGATGAGCGCCGCAAGTGCGACGGCGAGACGGCGACGAGCGGGCGAACGGCGGGCGTGCTTCATCCAGTGATTCCTGTACAGGCGGGAGGAGCGCGGTGGCGAGCCACGAGAGTACCGCCGCCAAGGATTTCATACATCCCTAGGGACTCAAGGACAGTCGCGGCGGTTACCATGCGACGTCATGGCGTCCCTTGCATCCACCGTATCGTTGCTTGAACAGGAAGCGGGTTGGCGCGACCTGCGTGCATTCCTCTGGCGCGCCGAAGCGAGTGACACGCTCGAACTGCTGTTGCTTGGAGAAGCCGATCCCGCAGAGCGCGAACGCGCGGTGGCCCTGTTGGAGGCGATGGAAGCGGTGGATCGCGACGCGTTCGCGCTGCTGCGTTCGGCGATCCAGCGCGGAGAAGGTCGCGAGGCGCTGGCACCATGGCTCGACGTCGGCTTTCCGACCGGGCAGCACTACGATGTGCTCGATCATGTGATCGCAGGCGTGCTCGCCATCGAGGAGCCCGATACACCGCTGTCGCGGTTGCCGCCGGAGATGGTCTTCTATCAGCCAACGCCCGCGCGGCACATTATCGATGGGGTGCTTCGGGCCGCCATCGCCGCCGACGACGTGGTGCTGGACCTCGGGAGCGGTTTGGGTCACGTGCCCATCCTGGTTCACGTGCTCACCGGGGCCACCGCACGCGGCGTCGAGCGCGA
>Ga0209148_1001101_pt1 | contig 16257 bp, 16 predicted proteins | sample AraplaCol_mMF_r2_2_FD_184288 | JGI IMG/M metagenome (GOLD analysis project Ga0209148, IMG submission 184288) | Arabidopsis root microbial communities from North Carolina, USA - plate scrape CL_Col_mMF_r2 (SPAdes) (version 2) | ecosystem: Host-associated > Plants > Roots > Endosphere | place...
CGGACGCGGGCGCCCATGGTGTTGAGCAGGATGATGTTGGAGCGGGCGACACGCGAATGCAGCACGTCGCCGCAGATCGCAACGACGAGGCCCTCGAGCCGGCCCTTGTTGCGGCGGATGGTGAGCGCGTCGAGCAGCGCTTGCGTCGGATGCTCGTGCGCGCCGTCGCCGGCATTGATCACGGAACCGTCAACCTTGCGTGCCAAGAGTTCCACCGCGCCGGAGGCGTGATGGCGCACTACCAATATATCCGGGTGCATGGCGTTGAGCGTCATCGCGGTGTCGACCAGCGTCTCGCCCTTCTTGATGGACGAGGAGGACACCGACATGTTCATGACGTCGGCACCCAGGCGCTTGCCCGCGAGCTCGAACGAGGACTGGGTCCGGGTCGAGGCTTCAAAGAAAAGGTTTACCTGCGTCCGTCCCCGCAGGACGGTGCGCTTCTTGTCAACCTGGCGGTTGAGCTCGACATATTCTTCGGACAGGTCGAGGAGGCCGGTGATATCGGCCGCGGAAAGGCCCTCGATGCCCAGCAAATGCCGGTGGCCGAGGACGAAGGTCGATTTCGATGTCATTAAAGCGAGAGCTATAGGCGCGGATGGCGGGGGGAGCAAGGGCCAATGCCGGAGTAGGGAGTTATCCCCTGATCTGTCGGCTTTCTCGCCGTAAAAAGGGCGTGGGCGGCCGAGAAAAGCCTGGGTGTGACGATGCGGGGGCATTCTGTGAAATCAATTCGAATTGCAATTGCGCTGATAACGACCGCGTCCGCCGCCCACGCCCAGTCGCTCCCCGGCGGCTTCGTCTATTTGCGCGATGTCGATCCCAGCATCATCCAGGACATCCGCTACGCCACGCCCAACAATTTCGTCGGCCGTCCGCTCGCCGGCTATGGCGCCGGTGAGTGCGTGGTGAAACGGGAAGTGGGCCTGCGGTTGAAGGCCGTCCAGCAGGAACTGGCCGCGCAAAACCTGTCGCTGAAAATGTTTGATTGCTACCGGCCGGCGCGGGCCTCGCTCGACATGGTGAGATGGTCGCAGAATGGCCACGAGACAGCAGCCGAGCAGCGCTACAATCCGAAGATCCCCAAGACCGAGCTGTTTCGCCTCGGCTATATCGCGAGCCGCTCGCAGCATTCCACGGGCGCTGCGCTCGATCTCACGCTGGTCGATCTCAAGGCCGACAATTCCGCCAGGATCGATCCCGCAAAATCCTATGCTGACTGCACGGCGCCGGTCGCTGCGCGCCTGCCGGAAGGCAGCGTGGACATGGGCACCGGCTATGATTGCACCGATGAGAAAGGGCATACCGCAGCACCGTCGATCTCGGCGGATCAGCGCGCCTGGCGCAAGCGGCTGGTGGCTGCGATGGCGAGGCAAGGCTTTGTGAACTATTCGAAGGAGTGGTGGCATTTTTCCCTGCCGGGGGCGGGCGGGGCGGCCTATGATTTCCCGATTCCGCCGCGGCGGAACTGACGACGCCGGCGATCTCGCCTTATCCAGCGAAAGTCTCCCGATGGACTCCCTCAATCCCGACCATCCGCCGCTGATCGAGACGCCTGCGCCGCCGCGGGTCTGGAAGTTCTGGGGCACTGCGCTGTGGGGCATCTTGCTCTTCGTCGCGATGTTCGTCGGACAGATCGGCGCGATCGTGCTGCTCGTGGCGCATCGCGGTCTGTCGCTCAACCTCGCCTCGATGCAGCTTGTCGGCGCCGAGCCTCAGGCGCTCGCGCTGTCGGTCATCATGGGGCTGCCGGCGACGCTTCTCCTGGCTTGGCTCGCCATTCGCATCAAGAAGGCCTCCTTTGTCGATTATCTCGCGCTGCATTGGCCGTCATGGCGGCAAATCGTGCTTGGCGCGGTCGGTCTCGTCCTGATCGTGCTCGCCTGGGAGATTGTCTCGCGTTCGCTGGGCCGCGAGGCGACGCCGGGGTTCATGACCGATCTCCTCAAATCAGGCCGCGACAAGGGCGGCGCGCTGTTGCTTTTGTTCGCCTTCAGCGTGGCCGCGCCGATGTCGGAAGAGGTGCTCGCGCGCGGCTTCCTTTATCGCGGCTGGTCGGAGAGTTTTCTGCGCGTGCCGGGCGCGATCGCATTGTCGTCACTGGTGTGGACGGTGGTGCACATCCAGTACGATCTCTACTTCCTCGCCGAGGTCTTCTCGATCGGCCTCTGGTTCGGCTACATGCGCTACCGCGCAGGTTCGCTCTGGCTCACCATCGTGCTGCATGCGCTGAACAACATGACCGCGGTGGTGCTGACGATGTGGCTCGGGGGCTAGCCGAGCCGCCGCTCCACGGTGCCGAGAGAGATGTGCTCCGCCAACGACGGGTTCTACGCCACCAGCGCGATCGCAATCGGCATCGTGATCGCGGCCAGGATCGTCTGCAGCGTGATGATCTGCGCCAAGAGCGGGGCGTCGCCGCCCATCTGGCGCGCCAGCACATAAGCGCTCGGCGAGGTCGGTACCGCCGCGCAGATCGCGACGATCGCGAGGTTGGTGCCTGACAGTCCGAACCAGACGGCGAGCGCCAGCGCAAGCACCGGCATCAGCGCCAGCTTGAACACCACGCCGATCGTCGCGCCCAGGCTCGGGCGGAGCAGGCCCTTGAGCTGAAGGCCGGCGCCGGTGACGAGCAGGCCGATGGCGAGGGAGGAGCGGCCGAGCGCGTCTGCGACCTCGTGCCAGATCTTTGGCAGCGGCAGATGGACGACATTGATGACGAGGCCGATGGCGCAGGCCCAGATCAGGGGATTGCGGATCACCGTCAACACGATGGCGCGCGCGGATTGCTTCTCGGGCGAAGCGTAATGCGCGAGCACGGCGACGCTGAAGACGTTGACCAGCGGGATGATGGCGACCATCGCCACTGAGGCCAGTGCCAGCCCGACGTCGCCGTACAGATTGGCGGAGACCGACAGTGCTACATAGGTCTGCCAGCGCGTCGCGCCCTGGAAGATCGCGGTGAAGGCGGGACCGTCGATGTCGAGGCGCGACAGGGCCGGGCGCAGCGCAAGGCACAGCAGCGACATCGCCAGTGCCGCCAGCAGCAGCGCGCCGCCGACGCCGGCGACCGGCACTTTTGAGAGATCGGCCTTCACCAGTGTCTGGATCAGGAGCATCGGGAACAGCACGAAATAGGTCAGCCGCTCCAGCCCGTGCCATTGCGTGTCGAGCCGCATCAGGCTGTGCCGGAGCACCACGCCGAGCACGATCAGGATGAAGACCGGCAGCAGCGCCGCGATCACGACGGCCATGCGCCTAGTCCTTCTTCAGCACGAAACCGGCTCCGCGCGTTCCGAAGCGCGGGCCCTTTGGCGTGATGGTGTGCTTGGGATCCATCCAGTCGCCAGTGATCTCGTTCGCGGCGCTGAAACGCGCGATGTAGAGGCCGTTCAGGACCGCGTCGTCACCCTTGATGTATCCGGTTTCGGTCCACTTGATCAGCGGGCCCTCGACCATGCCCTTCACCGATGTCGTCGTGTCGAAGGTCGGCCACTCCATCATGCCAGTGAATTCGTTGCCGGAGATCGCATCGACGGTGAGCTTGACGGCAAAGCTGTCGTTGATGTCGTGCGAATATTGATTGAACGTGCCGGACCAGGTGCCCTTGAGCTCCGAGGCGGCATGATCTTCGGCGGCAAACGAACCCTGGATGGCGAGGAAAGCAAGGAGGAGGGCGCCGATCGATATTCTTGTTCTTGCCGGCAGTGCCATCAGTCGCTTCCAATCAGCCTTGTCCAATCAGCCTTGCCTGAGATTGGCGAGCCGGTCGAGCGCGCCTTGCAGGATGAAGATGGCGGCGTGCTCGTCGATCACCTCGGCGCGCTTGGCGCGGCTGACGTCCATGCCGATCAACTCGCGCTCGACCGCGGCGGTCGACAGGCGCTCGTCCCAGAGGCCGATGGGGAGAGCGGTCAAATTGGCCAGATTGCGGGCGAAGGCGCGGGTCGACTGCGCGCGGGGGCCCTCGCTGCCGTCCATGTTGATGGGCAGGCCGAGCACGAAGCCGACGACCTTGCGCTCAATGGCGATGGCGAGGAGCCGGGCTGCGTCCTGCTTGAACTGCTTGCGCTGGATGGTCTCGACGCCGGTCGCGAGCCGCCGGTCCGGATTGGACACGGCAACGCCGATGGTTTTGGTGCCGAGGTCAAGGCCAACCAACCCGCCGCGTTCGGGCCAGTGGGTTGCAGCATCGACGAGAGGCAGGATAAGAGCCGGCATGGACTAGCGCATATCACGCGTCGCGCCGCGGAGTGAACCCAGAACGTGGATGCCCTGACACTATTCGGCCTGTTTGCCGTGACGGCAATGCTGGTCACTTACGCCCTCGAAGACCGCAGCCATTGGTTCGTGCTGCTGTTCGCCGTGTCTTGCGCGCTCGGCTCGGTCTACGGCTTCCTGCAAGGGGCCTGGCCGTTCGGCCTCGTCGAGGCGATCTGGGCGGGGGTGGCGCTGCGGCGGTGGTCCATCAGGCCGCGATGATGTCGTGATCCCCGCTCACGCATGACAGGAAGCCGTGAAGCGCGCTGGTTTGATGGCCGGCACGGCGCTGGATGAACAGCGTCTCGACGCGCGCATGCGACGGGCCCAGCGCGTGCATGGTCACGTTGCCGGTCATGGCGCTGCGCTCGACCACGGCGCGCGGCAGCAGCGTCACGCCCATGTCGGCAGCGACGCAGCCGATCATGCCGTCCAGCGTGCCGAGATCGAAGCGCGCCGCCGACGGCCAGCCGAATTCGACAAAGATCTGCTCGAGGCGCTGGCGGTAGGTGCAGCCGGTGCGGAACACCAGCGCGGTCGGGCCTGACGCGGGCGTGCCGGCGCGCAGCTCGGCGAGCGAGCCCCAGCGCCGCGCGCTGACCAGCACCAGCTCTTCGCGGAACGCGCTTGTCACGGCGAGGTCGTCATGCGCGATCGGGCCGGCGACGAAGGCGCCGTCGAGCGCGCCTTCGAGCACGCCGGCAACGAGATCGGCGGTCGTTGACGTGCGCAGGCTGAGGCGCACTGCCGGGAAGCGGCGGTGGAAGTCGGCGAGCAGCGGCGGCAGCCGCACGGCGGCCGTCGTCTCCATCGAGCCGATCGACAGCGGGCCCTTCGGCTCGCCATCGTCGCGCGCCGCGAGCACGGCTTCGCGCGACAGCGCGGCCATCCGCTGGGCGTAGGGGAGGAGGCGCTTGCCGGCGCCAGTCAGCGCCATGCCGCGGCTATGGCGCTCGAACAATGGCGTGCCGATCTCGGCCTCCAGGGCCTTGATGCGTTGGGTGACATTGGATTGCACCGTGTTGAGCTCTTCGGCAGCGCGGGTGATGCCGCCGGTGCGGGCCACTATGGCAAAGGTCTGGAGGTCGCTCAGTTCCATGGCGTCGTTTCGCTTTTGTGATGGCAGCGTTCGCAACAATTCATTTTTCGAGAATGCTAGTTGCGCCTAATCTTCCTGTCCAGAGTGGAACAGCCCATGCCGATCACCACACCGCTGACGGAGCTTCTCGGGATCAGACATCCGATCCTGTCGGCGCCCATGGACACGATCGCGGGCAGCCGCCTGACGCGTGCGGTCAGCGAGGCCGGCGGTTTCGGCATCCTGGGCGGTGGCTACGGCGACCGCGCCCGGCTTCAGACCGAGACGGCGGAGCTGAAGGGCTTTGCACCGTTCGGCATCGGCTTCATTACCTGGAGCCTGGCAAAGCAGCCCGAACTTCTCGACATCGCGCTCGATGCGCGACCACAGGCCGTGATGCTGTCCTTCGGCGATCCCGCGCCGTTTGCACCGCGGATCAAGGCGGCCGGCGCGCGATTGATTTGCCAGGTGCAGAGCGAGGACATGGCAAAACAGGCGCTCGATGCCAGTGCGGAGATCTTGATCGCGCAGGGAACGGAGGCGGGCGGCCAAGGTGCCTCGCGCACCACGGTCGATATCGTACCGGCGATTGTCGATCTTGCCGCCGGGCGCGTGCCTGTCGTCGCGGCCGGCGGCATCGCCGACGGCCGGGGTCTGGCAGCGATGATGATGCTGGGCGCAGCCGGCGTACTGATCGGCACGCGCTTCTATGCGAGCGTGGAGGCCAATGGTGCCGAGCCAGCCAAGCAGCGTATTCGTGCGGCCGACGGCAACGACACTGTGCGCGGCGTCGTCCCCGATTGGTCGCGAAAACTGTTCTGGCCGGCGCCGTTCACCGCTCGCACGTTGGTCAACGCCCATATCAAGACGTGGACTGGCCGTGAGATCGAGCTGATGCAGCGCGCGGATGATATCGCGCAGGAATATGCCGCAGCAAAAATGGCGGGCGATTTCGAAATCGCGGCCGTCTTTGCAGGGGAGGCGGTCGGGTTGATCCATGATATTCCACCGGCGGCCGAGATCGTCGAACGGATTATGTCGGAGGCCGAGCAGCTGCTCGCCGGCCGCCGCAACTCCATCGCTTCTTTCCCTTCTCCCCTTGTGGGAGAAGGTGGCGCATAGCGCTGGATGAGGGGTTCTATCCCCGGAGAGTAACGTCAAATCTGAGGGAGCTGTCTCCGTGGATACAAACCCCTCACCCGTCTCGCCGCTGTCGCGGCGATCCACCCTCTCCCACAAGGGGTGAGGGCAAGAGCGAGAGAAACCATGTGGCCTGACCGTCGACTGATCGATCTGTTCAAGACCGAATTCCCGATCGTGCTGGCACCGATGGCCGGCGTGATGGATGCCGAGCTGGTGATCGCCGTCGCAGAAGGCGGCGGGCTCGGCTCGCTGCCGAGCGCGATGCTGTCGCCGGAGAAGACGCGTGAGCAGGTCAGCATCATTCGCCAGCGCGTGAAAGCGCCGCTGAACATGAACTTCTTCTGCCACACGCCGATCGAGCTCACGGCGGAGGCGGACGCGCGCTGGAAGCAGCGGCTCGCTGGCTATTACACCGAGCATGGTCTCGATCCCTCGGCGCCCATCAATGCGGCCAACCGGGCGCCCTTCGATGCGGCCTTCTGCGAGGTCGTCGAGGAGCTGAAGCCGGAGATCGTGAGTTTCCACTTTGGCCTGCCTGAGCCCGCGCTGCTCAAGCGCGTCAAGGCGGCAGGCTGTCTCGTCATCTCGTCGGCGACGACGGTGAAGGAAGCGGTCTGGCTCGAACAGCGCGGCGTTGATGCCGTCATCGCGCAGGGCGCCGAAGCGGGCGGCCATCGCGGCATGTTCCTGACCGAGAAGATAGCGGAGCAGCCCGGCACCTTTGCGCTGGTGCCGCAGGTCGCCGATGCCGTGAAGGTGCCTGTCATCGCGGCGGGCGGTATCGCGGACGGGCGCGGCATTGCCGCGGCCTTCGCGCTTGGTGCCTCCGGCGTGCAGATCGGCAGTGCCTATCTGCGCTGTCCGGAGTCCAAGGTCAGCGCGGGCGGCCGCCAGGCGCTGGCCGAGGCGCGGGACGATTCCACTGTGATCACCAATGTGATGACCGGCCGCCCGGCGCGTGGTGTCCAGAACCGCTTGATGCGCGAGGCGGGCCCGATTTCGCCCGATGCGCCGCCATTCCCCCATGCCGCGACAGCGCTGGCGCCGCTCAAGGCCGCTGCCGAGAAGCAGGGCAAGGTGGATTTCACCAATCTCTGGGCCGGGCAGGCGATTGGGATGGGACGGGAGCTTCCCGCCGCCGAATTGACCCGGGATTTTGCCAAATCAGCGCTCGCCCGCATGAAAGCGCTTGCCGGCTAGGCCAGCCGCGCCGGTTGCGGCGCAAAACCAGCCTCTGCTATACGGCACATGGGTTTTGCCGTGAGAGGCCTTATATAATGTCCGTCGACGCCGCTACCGTCCGCCGCATTGCGCATCTGGCGCGCATTGCGGTTGCCGAGGACGAGGTTCCGCATCTGCAAGGCGAGCTCAACGCCATGCTCGCCTTTGTCGAGCAGCTCTCGGAGGTCAATGTCGAGGGCGTGGAGCCGATGACCTCGGTCACCCCGATGCAGATGAAGAAGCGGCAGGACGTGGTCAATGACGGCGAGATCGCCGACGATATCGTTGCCAACGCGCCTGCGACCGAAGGTCACTTCTTCCTGGTGCCCAAGGTCGTCGAGTAACTTATATAGCGTTTTCGAGCGAAGTGGATACCGGTTCGCGTCAAGAAAACGCGTCAAAATAAAGAGTCCTAGGACGCCGTGCGATGTGCATGCTTTGCGACGACGAGAAGGCCTATCAGGCCTACATGAACTACCTCGACAAGATGGAGCGGCAGGGCAAGGCTGCCGATCCCAATGTCGCCGTCAATGCCGTGCTCGACGAGCTCCAGGCCGCCGCGAATGCGGCCGAAAAAAAAGACGACCCGGCCAACGACAAGACCCTGTCTCCGTTCTTCTGCAGCCCGATCAATAAATGACCGATTTGACATCGCTGACGCTCGCCGAGGCCCGCAAGGGTCTCGCCGACAAGACTTTCACGTCGCTCGAGCTGACCGAGGCGCATCTTTCCGCGATCGAGAAGGCGCGCCTGCTCAACGCCTTCGTCCTGGAGACGCCCGACCAGGCGCGCAGCATGGCGCGCGAGGCGGATGCCAAGCTCGCCAAGGGCGACGCCGGCCCGCTCGCCGGCATCCCGCTCGGCATCAAGGACCTGTTCGCGACCAAGGGCGTGCGCACCACGGCCTGCTCGAAGATCCTCGGCAATTTCGTGCCGACCTATGAGTCCACGGTGACCTCGCAGCTCTGGCGCGACGGCGCCGTGATGCTCGGCAAGCTCAACAATGACGAGTTCGCGATGGGCTCGGCCAACGAGACCTCGTGCTTCGGTCCCGTCGGCAATCCCTGGCGTCGCGAGGGCAGCAACACCACGCTGGTGCCGGGCGGCTCGTCCGGCGGCTCGGCCTCGGCTGTCGCGGCGCTGCTCTGCATGGGCGCGACCGCGACCGACACCGGCGGCTCGATCCGCCAGCCGGCGGCGTTCACCGCGACCGTCGGCATCAAGCCGACCTATGGCCGCTGCTCGCGCTGGGGCATCGTCGCCTTTGCCTCCTCGCTTGACCAGGCAGGCCCGATTGCGCGCAGCGTGCGAGACAGCGCGATGCTGCTCCGCTCGATGGCCGGTCATGACCCCAAGGATACCACCTCGGTCGACATTGCCGTGCCTGACTACGAGACGGCGATCGGCAAGTCGGTGAAGGGCATGAAGATCGGCATCCCCAAGGAGTATCGTCTCGACGGCATGCCGGCCGAGATCGAGAAGCTGTGGACCGAGGGCGCGGCCTGGCTCAAGGCCGCCGGCGCCGAGCTGGTCGAGGTGTCACTGCCGCACACCAAGTATGCGCTGCCGGCTTATTACATCGTGGCGCCGGCGGAGGCGTCGTCCAACCTCGCGCGCTATGACGGCGTTCGCTACGGCCTGCGCGAACAGGGCAAGTCCATCATCGAGCAGTACGAAAACACCCGCGCCGAAGGTTTCGGCGCGGAGGTGCGCCGCCGCGTCATGATCGGCACCTATGTGCTTTCGGCCGGCTATTACGACGCCTATTACCTGCGCGCCCAGAAGGTGCGCACGCTGATCAAGAAGGACTTCGAGGATTGCTTCGCCAAGGGCGTCAACGCGATCCTGACGCCGGCGACGCCGTCGGCGGCCTTCGGCATCGGCGAGAAGGGTGGTGCGGACCCGGTCGAGATGTATCTCAACGACATCTTCACGGTGACCGTGAACATGGCGGGCCTGCCGGGCATTGCCGTACCCGCTGGCAAGGATAGCCAGGGCCTGCCGCTCGGGCTGCAATTGATCGGCCGCCCGTTCGAGGAAGAGACGCTGTTCTCGCTCGGCGAGGTGATCGAGCAGGCCGCCGGCCGCTTCACGCCCGCGAGGTGGTGGTGAATGTCGCCGGCTTCATCGCAAGCCTCGACGGCGCGGCGCCCGCGCCTGGTCTGAACGCGCCGCTCGCAGGCCTCTGGTGGGCCGCGAAGGGCGACTGGGATCAGGCGCACAGGATCGTTCAGGACGACAACAGCCGCGAGGCCGCCTGGGTGCACGCTTATCTGCATCGCGTCGAAGGCGACCTTGGCAATGCCGGCTACTGGTATCGCCAGGCCGGCCAGGTGGCGGCAAAGGATTCATTGGAAGCGGAGTGGCAGCGGATCGCTGCCGCGCTGCTCGGGAGCAAGACATGAGCACGGCCACGCACAAGCTTCTCAAGGGAGCCACCGGCGATTGGGAGATGGTCATCGGCATGGAGATCCATGCCCAGGTGACGTCGAACTCAAAACTGTTCTCGGGCGCATCGACCGCATTCGGCGGCGAGCCGAACAGTCACGTGTCGCTGGTCGATGCCGCGATGCCAGGCATGTTGCCTGTGATCAACGAGGAATGCGTCAGGCAGGCTGTCCGGACCGGGCTTGGGCTCAACGCGAAGATCAACCTGCGTTCGGTGTTCGACCGGAAGAACTATTTCTATCCGGACCTGCCGCAGGGCTACCAGATCAGCCAGTACAAGTCGCCCGTCGTGGGCGAGGGCGAGGTGCTGGTCGAGCTCGATGGCGGCCGCAGCGTCTCCATCGGCATCGAGCGGCTGCATCTGGAGCAGGACGCCGGCAAATTGCTGCACGACCGCTCGCCGACAATGACCAATGTCGATCTCAACCGCTCCGGCGTGGCGCTGATGGAGATCGTGTCCAAGCCTGACATCCGCGACGCGGAGCAGGCCAAGGCTTACGTGACAAAACTGCGCTCGATCCTGCGCTATCTCGGCACCTGCGACGGCGACATGGAGAAGGGATCCTTGCGCGCCGACGTCAACGTCTCCGTGCGCAAGCCCGGCGCGCCGCTCGGCACTCGCTGCGAGATCAAGAACATGAACTCGATCAACTTCATCGGCCAGGCGATCGAGTTCGAGGCGCGCCGCCAGATCGAGATCATCGAGGACGGCGGGGCGATCGACCAGGAGACGCGGCTCTACGACCCCAACAAGGGCGAGACGCGCTCGATGCGCTCGAAGGAAGAGGCTCATGACTACCGCTACTTCCCCGATCCGGATCTGCTGCCGCTGGAGTTCTCGCAAGATTTCGTCGACGGGCTGAAGGCGGAGCTCCCCGAACTGCCGGACCAGAAGAAGGCGCGCTTTGTCGCAGACTTCGGCCTCTCGGCCTACGACGCGAGCGTGCTGGTCGCCGAGCGCGAGAGCGCGGTGTTCTACGAGACCGTGCTCGACAGGCTCGTCAACCGTGCCCGCGACGGCAAGATGGCTGCGAACTGGGTGATCAACGAGCTGTTCGGCCGTCTCAACAAGGAAGGCCGGGATATTACGGGCTCTCCTGTTACTTCCGAGCAGCTCGCGGCGATCATCGACCTGATCGGCGAGGGCACGATCTCGGGCAAGATTGCCAAGGATCTGTTCGAGATCGTCTGGCAGGAGGGCGGCGACCCGCGTGCGCTGGTCGAAAGCCGCGGCATGAAGCAGGTGACGGATCTTTCGGCGATCGAAAAGGTTGTCGACGACATCATCGCGGCCAATCCCGACAAGGCCGCGCAGGTGAAGGACAAGCCGCAGTCGCTCGGCTGGTTCGTCGGCCAGGTGATGAAGTCTTCAGGCGGCAAGGCCAACCCGCAGGCGGTCAACGAGCTGCTCAAGTCCAAGCTCGGCATCTAGCCTCACGCGTTCGGACGAGGTGACGACGCGCTTCGTCACCTCGCATCCGGTTCGCGATGCGACGCACGCACGCGTCGTCGACAGCAAACAACATCCCATAGAAGCGCGATGCGGCGACCGAATCGCGGTCCGCGCGATTCGCTCGAAACGGCGGCTTGCACACGCTCTGACGAGCGCTTCCGCCGTTAAGCATGAAAATAATTTCGTTGCCAAAGTTCGCGACTCAGAGTCCGCGACTCCGCCTTGCGAGGCAATCGTGGACGTCGCTACGCGCTTCATCGCATCGATCGCGCGCGATGTGCGCGCGCAGAATAATACTTGCTGCATAGTGTTTTCTTGCAATCGCAGTGCTCGACGACGTCGATGTTGCGAGAAGCATTTGCAATCGCGGACACGTGTTGCTGCCGTCAGGCAAATCAAGCGCGGCTGGCGCACGCGCGCTGCGTCGTCAACACTTCCTTAAGTGAGAAGATGTTTTTTTCGTCGTGTTGGTGTATTCGGAATGAGTGTGCACTCGATCCCCGAATGCATGCAGCGATTAAAGCCATCTCACACATCGGAGGGCAACATGGCCAAGAAAGCGAAGAAGGCGAAGAAGGCGAAGAGCGCAGTGAAGAAGACTGCGAAGAAGACCCGCAAGGTCGCGAAGAAGAAGAAGTAACTTCGACTTCTGAAGTTGCCGGCTCCTAAGAGCCGGCACGTCATCAGCATCTCCCAGAGGTTCTGGTCGACGATAGAGGGTGTCGGCGAGACATCAGGTCAACGGTCGGATCGTTCGACGTTACGGTCCGGCAGAAGAAACAGAGTTTTCTTCGTTCGGTGCGGGTCTCTTTCAAGAGCTCCGCAATTCCACAAGCGGCCTTCGGGCTCATTTGGAATCTGGTCCTGACGTGTTCGCCGACGCCCTCGTTCCCTGAGGCCGGGGTATTGCCGGCAATCCCTTTCCCGACATTGTTGATCTGACCGCGACCGCGACGCCGTTGCCTGCGTGGCTGCGCTGTCGAGGCTTGGCCTGCCGGCATGATTGCCCGCGCGGCACGCAGGCCGCAGCGCCTGTCGGCCATGTGGCCTTTCCGCACGCGCCACCCCCGCAAATTGTAGCCACAGGGCACGCACCACCGTGCGCGATGGTTATCGATGTCCGAAAACCGCAGGGTAAGCCGTTTCTGACGAATCGCAGAAGTGCCTGCAAATCGGGGACTTCTTGAAGTTCCCGCATCCGAGGCACGGCGTCGCGTTTACGTCTGCTTCATCGCGATACTTAAACTGCCATTCAAATTTGCCCGCCATCATCGCCTCCAACAAGCCGGCAAACGGCAATGGGCAAGACGCCCTGGGGATGAGTTGAACACCGCACGATCCCAGAAGGGATTTCGCACAGCAGAGTTGGACGGGAGCCGCGCTCGGGGGATTCGAGGCGGCATAAGAAAAAAGGGGATGCGTTATGTTTCAGGGTACTTTCGATCTCGATACGGCGACGCCGATCGATGCGAGCGCGCTGTCGGACGTTCTGTTCGAGCGTGGGATCTACTGGGCGAGCGGTCGTGCGGGCCTTGTCGACCTCGTTGCCGCGCACAAATGGTTCAACCTCGCCGCCCTGAAGGGCCGCAAGGATGCCGTGGCGCTGCGCCAGGAAGTGGCCGGCCAGATGTCGGAAGCCGAGATCTCGGCTGCACAGCGCGATGCGAGGGCCTGGGTGTCCGCGCATTGAGCCATCGCCGTTCCGGGAATGGGGACAGCACGCTGGCCCCTGTTCTGACGGCGAACCGAACGAGACCGCCTGTTCGCGCTCCATCAGTGGAGCGCCAGCCTGACGCGCGGGAGATCTGCCGCAGGGTTTCGGCGGTGCGATCGGGGACACGGCTCATTTGAGATTAGGTGGCGGAGAGAGAGGGATTCGAACCCTCGATACAGCTTGAGACCGTATGACGCTTTAGCAAAGCGTTGCCTTCAGCCACTCGGCCACCTCTCCGGTGCGAGCCTTATGCATCTATTTGCTTGGGCTGGTCAATTTCGAACCGCGTGTTTGGCCCCGAATTTTCCCAGCGATTTTTGCAATCCACGCATCCGGCGCGCTGTCATGGCCGTTCTTGCTGCCAAGTGAGCTCGGATGAACGCTGCCGCCGGTTCAGAAAGCCAAACCAAAACAATACGATAAGAATGCCTTGGCGGCTGCTTGTGCCATTTGTGCAACACTGACCGAAATCGGCGCTGGTGTGGCGCCGATAGTCTTCCACAGACGGACGGAGGAATCCGCTATTCCACGCTGCCGGCGCCGCGGTGCAGATCGGCCTCGATCTGCAGGCGCGTGCCACCGCCGAAGCGGGCGCGGTAGACCTGAAGATTCTCCATGATCCGCTGCACATAGTTGCGCGTCTCGGAGAACGGGATCAACTCGACCCAGTCGACGGCGTCGACCTTGGCGTCGCGCGGGTCGCCGTAGCGGTCGATCCACTTCTTCACGCTGCCGCGGCCGGCATTGTAGGCCGCGAAGGTCATGATGTAGGAGCCGCGATAATCCTCGAGCAGACCGCCGAGCTCGGCCGCGCCGAGCGTGGCGTTGTAGGAGGAATCGTTCTTCAGCCGCGACAGGTCATAGGTCGCGCCGTGCCGCTTGCAGACATAGCGCGCGGCATCCGGCGTCACCTGCATCAGGCCATAGGCCTGGGCCGGCGAGACCACGGCTGGATTGAACGCGCTTTCCTGCCGCGCGATGGCGTAGACGATGCTGCGCTCGACCTCGGGGCCGATCTGGCTGAATTGCGGAATGCCGTTGACGGGGTAGGCGTAGAAGTCGAACGGCAGCCCGCGATTGAGCGCGGCCTTGCCGACCAGCAGCATGCCGCGTGCGTCGCTATAGCGCTGGGTCAGTTCGCCGAGGCCGGTCAGCGCTTCGGGATCGCCGTTCTCGCCCATGTCGGCCAGCATCGGCACCGCCATCTCGCGCTCGTCGAGCTCGTAGAGCAATTGCGCCGCGCGCACGATCTCCAGCCGCTCGGCACCGCGGCCGCGTGGCTGGCTGTTCAGCTCGATCTGCGGCAGGCCAAGTTTGGCGCGCGCGAGCTGACCGTAATAGCTGGTCGACTGTTCGGCGGCGCGGGCATAGGCGTTGCGCGCCTCCTGCTGGCGGCCGGCAGCCTCGGCCGCGCGGCCCTGCCAGTAGCCGGCGCGTGCCAGCGTGGTGGGATTGACGCTGCCGACGCCGATGCGGGCGAAGTGCTGGGCGGCTGCGGCGGGATCGTTGAGGAAGCGCAGCGCGATCCAGCCCGCCGTGAACTCCTGCTCGGTCTTGTAGATGTCGCGCGAGGGCAGGGCCGCATCGCGCGCGATCAGATAGGCGCTCCGGAAATCCTCGGTGTCGATCATCTTGCGCGCCAGCAGGCGCCGCTCGATCCACCATTCATCGACATTGTAGAGCCGGTTCGGATCCTTCGGCGCCGACAGCATCAGCTGGGCCGCTTCGGCAAACTTCTCCTCGCGGCGCAGCAGCTGGATCTTGCTGAAGATGAAGCCGGGGTCGCTGTGCAGCTCGCGCGGCACTTCTTCGAGCAGCGCGCGCGTGTTCGGCGCCTTCTTGAAGGAGGCGATGCGGGCCTTGGCGAGGGCGACATAGCCGGCACCGAGACGCTTTGCGGCGCGCATCGCCGCCTCGTGCTCACTGCCATAGAGCAGTGCGTCCATCCGCGCCTTCTGGTCGCCGGGCGTCAATAGCGCGCCGAACTGGTCGAGCGCGTTGTTCTCGGTGTCTTCCGACATCGGATCGTTGCGCCAGGCCTCGCGCACCAGCCGTTCGGCATTGGCGCGGTCGCCGCGCGCCAGCATCGCTTTGGCGAGCACGAAGCGGCCCTTGGCCGACACAGGAGATTCGGTCTCGAACCACGACCAGCCAACGGAATCGTCACGCCGGTCGTCCCACATCGCAGCTTCGAGGCGTCGGCGCAGGAAGGTCTGCGATGGCCAGCTCGGATTGGCGGAGAGGAAGGCGCGATAGCGCTCGACGCTCGCGCCATTGTCCTCGCTGCGCAGGATGATCCATTCCGCGAGCTTTCGCGCAACGGGATCGGAAATCGAGTCCGCGTAGCTGGTGGCATCGCCCGGCTTGCGCTTGCGCACGAGCTCAATGACGTTCTCCAGCGTGTCCTTGTCGGCTTGCGACGTCGACGAGGTCGCGGCGACCGCGGCCGGCGTCACCGGCTTGCGCGGTGCGGCATGCTGGCGTGTCGCTGGCGCCAGCACCGGCGTTGCGACAGGTCTGGCGGAGGCTGGGGCCGGGGCGGTAGGCCTCACGGTGGCCGTCACCGCTGGCGCGGCCTGAGGTGCCGGCGCGGCAGCGGCTGGTCGTGACTTTGGCGCCGCGGCCGCTGCTGCCGGTTTCGGCTTGTCCTTTGCGGCGTCCTTGCCCGCGGGTTTCTTCGCCGCGTCCTTGGCGGGGGTTGCTCCCTTGCTCGCGCCCTTGGCAGTCTCCTTGCTGCCGCCCTTCGCCTTGTCCTTGGCCGATCCCTTCGTCGTGTCCTTCGCGGGCTGCTTGGCGGCGGGCTTTGCGGTTCCCTTGGCGTCCTTGACGGGCGCGGTGTCGTCGGTCGTGTCGTTGGACTTGGCCAGAGCGACGCAGCCAATCGACAGGCCGGCCATCAGGCACAAGGCCAGACCGGCAGATCGCCATGCGGAACGAGGG
>Ga0209148_1001103_pt1 | contig 16204 bp, 16 predicted proteins | sample AraplaCol_mMF_r2_2_FD_184288 | JGI IMG/M metagenome (GOLD analysis project Ga0209148, IMG submission 184288) | Arabidopsis root microbial communities from North Carolina, USA - plate scrape CL_Col_mMF_r2 (SPAdes) (version 2) | ecosystem: Host-associated > Plants > Roots > Endosphere | place...
CGGCCGAACGCACCGCCATCAGCCCGGAATTGCACAGGTCGACCGCGCGCTCTTCAAGGCTCGCATCCTTATGCTCGACCATCTTGAGGATGCGGCCATGCTCGGCGAGGATCCGGCCGTAAGCGAGCGTCTCCTCCGGGCGGAAGCCCAGCACGACCACCGCCGGCGCATCATCTTCGTGCAGCCGCGCCACCATCCGCGCCATCGTCCCGGTCGTGACCAGCGGCACGTCGCCATAGAGGATCAGTACGTCGCCCTCGAACCCCTCGAGCGCATTCTGCGCCTGGAGCACCGCGTGCGCGGTGCCGAGCTGATCGGCCTGGATCGCGACCGAAAGGCCGAGCGGCAGCGCGAAACGCTCGATCTGCTCGCGCCCTGACCCCGCCACCACCACCGTGCGCTCCGCACCCAGCGCCGCGACCGCGTCGGTCAGATGACCCAGCATCGGCCGCCCCGCGACCGGGTGCAGCACCTTGTGCAGATCGGATTTCATGCGCGTGCCCTTGCCGGCGGCAAGGATGATGGCGGCGAGCGGCATATCGGTCATGGCGCGCGCTTTGCCACTTTCTTTGGACCCATTCCATCCCGCGCAGTCGCACACCTGTAACGTGCCTCGGCAATCTGTCCGGGATGACCCTGTACCCAGCGATTGACGACGCCCCCTTCCCGTTTCCCCGATCCGGTTCTACGGCCCAAAAAATGGGGCAGATTCCTTTCGACGTGGTCGTCTTCGATCTCGACGGAACGCTCGCGGACACCGCGCTCGATCTGGCCGCCGCGCTCAACCACACGCTTGGCGAAATGGGCCGCCCGCCGATCCCGGCAGCCGAGGTGAGGCGCATGGTCGGCCATGGCGTGCGCGCGCTCCTACAAAAGGCGCTCGCTGCCACCGGCGAAACCAGCGAGGCGCTGATCGACCAGGGTTTCCCGATTTTCCTCTATTATTACGAACGGCATATCGCCGACCATTCGATGGCCTATGACGGCGTGGACGCGGCGCTCGATGCGCTCGATACTTTGGGCGTGAAGCTCGCCATCTGTACCAACAAGCTCGAAGCACTCACGTTCGATCTGGTCGAGGCTTTGGGTTGGCGGGGTCGGTTCGCGGCCATAGTCGGCGGCGACACGCTCCCACAGCGCAAACCCGATCCCGCTCCGATCCATGAGGCGATCCGACGCGCGGGCGGCGGGCGGGCCGCTTTCGTCGGCGATTCGATCAGCGATACCGATGCGGCACGGGCGGCGGGCGTGCCCTGCGTCGCTTTGACCTTCGGCTTTTCGGACCGGCCTGCCGACCAATTGGGCGCGACGGCGTTGATCGACCATTGGGACCAGCTGCTCCCCACGCTGGAAAGGATCGGCTGAGATGGCTTTGCCCCGTTTCACCCGCCTTGGCTCCGGCCCGATCGCGGAGAGCAGACCCGCGCCGTCAGATCCGACCGCAAACCTGATCGAGGCGCTCGGCGATCCTCTGCTGGTGCTGGACGGCTATCATATCAGCCACGCCAACCAAGCCGCGCGCACCCTACTCGGCGAGCATATCGTTGGCGATTACGTTCGCTTGGCGCTGCGCCACCCGGCGGCCGCAGGCGTGGTCAGCGGCGACGAGGACGGCCCGGTCTTGCTCAACGGCCTCGGCGGGCATGACCGCTTGTGGGAGCTGAGCGCGGGCACGATCGCGCCAGGCAAGCGCCTGCTCCGCCTGACCGACCGCAGCGCGCAACGTGCCGCCGAGCAGATGCGCGTCGATTTCGTCGCCAATGCCAGTCACGAACTGCGCACGCCACTCGCCTCGCTGATCGGCTTCATCGAGACGCTCGAGGAAGCCAATGGGCCCGAGGATGCAGAGACACGGCTGCGTTTCCTGTCGATCATGGAGGGCGAGGCACGCCGCATGCAGCGGTTGATCGACGACCTGATGTCGCTTTCCCGGATCGAGGCCGACCGTTATTTCCCACCCAAGGACCGCATCGATCTGGCGGGTGTGCTGCGCGAGGTGGTGGACGAGTTCAGCACGCGCCGTGACGGCCAGCGGCTCCGCATCGGCGGGAGCGCCACGGCGATCATGGTCGGCGACCGCGGCCAACTCCACCAGCTGATCCACAACATCATCAGCAACGCCTTCAAATATGGGCGCGAGGGTTCGCCCGTCGTCGCCACGCTCAAAGTTTCCAAGGGCATTGCTCGCTTCACCGTCGCGGATGAGGGCGAGGGCATCGCGCCCGAACACCTGCCCCGCCTGACCGAACGCTTCTTTCGCGCCGACCCCGGCCGCAGTCGCGCCATCGGCGGCACCGGCCTCGGCCTGGCCATCGTCAAGCACATCGTTGAAAGACACAAAGGTCGCCTCGATATATCCAGTAATTTGGGTGTCGGGACGACGGTTACCGTCGAGCTTCCCCTCGTGTCCGCATCAGTGTCATAAAAGTGACGCCGTGCGGCTCCATGGCGAGCAGAAGGAGTGCTTAGATGGCGACGAGCGGGCATACGGTTAAGGCGTTTGACGAGGATTTGGGCGAGTTGCGTGCAATGGTCGCCGAGATGGGCGGCCTGGCCGAAGCAGCGATCGACGGCGCCGTGCAGGCGCTGACCCGCCGCGACCTGGAAGCCGCCGCCCGCATCGTCCAGCACGACAAGCGCATCGACGAGCTTGAGGCCGAGGCCGAACGCCGCGTCGTCCGCCTGATCGCGTTGCGCGCGCCGCTCGCCGACGACCTGCGCGAGGTGATCGCCGCCTTGAAGATCGCGGGCGTGATCGAGCGGATCGGCGACTATGCCAAGAACATCGCCAAGCGTGTGCCGCTGCTGCAGGACATGCGTGGGATCGAGCCTCTCGCCATCCTGCCCGCGATGGCACGTGCCGCCTCGGAAATGGTGCACGACGTGCTCAACGCCTTCGCCGCGCGCGATGCGGAGGGGGCACTCGAAGTCAGCCTGCGCGATCGCGAGGTCGACGATCTCTACGACAGCCTGTTCCGGGCACTCCTCACCTACATGATGGAAAATCCGAACAATATCGGCGCATCGACGCACCTTCTGTTCATCGCCAAGAACCTTGAACGGATCGGCGATCACGCGACCAATGCCGCCGAGATGATCTACTACGCCGCCACTGGCGAGCAGATGCCCGAACGCCCGCGCGGCGCCGATGCTCTGGCACCCGCTGCCTGACGCAATGACTGGAGCCCGCATTCTCCTCGTCGAAGATGACGAGGCGCTCGCAGAATTGTTGACGTGGCACCTCCGCCGCGAAGGGCACGATGTCGAGCATACCGCCGACGGCGAGGAAGCGCTGCTGCTCGCCGCCGAGGGGCCGCCCGACATCGTGCTGCTCGACTGGATGATCGAGGGGCTTTCGGGGATCGAGGTCTGCCGTCGGCTGCGCCGCGCGACCCAGACCGCCAACGTGCCGATCATCATGCTCACCGCGCGCGGCGAGGAAGAGGACCGCATCCGCGGGCTTGAGACCGGCGCCGACGATTATGTGACCAAGCCCTTCTCACCGCGTGAGCTGGTGGCGCGCGTAGCCGCCGTGCTACGCCGGGTCCGTCCCGCATTGGCAGGCGAGCGGTTGGCTTATTCGGGCATCGAGATGGACATTGCCGACCACAAGGTGCGGCGCGACGGCATCGCGCTGGCGCTCGGGCCGACGGAGTTCCGCTTGCTACGCCATTTCATGGAGCATCCCGGCCGCGTCTTCTCGCGCGAGCGGCTGCTCGATTCGGTCTGGGGCCGCGACAGCGACATCGAGCCGCGCACCGTCGACGTTCATATCCGCCGCCTGCGCAAGGCGATCAACGTCGGCAACGCGCCCGATCTGATCCGCACCGTGCGCTCGGCCGGCTATGCGCTCGACGCGGAGGGAACTGCCTAAGCGCCCCACTGTATTGCATCACCAATACAGCTGTGATATTCTCCTGCCCAACAGGAGGGTGAAACATGTACAGCGAATCCGACATTGAAAATGCGGTCGCGACCGGGGCCATAACCCCGGCGGCCGCCGCGGCTCTGCGGCAAAGCTTCGCCGAAGCACGCGCCACGCCTTTGGTGGACGAGGAAAGCTTCCGCCTGATCACGGGCTTCAACGACATTTTCGTCACGATAGCGGCTGCCTTGTTGCTGGTCGCGGTCGGCTGGATTGGCTTCAGCATTGCCGGCCCGAAGGGCGACGTGGACGGCCCCGCCGCCATGAGCGCGATCGGCCATGGAGTCGCGCTTGGCGGATTGCTGGTCGCAGCCGCAAGCTGGGCGCTGGCCGAATATTTCACGCGGACGCGCCGGATGGCGCTCCCCAGCATCGTGTTGCTCGGTGCGTTTGTCGCGGCAGCGGGTGCGTGCGTATTCGGGCTCGGCATGCCGATGATTCCGGCCGACAATAGCGACCGTGTCGCCTCCGGCATCATGTCGGTCGCCGGATTGGCGGCTGCGGGGGCGGCCTACCTGCACTGGCGCCGCTTCCATGTGCCGATCACGATCGCCGCGCTCACAAGCGCGCTGGTCGCAACCCTGGCCACGGCCCTGATGTGGTCGGTGCCGTCGATGCGCGACAATGGCAGTGTGCTGTGGGTGATCCTGGCGGCGGGTATCGCCAGCTTCAGTTTCGCGATGTGGTGGGACATGTCCGATCGCCTGCGCCAGACGCGCCGTTCGGACGTCGCCTTCTGGCTGCATCTCGCCGCCGCGCCAATGATCGCGCATCCCATCTTCCACCTGCTCGGCGTGATGAACAATGCGATCACCCCGGCTTCTGGGCTGATCGTCATCGGGCTCTACATCTTGTTCGGCCTGGTCGCGCTCGCGGTCGACCGGCGCGCGTTACTGGTTTCGTCACTCATGTACGTGCTGATCGCTCTGGCCGAATTGTTCCGCCAGGCGGGTGCAGTCAGCCTCAACATCGCGCTGACGGCGTTGGTGATCGGTTCGGCGCTACTGATGTTGTCGGCCTTCTGGCACAGCATGCGGCGCGTGATCGTGATGGGGTTGCCATCGGAGCTGCAGGAACGGCTCCCGGTGCTCGACCGCCCCGTGGTTGCGACCGCACGCGCTGCCTGAACCGGCGCATATCGAACGAAGGCCGCGAGCGGGTTCGCCCCGTTCGTGGCCTTTCGCCTGCTTAGGCTGCGTGCAAGGTGAGCAGCAATTCGTCGAGCCGTTCCAGGGTCGACGCCGTCCCGTCCTTCAACCCCATGTCGACCGCCGCCTGAAGCGCGTCGGACGATGCGTAGCAAACCACGGTCGTCACCAGCGTGCGCGTGCCAGCATCGGCAAAGGCAACATCCCAAACCGATCCGGGCATGTCCGGATTGACGACACCGGACTCGTCGCAAAAGCCGTCCTGCGCGGTGTAGCCGTCGATGGGGTCGATCGTTTTGTAATCCAGCCGGTTCCAGTATTTCTGACCGTCCGGCGTGATCATGGCGTAGTGCCAATATCCGCCAGCGCGGAAATCCATATGCTTGGTGTGCGTCGTCAGCGGCTTGGGCGCGAACCATTGGTCGAGCAATTCGCGCTTCGTATGGCAATCCCAAACCAGCTGACGGGTGCCGGCGAACTCGCGGGCAACCGTGATGGTGCGGGCCGCCTTGTCGGCCGTGAAATCGAAACGCAGATCAGACGCCATCTTCATCTCCATTGAGTTTTGCGAGAAGCATATCGAGGTTGCCGTATCGGCTGACCCACTGGCTGCGCAGCACCTCGAACCAGCGCTCCGCCTCCAGCAGGTTTTCGCGGATCAGGCTGCAGGTCCGCACCCGTCCCTGCTTGCGCGAGGTGATCAGGCGCGATCGTTCCAGCACGGAAATATGTTTGACGAACGAGGGAAGCGCCATGTCGAACGGCGCCGCCAATTCGCTCACGGTTGCCATGCCTTTTCCCAGCCGTTGGACGACAGCCCTGCGGGTCGGATCCGCAAGTGCGTGAAACACCGAATCCAACGCAAGTTCAGAGTTAGCCATGCAGCTAACTATTCCCCATCGGGATACTTAGGTCAATGGCTAAGTTTTAGGACGCGCAAACCGGGCTGTCTGGGCGGACCTTGGAAGGAAGAGATTCTACTCTTCGACTAGCTTGAGCAGCTTGCGTTCCACCGGGGCCAGCACCGGCCCCAGCTCATGGCCGCGCTTGAGAACCGCCCCGTGCTCGCCAATCAGCGCCCATTCACCCTGGCGCTGGCGGAGCACGGGGCGTTTCTCGATCCTATATTCGGGGCGCTCGGCGGCGCGGCGAAAGCAGGCGAAGCAGGCCGCGTCCTTGTCGAACTGGATCGCATAATCGCGCCAGTGGCCTGCCGCGACCATCCGTCCGTAGAGGCTGAGAATCCGTTCGAGTTCGATCCGCGTGAAGACAACCTGGAGTGGCTGCTCCTGCGGAAAGGGCGTGACCGACCCCATCAGGCGGACTGGCGGTCCGTTTTATCGGCCTTGGACGTGTCACGTTCCTCGATCAGCTTGGCGAGCTTGCCGCGCAGTGTCTCGACCTCGCACTTCAACAGCTCAAGCTGCTGCGTCGCGGGATCGAAGCGTTCGCTGCACGGCGTGCCGTAAGGCACGAACGCATGATAGCTCTGCGCGTCGACCAAAGTGGGCCGCGCAGGAATGCCGACCATGGTTGCGCCTGCGGGCACGTCGCGGGTGACGACCGCATTGGCGCCGATGCGCGCGCCTGTGGCGACGACGATCGGCCCCAGCACCTGCGCGCCCGAGCCCACGATCACGTCATCCTCCAGCGTCGGATGGCGCTTGCCGGCGACGCCGTCGGCCGGGTTGGTCCCGCCCAGCGTGACATTCTGGTAAATCGTCACGTTGTTGCCGATCACGGCGGTCTCGCCGATCACGACGAAGCCGTGGTCGATGAAGAAATTCTCGCCAATCTCCGCACCCGGATGGATGTCGATCGCGGTCAGGAAGCGCGAGATGTGATTGACCATCCGCGCGAGGAAATAGAGCTCGCCGTTGAACAGCCAGTGCGCCACGCGATGCAGCCCGAGTGCGAGCACGCCCGGGTAGAGCAATATCTCCCAACGCGAGCGCGGCGCCGGGTCACGCGCCTTGATCGAATCCAGATAGGCGATGAGTTCGCGCTTCATCTTTTTGACTCCCTGAGGAGCAGATTTAGGGCTGCGCGAACCGGATTTCCAGATGAGCGGATAAAAGCCGGCGTAATTCCCGCGAACGCACGGATTCGCCTTCTATCCAAGTTACCGAAAGAAAGCGGCACTCCCCTTCCGCGGGAGCCGCCAAAATCACGCCGCCGCCATGTGCCCTTGGAGTGCACTACGTACCGCAGCTACCGCTTCGTCCGCTTTCGCGCCGTCAGGGCCGCCACCCTGAGCCATGTCGGGGCGGCCACCGCCACCCTGCCCGCCCACGGTCGCGACCGCCTGCTTGACCAGCTCGACCGCGGACAGGCGCGCGCTGAGATCGCCGGTCACGCCGACCGCCACGGTGGCGCGGCCGTCATTGACCGCGACCAGCACAGCTACACCCGAGCCGATCTTGGCCTTGGCCTCGTCAACCAGGCCGCGCAGCCCCTTGGGATCGAGGCCATCGATGACCTGACCGATGAAGCCGACGCCGGCCACTTGTTCGGGCCCGGCGGCCTCGCTCTTGGCGGCGCCACCACCCAGTGCGAGCGCCTTCTTGGCCTCAGCCAGCTCGCGTTCGAGCTTGCGGCGTTCCTCGACTAGAGCCGCGACACGCGCCGGCACCTCCTCGGGCGAGGATTTGAGCGCCGCAGCGGCCTCGCGCAGGCGATCCTCGCGATGCGTCAGCCACAGCCGCGCGGCTTCGCCGGTCAGCGCCTCGATCCGGCGCACGCCCGACGAGACCGCGCTTTCGCCGATGATCTTGAACACGCCGATATCGCCCAGCGCGGAAACATGGGTGCCCCCGCACAATTCGACCGACCAACTGTTGCCGCCTTCTTCTTCGCCAAAGCCCATCGAGAGGACGCGGACTTCGTCGCCATATTTCTCGCCAAACAAGGCCATCGCGCCGGCTTCGATAGCGGCGTCCGGCGTCATCAGGCGCGTGGTGACATCGTCATTCTCGCGGATATGCCGGTTCACCTCCGCCTCGATCGCGGCAATGTCTTCCTGGCTTAGCGCTTTGGGGTGCGAGAAATCGAAGCGCAGGCGATCGGGCGCGACCAGACTGCCCTTTTGCGTCACATGCGTGCCCAGCCGATGCCTCAACGCGGCGTGCAACAGGTGCGTCGCCGAATGGTTGGCGCGCAACTGGCTGCGGCGGGCGATATCGACCGCAAGGTGGATCGCATCGCCAACCTTGATCACGCCCGATCGCACCAGCGCCTTGTGCGCGTGGAGCCGTCCGAGCGGCTTCGACGTGTCGCTAACGTCCGCGACGAAACCGCTGTCATTGCTGGCAATACCGGCATCACCCATCTGGCCGCCGCTCTCGCCATAAAAGGGCGTCTGGTTGGTGAGGATCACGACCTCATCGCCCTCGCGCACCTGATCGACGCGCTTGCCGTCCTTGACCAACGCGACGACCTGCGCATCGCCTTGATGGCTGGTGTAGCCGATGAACTCGGTGCCCCCCAATTCCTCGGCGACATCGAACCAGACCTCGTCATTGGCCTTGTCGCCCGAACCCTTCCAGGCGGCGCGCGCGGCGGCCTTCTGCTCGGCCATCGCGGCATCGAAGCCTGCGCGATCCACATTGAGTCCCTGCGCGCGGAGCGCATCCTCGGTCAGATCGTAGGGGAAGCCGAACGTGTCGTAGAGCTTGAACGCGGTCGCGCCGGGCAAAGTATCGCCGGTCTTCATTGGACCGGTCGCTTCATCGAGCAGGCGCAGGCCGTTGGCGAGCGTCTGGCGGAAGCGGGTTTCCTCCAGCTTGAGCGTTTCTTCAATCAGCGGCTGTGCGCGGACCAGCTCGGGATATGCCGCGCCCATTTCCGAAACCAGTGCCGGCACCAGACGGTGCATCAAAGGCTCGGCCGCGCCCAACAGGTGCGCGTGGCGCATCGCGCGGCGCATGATGCGGCGAAGCACGTAACCGCGCCCTTCATTCGCCGGCAGCACACCGTCCGCAACCAGGAAGCCCGACGCGCGAAGATGGTCCGCGATCACCCGGTGCGACGCCTGGTTGGCGCCATCGGTCGCGCTCTTGGTCAGTTCGCCCGAGGCGGCGATCAGCGCCTTGAAAGTGTCCGTATCGTAATTGTCATGCACGCCCTGCAGCACCGCCGCGATACGCTCGAGGCCCATGCCGGTATCGATCGAGGGCCTGGGGAGGTCGCCTGTGATCTGGTCGGCTTCCTGCACGAACTGCATGAAGACCAGGTTCCAGATCTCGACGAAGCGGTCGCCATCCTCATCCGGGCTGCCCGGAGGGCCACCGGGGATATGGTCGCCATGATCGTAGAAAATTTCTGAACAGGGCCCGCACGGACCGTCCGAACCCATTGCCCAGAAATTGTCCTTGGTCGGAATGCGGATGATGCGATGCTCGGGCAGGCCTGCGATCTTCTTCCACAGGTCGAACGCCTGATCGTCGGTGTGATAGACGGTCGCGGTCAGCTTGTCGGGGTTGATCCCCCATTCCCTCGTCAGCAGATTCCAGGCGAGCGTGATCGCGCGTTCCTTGAAATAATCGCCGAACGAGAAGTTGCCGAGCATCTCGAAGAAGGTGTGATGCCGCGCGGTGTAGCCGACATTGTCGAGGTCGTTATGCTTGCCGCCCGCGCGGACGCACTTCTGGCTGGACGTCGCGGTCGAATAAGGCCGGGTTTCGAGGCCAGTGAAGACGTTCTTGAACGGCACCATGCCCGCGTTCACGAACATAAGCGTCGGGTCGTTGTGCGGCACCAAAGGCGCCGACGGCACAACGCGATGCCCCTCGTTACCGAAATAGTCGAGGAAGGAACGGCGGATGTCGTTGGTCGAAGTCATGGGGGCGACTTAGTGGAGGGTGCTCCGCTTCTCAAGCGGCAGCCTTAGACAGGCTGATCGATCGACGCCGGCGGCTCGCTGAAGAATTTCGGCCCGCTTTCGGTCATGTGGAAGCAATCCTCCAGCCGGACGCCGAACTTGCCGGGCAGATAGATGCCGGGCTCGTCCGAGAAGCACATGCCCGGCGCGAGCTTCATCGTCTCGCCGTGGACAAGGTTGACCGGCTCGTGCCCGTCGAGGCCGATGCCGTGGCCGGTACGGTGCGACAGACCGGGAAGCTTGTAGCCGGGGCCGTAGCCGAAGCTTTCGTAGAGGCGGCGGACGGCATCATCGACGCTGCCCGCGGGAGCACCGATCTGCGCGGCACGGATCGCGGCCTGCTGGCCCTGGTGCACCTGATCCCACACCTTGCGCTGCTCGAGCGTCGCGGTGCCGTGGACGAAGGTGCGCGAAATATCGGATTGATAGCCCTGCACGTTGCAGCCGCAGTCCATCAGCACGATCTGGCCGTCATCGACACGATGCACGATCTTCGAGCCGTGCGGATAGGCCGCCGCCTCGCCGATCAGGACGAGGCTGAACTCGACCTCACCGCCGAGCCTGGTGGTCGCGGCATCCATCAAGGCAGCGATGTCGTGGCCGGTCATGCCCTTTTCGACGCGGGGATGGACCCAGCGATAGGAGGCGATCGTGATGTCGGTTGCTTTCTGCATCAGCGCCAGCTCGGCCGGCGTCTTGACCATGCGGCAACCGCGCACGACCGGATTGGCCGATACTATGCGGACGCCGGGCAGATCCTGCTGGAGCCGATCGACCGCGAAATACCGCAAGGTCTCCTCGATCCCGATTGGCAGCCGGTCGAGCTTGTGCTGGCGGAGAAAGGCGGCGACCAATTTGAGCGGATCCTCATCCTCCTGCCACACGCGGACCTCGCCGGGCACGTCGAGTGTCTCGCGGACCGAAGGCTCCTCGAAGAAGGGCGTGACGATGCACGCCTCGCCCTCGGCGGGCAGGATCGCGCAGGTCAACCGTTCGCTGCGATGCCACTGGATGCCGGTAAAGTAGACGAGTGACGCACCCGGCTCGATCAGCACCGCGCCGATACCGTTCGCCTTCATCAATTTCTGCGCGCGGGCGACCCGCGTGGCGCGTTCGGCGCGGCTGATCGGCACCGCATCGCCGGTCATCGGGACGAGCGCGGACAAGTCCGGCTCGGCCGCACGCAGGATCGACGGGATAAAGAGAAAGGGCAAGGCGGCAGCAGCGCCGAGAACGCTGCGTCGGCTGGGCTGGAAGAGGCGATCGTTCCGCATGCAAATCAGGATAGAAGCCCCGCGCGGCGCTGGCCAGTCTTCCTGCGGCGGCGTAGAAGACGTTCATTGCATAGAGGATGGTATGCGCTGGATATTGCTCGGACTCGCGGTGGGCCTGACACCTGCCATGGCGCAGGATTTGAAGAGTGAGGACACGCTCAAGGCGACGCCCCCGCTTGATGCTGCCGCGATGCCGATGTGCACAGGCGATATGACCGCGCCCAAGAAGGCCATGATCCTGTCGGGCTACGGTGGCGGTGGCTTCCCGATCCGAACCGTAAGCCCCAAGGCACAGGCCTTCTTCGACAACGGCATGCAGCTCGCGCACGCTTTCGCGCACAAGGCCGCGATCCAGGCTTTCCATGAGGCGGCAAGGCTCGATCCCAATTGCGCGATGTGCCTTTGGGGTGAGGCTTGGGCGTCGGGACCGACGATCAACTATCCGATCCCTGATGAGGATCAGGTCAAGCTGGAAGCGATGGCGCAGCGCGCGCAGGCGCTGGCGGTCAACGGATCGCCCAAGGAACGCGAACTGACCGCAGCCTTGGTCCTGCGCTATCGCGAAGGCGGCGGCAAAGGTGCCGGCGACCGTGCATTTGCGGAGGCTATGGCAACGCTGGCGGCCAAATATCCAATCGACGACGAGATTGCGGTGATCGCGGCAGATGCGTGGATGATTCCGTCCGCGCTCAGCAACAGTACCGCCAACATGAGCAAAGCGGTCGCGTTGCTGGAACAGGTGCTCAAGCGCAATCCGGACTATACGCCCGCAATCCACTTCTACATCCACGCGACCGAGATTGCCGGCTATCCGCAGCGCGCCGAGCCTTATGCCGACAAGCTCGCCGGCCTCGCGCCCTCGGCCGCGCATCTCGTCCATATGCCGTCGCACACTTACTACCATGTCGGCCGCTACCAGGATGCGGTCGATGCAAATGTGAAGGCGGTCGCACTCGGCATCGCCAATGCGAAAAGGCTGGGCCTGAGCGAGCCGGACGGCATGTGGGACCTGCCATACCATGCCCACAACGTGCAGTACGGCGTCGGCGGCGCCTTGCTGTCGGGCGACGGCAAGGATGCGCTCGCTCTCAGCGATCCACTGGTCGCGCGGGCGGCGGCGGGCAAGCAGAAAGGCAACGACGTCTTCCCGCAAATGGTGGCGGGCACGGGCTATTTCGCCGAGGCACGTTATGCCGATCCGCACAGGGTGCTGGCCTTGCCCGAACCGACCTTACCCTATGTGAAGGCCTATTGGCATTATGCGCGCGGCGAGGCGGCGGCGCGGCTGGGCGATGCTGCCCTGGTCCGCAAGGAAGCCGCAGCGATCCCCGACCACGTCGGCCCCGAGAAATATGATGACGCGACCGACGGCGCGGGACGGATGATGCGAATAGCGCATCAGGTTCTCAACGGGCGGGCGGCGATGCTGGATAACAAGCCGGCCGAAGCTTTGGTCGCTTTCAAGGCGGCGGCCAAGATGCAGGAGACCAAGGCCTTCCTCAGTTTCTCCGATCCGCCGGCTTTCTGGTACCCGGTGCGGCGCGATATGGCGGCGGCGCTACTCGCGATGGGCAAGCCCAAGGATGCGCTGCGGGAGGCGGACGATACATTGAAAGCGGTGCCCAAGGAGCCGGTGACGCTTGTGCTCAAGGCGGAGGCCGAGGCGAAGTTGGGCCAGGCCGCGCAGGCGGAGGGCGACCGGAATGCGGCGTTGGCGCTGTGGCATGGCGACCGCTCGCTGCTGCCGGGCGTGGGCGAACGACTGGCCGCGCGATAAGGAAAAGGGCGGCCGCGCAGGGTCTGCGGCCGCCCTTCCTTCTCTCGCCCTGGTCAGCCGGCGAGGAAGGCGTCCACCTTGGTCAGGAAGACCGTCAGCTGGTCGATCATGATGAAGTGGTAGCTGCCGTCGACCCGCTCGACCCTGCCGTGCGGCAATGCGGTGTAGGCGCCGGTGTAGAGCTGATCGAAGACCTGCTGCGGCGCGCCACTGGTCTCATCCCACGGGTATAGCACGGTCACCGGAACTGCGATCTTGGCGAGGTCGGGGCGCAGATCGGTGGTGAGATCGTCATAGAGCGCCTGACCCACCACGCGGTGATCGGATGCGCTGGCGGCAGCGATCGCGGCATCGGCTTCGGCGTTGTGGCTCTTGATCAATCGCGCCATCTGCGTCGGCTCGGCGGTCGCATAGTCTTCCTGTGTCCCGTTGATCATCTTTTCGCGGATCATGGTCGCCTGCGGCAGGACCATCGGCACGGTCAGCTGCGGGCCGAACATCATGCCGACGTAAGGCAGCGAGTCCACGATCAGGACCTTGCCCGCGTCGCCCGGATGCGCGACTGCCAAGCGCAGCGCCATAGTGCCGCCGAGCGAGTGCCCGACCACCGCCGCGCCCTGGAGGTGATTGGCGACGATATAAGCGTGGATCGCCTCGACCACCGGCTCGAACACCGGGCCGCTGGCGTTGCTACCGGCGGCGGTGCCGGCAAAGCCCGCGACCTGCACGACATGCACGCGGTGATGCACCGCGAGGTGGGCCACGGTCGCATCCCAAACATGCGCCGAACTGGCGAGACCGGGAATCAGGATCACGTCGGAACCCTGGCCGGTGGTAGTGACGGCAATACGGTCGGAGGTTGCGGCCGGCGCAACAACCGGAGTGGCGGCATAAGCGGCGACGCCGTTGACGAGCTCGCCGTAAATGCCCGGGTGGATCAACGGCAGGCTTATGAGCGCGGCGAGACGCAGCTTGAGACGGAGGTTCATGGTCATTTCCCTGTTATTGATCAGTCTTCGGAGAAGATTTGCTCGATCGGCAAATCGAACAGGCGGGCGACGCGGAAGGCGAGCGGGAGCGAGGGGTCATATTTCCCCGTTTCGATCGCGTTGACGCTTTGGCGGGAGACCTCGAGCTTTTCGGCGAGATCGGCCTGGCTCCAGTCGCGTTCGGCGCGGAGCACCTTGAGGCGGTTTTTCATCGGTCGAGCAGCCGGATGACGCAGCCGGTGACGCCGAGGCCACCGAACCACAGGACCGCGACGTAGAACATTGGCAGGTGCGGCAGGCCGGCATCCTCCATGAAACCCCACAAAGTGGTGAGGGCGAGCGTGAGGCCGGTGGTCCAGAGGATCTGGCGGATCATGCGCATCCGCAGATATTCGTCCTGCTCTTCCGCCAAATAGCGCCCCACCAGCACGACGATCGCAATGATCGGCAAGGCAGGAAGTGCAGCCAAAGCATATTTGGCGGCGGGGGCGAGGTGCGCGTAACGGAGCGCATATTGTTCGCCGATCAGGGTCACACCGTAGACGATCGAAGCGGCGATCGCCCCGCGGTTGTAGCGCCGCTCGGCGGCGTTGATTCCAGTAAACGGCATGATTGCTTTCCTTGTCCTAATGACAAGTATGCTTGTCTCACGAGTCGCAGGCCGTGTCAAGTATACACGACATTATGATTGCCATCTTTGTCATTTTGACAGGCACACACGACGAAAAAGGCGCGAAACCCGTCGGTTCCGCGCCTCGCCCGGTCGCGTCGGAAGCCCCACGCTTCCCGATCGCCAGGTATTCTCTTTAGAGATCGTCCTCCGCGTCGGGGCCGGTCATCATCTGCTCGGCCACTTCAGCGGTGTTGTTGCGGATCGCCTTTTCCAGCCGGGCGCAAACCTCGGGATTTTCGCGGAGGTAGACCTTGGCATTTTCGCGACCCTGGCCGATGCGGATGCTGTCATAGCTGAACCAGGCGCCCGATTTCTCGACCAAACCGGCCTTGACGCCGAGGTCGAGGATTTCGCCGACCTTGGACACGCCCTCGCCATACATGATGTCGAATTCCACCTGCTTGAACGGCGGCGCGACCTTGTTCTTGACCACCTTCACGCGGGTTGTGTTGCCGACGATGTCCTCGCGGTCCTTGATCTGGCCGGTACGGCGGATGTCGAGGCGGACCGAAGCGTAGAACTTGAGCGCATTGCCGCCGGTGGTCGTCTCCGGATTGCCGTACATCACGCCGATCTTCATGCGGATCTGGTTGATGAAGATCACCAAAGTACGGCTGCGGCTGATCGAGCCGGTGATCTTGCGCAAAGCCTGGCTCATCAGGCGCGCCTGCAGGCCGACATGGCTGTCGCCCATCTCGCCTTCGATTTCGGCCCTAGGAACCAGCGCAGCGACCGAGTCGATCACCAGCACGTCGATCGCGTTCGAGCGAACGAGCGTGTCGGTGATCTCGAGCGCCTGCTCGCCCGTATCCGGCTGGCTGACGATCAGGTTGTCGATGTCGACGCCAAGCTTCTTGGCATAGACCGGATCGAGCGCATGCTCGGCGTCGATGAAGGCGGCGGTGCCGCCGGCCTTCTGCGCCTCGGCGATCGCGTGCAAAGCCAGCGTGGTCTTGCCCGACGATTCCGGACCGTAAATTTCCACGATGCGGCCGCGCGGCAGACCGCCGATGCCGAGCGCGATGTCGAGCCCGAGGCTGCCGGTCGAGATCGACTCGATCTCGATCTTCTCGCGGCTGCCGAGCTTCATCGCGCTGCCCTTGCCGAAGGCGCGATCAATCTGCGCCAATGCGGCGTCGAGCGCCTTCTGCCGTTCGCTCGTGCTAGCCATATCGCCGTCGATCACCTTCAAAGAAGCAGCCATGTCTCAAGCCCCGTCGCTAGAGGAAGTCCGTCACATCTTCAATCTCTGTGACGGCTTCGTACACGGAATGTTCCGCTAGAACAAGAGGGGAACTTTCAGGAGAACATTCAGCGGACGGACACAAGCTCCAGCGCTTGCTGCACGGCATCCAGCGTGAAGGGCTTGGCGAGCTGGTGCGCGTCTGCGTGCGTGGCCGGCGGCGGATCGACATGGCCGCCGCTTGCGACGACGAAGCCGATCCCCCTGGCCTTCAACGCATCCGCCACTGGCCAGCAGGCGCCGTCGCGCAGGTTCACATCGAGGATCGCAACATCGAAGCCGCCCTCTTCCACCCG
>Ga0209148_1001104_pt1 | contig 16176 bp, 13 predicted proteins | sample AraplaCol_mMF_r2_2_FD_184288 | JGI IMG/M metagenome (GOLD analysis project Ga0209148, IMG submission 184288) | Arabidopsis root microbial communities from North Carolina, USA - plate scrape CL_Col_mMF_r2 (SPAdes) (version 2) | ecosystem: Host-associated > Plants > Roots > Endosphere | place...
CCGATGGCGTGCCTGGGCGTGTTTGCCCACCCGTCGGCGCGTGCCAACTGCTCCTGGATCACCTCGATCGACTCGATGGCGTCGTCGAATGAGAACTCGACGGCATCGGGAGGTGAAACGGATTTCAGCAGCTCGACCGAGCGAGCATCCCGTCCGCCGATCACCAGGGGTCGCTTCAGGGAGAAGAGCTTCTCCAGCTGAGCGGCTCCCACGTCATCGACCTGAAGCCCCGACATGACGTAGTCAGCGACATGCAATCGGAAGATCAGTTGCTCGCAGACGAAGGCCCGGCGCGCACCCCAGTATCGGTTGAAGTAGCCGCCCCCGTAGACGTGAAGCAGTGCCCCTGCCTGCACGTATGTCAATGGTTCGAGCTCCAGAGCAGACACATCGAGCAACTCACCGTCTTCGAAGATGACGCCGTCGACGTCGTACTTCGCCCGGAGCTGTTCGGGAACGTCAGCGGAGAGGCAACTGGCGAGCGAGACCACCAGAATCGGCCGGAGCCCCGTCGTCTTCCGGTGGAACGAGATGGTGCTCGTCAGCTGGAGCACGTCGCCGTAGTTCTCGAATCCTTCAAAACCGCCGTAGAGCAGCACCATCGGCTCTTTCGCCCGAATCGCTCGTCGGGTGCGGGCATCTCCGTAGAAGTGCATCAGCGGTCCAGGTATCCGGGAAGCGCCGCGAGAGTGGTCGTGAACGCCTGCCAACTGTGATTGCGATTGGCACGTTCCGCCGCGGCGGCCCGTGTCGACCGGAGCACGTCGGGGTGCGCCGCCAAGGTGGATAGTCGGCTCACGTACGCATCGATGTCGTCGAATGCGTCGATGAGGAAGCCCGTGTGGCCATCGTCGATGAAATCCGGAATGCCCCCGACGGCGGGCGCGACGAGTGTGAGGCCGTGAAGAGCGCCGTCCATGAGCGTCAGGGGTAGCCCCTCCCACTGCGAGGTGAGTAGGAGAACGTCGTACTTTCCGGGCAGCGACGCGACGGTCTCCCGATAGTCACCGAGATACTGGACGCCCGCCTTGGCAAGTCGAGACTTCAGCCCGCCAGGGGCATCGACCACAGCCGAACCGGAGGCGAAGAAGTCGATCGGCAGTTCGAGTTGGCGGCAGCGCTCAGCCACACGCATGAGGATGTCTGGGCGCTTCTGCCGATCGAGTCGCGCCGCCCAGAGGACTCTCAAGCGATCAGACGCCTCGAGAGCGACGTCCCGACCGGGCACCGTCTCCCACGCCGCGGCCGCCGGCGATTGGTGATGGACGAACAGTTGGTTTGCATCCAAGGCGTACGTCTCGACCAGAAGATCGACCAGTGGCTGGTTGTCGCTGATGACGCTGTCGAGCTCGTCGACATAGTCCCGGATGGCATTCAGCACATAGTGCGTCTTCTGCCCCTCGGGAGATTCGTCGAGCGTGAAAAGCGAGATGTACAGCCGGGACCTCTGATGAACGAGGTGGCTGTAGCGCTCGAGAACCCGATATCCGATCGGGGAGTTGATCACGTGCACCACGCGAGGAGCGAGCTGGACGAGTGCGGTGCCGAGGAGTCGGGCCTGGTGGTACTCCGACTGGAAGAAGAACGCATCGGGAAGCGATCGGTATCTCACTCCCCTCGTGTCGATTCGGTGGCGCTCGCCCGTCGGCACGGTGGAGAGCACGAGGATGTGGGCATCGGGATCCATCTCGCGGATCGCGCGGACGTAGTTGTCCACGACCGTGTTGGCGCCGCCGATCGACAGCCACGGGATGAGAAAGACATAGTCCACCACCTCGTCGCCGACCGTCATGTCGTCGACAAGCTCCCAGTACATGTGCGAGAAGGCTCCCGGTCGAGGCTCCCACCGGAACATCGCCGCCATGCGCGTGCTCGAGGGAAAGAGAGAGGGCTCGTACTCGTGAGCCGCGCGCCAGGCCGTGACGAGCCAATCCGGGAACTGAGGCGCCCTGCCGAGATCGACCGGGCCGGTCGGTGGCTCCAGCAGCTGAACGAGCGCCTGTCCGACCTGCTTGCGGAAGGGTCTGAACCGGGGGTGGACCTTGACCAAGGGGCGTGACACCCGTGCCGACAACCGGACGAGCGCCCGCGCCGCATCGAGCGACCGCTGGAATCGGGCAGTGACACGCTGATCAGAGCTGGTCACGCGCGTGGATCGAGGTTTCGGCGGCCGATGGGTCAGGAACGATGTCGGAGCCAAGAGCGCTCGACCCTCCTCGAGCCGACTGATCAGCGACCCCCTGCTCTTGACGCGGTAGAACATGACGCTGCCCGGGATGCCCTCATGGCTCCAGCCTCGATCGAGCGTCTCGCAGTTCCAGTGCCAGTCCTCGGGGCCGAAGCCCGGTCCGGCGAGCGACGGCGCGTACGGGACGTCGAGGAAGACCTCTCGCCGCGCGACGCAGCTCGAGTCCCAGTAGTTGTTCTCGACCAGGCCTCGGGCATCGAACGCAGCGCTCGTCGACCACTCGGATTCCCAGTAGATGTCGCGCGCCTCGAAGTTGATCAGGACAGCGGGATGCAGGATCACCCGGTCCTGGGGGCGCCCGTCGATGATGGCGATGGCGTCCACCAGCCAGTTCGGGGAGTAGAGGTTGTCGTCGTCCGAGAACGCAATGACTCCACCCAGGGACGACGCCACCCCGCTGTTGCGCGAGAGTCCGAGATCGCCATTGTCGACATCCAATCGTCGCGTCGGAATCCCGTCGAAGAGCGCGAGGCCGAACTCGTCGAGGTACCGATAGGTCGCCGGATCCGAGCGATCCATCACCAGGACCACTTCTGCTGTGCGCCCCGACGCGATGACCGCCCGGACACTGTCGGCCAGGCTCCGCAGAGTCGGATGGATCAGGCGGCCTTCGCGGAAGATGTTGACGATTAGCGACAGGTCGACCTCGTGAGAGGCTTCGGGGTCCACACGCATCCGCTCAGCCCTCGAATCACTGCCCATGGCGCCGGTATCGACGTACGGTACCCTAGCCGCACCTTCGCTGTCACCCATCTCGCTCAGGCGCGAACAGAGGACATCCTGGTGCATGATGCGTAACCTCGTCGTGGGCGGGAACGGCTTCCTTGGCTCGCACCTCGTGAACCGTCTGGCTGCTACGGGCGGTGATGTGACCGTCTTCGATCGCTTCAGCTCGCCATCCACGGGATTCTTGCCCCATCCGAACGTTTCCACGGTGCGGGGCGACTTTCTGAATGCCGACCACCTGGCAAGTGTCGTGAAGGGTCACGACCGCGTCTTTCACTTCCTGTCGTCCACCACGCCCGCCACGGCGAACAACGACCTGGCCACGGAACATCGGCGTAACGCCGTTCCGACCCTCGCGCTGCTCGACGCCTGTGTCGAGGCGGCCGTCAGCCGGATCTACTTCGCCTCGTCGGGCGGGGCCGTCTACGGCGACACCCCGGCTGAGCGGCATGGAGAGACCGACAGCCTGCACCCGGTTTCGTCATACGGCGTCGGAAAGGCCGTCATCGAGAACGACCTGCGGCGGTACCACGAGCAGTTCGGACTCGACTACGTCGTCTTCCGCATCGCCAACGCGTACGGTCCAGGACGATTCAGCGAACGAGGGCAGGGCCTCATCCCGATCGCACTGCGCCGGATCGTTCGCGGCGAGCCGGTCATCCAATATGGCGACGGGTCGATGGTCCGCGACTACGTCTATGTCGACGACGTGATGGACATGATCGGTCAGGTCATCGAGGGCTCACCCGAACACCGGGTGTACAACCTGGGCAGCGGCGAAGGATCCACCGTGCGCGAGGTCATCGACTGCATCTCGGCAGTAACGGGGCAATCGTTCGACATCGTGATGGAGCCACCCCCGACACCACAGGTCCAACGGGCGGTGTTCGACACCAGTCGGCTCACCGGGGAGTTCGGTCCCCGGACGCTGACCGACCTGGCCACCGGCATTCGGTCCACCTGGGCTGATCTCGTCTCCTAGCACGTCGTCTGTGGTACTGCTCAGGCTTCTTCTCGAGCGAGGTAGTTCCTATGCGCTTTCTCGAGGACGGCCATGTACCGAGCGGAACCGACCCTGCGGGCCAGTTCGATGTTCTCGCGCAAGTACGACGCGTCGCTCTCGTTGCGGAGAGGAAGAGCGGACACCCGCTCGAGGTCGACGTCATGCGGAAAGGTCTCGCTGGCGGTGAGCTCTCCCAGGAGGTCAAGGGTGACCATTGTGCGAAGACATTTTTCACAGGAGCCGCAGTTGTAGCCGCCGCCCTGCTGCCAGCACACACGCAGGTGCTTCCGAACCGCCGGCGCCGGCGCGATGGCTTCGATCTTGTCCACACGGGTGGCCCCAGCACCGTCATGCTCCACCTCGAGGTCTGGGGTGGACCAGAGCGGATCCAGGACGGGGTGGGATCCCCACGGAAAGAGATCGCGATAGCTGTGCGACGACGGGACGACAAAGCGGCCGAACTCGCGCGTCAGCGCCGATGCCACCGCCACGAGCGCGGCGCCGTGGGCGATCTGGCCCCAGTCGGCATAGGGATCCAGCAGGTCACGCAGGTTCGTTTCGACCTCGATCAGCCCGACGCCGATCTCGCGTGCCGCCTCGCGGAGATGCTCCGAGACGGTCGTCCTCGTCTGCTGGTCATCGAGGGGGACGTCGAAGCCGTGGACGAACAGGAGCGCATCCAGTGTGCCCGCGTGCTCGAGGACCGTGTAGAACGAGTCCACGCCGCCGGTGAAACAGGCGAGCGTTCCCCGACCGCTCGGCAACGGGGCTGACTCGTCCATGGGAGCGACCAGGGTGGCTCGTCGCAATTCGGGGTACCAGCTGAGCAGAACGTCCTGGATCGTCGTCGCGCGTCGACGCAGCAGCGCGCTGGGGGCGCGATCCAGCTCCAGGATCCCGTCGGTGGCCATGGCCACGAGGAGGCCGACCGCCAGCTCCAGGTCGCCGCTGGGCTCGAGCCGATGGTTTCCCGATGCTCGGAACCAGATCTGATATCCGGTGCCCGCGACGTCGACCATGAGGGTGACGCCGCCCGCGTGACCAGTGGCGGCAGGCGTCGCGACGACGACACTCACCACGTCGCACCCTCAAGGCTCGCGCGCGGAGCGCCCGTCGAGGCCAGGAACAGCATCCCCCCGCCTGAGACCGTCAGTGAGGGCTCGTCCGCCAGGTAGAAGGCGTGTCCACGCTCGACGGTGCGACCACTGATCGTCACGGCTCCGCGGGTGCACAGCGCGATCGCGGGGCCGGCAAGCGACAGGATGACGTCGTCGGCAGCGGCCTCCGGCGATACGACGGTGAGCTCGAAGTCGGGCACGTCGGGGCGGAACACCGCAACGCCTGGCTGCGGTCTCTGCGCCTCCAGGAACGGTACGGGCAGTGGACGGAAGTCGAGCACCGAGAGCAGCTCGGCGACATCGACGTGCTTCGCGGTCAGGCCGCCGCGCAGCACGTTGTCGCTGGCCGCCATGAGCTCGATGCCCAGCCCCTCGAGGTACGCGTGGATGTTGCCGGCCGGCAGATAGAGCACCTGACCGGGAGTGAGCGAGAGCGTATTGAGCAGCAGCGAGATCGCGATGCCAGGGTCGCCGGCATTGCGTTCTGACAAGAAACGCACCGTGTCCCAGGCAGGACCGTCCGCACCCGAGCCGGCTTCGACAACGGCGGGGATCAGCTCGTCGACGCCGTCGCCGCGGGTGATCAGCCACTCGAACACGCCGCGCAGCGACGAGTCGTCGACCAGGCGGTCGAGCAGGGTGGCGATCCGCGGGTCGCCCGACACCGGCAGCAGCAGCGCGCGGGTATCGGCAACGGCGCGGAACCCGCACAGCGCCCGAAAAGGATCACTCAGGGCGTAGAGCAGCTCCGGCTTGTGGAAGGCGTCCTTGTAGTTGCGCTCAGGGGCATCGAGCGGGATCCCTGCCGCGTTTTCGGCTGCGTATCCCGCCATGGCCTGCTCGGTCGTCGGGTGAGCCTGCAGAGAGAGATTGGATGCAGCCGCCAAGACCTTCATCAGGAACGGGAGCCGCCCGCGTACGAGGTCGGCAAGGGTGCCGGGTCGCCCGACCAGCCGAGCCGGGGACCCGGGTTCCGCGCCGAGCCACAGCTCCGCCTGCGGGCGCCCCGTTGGCGCGGTGCCGAGCAGTTCGGGGATCGCCGTCGTCGAGCCCCACGCGTAGTCGCGGGGCGTATTGGTGATTTCGACGAACATGTGCTGCGGTTCTCCCTGTGCGCGTGTCGACCCAAAGTACCAACGGGCCCGCCGGGCAGAGAGCCGATGAGGCAAGATGACCGGATGTTCATGGCCTTCTCGCGCGCGGTCCGGGTCAATGTCGCGGTGGTCGCGCTCGGCGACACCCCGCGATTGAGAGCCGCCGTGGCCTCCCTGATCGACCACGCGAGTCGTCACGCGTTCACCATCACCTGTGTGGTCAACCCGGCGACGCCGATCGACGAGCTGATCGACGGACTGCCGGAGGGAGTGCACGTGCTGCAGCCCGCGGCGAACCTGGGCTGGAGCGGCGGCCTGCACGCGGCGCGGAGGGAGACCGACGCCGAGTTCCTGGCATGGGTGCAGGAGGACATGACCGTCAATGCCGGGTGGCTTGACGCCCTGGTGGATGCAGCGGACGCCGATCCCCGGGGCGGGATGTTCGGAGCGGTCGGGGTCGACGCCGTCGGACATGCGGTGCCCGTCAACGCCGGTGCGGCCGTGCCGGCCGATGACGTCGGGCGATGGAACGAGTCGGACCGGACCGCGACCGAGCTTCCCGACGCGCCCGCGGAGTTCGACTGGGTCACGAGCAAGGGCTCGCTCACGCGGCTCTCGGCATGGGACGAACTCGGCGGGCTCGATCCCCGCTATTTCCCCCTCAATCACGCCGACAAGGACTTCTGCACGCACCTGCGAGCGCACGGCTGGAAGAACATGCTCGTGCCGAACGCCACCTTCCGCCACGAGGGGAGCGCCTCGGCGCCCGGCTTCTTCCGCGAATACCTCGCCGCGTGGCAGGAACCGCGGTTCAACGCGCGCTGGGCGTCAGTCGTCGAGGAGTTGGCGACGACGGATGGCCCCGTCGCTCACCCCTGTGCCGACTGGCGGGACGTCGAGGGCGGCCATGTCGAACTCGCGATCGCGATCGAGAGCAGCCGGCTGCTCGTCCCCTTCGCGCGAGCCGCGGCGCGGCGCAACGGCGAGGCCGACATCGTCGCGGTCCGGGCCGCCCTCCATCGCGCCCTCGCCGAGCGCGATGCCGCTCGGCACGAAGCCGACGAGCTTCGAGCGGCCAAGGGGCGACGCCGGCGTCAGGGATGACCGACGGTCGACGCATGCGCTCACCCGCATCCACGTACCCTGCTGGTATGAGCGACGCGACCGATCCCGAGACCCCGACTCCCGACTTCGTCCCGCTGGTCAGCGACTTCTACGGCCTGGAGGCCGAACTCACCGAGCAGGAGAAGTCGGTGATCATGCGACTCCGGCGCTACCTCGAGAGCGAGGTGAAGCCGATCGTGAACGACCACTGGGCGCGGGCCGAGTTCCCGATGTTCGTCGTGAAGGGCTTGGCCGACCTCGGCATCTTCGGCCTGCCGTATCCCGAGACGCGCAGCTTCGAGAGCTCCGCGGTGTTCCGCGGCTGGGTCGCGATCGAGCTCGCGCGCGTCGACTCGAGCATCGCCACCCTGGTGGGGATGCAGCACGGCCTCGTGATGGGCGCGATCAGCGTCGCGGGCTCCGACGAGCAGCGCGCCGAGTGGCTCCCCCGCTTCGCGAGCGGGGAGGCGCTCGGATGCTTCGCCCTCACCGAGCCGCTCAGCGGCTCCGACAGCGCGCGCGGTCTGCGCACCACCGCGACCCGCGACGGCGACCATTGGATCATCAGCGGCGAGAAGCGCTGGATCGGCAACGGCACACTCGCCACGCACGCGATCATCTGGGCCAAGTCGACAGAAGACGGACAGGTCAAGGGCTTCATCGTGCCGACGGCGACCCCTGGTTACTCGGCGACGAAGATCGAGAACAAGCAGGCGCTGCGCATCGTGCAGAACGCCGACATCACGCTGAGCGAGGTCCGCGTGCCCGAAGCCAACCGGCTGCAGAAGGCCGACTCGTTCCGCGAGGCCGCGGCGGTGCTGCGACAGACCCGCGCCGAGGTCGCCTGGTCGTCGATCGGCAACTCCATCGGCGCCTATGAGGCGTCGCTGCGTTACGCGGGCGAGCGCGAGCAGTTCGGCAAGACGATCGACCACTTCCAGTTGATCCAGGAGCTCCTCGCGAAACAGCTCGCCAACATCACCGCCTCGATCGCCCTGTGCACCCGGGTGTCGCACATGCTCGATCAGGGCATCCAGAAGGATGAGCACTCGGCTCTCGCCAAGGAGTTCGCCACGAGCAGGATGCGCGAGACCGTCGCGTGGGCGCGCGAGAGCATGGGCGGCAACGGCATCGTGCTCGAGAACGACGTGATCCGGCACTTCGCGGATGCCGAGGCGCTGTACTCCTACGAGGGCACGCGTGAGATGAACACGCTGATCGTCGGGCGCGCGATCACCGGCAAGGCCGCTTTCGCGTGACCTCCCCTCCCCGCTATCTTCGGAATCCGAAGCATCAAGGCGAGGAGCATTCATGTCACCGGCAGAACGCGACGTGGCCTCGGTCACGAAAGACGGGCGTTCGCTCTCCCAGGTGATCGACGGGGTCAAGACCCGCTCGACCGTGAACCATCTCGATCATCGGGGTTCGGTGTTCGAGATCTTCGAGGGCGACCTGTCGTTCTGGGGGACTCCGATCGTCTACGCCTACCAATTCTCAGTGCGACCCCACCAGATGAAGGGATGGGGCCTCCACGAGCTGAAGACCGATCGCTACACGATCATCACGGGCGAGGTGCTGCTCTTCCTCTGGGATGACCGTCCCGATTCCCCGACCAGGGGCGTCGTGCAGAAGGTCGTGCTCTCGGATCGGGCCGTCCGCCAGGTCGTGATCCCGGTCGGCGTCTGGCACCTGTCGCTCAACCTCGGAGCCGACGAGGCCAGACTGATTAACTTCCCCACCGACGTGTACCACCATGACGCCCCTGACCGGCTGCTCCTGGCGTGGGACAGCCCGGAGGTGCCCATCGATCTGGCGGCGCTGCTTCCCAAGTTCTGATGAGGGGACGGGCCAGTACCCTGAAGCCATGACGCGTCGCGAGGTCTACCAGCGCTACCTGGCCGTCCTCGGCTTCTTCACCCTGACCGCGGGCGACCTCTGGCGCAATCTGTTCAGCTGGTGGGGTTGGGGGGCGATCTGCGTCATCCTGCTGGTGCTGGCCGTGATCGAGTTGATCCACGCGCGCGTCGATCTGCGGCGCCTCCCGTTCGCCCTGATCGGATTCCTGCTGCTCACGGTGGTGTCGATCTTCTGGTCCGACTACCCGAGCGCGACCGTGGTCGGATGGGCGGCGACGTTCTCGGTCGCCTTCTTCGCCATCTTCCTGGCCACGGTGCTCGATCTGGAGACGATGCTGCGGGCCCTCGGGGTGGCCCTACGCTGGATCCTCGCGCTCTCGCTGGTGTTCGAGCTGGTGGTTGCGGCGTTCATCCGGCACCCCGTGCTGCCGTTCTTCGTCGACTACTCGAAGCTGCACAAGATCCCCGCAGCGTTCTACTGGTCGCGCGACCTGCTGTTCCACGGAGGGCAGATCCAGGGCATCCAGGGCAACTCGAATCTGCTCGCGCTGGCGGCGCTGCTCGCGCTCATCGTCTTCGCGGTGCAGTGGGTGTCGCGCACCGCGTCCCGGGTCTGGTTGGGTTTCTGGGCGATCGTCGCGGTCGCGTGTCTGGCGCTGACGCGGTCGTCGACGGTGCTCATCGCGCTGGCGGCGGTGATCCTGGTCGGCGCCTTCCTGGGGCTGGTGCGCGCGACGTCCGGCATGCGCCGCGGTCTCGTCTACGGCGGCGGTGCGGTCGTCGCGCTCGGCATCGTCGCGGTGGGGGTCTTCGCCAACGGTCTGGTTCTGAAGGTGCTCGGCAAGAGCGCAGAACTGACCCACCGCACCCAGATCTGGCACTGGGTGCTCGACTACGCGAATCAGCGGCCCGTCGCCGGATGGGGCTGGGTGGGCTACTGGGTGCCATGGGTCGAGCCCTTCAAGCACCTCGCCGTGATCAACGGGGTCACCTACCTGCAGGCTCACGATGCATGGATCGACATCTTCTTCCAGCTCGGCGTGATCGGGCTCATCGTCTTCGGTCTGCTGGTGGTGACCACGCTCGTGCGCTCGTGGTTCATGGCGATCGAAGCCGAATCTCGGCCCGCCAGACTCGTCGAACTGTTCCCGTTCCTCGTCATGATCGCGCTGATCGTGCACAGCATCGCCGAGAGCCGACTGCTCGTCGAGATCCTGTTCGCGCTCCTGGTGATCTCGGCGATCCGCTCGGCACAGCGCGAGCCGGAACCGGATGCCTGACGCCATGGCAGAGCCCACCCCCGCGTCGCGACGCGGCCTCCTGGTCGCGATGGCCGGATCCGCCCGACTGGCCCACGCTCTGGCCACCGTCGGGATCGCTCTGGGAGCCGGCGCCTTCTTCCTGCAGCGCACGCTGGGCTGGGCGGGTTTTCTCGCGGCGGTCCTCGTCGCCATCGTTCTCATGCTCCTGTCGTTCCTCGCCAGGCAGGAGGAGGTGCGCTGGCGGGCGCTGCTGCCGATCTCGCTGCTCGCCTTCCTGGTCTGGGCGACGGCGTCGTTGATCTGGAGCTCGTATCAGTGGGCGACCGTCGCCGGGCTGATCTACCTGTTCGCGTTCACCCTCATCGGGCTGTTCGTCGCGATCTCGCGCGACACCATCCAGATCGTCCGCGCCTTCGGCGACGTGCTGCGCGTCGTGCTGGCCCTGTCGCTCGGGATCGAGATCTTCTCCGGCATCCTGATCGACATGCCGCTGCCCTTCTTGGCGGTGCACGGCAGCCTGGGCACGCTCGGTCCGATCTCCGGGATCGAAGAGTCCCGCGACCAGCTCGGTCTGGTGGCGATCATCGGCGCGATCAGCTTCGCCACGGAGCACCGCACGCGCTCCGTGCCCCGGCTCACCTCGGTGCTGTCGCTCGTGCTCGCAGCGATCTGCATCGTGCTGACGCAATCGCCGGTGATCGCCTTCGCCACCGTGGTCGTCGGTATCGCGGCGCTGGTGATCTATCTGCTGCGCCGCGTGCGCGCCGATCGACGTCAGGTGTGGCAATTCGTCGTCCTCGGTCTCGCCATCGTGGCGGCGGGCGTGCTCTTCGTGGTGCGGGGCCTGGTGATCGCGCTGTTCAACGCGGGCGGCACGCTCGACAACCGACTCGACGTGTGGCGCCAGGTGATCGGCTTGGCCGGCCAGAACGGCCTGCAGGGCTGGGGATGGATCGGCCCGTGGCGCGTCTCGATCTTCCCGTTCTCGTGGATCTTCGAGCACTCACCGAGACCGGTGTCGTCCGCCCTGAACGCCTTCCTGGACATCTGGCTGCAACTCGGCTTCATCGGCGTCGTGATCTTCACGGGAATGGTGGGGCTCGCCTTCAGCCGCTCCTGGCTGCTGGCCGGCGCCCGGCGCAGCGTCGTGTTCGCGTGGCCCGCCGCGGCTCTCGTGGCGCTGATCATCGTCTCTCTCGCCGAAAGCTCGATCCTGTCGGACTTCGGCTGGATGACATTCGTGATCTGCTGCACGAAGGCGTCACAGGAGCTGTCCTGGCGCAATGCGTTGCGGCGGCCGTTGGTGCAGGAGCCGCTGGAGCACCGCTCGGAGCCGGGTTCACAGGCATCCGGCTAACATAGACGGGTGCCATTCGGCACCACGCCTTTCCCACCTGGAGCACGAATGACCGATCGGCCGCCTTTCGTGCAGCCCACGGCGGATGTCGCGGAGTCGGCGCAGATCGGGCCTGGCACCAAGATCTGGCACTACGCCCAGGTGCGCGAAGACGCCCGGATCGGCGCGGACTCCATCGTCGGCCGGGGCGCGTACATCGGCTCGGGGGTCGTCATGGGTGACGGCTGCAAGGTGCAGAACTACGCATTGGTCTATGAACCCGCCCGTCTCGGCGCCGGCGTCTTCATCGGGCCAGCCACCGTGCTGACCAACGACCATTTCCCGCGCGCGATCAACCCCGACGGCTCGCCCAAGTCGGCGCACGACTGGGAGCCCGTCGGTGTCACGATCCTCGAGGGCGCGTCCATCGGCGCAAGCGCCACCTGCGTCGCGCCGATCACGATCGGGCGGTGGGCTTTGGTCGGCGCCGGCTCGGTGGTCATCAAGGATGTTCCGGACTTCGCCCTCGTCGTCGGCAGCCCTGCGCGGCGCGTGGGGTGGGTCGGCAAGGCGGGTGTCCCGCTGGTGAGAGAGGACGACGGCATCTGGCGGTGCCCGCAGTCCGATGACCGCTACGTCGAGAGCGACGGAGCACTGAGAGAGGCTGACGCGTGAGCGACTTCATCCCCCCGGCCAAGCCGATCATCGGCGACGAGGAGCGCGAGGCGGTCGACCGCGTGCTGCGCAGCGGCATGGTCGCGCAGGGCCCGGAGGTGGCCGCGTTCGAGACCGAGTTCGCACAACATTTCGTGCAGGGGCGCTCCACTGTGGCGGTGAACTCCGGCACCGCTGGCCTGCACCTCGGCCTGCTCGCCGTGGGGGTCGGAGCCGGCGACGAGGTCATCGTCCCGTCGTTCACGTTCGCCGCCACAGCCAATTCGGTCGCCCTCACCGGGGGAACCCCGGTCTTCGTCGACATCGAGCCCGAGACATTCACGATCGATCCTGCCGCGGTCGAGGCCGCGATCACCCAGCGCACCAAGGGCGTCATGCCGGTGCACCTCTACGGCCACCCGGCACGGATGCGGGAATTGGCCGCCATCGCCGAGAAGCACGGCATCGCGCTCTACGAGGATGCCGCTCAGGCCCACGGCGCCTCCCTGGATGGCAAGCCCGTCGGCACCTGGGGCGAGTTCGCGATGTTCAGTCTCTATCCGACCAAGAACATGACGAGCGGCGAAGGCGGCATGGTCACTACGGCCTCCGCCGAGCACGCGCGCAACGTGCGCCTGTTGCGCAACCAGGGCATGGAGAAGCAGTACGAGAACGAGGTCATCGGGTTCAACGCGCGAATGACCGACATCCACGCGGCGATCGGCCGCGTGCAGCTGACCAAGGTGGACGCCTGGACCGCCGCCCGGCAGCGCAACGCGGCCTTCCTCGATGCGAATCTGCAGAACGTGGTCGTTCCGCCGGTGGCCGACGGCGCGGTACACGTGTACCACCAGTACACGATCCGCGTGAGCGACGACCGCGACGGTTTCGTGGCGGCGCTGCGCGAGGAGCACCAGGTCGGCAGCGGCGTCTACTACCCGATCCCGAACCACCGGCTGCCGTCCCTGGCCAGCTACGCGCCAGGTCTCGACCTGCCCGAGACGGAGAACGCCGCCCGCGAGGTCGTCTCGCTGCCGGTGCATCCGTCGCTGTCGCAGGACGACCTGGAGCGCATCGTCGCGGCCGTGAACGTCGTGGCGAAGGCGGGCGCCTGATGGTGCTGCGCGCCGGCGTTCTCGGGCTGGGCGCAATGGGGCGCAACCACGCCCGCGTGCTGGCCGGACTCGACGGCGTGGAGCTGGTGGGGGTGTTCGATCCGGCAGATGGCGTTCCCGCCCGGGTGCATGACCGCCCGGTCTTCCACGAGCTCGACGAGTTGCTCGATGCCGGAATCGACTATGCCGTAGTCGCTGCGCCGACGGCATTCCATCTCGAGATGGGCGTGCGCCTCGCCGAGGCCGGTATCCACGCCCTCATCGAGAAGCCGGTCGCGTCGACGACCGCGGATGCCGCAGCGCTGCGCGATCTGTTCGCCGAGAGGGGCCTGATCGGCGGCGTCGGGCACATCGAGCGCTATAACCCGGCGTTGCAAGAAGCCCGGAGGCGGATCGAACAGGGACTCATCGGCGAGATCTACCAGGTCGTCACGCGCCGGCAGGGACCGTTCCCTGGGCGGATCGCGGATGTCGGCGTGATCAAGGATCTGGCGTCCCACGACATCGATCTCACGGCGTGGGTCACCCAGCAGGACTACGTGACGGTGAGCGCGCGTACGACGCACCGCAGCGGGCGCCCCCACGAGGACATGCTCGTGGCCATCGGCACGCTGTCCGGGGGAACGATCACGTCGCACACCGTGAACTGGTTGACCCCGTTCAAGGAGCGCTCCACGATCATCACCGGCGAGAAGGGCGTCCTGCTCGCCGACACCCTGACGGGCGACCTTACTCATTTCGAGAATGGACGGCTCCGGGTCGCCTGGGACCAAGCCGCCGCGTTCCGCGGCGTGACCGAGGGCGACATGACGCGCTTCGCACTGGAACGCAACGAGCCCCTGGTGGCCGAGCACCAAGCATTCCGAGACTCCGTCCTCGCGGGCGAGCCCGTGGGTATCGTCACCCTCTCCGAGGGCACCCGGGTGGTCGAGATCGCCGAGCGGATGGCGGCGGACGGCGTGGACTGGCGGCTGCGGTAGCCGGGTGACCGGCAGACTGGGGTGGATATGAGCGACGCAGAACAGACCGCGACCTCTTTCAACGACAAGTGGCATCGCAATCGCCAGCTGGCTTTCAGCCAGACTCTCGACGCGACATCCGACATCCAGCAGTGGATCCTCACCCGGAACGGCCTCGGCGATGTCGGCGGTCTCGAGGAGTGGCTGGCGGGCCGACGGCGGATTCTCGACGCCGGTTGCGGTAATGGGCGCATCACGGCACTACTGCGCCGCTCGGCCCCGGCCGAGACCCAGATCGTCGGGATCGACCTCACCGCGGCGGATGTGGCTGCCGAGAATCTGGCTGGGCAGCCGAACGTGCTCTTCGAGACTCGCGACCTGCTCGGCGACTTGAGCGGGCTGGGCGAGTTCGACCTGATCTACAGCCAGGAAGTGCTCCATCACACCGCGGATCCGGCACAGGCGTTCCACAACCTCACCGAGCTTCTCGCCCCCGGAGGCGAGATCGCCATCTACGTCTACAAGCTGAAGCCGCCGGTACGGGAGTTCACCGACGACTTCGTCCGCGAGCGCATCTCGGACCTCCCGTACGAGGAGGCCATGGAGGCCATGCGGCAGGTCGCGCAGTTGGGCAAGTCGCTGTCGGAGCTGAAGGTCGACGTCACCGTACCCGAGGTCGAGGTTCTCGACATCCCGGCGGGGACCTACGACATCCAGCGGTTCATATACCACTTCTTCGCGAAGCTCTTCTGGACCGACGACCTCGACGTCGAGGCCAACGCGGCGATCAACTACGACTGGTACCACCCGCAACTGGCCACGCGGCACACGCTTGAGGAGGTCGAGAGTTGGTTCGATGAGGCCGGCCTGCGGATCATCCACCGCCTGGTCGACCCCTACGGCATCACGGTCCGTGGCGTCCGGGTTGAGAGCTGACCACCTGCCCGGCTACTGAACCTTGACGGTGGCGTTCGCTCCGGCGAGAGAGAACCCAGCCGTCGTGCTCCCGGCGACCTGTGCCGTGAGGTACATGCCGCTGTCTGCCGCGACGGACAGGTAGCTGGTTCCGTTGGCGCCGCCGATCGCGACGCATCCGGACGGCACGACGGTGAACCCGGAGGAGATCGGCTGATCGCAGCGCAACCAGAAGATCCCCAATGTCGGAGCCCCTTGCCAGATTCCGGTGTTCACGGTCCAGGTCGACCCGACCCCCGGGCTTCCGGCTACGGTCGGCTGCACGACATTGACGGGGGTCGCGGGCGACGACGGGGCCGCCTGGGTGGCGTATGCGTTCAGCGCACCCGCCAAAGTGAATCCGCTCGAGTTCGTGGCGGCGATCTGAGCGGTGAGGTACTTGCCGACGTCGGATGCTGTCGAGGTGTAGACCGACGCGTTGGCCCCGGCGATCGCGGCGCACCCGGCAGGGACCGCGCCGAATCCGGTCGTGATCGGCTGGTTGCAACGCAACCAGAAGATCCCGAACGTCGGAGATCCCGTCCAGGTGCCGAGGGCGACGGTCCACTTCGATCCCACCACCGTCGACCCCGAGAGCACGGGGGGAACCGTGTTCTGTGGGACCGGGGTGGCGACCACAGTGATCGGCGTCGTGCTGACGGCGCCCGCCAACGAGAACCCCAACGCGTTGCTCCCGGCGATCTGCGCGGTGAGGTACTTCCCAGCATCCGCCGACGTCGCGACATA
>Ga0209148_1001105_pt1 | contig 16165 bp, 15 predicted proteins | sample AraplaCol_mMF_r2_2_FD_184288 | JGI IMG/M metagenome (GOLD analysis project Ga0209148, IMG submission 184288) | Arabidopsis root microbial communities from North Carolina, USA - plate scrape CL_Col_mMF_r2 (SPAdes) (version 2) | ecosystem: Host-associated > Plants > Roots > Endosphere | place...
CGGTGCAGGCCATCGCCGCCTTGGGGCCGATCAGCGCAGTGGCCGCGCCAAGCGCAAAGCCGGCGACGTCCCAGAGCGGCGCGAGCGCGGTCGGGCGCACGCGGCGCTGCGTCATCATTGCGTCGAATACCTGGCGGTGACGCGCCTCCTGCGCAGCCATGCGGGCGATCCCGCGCGCCTCGGGATGGCGTGCGCCCATCACCGCCAGCTGGCCGGCATAGATGCGGGTCGCGCCGAATTCGCCCGCCTGATCGACGCGCAGCATGGCCGCGCGCTCGCTCTCGCTCAGCGGCGCTTGAGGCATAGCGCCAGGACGGCGAGGCCGCCCACTGTCGAGATTAGGAAGTTGAAGCCTGCCAGGCTGATCCCGAACAAGGTCCATTGCGGCTCATCGCAGCGGATCACGGGTGCGGCGAGCAGCCGCTTCAGGAAGTCTGCGCCGGCCGCGACCGTGCCGGTGCAATGCTGTGGGCCCGGCCACCATTTATATTCGACGCCGGCGTGGAAGCCGCCGATCAGCCCGCTCGTCAGGATCAGCGCGCCCGCCAGCATCGTCAGCGGCAGGCTAAGCGGCGTTCGCCGCAGCAGGATCGCCAAGGCGGCGGCCACGATTGCCGCATAATGCGGATAACGCTGCCACATGCACATCTCGCACGGCACGAGACCGCCGAAATATTGCGAGCCGAGCGCGCCCGCCATCAGGGCGAGCGGGATCAGCAAAGCGAGCAAGCGGGCGCGTGCGAGCATCAACGTTTCCTGGGTTGGGTGGGAGCGCTGTTCATCGCCATCTGTACCGCTGGATTGGCGAGGCGCGCGATCGTCTTGATGGCGTAATCGAGCTGGAAGTCGGTGACGCCGTCCTTCTTGAGCGCCTCGGGCGTGGCGGCGAAGCGCGGATCTGTCTTGGCGTCGCTTTCCAGGATCGAATTGTCGACCTTGGCCTGGTTGAGCAGATGGCGCTTGAGATCGGCCTCGCGCAGGCGCGGACGGTCCTTGTAGTCGGGATCGGACAGCTGCGGCACGGTGATGTCGGGCTCGACGCCGCCTTCCTGCACCGAACGGCCAGACGGGGTGTAATAGCGTGCGGTGGTGAGGCGAAGCGCGGTGTCGTCGGTCAGCGGCAACAGGGTCTGGACCGATCCCTTGCCGAAGCTGCGCTCGCCCATCACGATCGCGCGGCGCTGATCCTGCAGCGCGGCGGCGACGATCTCAGCGGCGGACGCCGATCCCGCATCGACCAGCACCACGATCGGCGCGCCGTGGGTCAAATCGCCGCGCACCTTCGATTCGGCGAAATAGCGTTCGATGTCGCTCTTCTCGCGGCCACGTTGCGAGACGATCTCGCCATGGTCGAGGAAGATGTCCGACACCTCGATCGCCTGGTCGAGCAGGCCGCCGGGGTCGTTGCGCAGGTCGATCACATAGCCGCTGGGATGGCCGCCGGTTTGCTTCTCGATCTCCGCGATCGCCTTCTCGACGCCCGGACCGGTCGTCTTGGAGAAGCCGTTGATGTTGATGATGCCGACATTGTTGACGATTTTCGACTTCACCACCTGGATGTTGATGATCTCGCGCGTCAGCGTGACGTCGAACGGCTTGTCACGGCCGGGCCGCACGATCGTGAGCCGAATCTTGGTGCCGGGGGCGCCGCGCATCTTGTCGACCGACTGGTCGAGCGTGTCGCCGTAGATCAGATTGCCGTCGAGGTCGGTGATATAGTCGCCGGGCTTGATACCGGCCTTGAAAGCGGGGGTGTCCTCGGTCGCGGCGACCACTTTCACCGCACCTTCGTCCATCTGCACGGTCAGGCCGAGGCCGCCATAATTGCCGTCGGTGGTCGACTGCATGTTCTTGAAATCATGCTCGTCCATGTAGGAGCTGTGTGGATCGAGGCTGGCGAGCATGCCGTCGATCGCGCCCTTGATCAGCGATTTGTCGTCGACCTTGTCGACATAGTCCGCTTTCACGCGCTCGAACACGGCCATGAACTGGTCGAGCTCCTTGTAGTCGGACGCATCGTCGCTCGAAGCGGGGCCGGCAACCGACGCGGACAGGACAAGGGCGGCGGCGATGAAGCCGCCAGTGCGGAGCAGGATCTTACGCATCGTACCTGGGTTCTTTCGTCATCTGCCCGGCGCTTTAGCCGCTTGTCGTGGGCGGCGAAACCGACTTGCACAGGCCTTCCTGTACCCAGCCTTGCTCATTGCAGCGCCATCGCCGCGACGTCGGCCGCTTGGCCATTATGGCGCAATTCGATGGTGAGGCGGGGGTTCTCCTTGCCCATATGACCGATCGACGCGCCCGCCTGGACCAGTTCGCCGTTGCTCGCGGTCACAAGTTCGAGGCCGGCGAGCATCGTGGTCCAGCCGTGGCCATGGTCGAGGATCACGATGTCTCCATAGCCGCGGAACGGCCCGGCATAAGCGATTCGCGCTATGGCGGGGGCGGTGACGGTTGCGCCCGGCGACGTGGCCAGCGTCAGGCCGCGTGCGCGCAGACTTTCGCCCGATCGCTCGCCCATGCCGACCACCACCTTGCCCGCGGCCGGCAGGCGATAGGCTGTGCCGCGCCGCGTGGCGCCGGTGAAATCCGGGGCGGGAAGGGCTGCCAGACGTGCGGTCTGCTTCGGCGACTGGGCGAGCACATCGCTGCCTTCGCGCACATCGAGCGCGTCGGCGAGCGCTTGTTCGGCCCGGGCACGCGCCGCCTGGGTCACGATCATCTGGCGGCGGAGAGCGGCGGTGCGGCGCCTTATCTCGGGCGCCAGGCTTGCGATCAGCGCGCGGGTGCGCACCATCTCGTCGGCCGCCGCCGGCTTGGCGAGCGCCAGCGCGGGCGGGCGCAATGCCAGCCGCTGTGCGGTGGCGAGCAGCTGCGCGAGCGGAGCTTCCTCGGCAGCCAGTTTCGCCTCCTGCGCCCGCGCCTGCGCGTCGAGACCGGCCAGCCGGGCCTCGGCCTGAGTTTGCGTCATGGAGGCGCTGGCGAGAAGGAAAGCGAGAATCATCAGCCCTCGCGATGGTAGGGATGGCCGGCAAGGATGCTCGATGCGCGCCACAATTGCTCGGCCAGCATCGCGCGGGCCAGCATGTGTGGCCAGGTGAGTGCGCCGAAATTGAGCAGGAAATCGGCTCCTGCGCGTGCAGCATCGTCAAAGCCATCCGCCGCGCCGATCAGGAAGCGCAGCTCGCGTGCGCCATTGTCGCGCCAGCGACCGACCTGCTCGGCAAAGGCGACCGAGTTCAGGCTCTTGCCTTTCTCATCGAGCATGACGGTGATCGTGCCCGGCCCCGGCGCGGGCATCTTGCCGCCGCGATCGGGGAGTTCGGTGACCTTGGTCGGCCACGAAAGGCGCGCGAGGTAACGGTCCACCAGCTCCGCCTCGGGGCTGCGCCCGATGCGGCCGCGCGCGATAATATGCACCAGCATATTTTGTCAGCTATGCTGAGACCGTACCAGCCCGCACCCCCACCCGGCCTCCCAGGCAGCCTACCCTATGGGAGGCCGGGTGGGGGTGCGGGCTGGTACGGTGCCGGTTCAGCTCAGCTGAACCAAATCTCAATGCGCCACGGCCTCGGGACGGGGCGCTTCGCCGAACGACCACATCCGTTCCAGATTGTAGAAGCTGCGCACTTCGGGCCGGAACAGGTGGACGATCACGTCGCCTGCATCGATCAGGACCCAATCCGCGGTCGGCATGCCCTCGACACGGGGGCTGCGGCCGGTGAGCGCCTTGATCTTGTCGACCAGCTTGGCGGCCATCGAGCCCACTTGGCGGCTCGAGCGGCCCGACGCGACAACCATATGGTCGGCGATCGAGGATTTGCCGGCTAGCGGGATGGATATGGTTTCCACGGCCTGGTCGTCATCCAGCGAGGAAAGCACAAGCCGATGGAGAGCGTCGATACTGTCGGCCGGATCGGCGGGCGGCTGTTCGGCAGCATGCGTTGCAGTAGCGGGCAAGGAACCTCCTACGTAAGCGGGTGATGCGAGATACGATCCCGCAACCCATTGGTTTTCAAGAATAGAGACCAGTCGGGCCGAAGGGCGCGCGCCCGCGTCGCGGAAGTAGGATCGGGGCGGAAGCGCAACAGCACGAGCGCCGGCGGACTCCACATCGTCCAGTTTTTCATCTGGCTGGGACGCCGGACGAAGCGCCTGAGCCAGCCCATTGCGGGAGCGTTCTGGGCAGCCGCATCATACCCCGGACGCGCGATAACCGCAATCGGCATCAAGCGCGCAATCGTCCGCCAGTCGCGCCAAAGGTGGAACTGGGCGAGATTGTCCGCGCCCATCAACCAGATGAACTGGCGGTTAGGGAAGCGCCGCTTGAGCTGGCGCAGCGTATCGGCGGTGAAGCGCGTGCCGAGTTCGGCCTCGATCGCGGTCGGCACGATCCGGCTGCGCCGCGCCATCGTTTTCGCCGATGCGTAGCGCGCGGCGAGCGGGGCCATATCGCTCGCGCGCTCCTTCAGCGGATTGCCGGGCGAGACCAGCCACCAAAGCTCGCTGAGCCCCAACCGCTCGATCGCCTCCAGGCTGATCCGGCGATGCCCGGGGTGGGCGGGGTTGAACGATCCGCCGAGAATGCCTGTGAGGATCATTCGTGGTTAGTCACCAACTCCGTTCGCCCTGAGCCTGTCGAAGGGCTGCACTTCTTCTTCGTGAAGGAAAAGGATAATGCTTCGACAAGCTCAGCATGAACGGTGGATTGGGAACGGCATGTCTCCGTTTCAAGGCCGTGTCTGGCCCGTTCCCCTGACCAGCCATTTGTAGGTGGTAAGCCCTTCGAGCGCGACCGGGCCGCGTGCGTGGAGGCGGCCGGTGGCGATGCCGATCTCCGCGCCCAGGCCGAATTCGCCGCCGTCCGCGAACTGGGTCGAGGCATTCCAGGCGACGATCGCGCTATCGACCTCGTTCAGGAAACGCTCGGCCGTAGCGGCATCCTCGGTCACGATTCCGTCGGTATGGTGCGATCCGTGCGCGGCGATGTGCGCCATCGCCCCATCCACGCCGTCGACGAACTTCGCCGAGAGGATTGCGTCGAGATATTCGGTGTCCCAATCCTCGGGCGCGGCCGCCACGGCGCGCGGTTCGATCGCGCGGACCTCATCGGTACCGCGCAACTCGCAGCCCGAATCGGCGATGGTCGCCAGGATTGGCCGCGGATCGGCGAAGGCGCGATCGATCAGGAGGGTTTCCATCGCGCCGCAAATGCCGGTGCGGCGCATCTTGGCGTTGAGAGCGAGATCGCGCGCCATTGTGGGATCGGCGGCCTTGTCGATGTAGAGATGGACTATGCCATCCAGGTGCGCCAGCACGGGCACCTTTGCCTCGTCCTGCACGCGTGCGACCAGGCTCTTCCCGCCGCGGGGCACGATGATGTCGATCAGCCCGACCGCGGTCAGCATCGCACCGACCGCGGCGCGATCCGAAACGGGGACGAGTTGGATCGCATCCTCGGGCAAGCCGACTTCGGCGAGGCCGGCGGTGAGGCAGGCATGGATGGCGGCATTGCTGGCGCGCGCTTCGGAGCCGCCGCGCAGGATCGCGGCATTGCCTGCCATCATCGCCAGCCCGCCGGCATCGGCGGTAACGTTGGGGCGGCTTTCGTAGATGATCCCGACCACGCCCAAGGGCACGCGGACACGGGTCAGCACCAGGCCGTTGGGGCGGGTGGCACGGTCGATTTCCTGACCGACCGGATCGGGCAATCTGGCAACCGCCTCGAGGCCCGTGGCGATGCCTTCGATGCGCTGAGGCGTCAGCTTCAGCCGGTCGAGCATCGCGCCGGTCAGGCCATTAGCCTCCCCGCGCGCCATATCCTCGCCGTTGGCCGCCAGAATTGCCGGTTCGTTCGCGCGCATCGCCCTGGCCGCGGCGACCAAAGCCGCCGCCTTGGTCGCGGTCGGCGCGAGCGCCAGCACCGCCGCCGCGGCGCGCGCGCGCCGCCCCATTTCGTGGATGAGGGCCTGGGCGTCGATCGGCGTCTGCTCGGTCATAGTGCCGCTCCACTAGAGCCAGATCGCCTCCGGTGGAAGAAAGATACGCTTTTACCGGATGCGTGAATCGCTAAGAAGAGCATATGAGTGAAGCAGGGGATGGCATCGGCTCCTTGGCGACGGGCGCGCTGTGGGCGCGCACGTTCGAGGGACAAGGCGGCGCGCATGACGCGCATGAAGGCGGTGCATGCGCCAATTGCGGTACCGCGCGGATCGGCAATTATTGCCACGCCTGCGGCCAGCCCGGGCACCTCCACAAGAATTTGATGGGCCTGGTGCACGACATCGCGCACGGCGTGTTCCATTTCGACGGCAAGGTCTGGCGGACGCTGCCGATGCTTGCCTGGCGGCCGGGCGAACTGACGCGGCGCTATGTCGATGGCGAGCGGGTCAAGTTCGTGTCGCCGATGGCGTTGTTCCTGTTTTCGGTCTTCCTGATGTTCGCGGTGGTCTCGAACGTCGCGCGGACGCATCCGCCGACTTCGACCACGATCACCTCGCATGGCGCGGTCGATACCCAGGTCCTCTACAACCAGGATCAGACCAAGCTTGGCGCGCTGCAGGCGCAGCGCGCCAAGGTGACCGACAAGGCTGCAGGGGCCGCGCTGGACGAGCAGATTTCGGACCTGAAAGACGAGATGAACGGCCTCGCAAAGGCGCTCGCCGTGCGCGACGCACTCACGCATCCGTTGGCAAGTGGGCCGAAGCCGGTGCATCTCGATACCGGCTGGCGGTGGCTCGACAAGAGCGCGGGCCATATGTCGCAGAACCCGGAGCTCACGGTCTACAAGCTGAAGACGTATGGCTACAAATATAGCTGGGCCCTGATCCCGATCTCGCTGCCCTTCATCTGGCTACTGTTCGCCTTCCGCCGCGATGTCGGCCTCTACGACCATGCGATCTTTTCGATCTATTCGCTCAGTTTCATGTCGCTCGGCGTCGTGGTGCTGACCTTGATGGGCAGGATCGGGCTTTCGGGCGGGATAGTGGCTCTGCTCGCGATGATCCTGGTGCCGCTGCATATGTACCGCCAGCTCAAGGGAACCTACCGGCTCGGACGCTTTGGAGCCATTTGGCGTACTTTTGCGTTGCTAATGATTACGGCGATCACCTCGTCGCTGTTCATTGCGTTCCTGTTCTACATGGGGAGCGAGTAAAGTCCGCCCCCAACTAACTGACTTTATTGAATTATAGGGGGCTGCCCGATAGGGCGAGAAATCATGGCAGCATCACCCGTTCCGGAAGATATGCCCGATCTGGGCGGCGAACGGCGCTTCGAGCTGTTGGTCGACGCGGTCACCGACTACGCGATCTACATGCTCGATCCGGAGGGCCGGATCGCGAGTTGGAATCGCGGGGCGCAGCGTTTCAAGGGTTATACCGCCGATGAGATCATCGGCCAGAATTTCAGCCTGTTCTATACGCCCGAGGATCGCGCCACCAACCTGCCGCAGCGGGCGCTTCGTACCGCGGCGGAGGAAGGCAAGTTCGAGCAGGAAGGCTGGCGCGTTCGCAAGGATGGCACGCGTTTCCGCGCGAGCGTGCTGATCGATCCGATCCGCGACGAAACCGGTCGGCTGATCGGCTTCGCCAAGGTGACACGCGACCTGACCGAGCGCTGGAAGGCGCAGCAGGAGATGCAGGCCGCACGCGAGGCGCTCGCCCAGGCGCAGAAGATGGAGGCGATCGGGCGCCTGACGGGGGGCGTTGCGCACGATTTCAACAATCTCCTGACCGTGATCCGCGCCTCGGCCGACATGCTCGCCCGATCCGGCCTGACGGACGAAAAGCGCCAGCGTTACACGCAGGCCATCGCCGAGACCGCCGAGCGGGCGGCCCAGCTGACCGGGCAATTGCTCGCCTTCGCGCGCCGCCAACCCCTGAAGCCCGAACGGTTCGACGTGGCCGCGCGATTGGGGGGCATGGGCCAGATTATCCACACCACTTTAGGCTCGCCGGTCCAGGTGTCGTACGTGATCGAGCCCGACGTCGGTGCGGTCGATGCGGATCCCAACCAGTTCGAGACCGCGATCCTCAACATGGCGATCAACGCGCGCGATGCGATGCCGACCGGCGGAACGCTGCGGATCAGCGCCCGGCGGCTGGATTGCGTGCCCGCTGTGCGCAACCATGCCGCGGTCAAGGGCTCGTTCGTCGCGGTCTCGATCGAGGATAGCGGCAGCGGCATCGACAAGGACACGCTCGAACGAATCTTCGAGCCCTTCTTCACCACCAAGGAGGTGAACAAGGGCACGGGCCTCGGCCTGAGCCAGGTTTATGGCTTCGCCAAGCAATCGGGGGGCGAGATCTCGGTCGAGAGCGAGCAGGGCAAGGGCAGTCGGTTCACATTGTACCTGCCGCGGCTCGATGTGGCGGTGGACGCGGAGGCCCCGTCGGTCACGCCTGCAATCATGCCGTCGGATCGGCGTTCGGTGTTGCTGGTCGAGGATAATGAGACGGTCGGCAGCTTCGCGCACAATTTGCTGCGCGAACTAGGCCAGGACGTGACCTGGGCAACGGGCGCGGACGATGCGCTGCGTATTCTCGACGAGCAACAGGGCCGGTTCGATCTGGTCTTCACCGATGTCGTGATGCCGGGAATGAACGGGATCGACCTGGCGCACGAGGTGCGGCAGCGCTGGCCCGACCTGCCGGTGGTGCTGACCAGCGGCTATAGCCATGTGCTGGCCGAGGAAGGCAGCCACGGCTTCGAGCTGCTGCAGAAGCCTTATACGGTCGAGGGACTGATGGGCGTGCTCGGCGGCCCGTCCGAAGAGGAATAAGCGCCCCGCCACCCGAATGGCGGAGCGCTCTGCAGGTCATTCGTTCGGAATCTGCCAGCGATAATGATCGGTGCGCTGAGCGGTCGTCAGGTTGCCGTCGGCATCCTTGGCGGGCGTGAAGCGTCCGCGTGCGGAATAGAGCCGGCAGGTAGCGTCATCGAGAATCTTGCTGCCGCTCGACTGGATGACGAGGCAGGAGCGTACCCGGCCGTCCGTGCCGATCACCGCCGAGATGCCGACCGATCCCTGGACATTTTCGCGAATGGCCGCGGGCGGATAGTCTTCGGTCGTGATCCAGTTGCGCCAGTTCCTTTCGGGAACCGCGCCGCTCGCCAGGCTCGGACGGACCGGCTCGATTGTCGGTACCTTGATCTCGCCGGTCCCGCTGCCGGTGGGGGAAACATCGATTTGACCCGGATCGCCCAGCTTGATGATCGGATCGGGCATCGTCGGGCGCGGATCCGGGATCGGTATCGGATTGGGGTTCACCTCCTGCTTGGTCTGCTTGATGTCGATCGGGTGCGGCCTGGGCGGTGGCGGATCGTTCACTGGCACGACGATTGGGATATGATCGATATTCCGGATGACGGTGATGGCGAACCCGCTCACCAGCGCATAGCCCACCGCCAGATGCACGCCGACGACAGCGGCGATGCTGAGGGGGTTCTTCCTGCTGGTCTGGTCAACATAGGACATGGCGCACTCCTCTCACGCGGGAATGCCGTGGCGGATCGAATGTCGGCCCTGCGGCACCCGTGGAAGATGAAGCTCTGCTTGTTATGATATATTGTCAAGTATGACATATATCCAATCCACTCGACATCGCGATCCTCTAGTTCGTTTTCGCGCTTAAGCTTGCGGGCAGGGTCAGGAAGGCGACCACGCCCGAGGCGAAGGCCAGGCCCGCGCCGACCAGGGCTGCACCGTGGAAAGCGGTGACCAGCGCCGGCCCGGTCTGCACCATCACTGCACCCGCGAGCGCGGTCGCGATCAGCCCGCCGGTCCGCGCGATCGCGCTGTTGAAGCCCGACGCGGTGCCGCTGAAGGCATCATCGACCGACGACAGGACGGCGGTCGTAAGCGGGGCCACCGCGCCGGCCATGCCCAGCGCCATCACCGCCATGCCGGGCAGCACGCTCGTCCAGAAGCTGCCGTGCGGATCGATTCGAACCATCAGCAGGAAGCCGATCCCGCAAATCAGCGGCCCGATCGTGAGCGGCCAGCGCGGACCGATCGTCTCGGCGACGCGCCCCATCAGCCGCGATCCCCCGCCGATCAGGATCGAGAAAGGCAGCAGGGCCGCGCCTGCGCGCAACGGCGAATAGCCGCCGCCGACGATCAGCACGTAGGGCAAGAGCAGGATCAGCCCGCCCATCGCCGCGTAGAGCAGGAAGGTCACCAGCGTCAGCCCCCCGAACGCGCGCGATCCGAACAGATCGAGCGGCATCATCGCCTTGTCGCCCTGGGCATGTTCGGCCCACACGAACAGGCAAAGCGCCGCGATGCCGCCGAACAGGCCGACCCAGCTGGCCAGATCCATATGGTGCAAGCTCGACCAGAAGGTCAGCGCCCAGGTCAGCCCGAACAAGGCGAGCGTGGCGAGTGCGGCGCCGCGCCAGTCGAGCGCGCGCTGCCCCTCGCCGTTTTCCCTGACCGCCAGTAAGGCGATCAGGATAGCCGCCGCGCCGAAGGGCAGATTGATATAGAAGATCGCGCGCCAGCCGACATTGTTGATCAGCCAACCGCCGAGCGGTGGGCCGATTGCGGCCGAGATCGCGCTGACCGAAGCCCAGGTGCCGACCGCGCGGCCCTTGGCGGGGCCGGTGAAGGTGTGGCTCAATATAGCGAGGCTGTTGGGCAGCAGGATTGCCGCGCCCAGGCCCTGCAACGCGCGTGCGGCCAGCAGCCAGCTTATGCCGGGCGCGAGCGCGCAGCCGACCGAGGCGACCAGGAACAAAAAGACGCCGATATTGAGCAAGCGGCGTCGCCCGAGATGGTCGCCCGCCGCCCCGCCCACCAGCAGCAAGGCCGAGAGCGGCAACGTGTAGGCGTTCATCGTCCATTGCAGGTCGGATGCGCCTGCGCGCAGGCTATGCCCGATCGCCGGCAAGGCGACATTGACCACCGATCCATCGATGAAGGCAAGACTTGAGGCGAGGATACAGGTGACCAGCGTCCAGCCCGGACGTGCCACCGATTCGGTCTGCCTGGTCTGACGCTTCGCCAATCGTCTTCCCCTCGCTGCCCGACAGGCGCTAACAGGCCTGCATGCGATTTTACAGCGATAGCCTGCCCGCTGCCGCCGATCTCTATGGCGATATCGAGCCTGCGCCAAAGGTCCGCTACCGTGACTATGCGCCAGGCCTGCTCGTGGCGGTGCTCGCCAGCCTCGCCTCGGCCTATCTCGCCGAACATTATCATGCGCCGCTGACCTTGATGGCCTTGCTGGTCGGATTGGCGCTCAACTTCCTGAGCGGGGACAAGCGCCTGCTCCCCGGGCTCGCTTTCGCCTCGCGTACCTTGCTGCGCGTCGGCATCGTGCTGGTCGGCGCGCGCGTCACATTGGCGCAGATCGCCGGGCTCGGCTGGGTCGCCTTGCTCGCCATCCTGGTGATCGTCGCGGCGGCGATGGGCAGCGGTGTGCTCGCCTCGCGCAAGTTCGGCTTCGGCGCAGCCTTCGGCGCGCTGGCGGGCGGCGCGGTCGCGATCTGCGGCGCCTCAGCGGCGATGGCGCTCGCGACCGTGCTGGGCGAGAAAAGGATCAACCAGGCGCAGCTCGCCTTGGTGCTGGTCGGCATCTCGGCGATGAGTGCTGCGACAATGGTCCTCTATCCGATCCTTTGTCACCATCTCGGCTTTGACGATCGGCAGGCGGGGTTCGTGCTGGGCGCCGCGATCCACGACGTCGCCCAGTCGCTCGGCGCGGGCTACAGCTTCAGCCAGGCGGCGGGCCAGAATGCCGCGATCGTCAAGCTGACCCGCGTCGCCCTGCTCGCGCCGGCGCTCGCCGCGACCAGCTATTTCTTTCCGGGCGAGGAAGGCAAGCGCGCCAATCCGCTCAAGCTGCCCTGGTTCGTGGCGGGCTTTTTCATCCTTGCCGCAATCAACTCGACCGGTGTGGTGCCCGCCCAGGTCTGCGACGGCGCGACCGCGCTCGCGACCGGGTTGCTGGTCTGTGCGGTGACCGCGACCGGCATCCGATCGCCAATGCAGACCCTGCTCCAGTCGGGGCCGAAACCGCTGTTGATCATCCTGATTTCCAGCTTGGTGGCGTTGGTGCTGGCCTGCCTGACCGCCGGCTTCCTGTTGCGCTAGTGGCTCTTGCTGGAAGCCGGTTTGGCCGGCTCCGCGTCGTTGCTGTTATCCATGTCGGTCATGGTCGCGTTCTCGGTCGTACTGGCCAAGTCGGCGGCGTGCGCATCGACCCTGACCGGCATGTGGAGCTGCGGGCCAACGGCCTTGGTCCAGGGGTTCATGCTCACGCACCGGCCGGAATAGTTGCCGCACTCGCGAACCTCGCCGGTATCGCTGTCGACGACGACGATTAGAACATCGTCATCTGCGGGCTTGGCCGCAGCCGGATCCTTCGTCACGTCACCTTGCAAATGGGCCCAGATCTTGCCCGGTTCGAACAGGCCGATGCCCGCGTAACGGCCATGGTGCGGTCCGTCGCTGCCCCAGGCACCACCCTGCATCTTGTGACAGCCGGTCAGGCCGAGAAGCGCTGCCCCGATCAGTGCGGTTCGGGCCGTTTGCATCGTGCTCTCCCTCGATTGGACAGTCCTTATGCACGGAACGCGCGCCAAACAAAAAGGGCGGCCCGAGAGCCGCCCCTTCTGTTGGTTTGTTCGGACCGTTCAGGCGCCGGCGGGCGAAGGCTCGCCCCAATTGCTGCCGCGGCGGCTCTTGGGGATCGACGAACCACCCGCGGCGAGCTTGCGCGGTGCCTTCGAGGAGGGGTCCTCGCGGCCGATATCCTCGCCCGCGATCGCGCGCTTGGCTTCGTCGCCGGTCAGCGTTTCATATTCGAGTAGGGCCGTCGCCAGGCGATGCAGTTCGTCCAGATTCTCGGTCAGAACCTCGCGAGCCTTGCCCTCGCCCTCCTCGACCAGACGGCGGATTTCGCTGTCGATCAGGCGCGCGGTCTCTTCGGACATATGCTGGTTGCGCGACACGGAATGGCCGAGGAACACCTCGTCCTGATTGTCGCGGTAGCGCAGCCAGCCGAGCTTATCGCTCATGCCATATTCCATGACCATCGAACGGGCCATGTCGGTCGCCTGCTGGATGTCGTTCGACGCGCCCGTATTGAGCTCGTCGAGACCATAGATCAGCTGTTCCGCGATACGCCCGCCGAAGCAGAGCGCGAGGCGCGCCTTCATCTGCTTCATCGTCATCGAATAACGGTCGCGCTCGGGCAGGTTCCACGTCACGCCCAGCGCGCGACCGCGTGGGATGATCGTCACCTTGTGGAGCGGGTCGCAGCCCGGGACATGCAGCGAGACGAGCGCGTGACCCGCCTCATGATAGGCGGTCGCCTTCTTCTCGTCCTCGGTCATGACCATGGATTTGCGCTCGGCGCCCATCATGACCTTGTCCTTGGCCTCTTCGAACTCGCGCATCGCGATCAGGCGCTTGCCCTTGCGCGCGGCCAGCAGAGCGGCCTCGTTGGCGAGATTGGCGAGGTCTGCGCCCGAGAAACCGGGCGTGCCGCGCGCGATCGTGCGCGTATCGACGTCGGGCGCCAACGGCAGCTTCTTGGTGTGGACGGCGAGGATCTTTTCGCGGCCCTCAATGTCCGGGCGAGGCACCACCACCTGACGGTCGAAGCGGCCCGGACGAAGAAGCGCGGGATCGAGCACGTCGGGGCGGTTGGTTGCGGCGACGATGATGATGCCTTCATTGGCCTCGAAACCGTCCATCTCGACCAGCAGCTGGTTCAGCGTCTGCTCGCGCTCGTCATTGCCGTTGCCCAGGCCCGCGCCGCGATGGCGGCCGACCGCGTCGATTTCGTCAATGAAGACGATGCACGGCGCGGATTTCTTGGCCTGCTCGAACATGTCGCGCACGCGGCTCGCGCCGACGCCCACGAACATCTCGACGAAGTCGGAGCCAGAAATGGTGAAGAAGGGGACCTTGGCCTCCCCCGCGATCGCGCGGGCGAGCAGGGTCTTGCCGGTGCCGGGCGAGCCGACCAGCAAGGCGCCCTTCGGAATCTTGCCGCCGAGGCGGGCGAATTTGGACGGATCCTTCAGGAAATCGACGATCTCCTGCAGCTCCTCGCGCGCCTCGTCGATGCCGGCCACGTCGTCAAAGGTGACGCGGCCCTGCTTCTCGGTCAGCATGCGCGCGCGGCTCTTGCCGAAGCCCATCGCGCCCGATCCCGCATTCTTCTGCATCTGGCGCATGATCACCCAGCCGATTCCGACCAGGATCAGGAACGGCATCGAATTGACCAGGATCACCTGCCACAAGCTGGCCTGCTCGCCCGGGCGAGCGCGGAAGGTCACGCCCTTGGCCTTGAGCGTCGTGATCAGGTTCGGGTCGTTGGGGGCGTAGGTCTTGAAGGCCGAGCCGTTGGTATATTTGCCCGTGATGACGCCGTCGGAGATATCCGCCTCGCGCACCGAACCCGCGTCAACCGCGGACAGGAAGTCGGAATAAGCGGTGCTTTCGGTCGCGCCGCTCTTGCTGCTCCCCTCGAACAGGGAAACAAACAATACGATCGCCAGGATCACGCCCAGCCAGATGGCTGCGTTCTTCACCAGCGGGTTGCCGCTCTGCGGCTCCTTGTCGTCCTTCATCGCGCGCGTCAGCCTTTCGCGGAGCTTGATCGTCCAACAGGACGTGAATCACGCTCCCAACATCTAGACCTATAAAATAGGCATGCAGAGGTTAATGGCAATGGAACAGCCTTCATCATAATGATCGACGCGGCGGCGCCGTTCTAAAATACCAGACGGTGCCCTTGGCCGAAGCCAGCACCTCCGCCTGCGTCGCGGCGCTTCCCGCCTCCAGCGCATCGAGCAATGATTCAACATTACTAGCGGGATTCCAGTTCCCAGGCCGCATGCCGTTCATCGTCAGGACGTGATCGATCGCCATCCGGACGAGGTAGCGGGCTACGCCGCGCGGGAGACCGCTCACGTCGAATCGGACCTCACCCTTTTCGGCCTCGAGGGCACGCGCCTGCCAAAGCCAGGCGCTGACTTGACTGACGTCTTCTTCCAACGAGGCCAGATTTTCGGCCGTCCGGCCAATCTGGACCGGATCGATCCACGGCGCTTCCGCAAGCCAGGCGCGGAAGCGCGTACGATCAAACCGCGGATCGCGATTGCTTGGATCGTCGATGCTCGGCAGGCGGAGCGTTTTCGCCACGGAAGCAAGGTCTCGTCGGCGCCAGCGCAGCAGGGGGCGTAGCAGGGAAACGGACTTTGCGGGAACGTCGATCCGGTATCCGTCGTCCGGCACATCGGCAATGCCAATCTCGCCAATCGACACCTCGACCTCACGCCGCTCCCGAACCGCTGCCAGGCCCGCCAAACCCGAAGCGCGCGCCGCACGCATCAGGAAGGTCTCCGCCTGATCCTCAGCATGATGCGCGGTACATAACGTCCGCGCATCCGCGCGGGCGGCCCACCCGAACAGCAATCTGTATCGTTCATGCCGCGCCCAGGCATGGAGGTTGCCGGTCGAGTCCCGCGAGGCGTCGATCCTGAGCGAGGCATGGGGAACATCGAGCCGATCGCAGGCTTTCGCCACCATCGCGGCCTCGTCGGCGGATTCGGGGCGCAATCCATGATCGACCGTGGCGGCGACGATCCGTCCGGGAAAGGCCCTGGCTGCCAGTCCCAGCATCCCCATGCTGTCCGGGCCGCCCGAGACGGCCAGCGCGACGCGATGATCCGGATCGTCGGTGGGGACGAGGAGCCGCTCATAATCGGCGCGGAAGCGCGCGATCAGGTCGTCCGAAAGCGGCTCCATCGCCTCACTTGCACTTGGCGTCGGCGCGCGCGGCGGTGACCCGGGCCTTGAGCGCGCCGGTCACCTTGTCGGGATAAGCCGACGCAAGCTCGTCATAGACGCGACAGGCATCGACCGGCTTCTTGAGCTGCATCAGCGACTGGCCGAGGAAATAGAGGCTCTCGGGCGCGCGGTCGCCATGCGGATTGGTGGTGTAGTTGGCGGCAAATGCCTCGGCTGCACGTGCCGGCTGGCCGTCGTCGAGATAGGCGCGGCCGAGCAGGTTCTGCGCATAGCTGGCGCGCTTGTGCTTGGGATATTTCTTGGCGACCGCCGCCAGCGCGGCTTCAGCCTGCGGATATTTCTTCTGCGTCCACAATTTATAGCCCGCCATATAGGCGTCCTCGGCTGGATCGCCGG
>Ga0209148_1001106_pt1 | contig 16158 bp, 11 predicted proteins | sample AraplaCol_mMF_r2_2_FD_184288 | JGI IMG/M metagenome (GOLD analysis project Ga0209148, IMG submission 184288) | Arabidopsis root microbial communities from North Carolina, USA - plate scrape CL_Col_mMF_r2 (SPAdes) (version 2) | ecosystem: Host-associated > Plants > Roots > Endosphere | place...
ACCGCCAAAACGCTCCGCTCCAACCTTCGTCAGCGCCGCCGTCAGCGTCGTCTTGCCGTGGTCCACGTGGCCAATCGTCCCCACGTTTACGTGCGGCTTGGTGCGTTCGAATTTACCCTTTGCCATGGTTTGAACCTCTGAAAAAGAACTGTGTTGTTTTTAGTGAAGAATGCCTTCTCAGGCCTTCTTCATGACCTGTTCGGCGATGTTGTTCGGCGCCGGTTCGTAATGATCGAATTCCATCGTGAAGGTAGCCCGCCCCTGAGTCTGCGAGCGCAGCGAAGTGGCGTAACCGAACATTTCACCGAGCGGCACCATTGCATTGATGACTTTGCCTGACGGTGTATCGTCAGAACCCTGCAGCACTCCGCGGCGGCGACTGATATCGCCCATGACGTCCCCGAGATAGTCCTCAGGCGTCACGACCTCCACCTTCATGATCGGCTCGAGCAGGATCGGTTGCGATTGCTTCGCACCTTCCTTGAAGAGCTCCCTAAACGCGCCGTAGGCAGCGATTTTGAACGCCATTTCCGACGAGTCGACGTCGTGGTACGAACCAAACACGAGCTTCGCCTTCACACCTACCACCGGGAAGCCAGCCAAGTGGCCACTGGTGATGGATTCGCGCAAACCCTTTTCGACCGACGGAATGTATTCCTTCGGCACCACACCACCGGTGATGTCGTTCACGAACAGGAAATCATCCTTAACGTCCGGATTCTTGCGATCCTCTTCCGTCATCGCAGCGAACTCAATCACCACGTGACCGTACTGCCCCTTACCACCGGATTGCTTGGCATGCTTGAAGTCCGCCTTATAGGAGCCCTGAATCGTTTCACGATAGGCCACTTGCGGTTTGCCGACATTCGCCTCGACATTGAATTCGCGCCGCATGCGGTCGACGATGATGTCCAGGTGCAACTCACCCATGCCGGAAATAATGGTCTGGCCAGACTCTTCGTCGGTGCGCACACGAAATGACGGATCTTCCGCAGCCAAACGGCTGAGAGCGATACCCATCTTTTCCTGGTCGGATTTGGTTTTCGGTTCGACCGCCATCGAAATCACCGGCTCGGGGAACGTCATGCGCTCCAGAGTGATCACGTGATCCTGAGCACACAGCGTGTCGCCAGTCGTAACGTCCTTCAGACCTACCGCCGCAGCGATGTCACCCGCGCGGACTTCCTTGATTTCCTGTCGCTCATTGGCATGCATCTGCAAGATACGGCCGATGCGCTCCTTCTTGCCCTTGACCGAGTTATAAACCTGATCACCGGCATTGAGGGTGCCCGAGTAAACGCGGAAAAAGGTCAACGAGCCGACGAACGGGTCCGTCATGATCTTGAAGGCGAGTGAAGAGAACGGCGCATTGTCTTCCGCCGGACGACTAGCTTCCTTCTCGTTCTCGTCGATGCCCTTCACCGGTGGGCGATCAGCCGGCGACGGCAGCAACTGGATCACTGCGTCGAGCATGGCTTGCACGCCCTTGTTCTTGAACGCGCTGCCGCAAAACACAGGAATCAGCTTGTTGGCCAGCGTGCCAGCGCGAAGGCCCACGATGATATCTTCCTCGGAGAGGCTACCTTCTTCCAGGTATTTGTTCATCAGGTCTTCGGAAGTTTCCGCGGCCGACTCCACCATGAAGCTGTGCGCCTTTTCGGCAACTTCCTTCAGATTGGCGGGAATGTCCTGGTACTCAAACTTCATGCCCTGGGACTCCATATCCCAGACGATCGCCTTCATTTTGATGAGGTCGATCACGCCCTCGAAGTTTTCTTCAGCACCAATCGGCACCTGCATTGGCACCGGATGCGCGCCGAGCCGCGACTTCAACTGTTCGACCACCTTGTCGAAGTTCGCGCCAGTGCGGTCCATCTTGTTGACGAACGCAAGGCGCGGCACCCCGTATTTGTTGGCCTGGCGCCACACCGTCTCCGACTGCGGCTGCACGCCACCTACGGCGCACAACACGAACACTGCACCGTCGAGCACGCGCAGTGAACGCTCCACCTCGATGGTGAAGTCCACATGTCCCGGGGTATCGATGATATTGAAGCGGTGCTCGGGCAGAGAGCGATCCATGCCCTTCCAAAACGCCGTCGTGGCCGCCGACGTAATGGTGATGCCCCGCTCCTGTTCCTGCTCCATCCAATCCATGGTTGCTGCACCGTCATGAACTTCGCCAATCTTGTGACTGACGCCGGTGTAGAACAGGATGCGCTCCGTAGTAGTGGTCTTACCAGCATCAATGTGAGCCATGATGCCGAAGTTACGGTAGCGCTCAATGGGAGTGGTGCGTGCCACGGTACTAACCTCAAATCCGTGCCGGCTTGCTTACCAGCGGTAGTGCGAGAAGGCCTTGTTGGCCTCAGCCATGCGATGCGTTTCTTCACGCTTCTTGATGGCACCGCCGCGATTTTCCGATGCTTCCAGCAATTCGGCAGCAAGTTTACGCGGCATGGATGTTTCACCGCGCTTGCGCGCAGCTTCGATCGCCCAACGCATAGCCAGCGCCATGCGACGGCCCGGGCGCACTTCAACCGGAACCTGATAGGTGGCACCACCCACGCGGCGAGACTTCACCTCAACCGCCGGAGCGATATTGCCAAGCGCCTTTTCAACCAGCTGCACCGGCTCAGCGTGCTTTTCACCGATATGGGTCAGCGCGCCATAGACGATGGATTCGGCCACAGACTTCTTACCGCTCTTCATCACCATGTTGATGAAACGAGCGATGAGCTGGCTGCCGTGCTTGGGATCGGGCAGCACCAGACGGGCGGGATGAGAACCTTTACGCGACATAGTTACTGTCCTTCAATTAGCTTTTCGGGCGCTTGGCGCCGTACTTCGAACGACCCTGGCGGCGCTTGGTGACGCCTGCGCAGTCGAGACTGCCGCGCACGGTGTGGTAACGCACACCCGGCAGGTCCTTTACACGACCGCCGCGGATGAGTACCACCGAGTGCTCTTGCAGATTGTGGCCTTCGCCACCGATGTAGCTGATGACCTCGTAACCATTGGTCAGGCGCACCTTGGCAACCTTACGCAGGGCCGAGTTCGGCTTTTTGGGGGTAGTGGTGTAAACGCGCGTGCAGACGCCGCGACGCTGCGGGCTGCTTTGCAGGGCCGGCGAAGCGCTCTTGTAGCTCTTCGGGCTGCGGGATTTGCGCACCAGCTGATTGACTGTCGTCATGCGAAGCTATTCCTGGGAAACATAAAGGCAGACCGACAAGACCGGTCTGCCAAGAAGCGAGAATTTAACATGGGCGCCTCACCTCAAGCAAGGAAACACCCGCCGTCCTAGACTCGAACACGAGGCGCATTCCATGCGCCTCATTTCGTATGTCGGCGAGCAAGCCGTCGGGCTTACTCGATACCTGCATCAGTGCCTACCGGTGCCTCCGCGAAAGAGACTTGGGGGGAACCGGAAAGAGTTTCCAGTTCCGAGGCGGTCAACCCACCTTGGCGATGACGCTGTGCGTGATACGCCAGACCCGTACCTGCCGGAATCAGACGGCCGACAATAACATTTTCCTTCAGACCACGCAAGGTATCGCGCGTGCCACGAACCGCCGCTTCGGTAAGAACGCGAGTGGTTTCCTGGAACGATGCCGCCGAAATAAACGACTCGGTCGCCAGCGATGCCTTGGTAATACCGAGCAACACCGACTGGAACTCTGCCGGACGTTCGTTGCGAGCGGTAGCACGGTCGTTTTCGACATTGATGCGAACGCGCTCCACCTGCTCACCGCGCAGATAGTGGCTCTCACCCGGCTCGGTGATTTCAACCTTGCGCAGCATCTGACGAATGATCGTTTCGATGTGCTTGTCGTTGATCTTCACACCTTGCAGGCGATAGACGTCCTGGATTTCCTTGACCAGGTAGGCGGCCAATTGCTCGACACCCAGCAGACGCAGGATGTCGTGCGGATTCGGCTCGCCGTCCACCACGGTCTCGCCCTTCTCCACGTGCTCGCCTTCGAACACGATGACCTGACGCCACTTCGGAATCAGCTCTTCGTGCTCGTTACCCTCGCTGTCCTTGATGATGAGGCGCTGCTTGCCTTTGGTGTCCTTGCCGAAGCTCACCACGCCCGAACGTTCGGCGAGAATCGCCGGCTCCTTCGGCTTGCGCGCTTCGAACAAGTCGGCCACGCGCGGCAGACCACCGGTGATGTCGCGGGTCTTGGAAGTTTCCTGCGGGATACGTGCAACCACGTCGCCCACGCCCACTTCGGCACCGTTCTGGATCGACACGATCGCACCGGCCGGCAGGAAGTACTGCGCTGGCACGTCGGTACCCGGCAGCTTGAGCTCGCGACCCTTGCTGTCTTCCAGGCGCACGATCGGGCGCAGATCCTTGGCCGCGGTACCGCGACGCTTCGGATCGGTCACCACCGCCGATTCCAGACCAGTGAGTTCGTCGGTCTGGCTCTGCACGGTGACGCCATCGATGAAGTCGATGAAGCGCACCACACCGGCCACTTCCGACACGATCGGATGGGTATGCGGATCCCAGTTGGCGATGGTCTGGCCAGCTTTGACCGGCGCGCCATCCTTGACGCTGATGGTGGCACCGTAAGGCACCTTGTAACGCTCGCGCTCACGGCCGTTGACGTCGATCACCGACACTTCGCCCGAACGTGACACCGCCACCAGATGGCCCTGAGTGTGCTGCACGGTCTTCAAGTTGTTGAACTTGACGGCGCCAGTGGTCTTCACCGACACGTTGTCCACGGCAGCCGCACGCGACGCCGCACCACCGATGTGGAACGTACGCATGGTCAACTGGGTACCTGGCTCACCGATCGACTGCGCTGCCACCACGCCCACGGCTTCACCCATGTTCACCAGGTGACCACGAGCAAGGTCGCGGCCGTAGCACAGTGCGCAAACACCGTGAGTGGCTGCGCAGGTAATCGACGAACGCACCTGGATGGACTGCACGCCGGCCTTGTCGAGCTTCTCGACCAACGCTTCGTCCAGCAACGTGTTGCGGGTGACGATCGGCTCGTCGCCCTCGCCTGGACCATAAACGTCTTCAGCCACCACGCGGCCAAGCACGCGCTCGCGCAGCGGCTCAACCACATCGCCGCCTTCCACGATCGGCTGCATGGTGAGACCGTTCTCGGTGCCGCAATCGGTGGACGTGATCACCACGTCCTGTGCCACGTCGACCAGACGACGAGTGAGGTAACCGGAGTTCGCCGTCTTCAACGCCGTATCCGCCAGTCCCTTACGAGCACCGTGCGTCGAGTTGAAGTACTGCAGCACGTTCAGGCCTTCACGGAAGTTCGCCTTGATCGGCGTCTCGATGATCGAACCGTCCGGACGCGCCATCAGGCCGCGCATACCGGCAAGCTGACGAATCTGCGCCACCGAACCACGGGCGCCGGAGTCGGCCATGATGTACAGCGAGTTCATCGACTTCTGCGCAACCGTCTTGCCTTCGGCATCGGTGACCTTTTCGGTACCGATACCGTCGATCATCGCCTTGGCGACCTGCTCATTGGTGCGCGACCAGATGTCGACCACCTTGTTGTAACGCTCGCCGGCGGTCACCAGACCTGACTGGTACTGTTCCTGGATCTCGACCACTTCCTTCTCGGCCTCTTCCAGGATGCCCTTCTTCTCGCCCGGAATGATCATGTCGTCGATGCCGATGGAGATGCCCGCGCGCGTCGCAAAACGGAAACCGGTGTACATCAGCTGGTCAGCGAAGATCACCGTGTCCTTCAAACCCAGGCGGCGATAGCACGCGTTGATCAGGCGCGAGATGTTCTTCTTGGTCAACTCGGTGTTGGCCAGTTCGAACGGCAGACCTTCCGGCATGATCTCAGCCAGCAGCGCACGGCCCACGGTGGTGTCCGTCAGCGAAATGCTGCTGGTGCGCTCACCGTTGTCATGCACATGCACCTGCTTCAGGCGCACCTTGATGCGCGCATGCAGCTGGATCGCGCGATTGTCGTAGGCGCGACGCACTTCGCTGATGCTGGAGAACACCATGCCAGTGCCCTTCGCGTTCACCAGTTCGCGCGTCATGTAGTACAAGCCCAACACCACGTCCTGCGTCGGCACGATGATCGGCTCACCGTTGGCAGGCGACAGGATGTTGTTGGTCGACATCATCAGCGCACGCGCTTCCAACTGCGCTTCGATCGACAGCGGCACGTGCACTGCCATCTGGTCACCGTCGAAGTCAGCGTTGAACGCGGTACACACCAGCGGATGCAGCTGGATGGCCTTGCCTTCGATCAGCTTCGGCTCGAACGCCTGGATGCCGAGACGGTGCAGTGTCGGTGCACGGTTCAGCAGCACTGGATGTTCGCGGATCACCTCTTCGAGGATGTCCCACACCATCGGCTCTTCACGCTCAACCAATTTCTTGGCAGCCTTGATGGTGGTGGCCTCACCGCGCGCTTGCAGCTTGGCGAAGATGAAGGGCTTGAACAACTCAAGCGCCATCTTCTTCGGTAGACCGCACTGATGCAGGCGCAGGGTCGGACCGACCACGATCACCGAACGACCGGAGTAGTCCACGCGCTTGCCGAGCAGGTTCTGGCGGAAGCGGCCCTGCTTGCCCTTGATCATGTCGGCAAGCGACTTCAGCGCACGCTTGTTGGTGCCGGTGATGGCGCGACCGCGACGGCCGTTGTCCATCAACGCATCGACCGACTCCTGCAGCATGCGCTTTTCGTTGCGCACGATGATGTCGGGCGCATTGAGTTCAAGCAGGCGCTTCAGACGGTTGTTGCGATTGATAACACGGCGATACAGATCGTTGAGATCCGAGGTCGCGAAACGGCCACCATCCAGCGGCACCAGCGGACGCAGGTCCGGCGGCAGCACAGGCAACACAGTCATGACCATCCATTCCGGACGGTTGCCGGATTCGAGGAAGGCCTCGATCAGCTTCACGCGCTTGGTGAGACGCTTGAGCTTGGTTTCCGAGTTAGTGGAAGCGATTTCTTCCTTCAAGCGAATCACTTCACCCGGGAGATCCAGCGACTTCAGCAGCTCGTAGACGGCCTCGGCACCCATGCGGGCATCGAACTCGTCGCCGTGCTCTTCCACCGCTTCCAGATACTGGTCTTCGCTGAGCAGCTGACCACGCTCGAGCGCAGTCAAACCCGGATCGATCACCACGAAGGCTTCGAAGTACAGGATGCGCTCGATGTCACGCAGGGTCATGTCCAGCATCAAGCCGATGCGCGAAGGCAGCGACTTGAGGAACCAGATGTGCGCAACCGGGCTGGCCAGCTCGATGTGGCCCATGCGCTCACGGCGCACCTTGGCGAGCGTGACTTCAGTGCCGCACTTTTCGCAGACCACGCCACGATGCTTCATGCGCTTGTACTTGCCGCACAAGCACTCGTAGTCCTTGGTCGGGCCGAAGATGGCGGCGCAGAACAGGCCGTCGCGCTCCGGCTTGAAGGTACGGTAGTTGATCGTTTCGGGCTTCTTCACCTCGCCGTACGACCAGGAACGGATCAGCTCAGGCGACGCCAGCGCGATCTTGATCGAATCGAACTCCGGCGTGGTGCGCTGCTGATTGAACAGATTGAGCAAATCTTTCATTGCATAAGCTCCTGTAACCCGCGGGTTACTTGATCTCTTCCAGGTCGATGTCGATGCCGAGCGAGCGGATTTCCTTCACCAACACGTTGAAGGATTCCGGCATGCCAGCCGCCATCTCGTGGTTGCCGTCGACGATGTTCTTGTACATCTGGTTGCGGCCTTGCACGTCGTCGGACTTCACCGTGAGCATTTCCTGCAGGGTGTAAGCCGCGCCGTAGGCCTCGAGCGCCCAGACTTCCATTTCGCCGAAACGCTGACCGCCGAACTGCGCCTTGCCGCCCAGCGGCTGCTGGGTGACGAGCGAGTACGGACCAGTCGAACGCGCATGCATCTTGTCGTCGACCAAGTGGTTGAGTTTGAGGTAATGCATGTAGCCGACGGTGACCGGGCGATCGAACGCCTCGCCGGTACGGCCGTCATACAACATGGTCTGACCCGATTCGGGCAGATCCGCCAGCTTCAGCATCGCCTTGATTTCAGTTTCTTCCGCACCGTCGAACACGGGTGTAGCCATTGGCACACCGTCCTGCAGGTTGTTCGCCAACGTGATGATTTCCTCATCGGTGAGCGACTTCAGGTCAACGTGCTGCACGGCACCGGCGACGTGGTGGTTATAGATCTGGTCGAGGAATTCGCGGATCTTCGCCACCTTTTCCTGCGCCTCGATCATGTGCTGGATCTTCTTGCCCAGACCCTTTGCGGCCCAGCCAAGATGCACTTCCAGAATCTGACCGATGTTCATACGCGAAGGCACGCCCAGCGGATTCAGGCAGATGTCGATCGATGTGCCGTCAGCCATGTAGGGCATGTCTTCCACCGGCACCACGTTGGACACCACACCCTTGTTACCGTGGCGGCCGGCCATTTTGTCGCCCGGCTGGATGCGGCGCTTCACGGCCAGGAACACCTTGACCATCTTCAGCACGCCCGGTGCGAGGTCGTCGCCCTGGGTGATCTTTGCCTGCTTTTCCTTGAAGCGCTTGTCGAACTCTTCCTTGTGGCGCTTGACCTGTTCGGATGCGCGCTCAAGGAATTCGACCGTGGCCTCGTCCTTCGGATTGACCTTGAACCAATCGTCCTTCTTCAGGCCATCGAGGTACTCGTTGGTGATCTCCGCACCACGCTTCAGGCCAGCCGGACCGCTGTTGGCGACCTTGCCGACAAGCTGTGCGCGCATACGGTTGTAGATCGCGCCTTCCAGGATGCGGAATTGGTCGTCGAAGTCCTTGCGGATGCGCTTGATTTCCATCTCTTCGATTTGGCGCGCGCGCTTGTCTTTCTCGATACCGTCGCGCGTGAACACCTGCACGTCGATAACGGTACCGTCCATGCCTGGCGGCACGCGCAGCGAGCTGTCCTTAACGTCCGACGCCTTCTCACCGAAGATCGCACGCAGCAGCTTTTCTTCCGGCGTGAGCTGGCTCTCGCCCTTCGGCGTGACCTTGCCGACCATGATGTCGCCGGCCTTCACTTCTGCACCGATGTACACAATGCCGGATTCATCCAGACGCGCGAGCGCCTGTTCACCCACGTTCGGGATATCGGCGGTGATTTCTTCGGCACCCAGCTTCGTATCGCGCGCGATGCAGGACAGCTCCTCGATGTGGATCGAGGTGTAGCGGTCTTCCTGCACGACGCGCTCGGAGAGCAGGATCGAGTCTTCGAAGTTGTAGCCGTTCCACGGCATGAAGGCGATCAGCATGTTCTGGCCGAGCGCGAGCTCGCCCAGGTCGGTCGACGAACCGTCGGCCAGCGTGTCGCCCTTCGCCACGATGTCACCCACGTTCACCAGCGGACGCTGGTTGAGGTTGGTGTTCTGGTTGGAACGGGTGTACTTGGTCAACGTGTAGATATCGACGCCGGCGTCGTTTTCACCTACTTCGGCCTCGTTCACGCGTACCACGATACGCGCAGCGTCGACCTGGTCGATCACGCCACCGCGCTTGGCGGTGACGATGACGCCCGAGTCACGCGCCACGGCGCGCTCGATACCGGTACCCACCAATGGTGTCTGCGAACGCAGCGTCGGCACGGCCTGGCGCTGCATGTTCGCGCCCATCAGCGCGCGGTTCGCGTCGTCATGCTCAAGGAACGGCACCAACGCCGCCGCGACCGATACGGTCTGCATCGGCGAGACGTCCATGTAGTTGATCTCGGCCGACGGACGCAGCTCGGACTCGCCACGGAAACGACAGGACACGAAATCTTCGACGAAACCACCATCTTTGCTGAGCGGTGAGTTCGCCTGCGCGATCACGTGGTCGCCTTCCTCGATCGCCGACAGGTAATCCACCTGATTGGTGACCTTGCCGTCCACGACCTTGCGGTACGGCGTCTCAAGGAAGCCATACTGGTTGGTGCGTGCGTACACGGCGAGCGAGTTGATCAGGCCGATGTTCGGACCTTCCGGCGTTTCGATGGTGCAGACGCGGCCGTAGTGAGTCGGATGCACGTCGCGCACCTCGAAGCCGGCGCGCTCGCGCGTCAGGCCGCCCGGACCCAGTGCGGACACGCGGCGTTTGTGCGTCACTTCCGACAGCGGGTTGTTCTGGTCCATGAACTGCGAAAGCTGCGAGGAACCGAAGAATTCCTTCACCGCCGCCGCAACTGGCTTGGCGTTGATCAGATCCTGCGGCGTGAGGCTTTCGGCTTCGGCGAGCGACAGGCGCTCGCGCACGGCACGCTCCACGCGCACCAGGCCGATGCGGAAGGTGTTCTCCGCCATTTCGCCCACCGAGCGCACGCGACGGTTGCCGAGGTGGTCGATGTCGTCCACCGTGCCGTGACCATTCTTGATGTCGATCAACACCTTCAGCACGTCGAGAATGTCGGACTGTTCACCCTGCGAGGCAACCAGCGACTGCGCTTCTTCGCTCTTCAGCTCGCCGAAATACTTCTGATCGAACAGCACGCCCGGACCGAGGATGTCCTTGCGGCCGACGCGGCGGTTGAACTTCATGCGGCCCACGGCCGACAGGTCGTAGCGATCGAAGGTGAAGAACAGGTTGAAGAACAGGTTCTGTGCCGCTTCCTTGGTCGGCGGCTCGCCCGGGCGCATCATGCGATAGATTTCCACCAGCGCTTCGAGCTGCGTCTTGGTGTTGTCGATGCGCAGGGTATGCGAGATGTACGCGCCACGATCGAGATCGTTCACGTACAGCGTAGGCAGCGTTTCGATGCCGGCCTTGCGGAAGTTCTCCAACTGCTCGGCAGTGATTTCGTCGTTCGCCGAAGCCAGCAGTTCACCGGTCTTCGGATCAACGATGTCGATGGCCAGGATGCGGCCTACCGGATAGTCATCCGGCACTTCCAGCGCAGTGATGTTCTCGGCAGCGAGCTGACGCACGTGACGCGCCGTGATGCGCTTGCCGGCTTCCACCAGCACTTTGTCACCGATCATCAGATCGAAGCTCAGCGTTTCACCGCGCAGACGCTCGGCAACGAGCTCCAGCGTGGTACCACCCTTCTTACCCAGGTGGAACACGTTGTGCTCGAAGAAGATCGAAAGCATCTCTTCGTTGCTGTAGCCCAGCGCGCGCAGCAGCACCGTCACCGGCAGTTTGCGGCGACGGTCGATACGAGTGAACAGCGCGTCTTTCGGGTCGAATTCGAAGTCCAACCACGAACCACGATAAGGAATCACACGTGCGGAGAACAGCAGCTTGCCCGAGCTGTGCGTCTTGCCACGGTCGTGGTCAAAGAACACGCCCGGCGAGCGATGCAGCTGCGACACGATCACGCGCTCGGTGCCGTTGATGATGAAGGTACCGGTGTCGGTCATGAGCGGGATTTCGCCCATGTAGACTTCCTGCTCCTTCACGTACTTGACGGCCTTCTTCGAAGCCGGGCTGTCCTTGTCGTAGATCACCAGACGCACGGTCACGCGCAGCGGCGCGCCGAAGGTCATGCCGCGGTTACGGCATTCGCGTTCGTCGAACGGCGGCTCACCCAGACGGTAATCAACGTATTCAAGGGCCGCGTTGCCCGAATAGCTGACGATCGGGAACACGGACTTCAAGGCGGCGTGCAGACCTTTGTCTTCGCGCTGCTTGGGAGCAATGTCCTCTTGCAGGAATTCACGGTAGGAATCGGTCTGGATTGTCAGCAGGTTGGGCACGCCCAGTACGGGCGGACGCTTGCCGAAATCCTTGCGGATACGCTTCTTCTCGGTAAACGAGTAGGTCATGGTCGGTGACGCCTCGGTTCGCTGTGGCGCCGGTGGTGCACACACCGGCAAAATGAAAAAAACTTGGAGGGGGAATCGAGGATGAAGAGTCGTAACCCGCTCATCCTCCATGCCCCGGCTCCGGCGTTTCCTTCGCCATACTGAAAAAGGCCCATGCCTGCTTCAGCTTTTTGACGAGCCAAACACCAAAGTGTCCGACTCACTCTCGCAGGCTTCCCTAGCCTGCGCAGGCCGCTTCATGCGAACTATTTCGCCGAAGCGGGCAAAGCCCGGGGACTTACGCCCCCAGGCTTGCGTGACGCTGGATCAAACTGACGGCGCGCAAGGGCGCCAATTACTTCAGTTCGACCTTGGCGCCGGCGGCTTCGAGGTCCTTCTTGAACTTCTCGGCGTCTTCCTTCGACACGGCTTCCTTCAGCACGCCACCCGATTCGGTCAGGTCCTTCGCTTCCTTCAGGCCCAGGCCGGTGATCGCGCGGACAGCCTTGATCACGTCGACCTTCTTGTCGCCGGCGTTCACGAGAACGACGTCGAACTCGGTCTTCTCTTCGGCAGCCGGAGCCGCCGCACCACCACCGCCAGCCATGACGACCGGAGCGGCGGCAGACACGCCAAACTTCTCTTCGATGGCCTTCACCAGCTCCATCACTTCCATGAGCGACTTGGCGGCTACGGCTTCAACGATCTGTTCGTTGGTAAGGGACATTGTTGTTTCCTCTGGAAATTGAATTCAGTTGAATCGCGTCGAACTTAGGCCGACGCGGCTTCGGCCGGGGCTTCGCCGCCTCCCTGCTTGTCGGCCACGGCCTTGACGGCGCGCGCAAACATCGCAGCAGGTTCGGCCAGCACACGGGCCAGCATGGCGAGAGCTTCTTCGCGGGTCGGCAGCGAAGCCAGCACATCGACGTGCGCAGCCGGCAGCAGCTTGCCTTCCACCGAGACAACCTTCGCCTTCAGCTTGTCGTTGCTCTTGGCAAATTCCTTGATCAGACGACCGGCGGCGCCGGGTTCTTCTGTCGAGAATGCGTACAGTAGCGGACCGGTCAGAGCGTCTTTGACGACCTCGAACTCGGTACCGACAACAGCGCGCGAAGCGAGCGTATTCTTGACAACCTTCAAGAACACACCGGATTCACGAGCCTTCTTGCGCATCGCGGTCATTTGTTCGACCGTGGTGCCCGCATACTCGGCAGCGACCAAGGAGTGAGCCTTCGCGGCCACAGCGGCCAGTTCGGCGACTACTTCTTGCTTCTGAGAGAGATTCAGAGCCATATCACTCCTCCAAATTAAATCCGCTTACGGCTCCTGCCGCTTGCGGTCCTGAGCGATGCCTTCCATGACATCGGGGACGTGGGAGTCCCGGGTGGTGGCCTTTCCAGAGCGATTCCAGAAGGGGCAGCACCATCTACGCAGGCCAAGCCGAAGCCGGATTAAGCGATCTCGTTGGCGGCGACGGCGATTCCTTTGCCAATGCGAGCTCCATGCCCGTCGTCGTCGCGCGTTGATCACGCCTGCGGTCTTTGACGGCGGCTCCGGCTACTGCCAGGGCTGCCCTCAAAAACTTGCCTGCGTGGAACAGATTCCGCGCAGGACTTGAATGTCTTACTTGGCGGAGGTCGCACTCAGGGTCGACGTATCGACCGGCACACCCACACCCATCGTGCTGGACAGCGCAACCTTCTGCAGGTATTGACCCTTGGCCGTGGCCGGCTTCGCCTTCATGAGGTCGGCGATCAGCGCGTTCAAGTTGTCAGCCAGCTGTGCGGCTTCGAAGTTGGCTTTGCCGATGGTGGCGTGGATGATGCCCGCCTTGTCGTTACGGAACTTCACCTGACCGGCCTTGGCGTTCTTCACGGCGGTAACAACGTCGGCGGTGACCGAGCCGTCCTTCGGGTTTGGCATCAGGCCGCGCGGCCCGAGCAGCTGACCCAGCTTACCGACGACGCGCATTGCGTCCGGCGTAGCGATCACTCGACCGAAGTCGAGATCGCCCGCCTGCATGCGCTCGGCCAGATCGTCCATGCCGACGGCGTCGGCGCCAGCCGCCTTGGCAGCCTCAGCCTTTTCGCCAGCCGGGCAGAACACTGCAACCTTGATGGTCTTGCCAGTGCCGTGCGGCAACAGCGAGGAACCGCGCACGCCCTGGTCGGATTTCTTGGCATCGATACCGAGGCGGACGGCTACGTCGACGGATTCAACGAACTTCGCCTTGGCGTTGTTCTTGATAATGTTGAGCGCATCGTCCAGGGCGTAGACCTTGCCCGGCTGCACCGCGGCCTGAGCCGACTTCATACGCTTCGTGAGCTTCGCCATGTCTTAACCCTCCACCACCAAGCCCATGCTGCGCGCGCTACCGGCAATGGTGCGCACCGCTGCGTCCAGATCAGCAGCCGTGAGATCCGGCTCCTTCTGCTTGGCCACTTCTTCCAGCTGCTTGCGGGTGACCTTGCCGACCTTGTCGGTGTTCGGCTTGGACGAACCCTTGGCGACGCCGGTGACCTTCTTGATCAACACGGTGGCCGGCGGGGTCTTGGTGATAAAGGTAAACGTGCGGTCCGAGTAGGCCGTGATGATCACAGGGATCGGCAGACCCGGCTCCATCTTCTGCGTGGCGGCGTTGAACGCCTTGCAGAATTCCATGATGTTGAGGCCGCGCTGACCGAGGGCCGGACCCACGGGCGGCGACGGGTTGGCCTGACCGGCCTTGACCTGCAGCTTGATATAACCGACAACTTTCTTTGCCATTGGAGGTTTCCTCGCGAGTTCTAGCGCCTTGCGGCTCCTCGCTGTACACAATCCCTGGTGGGAGGGAAGCCCGCGATCCCGCAAGCTTCAGAAATACGGACACGCCGAGCCAAAAGACTCCGGCGTGAACCGAATAGTTTAGAGATGATTAGGGCTTTAAGCAAGCCCTGTGCCGAATGGGTGGATCAGGCCTTTTCGACCTGACCGAACTCCAGTTCGACGGGCGTGGAGCGTCCGAAAATCAGAACCGCGACGCGAAGCCGGCTCTTTTCGTAATTGACTTCTTCGACCACTCCATTGAAGTCATTGAACGGACCGTCGATCACGCGAACCATTTCGCCTGGCTCGAACAACACCTTGGGCTTCGGCTTGTCCACACCCTCGCGGACGCGACTAAGGATAGTGTCGGCTTCGCTGTCACGAATGGGCATCGGGCGATCAGCAGTGCCGCCGATGAAGCCCATTACCTTGGGCGTTTCCTTCACCAAGTGCCAGCATTCGTCGTCGATACGCGGCGCCTTACCCTCGGTATCGGTCTCGATCTGCACCAACACGTAACCGGGGAAAAACTTGCGTTCGCTGCGGCGCTTCTGGCCACTGCGCATTTCCACGACTTCCTCGGTGGGCACCAACACTTCACCGAACTTCTCTTCCATGCCGGCGCGATGAATGCGCTCAATCAGAGACTTCTTGACCTGGTTCTCGAACCCGGAATAAGCATGGACGACGTACCAACGTTTGCTCATCGCGGTCTCCTCACGAACCTAGCTTCAACAGCCAGTCGAGCACGACCGACTTCAGGATCAGATCAATTAGCCCCAGCAACAGGGAAAGCACGACAACCACGAGGATAATGATGCCAGTGGTCTTGATGGTCTCGTCCCGCGTCGGCCAGACCACCTTGCGCATTTCAAATTGCGATTCGGCAAGGAAATGGCGCGTACGGCGACCCGGCGCCGTAAAGGCAGCAATCGCCAAGGCGATGATCACGGCAGCAAGAATGGTGACCAAGCGCAGCGGCGAGGCGGCACCGATGTTGCCGAGATAGGTGTAACCGACGATACCGGCCGCCAGCACCAGCACGGCCAGCACCAGCTTGCCGATATCGGCACCACTCGTGCCTTTGGACTGTTCAGCCTTGGTATTCATGCGTATTCATGCGGCTGCTCCGAACTTGGCCATATCGGCCATGGCGACGCACCCGCCATCGTTCCTTAAGAAGATGGCACGCCAGGAGGGACTCGAACCCCCAACCTGCGGTTTTGGAGACCGCTGCTCTGCCAATTGAGCTACTGGCGTACGGATTAAAACTTACGGGACTCGATACTGAGAGCCCAGCTCGGAAAGGACCAGCCTTTCCGAGCCGAGTTCCGGTCTCGAGTCCCGCCAATGATATTACTTGGTGATCTTGGCCACGACGCCGGCACCCACCGTGCGGCCGCCTTCGCGAATCGCGAAGCGCAGGCCTTCCGTCATCGCGATCGGCGAGATCAGCACCACTTTCATTTTGATGTTGTCGCCCGGCATCACCATCTCCACGCCTTCCGGCAGCTCGATCGCGCCAGTCACGTCCGTGGTACGGAAGTAGAACTGCGGACGGTAGCCCTTGAAGAACGGGGTATGACGGCCACCCTCTTCCTTCGACAGCA
>Ga0209148_1001112_pt1 | contig 16051 bp, 9 predicted proteins | sample AraplaCol_mMF_r2_2_FD_184288 | JGI IMG/M metagenome (GOLD analysis project Ga0209148, IMG submission 184288) | Arabidopsis root microbial communities from North Carolina, USA - plate scrape CL_Col_mMF_r2 (SPAdes) (version 2) | ecosystem: Host-associated > Plants > Roots > Endosphere | place: USA...
GGCTACCGCGCGGCGCTGGCGCGGGCCGGTATCGCGTTCGATCCTGCGCTGCAGGTGACGGTGCCGTTCAACGCCGACGATTGCCGGCGCGCCGTCCAGCACATGGTCGATGCAAGGCTCGACGTCGACGCCATCTTCGTCGTCAGCGACCTGCTGGCCATGACGGTCATTAACACCCTGCGCGAATGCGGGCGCGACGTGCCGGGCGACGTGCCGGTGGTCGGCTTCGACGACATCGCGCTCGCCTCGTACTTCCATCCGCCGCTGACGACGGTCCACCAGAGCATCGAGGATGCCGGTTCGGCGATGGTGGAATCGCTGCTGGCGCAGATCGCGGGGGACGCCGCGCCGCCCCGGCTGCTGGCGACCCGGCTGATCGTGCGCGGCAGCAGCGCCGCCGCCTGAACGCCGTCAGGACGTCTTGTCGCCGGTAAGCAGCCCGCCCGCCGCCGGCGCCTTGGCCGGCACGCCCACGAACAGCGTCGCCACGGCCGCCCCGAGCAGCAGCACGCCGGCCAGCGCCACGACGTGGCCCGGGTCGCCGTTCAGCCAGCCGTGATAGATGAAGGGCAGCGTCACGCCCTGGATCAGCATCGGGATCACGATGAACATATTGAAGATCCCCATGTAGACACCCGTGCGCTCGGGCGGGATCGAACCGGCGAGCATCACGTACGGATTGCCCATGATGCTGGCCCAGCCCAGTCCTACGCCGATCATCGGCAGGAACAGCATGGCCTTCGTCGTGATCGCGGGCAGCGCCAGCATCGCCACGCCGGCCGCGCACAGGCAGATGCAGTGCATGATCTTCGGTCCAAAGCGCCGGGTCAGCGGGATCATGGCGAAGGCGCCGAGGAAGGCGACCGTGTTCGAAAAGCCGCCGATCTGGCCGTTGACGAGGACGGCGTCGCGGAAGCCGTCCGAATTCGGGTTCGTCGTGTGGAACAGGGTGCGGCCGATCATCAGCGTGAGGAATTGCCAGTAGCAGGCCATGCCGTACCACTGCAGGAGCTTCATCAGCGCGAGCTGGCGCATCGCCAGCGGCATCTCGACGATGGCGTCCCACACCTCGCGCAGGCTGGCGCGCAACGACATCGGCTTCGCATCGAGCGCCGCGCGCTGTTCGGGTGTCAGCGGCAGTTCCGGCACGCGCAGGATCGACCAGGCGATCGTCGTCAGCGACAGCACGGCGCCGATCAGGAACGTGATGCGCGTGATGACGGGGATATGGTTGCCGTCGACCGCGTACTGGCTCATCCCGAAGTAGACCATGATCGAGGGCGTGAGGTAGGACAGCATCTGCGCGAGCCCCGTGAACGCGCTCTGCGTGAGGAAGCCGAGCGAGTGCTGGCGGCTGTCGAGGCGGTCGCTGACGTAGGCGCGGTACGGTTCCATCGTGATGTTGTTGCCGGCGTCGAGCATCCACAGCAGCGCAGCCGCGGCCCACAAGGTCGGGCTGTACGGCATGGCCAGCAGGCCCAGGCTGCAGATGATCGCGCCGATGAGGAAGTAGGGCGTGCGCCGGCCCAGGCGCGAATGCGTGCGGTCGCTCATGGCGCCGATCAGCGGCTGCACGAGCAGGCCCGTGATCGGCCCCGCGAGCCACAGCAGGGGCATGCTCGCTTCGTCGGCGCCGAGGTAGCTGTAGATGGCGCTGACGTTGCTTTGCTGGAGGCCGAAACTGAATTGCAGGCCGAAGAACCCGAGGTTCATTTCGAGGATCTGGCGCAGGCCGAGGCGCGGTTTGGTGTAGGGGGTGTTCATGCGAGCCGCCAGAGATCGAGGGACAGGAGGTCGACGCCGCCGGCGCCGGCGTACAGCGCCAGCGTGGCCGCCGGCGTGGTCGGGAAGACGAGTTCCGTGATGACGGCCGCGCCGTCGTTCACGAACACCTCCACCGAACAGTCGTCGACAAGGATGCGCAGGCGCAGTTCGGACGCCGGCGCGACCGGGGCCCGGCGCCGGCCCGGGAAATCCGGGTGATCCGTCATGAGGCCGGCGCGGGAGCGGTCGACGAACACGGTTACCGTCTCGGCATCGTAGCCGATCAGCGTATGATCGCCGTCGGCGTCGCCCAGCCGCAGGCCGAATTCACGGGCGTCGCGCAGCGCGAAGCGGGCGTCGATTTCGCACCGCATGCCGGCGAGCGGCCACGCGTGCGAGCCGTTTTCGAGCCGCATGCCGGCGTGGCGACAGTGGTCCGTGCGCCGGGCGGCCAGTTGCGGCAACGGTTCCTGCACGAGCAGCAGGCCGTGCGCATCCGCGCGCAGCGACAGCCGGCGCGGCTGCGACATCGCGCCGCGCCACGGCTGCGTGGGCGTCGTTTGGGCATAGCGGTGATTGTTCATCCATCCGATCCACACGGGGCCCGCGCTGGCTTCGGGCAGGCCGTTCCACGACAGCGCCGCGTAAAAGTCGGCGCCGAAATCGCTCCAGCGGGCCGCCTGGCCGGGGCGGGGCGTGAATTGCACGCCGTCGAAATGGCCGACGAAGTACTGGCCGCCCGTGCTGCCGCTCACATGGCCGTCGAACACGTCCACCTTCAACACCCAGGCCGTGCCGCCTTCCCATTCTACCGGGAACAGGTCCGGGCACTCCCAGATGCCGCCCGTGCTGCCCGCGGGACCGAAGTCGCTCAGGTGGCGCCACGACTTGAGATCATTGGAGGCATACAACGCGACGCGGTGCAGTTCCGGCAGCACGACCGCCATCAGCCAGAACCCGCCCGGCGCGTACCACTGGACTTTCGGGTCGCGGAATTCGGCCATGCCGAGATCGAGCACGGGATTGCGCGCGTACTTCGTCCAGGTGCGGCCGCGGTCCGTGCTGTACGCGATGTGCTGGTTCTGCAGGCCGCCGGGATTGCGCCGGGCGGCCGTGTAGATCGCCACGAGGGCCGTCTCGCCGGGGCCGGCGAAGCCGCTCGTGTTGTGCGTGTCGACCACCGCGCTGCCGGAAAAGATCAGCGTGTGCTCGTCCGCATGCAGCGCGACGGGGAGCTCTTCCCAGTGCTGCAGGTCGGTGCTGACGGCATGGCCCCAGCCGATGTCGCCCCAGACGTCGCCGTTCGGGTTGTACTGGTAGAACAGGTGGTATTCGCCGTCGAACCAGAGCAAGCCGTTGGGATCGTTGATCCAGTTGCGCCGGGGCGTGAAGTGGTAGCCGGGGCGGAAGGCCGGCGGGGTGTCGTGCATGTGGATGTCTCCTTGGCGTGTCGCGCTTTTTATGCCGATCAGGATAGCGTCGATTGCAAACGTTTGCAATCGTTTCAATGGCACCGTTGCGTTCATGGAAAAGTGTTGTAATTCTGTCGCAACCTCAGAGTGCCTCAGCCGGCTATGGTGCCGCTATCATCGGTGCACTCCATATATTGCAGACCTGGCATTTGCTTGGGTGAAAAAAAATATCCACACGATTCGGATGCAAAAAGTTTTATTACAATCGATTGCAATTGCTTGTGGTCTTGATTAACATGGTTTTAGCGCTGAAGCATCGCACGGCGTCGACACCCGAATAAGAGAACGAGGAGACCTCATGAAGCACTACAACAAGCGTGCGCTGTGCGCCGCCGTCCAATCCATCTTCGCCGCGTCCGCCGCGGCGGCACTCACGGCCCCGCTGGCGCAGGCACAGGACGCCGCCCCGGCGCCGGCAACCGCGCCGGCGGCAAAGCAGGGCGACACGCTGGGCCTGAACACGGTGGTGGTCACCGGCGTCTCGGGCGGCAAGAGCAAGATGCGCAGCTCGATTTCCGTCACCGACGTCGACGCCCAGCAGATCGCCGACTTCGCGCCGCGCTCCGAAGCCGAAGTGCTGCACCTGATCCCCGGCATCCGCGCCGAAAGCTCGGCCGGCCCGGGCGGCAACTCCAACATCACGGTGCGCGGCCTGCCGATCGCATCCGGCGGTTCGAAGTACGTGCAGCTGCAGGAAGACGGCCTGCCGGTCGTCGAATTCGGCGACATGAACTTCGCCAACAACGACTACTGGCTGCGCTACGACGCCAACGTCGACCACGTCGAGACGGTGCGCGGCGGCTCCGCCTCCACGTTCGCCTCGCACGCGCCGGGCGCCATCATCAACTTCATCAGCAAGACCGGCGAGGACGACGGCGGCACCGTCGCCCTGTCGCATGGCCTGAACTACAAGGAAAACCGCACGGACCTCGAATACGGCGGCCATATCCAACCGGACCTGCGCTTCCACATCGGCGGCTTCTACCGCGACGGCGAAGGCCCGCGCGCCAGCTCGTACAACACGGAGCGCGGCTACCAGATCAAGGGCAACATCACCAAGACCTTCAATCACGACAAGGGCTACTTTCGCGTCAACTTCAAGGCGCTGGACGACCACGCGCCCACCTACACGAGCATGCCGGCTCGGGCCGACATCAGCGGCAACACGCTGTCCGGCTTCTCCAGCATCCCCGGTTTCGACGTGCTGCGCGACGGCCAGAACTCGATCTACAACATGAGTGCGCCCAAGGTCGGCCCGGTCGGCACGGCGGCCAGCGTGGCCGATCTGACGAAGGGCATCTCGGTCAAGTCGAACGCGATCGGCTTCGAATTCCACAACCAGTTCGACGGCGGCTACACGGTCGACGACAAGTTCCGCTACACGTCGCAGAGCGGCGCGTTCCAGAGCCAGTTCTGGGGCCTCGACACCCTGGCCGGCACGCTGGCCGGCTTCGGTGCCGGCACCACCGCCGTCTATGCGAACGGCGCGAAAGCCGGCCAGGCCGTGACGCAGGCGAACCTCGCCACCGGCTACATCTCGAACGGCGCCGCCATCGACGTGCACACGCCGGACATCGGCCACTACGCGAACGACCTCTCGGTCGACCGCAACTGGAAAGTTGGCGGCGCCACCGTGGGCGGCAAGGCGGGCTATTACCACTCGAGCCAGAACATCGTCGAGCAGTGGTCGATCAGCGGCCGCCTGATGGAAGTGGGCCGCGACGGCGCGCTGATCGACGTCCGCGACGCCGGCGGCGCGGCGCTCACCACGATGGGCCTGACCGGCTACAACGACCAGTGGGGCGGCTGCTGCGCGCGCAACTACGACGCGCACTACATGACGGACGCGCCTTACCTGGGCCTGACGTATGCCAACGGTCCGCTCGACGTCGACGCCAGCGTGCGCCACGACAGCGTGAAGGCGAGCGGCAGCTACACGGGACCGATGCAGGTCGCGGGCGGGGTCGACGCCAACGGCGACGGCAGCATCACCGGCGCCGAACGGAACACGTACGTGATCGACACGGCGCACCCGCACCCGATCAACTACAAGGTCGGCTACAACTCCTACTCGCTGGGCGCCAACTACCAGTTCGACAAGGACGTCAGCTCGTTCGCCCGCGTCAGCCGCGGCGGCCGCGCGATCGCCGACCGTCTGCTGTTCTCGAATAACATCGACCCGGCCACCGGCGCGCTGGCGCCCGGCGCCGACGACGCGGCCATCGCCCAGGTCAAGCAGGTGGAGATCGGCCTGAAATACCGTGGCCGCCGCGACTGGGGTTCGTTCGGCCTGTTCTCGACCTTGTACCACACGACGGTCAGCGAATTCGATTACGACCAGACCCGCACCATCGGTCCGAAGCTGAACCAGACGGGCTACCGCTCCAACGGCCTGGAACTGGAATCCGTGCTGCGCATCGGTGGCTTCGCGCTGAATGCGAATGCCACGTACACGGACCTCAAGATCACGTCCGACCTGGTCGGCCAGGCGACCGGCAACAGCACGGTCGGCAACACGCCGCACGGCACGCCGCACTGGCTGTTCTCGATCTCGCCGCGCTACGATTTCGGCGTCGCGCAGGTCGGCTTCACGGTCGTCGGCCAGAGCAAGGTGTGGTCGGACGACGCCGACACGCTGCAGGTGGAAGGCCGCAGCCTCGTCAACGCCTTCGCCAACTACAACGTGGCGCCGAATACGACGCTGAGCCTGAACGTGAACAACCTGTTCAACAAGGTCGCGTTCTCGGGCGGCGTCGACCAGGGCTCGCTGGCGCAGATCCGTGCGCTGGGCGCCGCGATCGGGGCGCAGGGCGTCGTGTCGTCGCGTCCGGAAGCGGGGCGCACGATGAGTGTCGCGGTACGCTACGCTTTCTAGGCGGCGCCTGACCAGCGCATCCGCCGCCCGCCGCCGTTGATCCGGCCTTGGGCGGCATTTCCATTTTCCGGACCGGTGACCATGTACGCCAACACACCCGATTCTCCCGCCGACTGGCTCGTCCTGCACGGCACAAATAGCTCGCTCGTGCTGGAACTGCACGCGGACGAAGCGCCGCTGTGGCGCTACTGGGGCCCGCGCCTGCCGGATGGCGCGCTGCCTGCCGCACCGCTGCGCGACGGTCGTCCGCTGCCCAGCTTCATGCTCGACTTCGACCAGCCCTTGACCGTGATGCCGACGTTCGGCGTCGGCTGGTTCGGGCAGAGCGCGCTGCTCGCGCACCGTGCCGGCAGCGCGTTCGCGCAAGCGTTCACCGCGTGCACCGTCGAGTGGATAGCACCGGGGCGCGCCGTCGTGCTGCACCTGACGGACGAACAGGCGCGGCTCCGTGCCGACATCACCCTGCGGCTGGATGCCGACAGCGACGTGCTGGTCGCGCGCACGGCGCTGACGAATCTCGGCACGACGCCGCTGGACGTCCAATGGCTGGCGGCGTTCACGCTGCCGCTGCCGGGCGATTGCGCCGCGGTGCGCTCGTACGCGGGCCAGCACCTGCACGAATTCATGCTGCAGGTCGACCCGCTGTCGCGCAGCCTGTGGCGGCGCGAGAACCGGCGCGGCCGCACGTCGCACGACTGCTTCCCCGGCGCCGTCGTGTGCGCGCCGGGCGCGGGGGCGGACGGCGGCGCGGTCTACGGCGCCCATCTGGCCTGGTCCGGCAATCACCAGCAGACCATCGAATGGCTGCACGACGGCCAGTACCAGTGGCAGCTCGGGGAGTGGTTGGCGCCGGGCGAGGGCTGGCTGGAGCCGGGCCGCACGCTGGAGACGCCCGAGGTGGTGGCCTCGTTTTCCAACGCGGGCTGGAACGGCCTGGCCGCGAACTTCCACGCCGAGCTGCGCGCGCGCCTGGCCTGGCCGGGCGGCCGCATGCGCGCGCGGCCCGTGCACCTCAACACCTGGGAAGGCTTTTATTTCGACGTGCATCCGGAACCCGTCAAGCAACTGGCCAGCGCCGCGGCGGAAGTGGGCATCGAACGCTTCGTGCTCGACGACGGCTGGTTCCACGGCCGCCACGACGACCGCGCCGCTTTAGGCGACTGGTGGCCCGACGAGACCAAATTCCCCGCCGGCCTGGGCGATCTCGTCGCGCACGTGACGGGCCTGGGCATGGAATTCGGCCTGTGGTTCGAGCCGGAGATGATCAATCCGGACAGCGACCTGCATCGCGCGCACCCGGACTGGCCGCTGCAACTGGCGGGCCGGCCGCTGCTCACGGCGCGCAACCAGCTCGTGCTGGACATCGCGCGGCCCAGGGTGGCCGACTACCTGTTCGACAAGATATCGAGCCTCCTGGGCGCGCACCCGATCCGCTACATCAAGTGGGACCACAACCGCGACCTGACGACGGCCGGACTGCACGACGGCCGGCCCGGCTACCGCGCGCAGGTCCTCGCGTTCTACGCGCTGCTCGCGCGCCTGCGCGCCGCCCATCCGGACGTGGAAATCGAAAGCTGTTCCGGCGGCGGCGGGCGCATCGACTTCGCCGTGCTGCGCCACGCGCACCGCGTCTGGACGAGCGACTGCATCGACGCCGTGTCGCGGACCAGCATCCAGCGCGGCTTCCTGCAATTCTTCCCGCCCGAGATCATGGGCGCGCACGTGGGCACGGCGCCCGCGCACACGACGGGCCGCAGCCAGGCGCTGGCCTTCCGCGCGGCCGTCGCGCTGCCGGGCCACCTGGGCGTGGAACTCGACGTGCGCGCGCTGGACGCGGCCGGGAAGGCGGAACTGGCGGCCTGGATCGCGCTGTACAAGCAACTGCGCGGCCGGCTGCACGCGGGGCGCGTGTGGCTGGGCGAGGGGCAGGACGGCCTGCAGTGGCAAGCGCACGGCGACAAGGACGACCTGCTGCTGTTCGTCTACCGGCGCGAACCGAGCACGCACCGCTACACGCCGCCGCTGCGCCTGCCCATGCTGGACGCCGGCGCGCCGTACCGCGTGACGGAAATCCGGCCCGACGGGCTGCAGCCTGTGGCCCACCGCGCGCCGCTGCTGGATGCGATCGGCGGCGCGGACGGGGTGTCGTTCGGTGGCGCCTGGCTCGCCCACGCCGGCCTGCCGGTGCCGCGCGGCCAAGCGGAAACGGCGTGGATCGTGCGCCTGCGGCGGGAGCATGCGCAATGAACGCCGTTGACCGCAGGCTGCGCGGCATCGTGATCGTCGGCGGCGGCTCGGCCGGCTGGATGGCGGCGGCCGCCTTGTCCGCCGTCGTCGGTGCCGGCTGCACCGTGACGCTGATCGAGTCGGACGAGATCGGGACGGTGGGCGTCGGGGAGGCGACCATCCCGCCCATCAAGATCTTCAACCAGACGCTGGGCCTGGACGAAGCGGAATTCCTGCGCCGCACGCAGGGCACGTTCAAGCTGGGCATCGAGTTCGTCGACTGGGCGAAGGCGGGATGCCGCTACTTCCACCCGTTCGGACCGCACGGCATGCAGTTCGACGCCGTGCCGCAGCACCAGTACTGGCTGCGCGGCCGCACGGCGCCGGGCGCGTTGGCGCTCGACGAGTATTCGATGGCGTGGGCCGCCGCCAGCCGCGGACGTTTCGACAAGCCGTCGCGCGACCCGCGCCAGATGGCATCGACGTTCGACTACGCCTATCACTTCGACGCCGCCCTGTACGCCGCGTATCTGCGCGAGGTCGCGCTGGGTCGCGGCGTGCGCCGGCTCGAAGGCCGCATCGTCGGCGTGGACCTGCGCGGCGCGGACGGCTTCGTCGAGGCGGTGCGGCTCGCGGACGGCCGCGCCGTCGCGGGCGACCTGTTCATCGACTGCTCGGGCTTCCGCGGCCTGTTGATCGAAGGCGCGCTGCACACGGGTTACGAGGACTGGACGCATTGGCTGCCGTGCGACCGCGCCACGGCCGTGCCCAGCGCGCCGGACGGCGACCCCGCGCCGTACACGCGTTCGACGGCGCGCGCGGCCGGCTGGCAATGGAAGATCCCGCTGCAGCACCGGGTCGGCAACGGCTACGTCTACGCGAGCAACTACCTGTCGGACGACGAGGCGGCGGCCACGCTGCTCGCGAACCTGGACGGCCCGGCGCTGGCGGCGCCGCGCGCGCTGCGCTTCATGACGGGACGGCGCAAGCGCTTCTGGAACCGCAACGTCGTGGCGCTGGGCCTCGCGAGCGGCTTCATGGAGCCGCTGGAGTCGACCAGCCTGCACCTCGTGCAATCGGGGATCTCGCGCCTGCTCGCGCTGTTCCCCGACCGCGACTTCGACCCGCTCGTCATCGATGAATACAACCGCATCGGCGTCAACGAGTACGAGCGCATCCGCGACTTCATCATCCTGCATTACAGGCTGACCGAGCGCACGGACACGCCGCTGTGGCGGGCCTGCGCGGCGATGGACGTCCCGGACGCGCTGGCGCGCAAGATCGAGCACTTCAAGCGCTACGGGCGGCTGGTGAGCGAGGGGCCGGAACTGTTCGGGAACGCCAGCTGGCTCGCGGTGCACGTGGGCCAGCTGAACTGGCCGCGGCGCCACGATCCGCTGGCCGACCTGCGCGGCGTGGACGGCGCCGCGCTGCTGGCGCGCCAGCGCGAGGCGATGGTGCGTGCGGCGGAGGCGATGCCGACGCACGCGGATTTCATCGCGCGTTATTGCGCAAGTGCCAGGCCACGCTGAGGAAGTCAGCATGCATGGCCGGCAGGATCAGCCCGGCGTACATCAGCTGGTCGCCGCCATACGTCTTGCCATCCGCCTCGCAGACGTAATGCGCGGCCGGATCGAGCCCCTGCAGGCGCAGCCAGTCGAGCGGCGCGTTCGCCTCGGCCAGCACGTGCACGTACACGACGAACGCTTCCGACTTGTCCTTCGCGACGACCATCCACGCCGTGTCGTTGCCCTCGAACGGGCTGCGCAGCCGGTAGAAATCGCCGAACTGGATCAGGCCCCGCAACGCCTTGTACTGCGCGACCTGGCGCTTGACTTCGGCCTTGTCCTCGGGCCCCATCAGCGACAGGTCGAGCTCATAGCCGAAATTGCCGGACATCGCCACGTTGCCGCGCGTGCGCAGCGGCGTGACGCGGCCGACCTGGTGATTCGGCACGGCCGACACGTGGCTGCCCATCGCGGACAGCGGGTACACGAGGCTCGTCGCGTACTGGATGCGCAGGCGGCTCACGGCGTCCGAGTTATCGCTGGTCCAGGTCTGCGGCATGTAGTACAGCATGCCCGGATCGAAGCGGCCGCCGCCCGACGCGCAGCTTTCGAACAGCACGTTCGGGAAGCGGCCCGTCAGCGTCTCCAGGATGCCGTACAGGCCGAGCATGTAGCGGTGCGCCGTCTCGCGCTGGCGCGCGGGCGGCAGCAGGCTCGATCCGATCTCGCTCATGTTGCGGTTCATGTCCCACTTCACGTAGCTGACGGGCGCGGAGCGCAGCACGGCGCTGACCGCATCGAGCACGTAGGCGCAGACGTCCTTGCGGCTCAGGTCCAGCACGAGCTGGTGGCGCTGCTCGGTGCGGTCGTGGCCGGGCACGTGCAGGCACCAGTCAGGGTGGGCGTGATACAGGTCGCTGTTCACGGAAACCATCTCGGGCTCGAACCACAGCCCGAACTGCATGCCCAGCCGGTTCACGCGTCCCGCCAGGTCGGCGAGGCCGGCCGGGAGCTTGCGCTTGTCCACGACCCAGTCGCCCAGCGAGCTGTGGTCGTCGTCGCGCTTGCCGAACCAGCCGTCGTCCAGCACGAACAGTTCGATCCCGAGTTCGCTGCCCGCCCTGGCGATCGCTTCCAGCTTGGAGGCGTCGAAGTTGAAGTAGGTCGCTTCCCAGTTGTTGATCAGGACGGGGCGTGTGCGGTCGCGGAAGGTGCCGCGCGCGAGGCGGCTGCGATACAGGCCGTGATAGGTGCGCGACATCGTGCCGAGGCCCGCCGCGCTGTAGACCATCACCAGTTCCGGCGCCTGGAACGACTGGCCCGGTTCGAGCAGCCATTCGAAATCGAAGTCGTTGATGCCCATCGAGACCCGCGCCGTGCGGTACTGGCCGACCTCCACGCGCGCGGCGAAGCTGCCGCTGTACACGAGGGAAAAACCATAGACGTCGCCGTGGTCTTCGCCGGCGCCGGGCGACAGCAGGGCGATGAACGGATTGTGTTCCAGGCCGCTGGCGCCGCGCCGGCTTTCGATGCCCTGCATGCCGGGCTCCAGCCGGCGCCGGACGATGTCACGCTCGCGTGCCCAGTCGCCGGACAGGTGCAGCAGTTCGAAGTTCGCATGCGGGAAGTCGACGGCGGCGCTGTACGCGCGCGCCAGCCGCAGCGGTGCCCGGCCGTCGTTCGTGAAGCGCACCGAACGCGTGATCGCGTCGTGGTTCGCGAACGCGGTGTAGCTCAGGACGGCCACGAGGCCGGATTGGGCGTCGCGCAATGTGATTTCCAGCGTGGCCGCTTCGCCGTCGCCCTCGACGTAGGTCGCGGGCAGGCCTTCCAGTCCGGGCTTGCCGGCGACGATGCGGTGGCTCGCATAGCGCAGTTCCGTGACCGTCGTGCCGTTGGCGAGCCTGGCCTGGTAGGCCGGATGGCGGAAGTCGCCCGTGCCGTAGCCGGGGAATTCCTGCGGCTGGGTGTTGGGCGAAAAATCGCGGTCGCCGAGGTCCGCGCGGGCCGGCGGCGCGGCGTCCTCGTGGCCGTTGCGCATGCCCGGCCAGGACGCCGCTTGCAGGCGCCGGCCCCAGTACACGTGGGCCAGCATGCCGCCCGCGATCACCTGCATGATGTAGCTGGTGGACGGCGTGCGCAGGTGGAAGGTCTGCTGGTGCGCATCGTACGTGATCGCCGCCGCGCCGGGCGCGCTGGCGGCCGCGCTGGCGGGCGGCGCGGATTGGCCGGCGTCCGCCAGCGCGTCGCGTGCGTTGATCGCGCCCAGCCCTGCGAGCATCGCTTGCATGACGGTGCGCCGCCGGGGGCGCGCGGGTGCGTCGGGTGGAGTCGTCGTGGTTTGATCCATTGTGGGTCCTCGTGTCAGGCGAGCCAGCGTTCGATGAAGGGGCGATAGAAGTCCAGGCTGGATGGTACCGCACCCGGGATGCGGCAGGCGGCGCCGGCGAAGTCGTTAGCGCGCACGAGCGTCTGCGCCAGCGGCCAGCCGCGCGCGCGGCCGAGGAGGAACACGGCGGAAAAGGCGTCGCCCGCGCCGACCGTGTCGACGAGGGCGCCGGGCATGCTTGCCGGCGGCGCCTCGGCGAAGCCGCCGTCCGTGCCGAAGTACGCGGCACCGCGCGCGCCCAGTGTGACGATCATGCCTTGCAGGTTGAAGATCCGCAGCAGCGTGGCGCAGGCGCTCCGCACTTCGGCGTCGTGCATGTCGGCGGTGGATGGGCGCAGGTGGGTGTACCAGCCGAACAGGTCCTGCAATTCCTCTTCGTTGACCTTGACGACGTCGGCCGCGTGCAGCGAACGGTACACGCAGCGTTCCGTCACGTGGCCCGCGCGCACGTTCAGGTCGAGGTAGCGCAGCGCCGTATCCGTTTCCAGCAGCCGGGCGAGGGTCCGCTGCGATTGCGGCGCGCGCTGCGCCAGCGTGCCGAAATACAGCGTGTCCGATCCCGCCCCGGCGCAAGCGGCCAGCGCGGGGCCGGCCTCGATCGCGTCATAGGCCTGGTCTTCGAGGATCGTGAAGCGGTGGCTGCCGCCGTCCGCGCTGCGCTCGACCCGCACGCGGCCGGTCGGCCGTTCCGCGTCGACCTGCACGCCGGCGGCGTCCATGCCGAAGCGTGCGCATTCGGCGCGCACGCGGCCGCCGTTCGCGTCGTCGCCGACGCGGGTCAGCATCAGCACGGCCTGGCCGAACGCCGCCAGGTGCCGCGCCACGTTGAACGGCGCGCCGCCCAGCACCTGGTGGTCGCCGAAATCGTCGACCAGCGCTTCGCCGAACACGGCGATCGTGTGTGTTGAATGCTCCATCTCCATCCTTATTGTCGTTGTCAGTCCAGGGGGTGGCCGGTCGCGCGGTCCAGCCAGACGCAATCCCACGCGCGCAGGACTCGGCCGCCCGGATCGGCCGCCACGTCGCGGTCCGAAAAATTGAACAGGCCCAGGAAGCGCGTACCGCGGGCCAGCGCGAGCAGGGCCGGGTCGGACGTGTCCAGCGTCGTGCACGGCACGCCGGCCGCGAGGTCGGGATGCCGGCCGCGCAACGCGATCAGGCGCCGCAAGCCCGTGTAGATCGGCCCCGGCGCGTCGACCCGGGGAAAGGCGGCGCGCTGCACCCAGCGGCTGTCGTGCGCGCGGGCAGGGTCGAGCAGGTAGCCGTGGTCGTTGACCAGGCCCAGTTCATCCCCCATGTACAGCATCGGCAGGCCGCCGAACGCCAGCGCCAGCGCGTGCAACAGCAGCACGCGGCGGATCGCGCCGTCGGCATCGGCATCGGCACGCCGCACGCCGCACAGCGAGGCCGCCGTGCCGTTCGTCGCGAGGCCGCCCTGGAACGCGACACCGTCGGCGAAGCCGCGCCCGCCGTTGTAGACATCGGCGACCGCCGCCAGCCGGTCGATGTGGCCCGCCTCCGGCAGCAGGTGCTTCCAGCCGATGTCGTCGTGGCAGCGCACGTAGGTGAGCCAGCTGGTAGTCGGGGGCAGCGCCGGCGTGCCGTCGACCACGGCGCGCACGAGCCCCGCGTCCTGCTCGGCCAGCGCGGCCCACCCGGCCGTCATCAGCGTGCTGTGGTAGGCGAGGTGGCATTCGGGCGCGTCCGCGCTGCCGAAGTAGGCGGGGAGTTCGCGCGTCGGCACGATGGCCTCCGCTTTCAGCAGGACGCCAGGCGCGGCGATGGCGACGAGGGCGCGCAGCGCCTGCAGCACCAGGTGCGCCTCCGGCTGGTTCATGCAGTCGGTGCCGAGGCGCTTCCACAGGAACGCGGTGGAATCGAGCCGGAACACGTCGATGCCGCGATTCGCGAGTCGCAGCAGGGCCGCGGCCACCGCGGCGAACAGCGCCGGGTTGGCGTAGTTCAGGTCCCACTGGAACGGATAGAACGTCGTCCAGACCCAGCCGCCCATGGCGGCGTCGTAGGTGAAATTGCCGGGGGCGGCCTGGGGGAAGACCTGGCCCAGCTTGCGCTCGTAGGCATCGGCCTGTTCGCGTTCGGGCAGGACGTGGAAGAAGCCGCGCAGGCCCTCGTCGCCGGCGCGCGCGCCGGCCGCCCACGGGTGGTCGTCGGCGACGTGGTTCAGGATCAGGTCCGAGCACAGCGAGATGCCCGCCGCGCGCAGCTGCGCCGCGAGCGCTTCCAGGTCGTCCATGGTGCCGAGGCGCGGATCGACGTCGTCGAAGCTGGCCACGGCGAAGCCGCCGTCGCTCTCGCCGGCGCGCGGCTTCAGGAAGGGGAGCAGGTGCAGATAGGTCACGCCCAGGTCGCACAGGTGCGGGATGCGGGCGGCGACCCCGGCCAGGTCGCCGCCGAAACGGTCGACGTACGCGCTGTAGCCCAGCATGGTGCAGGCGCAGAACCAGTCGGGCTGCCGTTCACGCGCGCCGTCGAGCGCCTGCAGTGCCGGCGGGCGCGCGGCCATCAGGCGCCCGGTGTCGGCCATCAGCGCGGCATACCACGCGTCGTGGCCGGGCAGGTGGCCGTACAGGCGGTGCAGGCGTTCGCGCAGGATGCCTTCGTGGCGTTCGAGCCGCCGTTGCAGGGTGTCGTGGCGCCCGGCGGGCAGTGCGTCCAGCATGGCGGAAATCGGATCGGACATCGTGGTCATGAAACTCGCATCAAGGATTGGATGGGCAACGGATGGTCGCGCATCGACGGTGTCGCAATTATTTCCTAAAAAAGAAATAATTACAATCGATTGCAATACGAATTGATTAGAGCTTTGCCTGCTCGTGTGCCGAGTGTTGGGTTTTAAGTGCAAACGATTGCATCTGGAGCGCTGAAATTGCCGGACTGATATCGCGCGAGGCACAGTCCGGCGTACAATCCACCCATCGGTGCGGTCAGACATTCACTCACGAGGAGTTGCCATGGAAACGACGAACCGCATGCCCGCGGCCGCCGACGCGGGCCGCCTGGTCCTGCGCATCGTGCTTGCGGTCCTGCTGCTGTTTCACGGCGTGTCGAAGGTCATCGGCGGCGTCGGTTTCATCACCGGCATGCTCGCGAAAGCGGGCCTGCCGGCCGGCGTCGGTTACCTGGTCTATATCGGGGAGGTGGTCGCGCCGGCACTGATCCTGATCGGCCTGTTCACACGGATCGCCGCCCTGATCGTCGTCGTCAACATGGTCGTGGCGCTGCTGCTCGTGCATACCGGGCAGTTCTTCTCGCTGTCGGACACGGGCGGATGGGCACTCGAATTGCAGGGGATGTACCTGGGCAGCGCGGTGGCGCTGGCCCTGCTCGGGGCAGGGCGCTACAGCATCGGCGGGGCGGGCGGCCGCTGGAATTGACGGCCGCGTAGTTCAGCGGGCGGGGGACGGCTGCAGGGCGGCCACGTTGTCGATGGCCTTTGTCGTGACGTCCGGATCCCAGCCGCCGCCGAGCGCCTTGTAGGCCGCCACGGCCGCGCGTGCCGCATTCGTCTGCGCCTCGGCGCGGGCGTCGGCCGTTTGCAGCAGGGTCGCGTCGGCGCGCAACACGTCGATCAGGCTCGCGGCGCCGCGCCGGTAAGCCGCGAACGAGGAGGCGCGCGAACGCGCGAGGGCATCCTCGCCGCGCCCGAGGACGGCCGCCTGGCGCGTGCGCTGGGTGAGCGCCGAGAAGGCGTTTTCGACATCCTCCGTCGCATGCAGCACGGCGAGGCGGTAGGCGGCGAGCGACTCCGCCTCGCGGCCCTTGGCCTGGCCGATCTGGGCGTCGATCCGGCCGAAGT
>Ga0209148_1001115_pt1 | contig 15993 bp, 13 predicted proteins | sample AraplaCol_mMF_r2_2_FD_184288 | JGI IMG/M metagenome (GOLD analysis project Ga0209148, IMG submission 184288) | Arabidopsis root microbial communities from North Carolina, USA - plate scrape CL_Col_mMF_r2 (SPAdes) (version 2) | ecosystem: Host-associated > Plants > Roots > Endosphere | place...
CCGGATCACCCTGGACGGGGTGGACGTGGCGCTGATGTCCCGGCACGAGCTGCGCTCGCGGATGGGCATGGTGCTGCAGGACACCTGGCTGTTCGGCGGGACCATCCGGGACAACATCGCCTACGGCCGGCCTTCGGCCACGGAAGCCGAAATCCTGGAGGCGGCGAAGGCGACGTATGTGGACCGGTTCGTCCGGTCCCTGCCGCAGGGCTACGACACCGTGCTCGACGACGAGGGTTCTAATGTGTCCGCGGGGGAGAAGCAGCTGCTGACCATCGCCCGGGCTTTCCTGGCCCGGCCGTCGGTGCTGATCCTGGACGAGGCCACATCCTCGGTGGACACCCGCACCGAGGTGCTGGTGCAGAAGGCCATGAGCGCGCTGCGGTCCGACCGGACCTCGTTCGTCATCGCCCATCGGCTCTCCACCATCCGCGACGCCGACCTCATCCTGGTCATGGAGGCCGGCCAGATCGTGGAACAGGGGACACACGCGTCACTGCTGGAGGCCGGCGGGGCCTACGCGCGCCTGTACGAGGCCCAGTTCGCGGCTCCGGTGGCGGAGGTTTAGCTCATAGGAAAGGCATCGGTTGCAGCTCACGAGAGAACTATCAACTGCGCTGCAACCGATGCCGTTGGCGGCCCGATCGGTGGGCAGTGTGCCCCGGCGGGAGCTTCAGACAGCCGCCACGGCCGTAAGTTCGACATGCATGCCGGGACGGGCCAAACGGGCTACTCCGACCGCGCAACGGACGGGCAGAGTCTCCTCGAAGTACGTCCGATAGATCTCGTTGAACCCTGCGCGTTGGTTCTCGATGTCGGTCAGGTAGATAGTCAGGTGGGCGATTCGATTCAGGTTCGAGCCGCAACGCTCCAAGTCTGTTCGCATATTCTCAATGACGGCTACGCTCTGCTGCTCTATGGTCTCCCCTGCCAGTTGGCCGTTGGAATCCGTGGGGATGGAGGTGACGAAAGCGAGCCCTCCGACCACGGTTACATCGCTGGACAGGGATCCGGGCTTTGCGGTCTCGGGATAACGCCGAAGATCGCTCACAGTGCGGCTGCCTTCTCGGGAAGGGGCTCGCGGCGAACGGACGGGTTGATGCCTTCGACGGTGTTGACTCCGCAAAAGCCCATAGCGGTCTGTAGCTCTGCCCGCATGGTTTCAAGGAGCTGACCGGCTGCCTTTCCTCCGCCTGCGGCCAGCGCGTACGCTGCCGCCCGGCCGATACCTGCGGCCTGCGCACCTCGGCTGAGCACATTCAACACGTCGGACCCGCGTTGGACACCTCCGTCACAGTAGACCTCCACCTGGCCGTCGACTTCCGCCACCACTTCGTCGAGAACACTGATCGTGGCCGCGCCTCGGTCAAACTGACGACCTCCCAGGTTCGAGACGTACACGGCATCCGCGCCGAGGTCGATGGCGATTCTGGCGTCCTCAGCACACATGATGCCCTTGATGACCAGCTTCCCAGGCCACTGCTGCCGTGTCTTTTGAACGTCCTTCCAGGAGACCGTGAGGTCTTTGTTGGCTTTCATGAACGGCTTCATTTCGGGCATCCTCAGTGGGCGGCCCTCCGGCTGGTAGTTGCCGTATGTGGCTTTCCGACCTCCGAAGAGGACACCGGCAACCCACCCCGGATGCATGGCGCAGGAAACAATATCGGGGAAGGAGAGGGCCGGGGGCAGACGGGTCATTCCGTGCTGCATTTCCCGTTCCCGGTCTTCACCGACGGTGCAATCTCCTGGAAGAACCAGCACATCGATGCCAAGGTTCTGTGCCTCGGCGAGGTGGTTTTCGGTGTGGCGGCGGTCCTTCCAGAATTGGACCTGTGCCCACACGCGACCTGGTGCTGCGGCTGCGACAACTTCAGGGAGAGCCACACCCGACCACGCACTGTGGATGAAAATTCCGCCCATATCCGAGATGGCGCGGGCGATACCGGGATCGGCATCCGGATGGATCATGCCCAGCATGCCCATCGGTCCGATGAAGAAGGGAACCTCCGTTTTTTGTCCGAGCATGGAAGAAGAGAGGTCCATGTGGGCTACGTCGGGGAAGGCGCGTTGGCGGTACGTGACGGACTGCATGGCCTCGATGTTCCGGGCAGCCGTGACTTCATCGAGGACCCCTCCCTCGAGAAAGTCGAACATCATTTTGGGAAGCCGGCGGTAGGCCGCCTGCTTCATCCCGGCGGCGCTCAAGACGCGTTGCGACATTAGTTGTACTTCTTTCCGTTGGGGCTGTCCGAATCCGTGGACGGCTGAGGCGATGCTTATCGAACCTCTGGATTTTTCGTTTTGGGGGAGCGATGAGCTCTAGATGACCTTTGCCAAGAATTGCTTTGTGCGCTCATGCTGCGGGTCTTGGAGCACCGTTCGGGGATCGCCCTGTTCAATGATTCCGCCGCCGTCCATGAAGATCAGGTGGTCGCCAACCTCTCGTGCGAATCCAATTTCATGCGTCACAACGATCATCGTCATGCCCGCCCGGGCGAGGCCCCGCATCACATCCAGCACCTCACCCACCAACTCCGGGTCCAAGGCGGAAGTCGGTTCATCGAAGAGCATGAGGCTGGGTTCCATGGCAAGTGCCCGGGCAATAGCAACGCGCTGTTGCTGGCCACCCGACAAGGAGGAAGGGTATGAGTCAGCCTTGGCGGAGAGTCCCACCCGCTCCAACAGTTCCAAGGCCCGTTCCCTGACCTTTTTGGGGTTCTTCCGTTTCACCCGAACGGGCGCTTCGCAAATATTCTGCAGCACAGTCATGTGGGGAAACAGGTTGAAGCTCTGAAAAACCATGCCGATGTTTTCGCGCATTTTGGCCGATTCGGCATGGCTCTTCATATGCAGACGATCGTTCTTGATCTTGACGCCCACGGGCTCTCCCTGCACCACGATGTATCCACCGTCCAGGGACTCGAGTTGATTGATGCACCTCAGAAAGGTCGACTTGCCCGATCCGGAAGGACCAATGATGCAGGTGACACTTCCCTGCGGGATGACGAGATCGATTCCTTTGAGTACCTGCAGGTCCCCAAAATTCTTCGTGACTCCTCTGGCTTCGATCATCACATCGTTCATGGCTGGCCTTCTTCTGAGCTCGTTGTTGTAGCAGTAGCGGACTTGATGCGACGGCGGTCAGCCCGTGTATTGACCCGCCCGGCGGTTGCGGTCCCGCGGTTGTAGTGACGCTCGATGAAGTACTGGCCGAGGCTCAAGACACTGGTGACCAGCAGGTACCACATGCTTGCGGCAATGAGGAGGGGGATGGTCTTGAAGTTTGCGCTGTAGACCAGTTGGGCGGAGTAGAGCAGCTCAGGGAACGCCAGGACGCTGACGAGAGAGGTCGTCTTGAGCATCGAGATGGTCTGGTTTCCTGTGGGAGGAACAATAACCTTCATGGCCTGGGGAAGGATGATCCGGAAGAGAATTGCAGAGCGTCGCATCCCGAGCGCGGTTGCCGCCTCAGTCTGCCCGCGATTGACGCTGAGTAAGCCTGCACGAACGATCTCGGACATGTAAGCGCCTTCGTTCAGCCCGAGTCCTAAGACGGCAGCTACGAAAGGCGTGATGAGGGAGTTGGCGTCCACGGAGAAGAATTCCGGTCCGAACGGAACGCCGATTTCAATCCGTGGATATATAGCGGCAATGAAGCCCCAGAAGAGGAGCTGGACGAACACGGGCACGCCGCGAAAAAACCAGACGAGGAAAGCGGCAACTCCGGCGACGATTGTATTCGGGGCCAGCCGGGCCAACGCCAGGCAAACACCGACAACGATGCCCACCACCATGGAGATGGCAGTCAGGCCGAGTGTGCGCAGCAGTCCTGTGAACAGTCTCTCGGAGGTGAACCAAGAGAAAGCTACATCCCACTCGTAACGTTGATTCGTCACGAGGGAGTAGGCCACAAGCAATACGGTGACAAGGACCACCGAGGCAGTCAGCCACATTGCTCCATTGTGTTTGTGTGGCCGTCCAAGAAGGAGGCTTCGGGTCTTGTCGTCCACTGCTGAGGGGTGCTTTCTTTCGACGTCCAGTGTGCTTGTCATGTGGCACCTGCCTACTGGGCTTTGTTGAAGGCGAAGTCAGATATGGCACCGTTTTCCACGCCCCATTTGCTGAGGATCTCCTTGTACTTCCCGTTTTTGGACATCGCTTCAAGACCGAGTTGGATGGCTTTCTCCATGCCGGCCCCCTTCTTAAAGCCGATGCTCACGGGGGAGAGGTCCTTCTCGCCGACGAGAGCTATCTTGGCGCCCTGCTTGATCGCATATCCAAGGGTGGGGCCGTCGACGTAGACGGCATCGAGGCGACCGGCAGCCAATGCCAGGCTCGGCGCCTGCATGTCCGGATACGTCATCGTGTCGATTGCGGGTTTGCCGGCGGCGGTACACGCGGCAGAGAGGGCGGGAATCCGTTTGAGGTCCTGGAAGGAACCCTTGAGCGCGCCAACACGCTTTCCGCACAGGGTGTCCGCCGTGATGTTCTGCGGGTTGCCGGGGGCCGCGCCTATGCCGCTGCCTGACTGGTAGTAGTCGACAAAGTCGAGAACCTTCATCCGCTCGGTCGAGGGGGACATTTGCGAGACCGCCATGTCGAACTTCCCGGCGCTGATGCCGGGAATGATGCCGTCGAAGGGTCCGCTCCGAACCTCGGTCTTTAGCCCGAGAGTCTGGCCGAGCGCAACGGCCAGTTCCGGATCCACGCCCACCGTCGTGTTCCCATCCATGAAGTGAAGAGGAGGGGAGCTCTGGCTCATGGTAACGACGAGGGTCCCCTTGTCGCGGACGGCCTGGGGAAGGGCAGCTGCAGCAGCCTGGTCCACGGCAGCAGCCGAAGCTGAAGGCGCAGGCTTCTCGGCACTGGCGTTGGAGCCATCGGGATTGGAGCATCCCACCAGGAGGCCGCAGGCTGTCGCCATAAGGGTAGCGGTCGTGAGGATTGATCGGAACTGAGTCATCGGATGCGCCTTTGAGAGTTGGGAATGACGGATCGAAACGGCGTGTAGGCCGGCAATGTGTTCTTCATCACTGCTCCAGCCGGTAGCATGTACCGTACATCATGCACGATTTGTTGCCAACGGTCTCCGTCACCTTCGCGACGGCTGTGTGTAATGTTTAGTGACCCGCCATAAACCAAGGGGATTCAGCATGAACGCCGTTCCAACTGAAGAAACAGACGAGCTCATTCCTGCGCGGCCGATGTTGGCGGATCAGGTCTTCGAGGCCGTCCTTTCCCTGTTGTTGGACGACAAGATTCCCACCGGGGCTCCACTGAGCATTGATGGCCTGGCCCGGCGTTTTAAGGTTTCTTCCACACCTGTGCGAGAGGCGCTGGTGCGTCTAGAGGGCACCGGAATGATCAAGCGTGAAGCCCTCCGTGGTTACAGGGTGGCCCCTGAGCCGACGGCGAAGGATGCCGCTTCACTCCTCACCACCAGACGGGTTCTGGAGCCGGCCTGTGCTGGCCTTGCCTGCTCGACTGCAGGAGTAAACCTGGTGTCTGATCTGGAGCGCGTTCACGCGGTTCTTGACCAGTCGCGCCATGGCGGGAGCACCTTTGCCGGCTACCGCTCCTACTGGCGCGCAGACGAAGAATTTCACCGGCTGATCGTGGAAGCAACGGACAATGAGTTCCTGATCAGGGCCTATGCTTCAGTCGAAGGCCACATCCAGCGCTTCCGCCTAATGGTTCAGAACGACCTCAGCGGGGACGACACTCAACTGGAGCACCAGGCCATCATCAAAGCGTTCAGGGCCGGAGACGCTGAGGCGGCTGAGGCGGCGATGGCTGCCCACATCGGCGGGATCAGCCGCCGCCTCCTAGGTCTTCCGAGATTCAACCCGGCGGGGTGAACGATTGGCCAGCTCACGGACAAAACGTCGATTATCGGTGCAAGAGTGGGGGAGGGGAAACAAGCCTATGGCACCGCAATTGTCCGGTTCCAAGCAAGTCATCTAAGGTTTTGTCGGGTCCCCTGGGCTTTGCGAAACGTCATGGGCCATCCCCTGCACTCAAGTCCCTACTGGCTTCGGTGCGACGTGACCATTCTTGCCGTCCAGGTCCTTTGTGGCCCTCACGCGGCAAGCCCGGTGAGAAGGAAGCGCGTCAGGTGGACGGCTAAGGCGGAAAGCAGATATCTTGCCGTGTCCGCTGGTGCGCAGTTCGAATCACGACAGCCGCAAGGCATTCTGAACTGTCTTACGGACAGCATCTCGTGAGCTGTAGTCTCGTGTTGGCTGAATTCTGTAAAGCCGAATTTCGGGAAGATGCTGGTGGTCGACTGCTTCGGGTATCCATGGCATTCGGATTTCGTCGAGGTAGATTCCATTCGCTACGGTGGCGTATTGGTCTACGTCCAGGACTCTGACTGCACCTTCGGATGCAAGAGGCCTGATGAGTTCTTGAAGTCCTTTAGGGATCAGATCTTCCCCTTCGGTTTTCAGAATGCCAATAAGCACGCTGCACCCTCGCGCAAGCTGATCTGTTAGCATTGTCAGCAATTGTCTCATGGCGGCGCAGTCGTTTAATTTCTCAATAACTATGATAATTTCTTTTGCATCTCGAAGAGATTTATAGAGCATTCCAGCATATTCGAAAGCTGTCAGTTCGCCGACGCCTTCGTTCGCAGGCATGGCCCCTGATTCCGAATATGTCGGTTCGACTTCAACTTTTAGAGACTTGAGGCCGCCACCCGCGAGAAAAGCCAAATCATGCTCCTCGCTAGGATCGTCGTCGATCAGGAATGCGGCCTCTAACGTCTGCCCGGACTTGTCTGCATAGAGTATAAGTTCAGCTTCGTAGTACTTACTGGCCCGGGAACGCAGATCTACAATGCCGAGGTAGTCGACTTCTACGTTTCGCTCGTTGGATCGACTGAGCAATGCCCGGAGGTCGCGAACCGTTACGTCGGGCCTCTCGATCCTCCTGGTTTGTGACGCGGGGATACGAGTCACTCCTCTGGCAACGGTATCCCTTCGATTTATTAGTCTCCCGGATCTGTAAGCAGCTACCTTCCAAGTCAATCGGTCGAAGCTCAAGTTCAGAGTCTCCACGCTCGGGGTGACTAAAGTAAGTTCGTCCGCGAGCATACGCCCAATGGGCGTGAGCCGGATCGCCGAGGAAGAACTTGTCGTGACATGACCTGAGACTGCCAACTCAGCGACGGTCTCTGAAATGACGCGATTTTCCAGGCCGGTCAGATGCGCGATTTCGTCAGTCGCTGTAAGGCCAGCGTCGACGGAGCGAAGGATGATCTCGTGCAGCAGGGCTATCTGTTTCTTCCTTTGAGCATTGACCACCAAGCGAAGCATCGTTACAGGAACTGCCACTTCGATCAGCGCAACTGGGGAGAGTCCGGGGCGGGCGTTCCGCAGTCGATTGTTGAGGTCATTCATACGGCCGATCATCCTATCTCCCTCACTTCGGCTGACTCAGGATTGCGCTGCATGTAGTTCGCAATCTTCTTAAGGGGACCCTCCGCTGATGTAGCAAAGTCGAGGTCTCCGACGATGATTAGCCCTAACCGTGAACGTGAGACTGCAACGTTGATGCGCCTCCAATACTTCTTTCCGATGAACCCAAAACGTCCATTCAGGTTGCTTCGGGTGACCGAAAAGAAGGTGATATCAGCTTCTCTACCTTGGACCGCATCAACAGATTCCACTGACACGTTGAAACTGTATTGACTCTTGACCAGTTCACGACGGATTGCTTCTAGCTGGCTGCGGTAAGGTGCGATAACCAACACTTCCAGTTGTTGATTTCCGGTTAACTGTACTAACCCTCTTTCCAGAGAGCGTTGTAAAACATTCAACAGTGCTGCGATTTCCAGAGCTTCCCGACGGTTAGCGTAGCTACGTTGAGCGGACTTATCTTCTTGTTCCAACCTATCTTTGCGAGAGCTGGTCGAAACCCAAAGCAGAGGCGACCAAAGATTAGACAAGTTAACTGATGGTGCCTGAGTTGCCGAGGTCAAATTGGAGTCGTAAAAGCACTCTGAAACAAGATCGCCGATTGCCTTTTGCATTCGAAATTGCTCGTTCAACTCGATAACGAGGGATTCAGGAAGAATTTCTGACAGAACGTCATAAAGTGTTTCGGATAGTTCCTGGGGTGTAGTGCCGAACTCCTCGAGGAGTTCCCGGTCCCTTGATGCTTCCTCTTCCATAGGAGGGAGCTGGCTCGGATCACCGACAAGAACTACACGTTGAGACCTCACGACGGGCACAAGGGCCTCGGTAGCAGTGGCTTTTGATGCTTCATCCACAATGCACAGATCGAACTCCAGGTCTTTGGCTGCAGCATGAGACAGGAACCCGAGGCAGGTCCCACCAATTACTGTGGCATCGGCAAGAAAGGTCGCCACAATAGAGGGATCTATGGGCATCCGCTGAAGCCAATCCGCCTGGAGTTCAACCAGTTTGAGCAGGTGCGCTCCTTCGGCAAAACCGGCAATCATCTCTTTGGATACCTGCCTGAGTTGGTCCGGGCCGTGACTTTCGTATGAAACCAAAGATCCTGGAAGTAGATGGTCTAGGTCGTTCCAAAGCTGCACCACCAAGCTCTCTTGGGCGGCAACGTCTACTGACTGGTCGCTCTGTACGGCCAAACCAGAATCTTCGGCGATCTCGTCAAGGATGGAGGTTACGTCCCGCTCTCGCTGGCGGGCAATTAGCTGACTGATAGCGGCGATCTGTTGGAGGATGAAAGCGGCACGAACCGTTGTGGCAGGCAGACCCACCTGTTCGGACAAATCCTCCAGATGTTTCTCCGATCGGCGACGCGCTTGTTGAACCCACTCATCGATCAGCGTATCCAGAAGTAGGCGGCGAGATTCTGGTGAGATGCGCTCGTCGTTAGGTTTGCCCAGTCGTACCACACGGTCTATGCCCAGCGATGCAATCCTCGCAAGCGCATTATCCACCGCTACGTGGGTTTGGCTGACGAGCAGTATCCGGCTTGTGGGTGATTTTCTCAGCTCTTGCGCCACAATTTCTGCAATCAAGCGCGTTTTGCCCGTGCCTGGGGGACCTTTCACCAGCATCACGGGATTGCCGGCAAGGGCGGTACCCACGGCACGCTGTTTCGCGGCGTCCAGGTGTTGGAACCATCCTCCTTCAGGGGTGACTGGAGGTAGGGGAGCCTGCTCAATACCATCCAGAATCTCCCCTAGGCAATCGTTCGTTGCAGAACCATGCTTGAGGGACGCCAGGGCATCCATTTGGCGTCTTAGCGAGACGAGTGTGGGGCCTAGATCTGGTTCGAGAACTCCTCTGCGATACCCCCGGAGGGGTTGCCCCGAACGACTTCTCAGAGTAGACGAATGATCGACATGACGAATCACCTCCACCCGCGTCCCTGACAGCGAATCGGAGGATGTCTTGAGTATCCACTCTGAGCCGACTAGGTCTTCCTCCACAGATTCGCAGAGGGCGACCGTCAGGTCACGCCCGTCATTTGCACCGTTGTCAAACCGAATATTCCGCCGTTTACGACGTTCGAACTCGACTATCACGTCAAGGGTTCTGGTCCAACGAGCGAGATGGGTCGCGAGACCGCCCAGCGAAGAAGCGTCTCGCGGTGACTCATTGTGGTCGCGCAAGTCCGTGAGGAATCCGGACAGCTGGGAGATCGCACGCTCCTTGTCGAGGGGGGTTCGGTCGGAGAAATCAACGTCGCTGGCGACCACCCTTCCGGAACGACGCAGCCACTCCAGAGCCTCCAGTTCATCGACGCTGACACCGGTTACCAGAAGAATGCCTTCTTTCGGCTTGGGACTGCACCGGTACAGACCCCGGTCGCCGGCGAGTTCCACCTTAGGTGAACCATCGGGGCCCTCCCCGAGGCGGGCGACCGTTGCCGACGCCAGATCGTCGATGACAAATGAGGTCGACTGTCCCGGGTCAGGGAAGACTTCACTCAATGTGCGAATCGCGGACTTCGTGAGCACAAGGAATAGAAGCCGACGGGATGAATAAGACCTCGTCGAGTGGTCAAAAGCGTATTGCAGCTCCGATTCCATAATCGAGCAGTCTGCCTGTCTGGCCTCCGGGTCGACGTCGAGGGACTGTTCGAGCACGCTACGAACTGCGGACGGACAATCAAGAGAATCCAAGGCTGCCACGACTTCGGCGTGGTTCTCTATCTTTTTGTCGGAGGCGGCCACAACAAATGTAGCCGCCAGTGAATAAACGTCTCGAACGTAAGGCTGCTTGTCCACCAACTCTGGCGGCGCGAAAGGTGCAGTCCTCCAGGCTTGCAGTGTTAGTCCGGAGCTATTAGTCATCATGGTTTGTTTGCTGATGCTCATATCCGCGAGAAGCGGCACTCCGTCGGACGTCATAAGAATATTCAACGGTTTGATATCTCTGTGCTCTAAGCGGTGTCGATGGAGGTGTCCGACCGCCGAGGCCAAGGGTAGCAGGAGGGATCCAACGCTCTCGCGGGCATCCGCAAAGTTTCCGTCTTCGATCCACTCTTGGAGATTGCGTTCCACCCACGGCATTACAAGGTAGGGAGTTGAAGTGTCATCGATACCTGAGTTCAGCAATGGGACAATATTCTTATGGCGGGCCGTCTTGAGAACTTTCACTTCTCGTTGGAAGATGGACTCGGTCATTTCCGTCCCCCGTCCAACGATGAACTTGATGGCCACGGGGTCACCAGAGGTTAGGCTGACGGCTTTCCGCACGGAGGAATGACCGCCGTGCCGGGGCTTCTCGCCTTCCAGAACAAGATAAGCATTTGCGATAATTTCCGGTACCAACGTCCCGCCCCCTGAACTCGTATAGCATCTGTGGGAGCTATGCACCCTCACAGCAAACTGACCACGAGTCTAGACCAGTAAAGATTGAGGGTCTTACAGCGTTTCGGCGCCATGGTTTTCGGTCCTAGGGTGTTCACCCTTCGAGGCGATTCTTCTCGAAGGCCGCGGGGTGCTGCGCTACTGCCCCAGGCTGACGAAAGGTCCGTTATCGGCGCAGCGTACATGCCAGGTGAGGCTGACGAACTCTTACAGCCGCTGCGGGTCTTCGGCGTACATTTGCAGGCGGATATCCAGGGCTTCGGTCATGTGGCGGGCGGCGATGTCGCCAGCTGTGGTCGCTTCGCCGGCCTCGATCGCCGCGACCAGGGCTTCGTAGTCGGCCAGCACGGCGTCCCAGCGGCCCGGGTGGGTGAGGGTGGTCAGGGTGTAGCGGCGGACCTGCTGGTCCAGGCCGGTCAGCAGCCGCATCAGTGAAGGGCTGTGGGCGGCGGTCCAGATCAGGCCGTGGAACTCCCGGTTGGCCTCGGCCAGTGACGACCCGTCCGCCGGATCCAGCGCGCGCATGCTCTGGCACTTGGCCCGGAGCAGCCGGACATCCAGGTCCGTTCGCTTCCGGGCAGCCTTGGCCGCGGCGGCTTCCTCGAGCACGATCCGCGACTCGTAGATGTCCACGATTTCCTCGGCCGTGTGCGTCCGGACCGCCAGGATCTTGCCGCGGCGCTCCAGCAGGCCGTCCTGCTCCAGCCGCTGCAGCGCCTCGCGGACCGGGGTGCGGGAGGCGCCGTACCGCTCCGTCAGCTTGACCTCCGTAAGGGTCTCCTCCGGCGTGATTGCCGAACTCAGTATGTCCTCCCGCAGGCGGCTGTAGACCGACTTCTCCAACACCACGCACGCTCCTCACCAGGCCCGGAGCTGACGTCCACATGCCGTCATCCGGGTTCCCATCACCCAGATCGCAGTATACATTTGCATTCAATCGCGGCGCCGGAGCCCCGGCGGCCGCACCCGGCCCCACCGAAGGAGCGACCGTGCCCGCCGAGATCCTGCTGGTCCACGGAAGCATGCTCGGCGCCTGGTGCTGGGAAGGCGCCATCGCCGAACTTGCCGCCCTCGGCACGAAGGCCGAAGCTTTCGACCTTCCCGGCCACGGGGATGACGCCACCCCGCGCGGCTTTGTGACCGTGGCAGGTTACGTGGCCGCCGTCGTCGAGCGCTTGGACGCCGCCCCGGAGCCGGTGGTCCTCGCCGGGCACAGCATGGCCGGGTACCCGATCGCCGCCGCGGCCCTGCAACGCCCGGACAAGGTGCGGCACCTGGTCTACTTCAGCGCCCAGGCCCGCAAGCCCGGGCAGTCCTGGGCGGACACCCTGGACCCCGCAATCAGCGAGACCTACGAGCGGGAGGCCGCGGAGCGCGGGGACGGCAGCTACGTGGTCCCCGCCGAGGTGGTGGCCACCCGCTGGCTGTCCTCGCTGGACCCGGGAGACCAACAGGTCGAGGCGATCCGTTCCCGCCTCACCCCGCAGCCCGCCGGGCCGCTCTTCGAACCATGGGCCCTGCCCGCCGGCTCCCTGGACGGCGTTCCCGTGACCTACATCTGGCCCGAGGAGGACCGGCAGAACACCGAGCGGCGGATGCGGATGTCCCTGTCCAACCTGCCGGCCGCCACCCGGCTGGTCACCATAAGCGGTGACCACTGCGCCATGCTGACCGACCCCGCGGGCACCGCGGCCGCCCTCCACGCCGTCGTCGCCGGGTAGCGAAGCACAAGGAGTCGGATAGGCATTAGGCGACGGAGCCGGCCCGCCGGCCGAACACCGCGCCGGCCGCCAGTCCGCTGCCGCCCGGGTAGTTGCCGCTGAAGAGCCCGCCGAGGGCCTCGCCGCAGGCCAGCAGGCCCGGGATGGGCGCGCCGTCGTTATCCAGCACCCGGCCATAGGTGTCCGTCTTCAGTCCGCCGAACGTGAACGTCACGCCGCAGGTGACGGGGAAGGCGTAGTAGGGGGCCGTCTCGAGCGCCAGCGCCCAGTTGCTCTTGGGCGGCACCACGGCGGCCGCGCGGCCATCCTTGACGTTCGGATCGAACGCGCGGCCGGTGTCGATCCCGGCGTTGAACTCGGCCACGGTGCGTTCCAGTCCCGCCGGGTCGATGCCCGCCCGCTCGGCCAGGGTGGCCAGGTCATCGGCCTCGATCACCGAGACGCCGGGCATCTGGTACTCCTCGGCGCGGAGCATGGGCCGGGTGGTGGCGTCGAAGAGCTGGTACGCCACGGCGCCGGGCTGCTGCAGGATGTCCTTGCCGTAGCGGGCGTAGGTGTAATTGCGGAAGTCCGCGCCCTCGTCCACGAACCGCGCACCCTCACGGTTCACCACGATCCCCAGCGGGTAGCCGCCGCGGGTGAGCTGGTTGGTCAACTCATAGTTGCTCTCGTTCTCCGCGAAGCCGGCATCCCAGGCGACGCTGTGGCAGGTGGACCAGTCCCCGCCCTGCGCCGCTCCCGCGTCCAGGGCGGCGCGGATCATCTCGCCGGTGTTGCCCGGGGTGCCGCGGACCTTCGCGTTCTGCCAGCCCTCGCCCAGGTAGCGCTGCCGCATCTCCGGATTCGCCTCGAAGCCGCCCGAGGCCAGGATCACGGACTCCGCCCGCACCTCCCCGGTGCCGCCGTCGGCGTCGCGGAACCGCACCCCGGCCACGCGCCCGTCCTCGACAATCAGCTCCGTGACGGCGTGGCCGTAGCGGACGCTGACGCCGGCGCGTGCGGCCGCCGACGCGTGGTCCGCCATGAGGCCCTTGCCGCCGCCGACGTTGCCGAGGTGCAGGCCGCCCCAGAACAGGTACGACCCGTCCGGCTGGCTGTACGCCTGGCGCTCATACATCAGCCGGTACTTCAGCCCCTGCCGCTGCAGCCAGCGCAGCGTCCCGTGGCTCTCCTCCACCAGCACCCGGGATAGCTCCGGATCATTCCGGCCCCCGGAGACCTTCGCCAGGTCCGCGAGGTAATCCTCCTGCGTGTACGGCGGCACCTCCGTGACGGCGTGCCGCTCGTCGGGTTCGACGACGTCGGCCAGGTCTTCCAGCCCGCCGTGCGGAATGCGGGTGGCGCCGGCCGTGTAATAGCTGTTGCCACCGGCCCGGTCCTTCTCCGCCTTCTCCAGCAGCAGCACGGAGCGGCCGTTTTCCGCCGCGGCCAGCGCCGCCGTAAACCCGGCGTTGCCACCGCCCACCACCAGAACGTCCATGTTCTCCACCATTAGCCAAACTCCTCAGTCGATGTTGAATACGAATGTATACAACAGAATGCAATTCGACAAGTGGTGGTGCGAAGTGTTGCGGGGGAGCGGCGTTGGAAGCCCGGAACGCAGCAGGGAGCCCGGCCGTGGTCTGGATTTCTCCAGTCCGGCCGGGCTCCCTGCTTGATGCGCGACGCCCGCGAGGGGCGCGCTTGGTTGGCGCTGCTCTAGTTGGTCTTCGCGATGTAGACGTCGCACGGGGCGTTGTGCGCCACCGTGTTGGCCACGCTGCCGAGGACGCGTCCCAGGCCCTGCATGCGCCGGTTGCCCACCACGATCACCTTTGCCTCGAGGCGCTCGGCCTCGCTGATAAGCACCTCGTGCGGCTTGCCGCGCGCCGCGGTGTAGGTTGTGCTGACGCCGGAGGCGCCGAGCAGGGCCGCCACGCGCTGGGCCACTTTGTGGGCCTGCTCCGAGTCGGAGACGGTCCAGTCCTCGCCCGCGATCTCCACCACCTCGGTCTTGTCGCTGGCGTACGCGGTGACCACGTTGAGGGTGGCGCCCATGGCCTGGGCCAGGTCCGCAGCGGTACGTGCTGCCTTCATGGCTGTTTCTGATCCGTCGACGCCGACGATGACGATGCCTGACACTGGTCGATCTCCTTCGTTAGTTCCTCATGGCTGTGCTCCCGGAGCCCCGCGGGCCCCGGGTGACGTGCGTGGGTGTTACGGCGCAGGGATCTCCTGGGCGTCGATGTACATCTCGATGCGGATGTTCTTGGCCACTTCCAGGTGCGCGCTGGCGATCTTGCCGGCGCGTTCGGCGTCCCGGTCCCGGATGGCGGCGACGAGTTCCTCGTGCTCCTTCAGCACCTGGCTCCAGCGGGCCGGCGTGGCCAGCGTGGTGCCGGGGTAGCGGATGAAGTGCACCAGGATGCGGTCCAGGAGATCCAGCAGGGCAGCACTGTGGCTCGCGGCCCAGATGCGCTCGTGGAAGGTGCGGTTCACGGCTGCCAGCTGCGCCGCGGTGGCCTCCTCGAACTTCAGGTCCACCATGCTCTGGTGGGCACGCTCGATCAGCATGAGGTCCATATCCGTGTGGCGCAGCGCGGCGGTCTTCGCGGCGGCCTCCTCCAGGAAGGAGCGCACCTCGTACAGGTCCAACATCTCCTCGGGCCGGTACTCCCGGACCTGCATGCGTGAGCCAATGCGCTCCACCAGGCCCTCGGTTTCCAGGCGGCGCAGGGCCTCGCGGATGGGGGTGCGGGAGACGTTGTATTTCTTGGCCAGGGCGGTCTCTACCAGTTGGGCCTTGGGCGGGAGCTCCTGGGCAATGATCGCGTTGCGGATCATCAGGTACGGGCTCATCAGGGCCGGATTGCTCATCGCTGGTCTCTTCCTCGTGGCAGCAACGGTGTGAACATCAGGCGGGCCTGATGGAACTCACCATACAGTCGAAGGCCATTTTAACACACGGTATACAGCTGGACATTTTCGTGAACACCAATCCCAGACAACGGCGAGACGCCTGTCACATTTCGGTAACGGGTGTGTGCCAACACACATTTTTGTTGCTCGCTTCTTTCAAACGGTATACATTCAAGCAAAAGCGAGGACAGTTTCTTAAAACTGTACCGAAAGTGCTTCAAAGATCGACCGGTACCAACGACGGTACGCAGGCACCATTGAGGAGACACCATGACCAGCCCCACCGGCACGGTCCAACTGGGGGAATCTGACTCCCCACGAACGTCAGTCATTCAGGTCCCGGCCGCCCTGGTCCGCGGCGGGACGAGCAAGTGCTGGATCTTCCGCCAGAGCGACCTGCCGGCGGACACCGCCGACATCGAACGCCTGCTGATCCGCACCTTCGGCTCCCCGGACCTCCGCCAGATCGACGGCGTCGGCGGCGCGTCCTCCACCACCAGCAAGGCGATCATCGTGGACGACCTCGGCTCGGCGGACGGCGTGGTGAACTACCGCTTCGCGCAG
>Ga0209148_1001117_pt1 | contig 15972 bp, 14 predicted proteins | sample AraplaCol_mMF_r2_2_FD_184288 | JGI IMG/M metagenome (GOLD analysis project Ga0209148, IMG submission 184288) | Arabidopsis root microbial communities from North Carolina, USA - plate scrape CL_Col_mMF_r2 (SPAdes) (version 2) | ecosystem: Host-associated > Plants > Roots > Endosphere | place...
GACGTGCGAGAAATCCTTCATGTCCTGCACGATGCGGCGCACGCGGTCGATGCCGTCGAGGGATTCGCGCAGCAGCGGCTCCAGGTCTTCGCGCAGGTAGTCGGCGTCGACTTCCTTCTTGATCCGCGCGATCTCGGCGCGGTCGTTCGGACTGAACGAGCCCTCCAGCGCCTCGTAGCTGTCGAGCAGCCGGAGCATGGACTGGGCATACCGCTGCAGGCTGCCCAGGTTCGAGTTGACGAAGCCGATCGGGTTGTTGATCTCGTGCGCGACGCCGGCCGCCAGCACGCCGATCGAGGCCATCTTTTCCGACTGCAGCAGCTGGCTTTGCGCCTCGCCCAGCTTCTTGATCAATTCCGCCTGGCGCGCCTTTTCGTGCTCCAGGGTCGCATTCGCCTCGCGCAGGTCGCGGGTGCGTTCGCGCACTTTCGATTCGAGCTGGTCGCGCGATTCGCGCAGCGCTTCCTCGGCCCGGTGGCGCTCGGTGACGTCGGTGTAGCCGAACACCCGTCCGATCACCCGCTCGCCCAGGAACTGCGGACGCGAGCGGCATTCGAAGAAACGGCCGTTCCGGAGCCGGAACAGGTCCTGCGTCTCGGTCGTGTCGGCCACCTGGCGCAGCTGGCCGCGGATCAACTCACCCTGCTCGACCTGGCCCGCGATGTATTCGATGATGCCGTCGTCGTCGCCGGCCTGCAGCAGCGCGGCCGGGATGTCCCACATCGCCGAGAACAAGCGGTTCATGCTCGTGATCTTGCCGTGCCAGTCGATCACCAGGATGCCGTCCGCGGTCGACTCCAGCGTCGTGCGCAGCTGGGCCAGGGTCTGCTCGAGCAGGTCCTCGACCTGGCGCTCGTGGCGGCGGTCGCGCGCCCGTACCAGCAGCAGCGTGCGGTCGCCGTCGCGGATCACGCGCACCGACTTCATCACCGTCAGCATAGCCGCGTCGGCGCACAGGTACTCGCCCTCCTGCGCCTCGACGTCGAGGTACTGGCCGCCGTGCACGTCCTCCCAGTAGAACACGTCCTGCAGCGAGCTTTCGATGTCGGTGATCCGCATGTCGCGCAACTGCGCGCCCGAGTAACCGAGCACCTGTTCGACCATGCGGTTGGCGACGAGGATGCGCAGGTCGGCCGGGTCGACCAGCATCACCATGTAGGGGCTATGGTCGACCATCAGCTGGTGCAGGCTCATGGCTGGCTCCTCCGGCCCTGGTCGCCCGCGTCGAAGTAGTAACTGACGCGTTTGCGCGGGCTGAGGTAGTTGTAGATGTCCTTGGGCACCTGGGACGGGCGGATCGACTTCACGATGTTCACGTCCGGCTGCTGCTCGAGGTTGACCACGATCGCTTCCTCGCGCGGCACGCTGGCCTCGTAGATCATGACCTGCGGCCGGGTCGGCTTGGCGGTGTTGACGTTGACGACCATGCCGACGACGCCGTTGGCCAGCTGGACGATCGTGCCCGGCGGGTACACGCCGAGGCAGCGGATGAACACCTGCAGCAGCTTGGGATCGAAGCGGCTGCGCATCTTGGCGAACATCAGCGACAACGCCTCGTGCGGCGTGAGCGCGTCGGCCGGGTTGCGCGGGTTGCACAATTCGTCGTAATGGTTGGCGATCGACACGATCCGGGCGAGGATGCTGGTCGCCTCCCCTTGCAGGTGGCGCGGATAGCCGCTGCCGTCGAACATCTCGTGGTGGTCGCGTATGATGGCCAGCGCCGGCGCCGCCAGGCCCAGCTTCTGGCCGATCTCGAAACCGCCCAGGCAATGGGTTTCCATCAGCGACTGCTCGGCGTGGTTGTAGGCGTCGAGCTTGTTCAGCACCTTGTCCGGGATATTCCTGGTGCCGACGTCGTGGAACAGCGCGCCCATGCCGAGCAGGCTGGCCACCTCGTGCGGCAGCTTGATGTCGCGCGCGATCATCATCGACAACATGGTGACGTTGAGGGAATGCACATACACTTCCTCGCCGCCCAGCTTGTCGCCCATCAGGTTGATCGCCAGCTCCGGCGCGGACAGGATCGAATCCGTGATCTGGCCGATCAGCTTGCCGGCCACGCGGACCGTCTCGGCCGGCTGGGAGAACAGGTTGCGGTCGATGTCGCGGATGGCGCGCGCGGTATTGACGAAGGCCTGCTCGATGCGCGCCGCATCCTCGCGCTGCTCGCGGATGCGCGCCATCATTGCCCGTTTCGCCGCCATGACCGGCGACTCGGAACGCGACTCCGGCGAAACCGGGGCCGGCGCCACCGGTGCCGGCTGGTCCGGCGCCGCCGTGGGCACGGGGATGTCGCTGAGCGCGGGATCAACGCGCACCGTGGCCAGGCCCAGGCCATGCAGGATGCGGAGCTGGTCCTCGGTCTTGACTTTGAAATGGCTGAACGCGAAGGGGTGCTGGAACCACTTCAGGTCAAGGTGGATATACAGGCCGATCTGGACCTGGTCGATTGGAATGGTAAGGGTGTCGGCCATGATGCGCCTCGGAACGTGGACACTTGTGGAGGAAATCTTCAAGACCGAAAGTATCAACTCCCACCTATTTCAGTCAAGAAACATTTGTTTCTACACGGAATTTGTGACACGCTGTATCAATGCCGCCACGATTTGACGGTTGTGTTTGCAACAGTGTACCCGCTCAGGCGCCCGTTGCCACGCGGTCGCGGCCCAGCGCCTTGGCGCGGTACAGCGCCTTGTCGGCTACCCAGAACAGCGCTTCGGCGTCCTGGGCGTGGAGCGGATAGGCGGCGACGCCGAACGACGCCGCGATCCGTTCCGGCCCTTCGCCCTCGGCGTTCGGCGTGACGGCGCCCAGCGCGATGCGGATCGCCTCCGCGCGCACGCCCGCGTCCATGGCCGTGCATTCCGGGAGCAGCAGCACCATCTCCTCGCCGCCGTAGCGGCAGGCGATGTCCCCTTCGCGGATCCCGAGGCGCAGTTGCTCGGCGATGGTACGCAGCACGGCGTCGCCGACGGCGTGGCCGTACTCGTCGTTGACACGCTTGAAATGGTCGATGTCGACGAGTACGAGGCTCACGGGCACGTCCTTGCGCCGCGCCCGCGCCAGCTCGCGTTTCAGGGCGGCGTCGAAATGGCGCCGGTTGAACAGGCCGGTGAGCGGATCGAGCACCGATTGGCGGCGCAGCGTTTCGCGCAGGCGCGCATTCCCGAGCGCCAGCGCGAGCTGCTCCGCGACCGTCACCGCCAGGCGTTCCTGCTCATCCTGCGCCTCCTGCGCCGCGCCGGCCGCCAGTCCCTCGATGTGCAGCATGCCGACCAGTTCATCGTGCGTGACGAGCGGGATGCACAGGCGTCCGGCGCTATCGATCGCCGGCGCGCGGTAGTGGACGCAGGCCGGATCGCCGTAGCCGGCCGTCCGGTAGCACGCCCCGTGGCGCAGCGCCCAGCAGGACTCGATGTCGATGGCCAAAGGCTGGTCGGACGGCGTGCCCCACTGCGTGTGGCGGTCCAGCATGTTGGCGTCGTCGTCGCGCAGCAGGAACAGCGTGCCCGCCAGGCCGGGCAGCAATTTCGGCATGGTACGCGCGATCACGGGACCGGCGTCCGGAACCGACGGCACGGCCTCAACAAAGCGCAGCAGTTCCGCGACCAGTTTCAGTTCGCGGTTGTGGCGCGTCGTCAGGGCAACCGCCTCGGTGAGCTGGCCGGCCTGCGTCTCCAGCAGCGCGGCGACGGCGCGGCGCGCACGCAGCATGCGCATGACGATCAGCAGCAGCGCGCCCAGCACGAGGATATTGCAGGCGGTGGCCGCGATGCTCACGGTGAACGAGCGCCCGGAGCGCGCCAGCAGGTCGCCCCGCAGCGCGTCGCGCCTGGCCTTGCCGCGCGCATCCGCCGTCGCGACCAGCTGGCGCAGCTCGTCCATGTACTGCTTGCCGCGCAGCGAACTGACCACGCGCTCGGTCGCGGCGAAACCCGCGCGGCGGCGCAGCAGGATGGTTTCGTCGAGTTCGGCCATCTTGAGTTCCGCCAGGCGCGCGATGCGCCACACGTTGGCCCGCTCGGCATCCGTGCGCGCCTTCTCCTTGGCGTCGTGCAGGGCCGAGGGCAGCGTGCGCCGGGCCCGCTCATACGGTTCGAGGAAGGCGTCGTTGCCGGTGATGACGAAGCCGCGCTGCGCCGTCTCGGCGTCGCACATGGTGGTCAGGATGTCGTCCAGGCGCTGCTGCGCGAACTGGTCGGCGCGCGTCCGTGCCAGCAGGACGTTGACGGAGCGGTTCAGCCAGAACGGCACCGCAGCCACCAGCACCATGACGGTGAAGATGGCAAGGGCGACGAATTTCAGGTGTCTTGCGCTGCGCATGGAATGGCGATCGGAATATCATTGCTACGAGGCAAGGCAAAATAGCACAGATCCCCCTGCGCACGGTTAAATGGACCGTGTTTTATTTATGCCGCAGCGACGTGGCGCGGCAAGTGCAGGATCGCTTCCGCGTTCGAGCTGGAAAAGCACCGGTCGGCCGCGGCCAAGCGAGGCAGCCAGGCGTATTGCAGGTGTTCGCGCGGCGCGAGGGTGATCGCGATGTCGCGCGGTACGCAGACCGAGAACACGTGTTCCGTGTTGTGGGTGACGCCGGGCGCGTAGCGGTGGCGCCAGGTTGCATAGATCTCGTAGATGTTGGACAGGTGCCAGTCCTTGAGGACGATGCGTTCGCCGTCGGCGACGATGCCCGTTTCCTCGAACAGTTCGCGGGTGGCCGTTTCCAGCAGCGGTTCGTCGGGGTGGTCGAGGGAACCGGTGACGGATTGCCAGAAGCCGGGGCGGTCGGCGCGTTCGATCAGGAGCACGTCCAGGTCGGCGGTGTGGATGACGACGAGGACGGATTCGGGGATTTTGTGGGGCATTGCGCGATTGTAACGGCACGCGGACGTCACTTGTGGGGCATATTTTCGTAGGGTGGGCGGCCCTCCGCCCACGCGTAACGCCGGCATAATGCACACGTCACGCGTGGGCACAGGGTGCCCACCCTACGGCAGTGACGCGGGATAACGCCCACGTCACGCATACCTTACGCGACCTTCGGCTCGTTGCGCAGGCGGATATGCAGCTCTTTCAGCTGCTTCTCGTCGACTTCCGACGGCGCGTTGGTCAGCAGATCCTGCGCGCGCTGGGTCTTGGGGAAGGCGATCACGTCGCGGATCGACTCGGAGCCCGTCATCAGCGTGATCAGGCGATCCAGGCCGAACGCCAGGCCGCCGTGCGGCGGGGCGCCGTACTGCAGGGCGTCGAGCAGGAAGCCGAACTTCAGCTGCGCTTCTTCGGCGTCGATCTTCAGCGCGCGGAACACCTTGCTCTGGACTTCCTCGCGGTGGATACGGATCGAGCCGCCGCCCAGTTCCCAGCCGTTCAGCACCATGTCGTAGGCCTTGGCGACGCAGGCGCCCGGGTTCGTCTCGAGCATGTCCTCGTGGCCGTCCTTCGGCGCGGTGAACGGGTGGTGCGTGGCGTTCCAGCGGTCGCCTTCCTCGTCGTATTCGAACATCGGGAAGTCGATGACCCACAGCGGCGCCCAGATCTCGTCGAACAGGCCGGCCTTCTTGCCGAATTCCGAGTGGCCGATCTTCACTCGCAGCGCGCCGATCGAGTCGTTGACGACCTTCTCCTTGTCGGCACCGAAGAAAATCAGGTCGCCGTCTTGGGCGCCGGTCAGTTCGAGCACCTTGGCCAGCACGTCGTCCGAGATGTTCTTGACGATCGGCGATTGCAGGCCGTCGCGGCCCTTGGCCTTCTCGTTGACCTTGATGTAGGCGAGGCCCTTGGCGCCGTAGATGCCGACGAATTGCGTGTACGCGTCGATTTCCGAACGCGGCATCGAACCGCCCTGCGGCACGCGCAGGCCGACGACGCGGCCACCCACCATGTTGGCGGCGTTGTTGAAGACCTTGAATTCGACGGTCTTCATCAGCTCCGTCAGTTCGGTGAACTGCAGTTTCACGCGCATGTCCGGCTTGTCCGAACCGTACGAACCCATGGCGGTGGCGAAGTCCATCACCGGGAACGGGTTCGGCAGGTCGATGCCGGCGGCGTTCTTGAAGACCACGCGCATCATGTCTTCGAACAGGTCACGGATTTCCTGCTCGGTCAGGAACGAGGTCTCGCAGTCGATCTGGGTGAATTCCGGCTGGCGGTCGGCGCGCAGGTCTTCGTCGCGGAAGCACTTGGTGATCTGGTAGTAGCGGTCGAAGTTGGCGACCATCAGCAGCTGCTTGAACAGCTGCGGCGACTGCGGCAGCGCGAAGAAGTTGCCCGGGTTGACGCGCGACGGCACCAGGTAGTCGCGCGCGCCTTCCGGCGTGGACTTGGTCAGCATCGGGGTCTCGATGTCGATGAAGCCCAGGTTGTCCAGGTACTTGCGCACTTCCATCGACACTTTATAACGCAGGCGCAGGTTGTGCTGCATCTGCTGGCGGCGCAGGTCGAGCACGCGGTGCGTCAGGCGCGTCGTTTCCGACAGGTTGTCGTCGTCCAGCTGGAACGGCACCGGCACGGACGCGTTCAGCACTTCCAGCTTGGTGGTGTTGATCTCGATCTTGCCCGACTTCAGGTTGGCGTTGGCAGTGCCCTCCAGGCGGTTCACGACGGTGCCGGTGACGCGCAGGCAGTACTCGTTGCGCACGTGCTCGGCGACCTTGAACACGTCCGCGTTGTCGGGGTGGCAGACGACCTGCACGAGGCCTTCACGGTCGCGCAGGTCGATGAAGATCACCCCGCCGTGGTCGCGGCGGCGGTGCACCCAGCCGCACAGGCTCACGGTTTGGCCCAGCAGCTCTCCGGTCACGAGGCCGCAGTAGTGAGTACGCATGGAGGACATAGTTTTTCGATCCTGGTTGGTTGATTCGGTGGGCCCGCTCTTGGCAAGCCCTGGATTCTTTGCTGCCTTGTTCTGTTCTATTCCGCCGCGATGGCGGCGGCGGCGGGGGCCCCGGGCGGCGGCGGGGGCGCCACGACGCCCATCGAGACGATGTACTTGAGCGCCGCGTCGACCGACATGTCCAGCTCGACGACCCGGCTGCGTTCCATCATCAGGAAGAAGCCGGAGGTCGGGTTGGGGGTGGTCGGCACGTACACGCTCACGTAGTCGCCCACCAGGTGGTTCTTGACGTCGCCGCCCGGCACGCCGGTGAGGAAAGCGATCGTGTACGAATTCTCGTGCGGGTACGGGACCAGGACCGCCTTGCGGAACGCGTTGCCCGACGACGAGAACAGCGTGTCGGACACCTGCTTGACGCTGCCGTACACCGAATTCACGACGGGGATGCGCTGCAGCAGCCGCTCCCACATGCGCACGAACCATTTGCCGACCAGGTTATTGGTCAGCAAGCCGGTCACGAACACGATGGCCAGTGTGATGATGGCGCCGAGGCCGGGGATGTACGTCTGCGGCCGCCACTCGCTCGGCACGAGCACGAGCGACTGGTCCAGCGTGCTGATCACGAAGTTCAGCACCCAGGCGGTGATCGCCAGGGGAACCAGCACCAGCGCGCCTGTGATGAAATATTTACGCATCGATTGTCGTGACGGATCTCGTCCGGTGAATGTGTCGGGTGCTCATTATGCGCCGGCCGCGGGGCCGGTGCCGCGGTCAGGTGCTGCTGTCTTTCGCCGGTGCGGCGGCGGGTGCCGGCGCAGCCGACGACTCCGATGTAGTTGCGCCACCGTCGGACGGCGCCGACGCCGTCGGTGCAGCGCCGGTCGCCGGCGCGCTGCCGCCGCGGAAGTCCGTCACGTACCAGCCGGTGCCTTTCAACTGGAAACCGGCGGCGGTGACCTGCTTCTTGAACGATGACTTTCCGCACGACGGGCAAACGGTCAGAACCGGATCGGCAATCTTTTGCAGCACATCTTTGGCAAAACCGCATTCATCGCAGCGGTAGGCGTAAATCGGCATCTGAATACTCCGCAAAAATCATCAAAACCCTGAATTATAAAGCTTTTGCGGGAGATTTTGACTCTGGCCGGCATCCGGGGGCTGGATGGCCGCTCGGGCAACTTGCTGCAGCATGGAAACAGTGTTGTTTTTCGTCAGCGCACGGATGAGTTCCGTTTGCCGAACATCAACTTAACTGTTTAAATAGCATTCCTCAGCAAGAGCACGCTGTGCAAGATTTAAGAAACAGAAGTTTGCGCGACCGGCCCTGCCGGCCCGCCGCAATACCATAGAAGAACACTTCAAATCGGGGCCCGCTTGCGGGCCTTTTTCTTTGGCTGTGTTCGCCAGATCATCCAGCGTTCCTTGCCCGCAAACACCGGTAGCGAATCCTCGACTGCCTCGTCCGCGACGCATTCAAACGCGGGCGCCAGCAGCGCGTCGAGTTCGGCGCGCGCGATGCCGAATGGCGGGCCCTGGGGCGTCTCGCCGAAAAAGAAGTAACCAGCCAATACACCGCCCTGCCCCAGCAGTTCCGCCCAGCGCCGCGCCACGTCCGGCCGGCGCGCCCGCGGCAGCGCGCACAGGAACGCCTGTTCGTAAATCAGGTCCAGCGGCCGCGGCGGTTCGTAGGCAAAGAAATCGGCCTGCACGATGCGGTCCGCCCATGATCCGGCCAGCGCGCGGGCGCGCGCGACGGCTTCACCCGAGAAATCGATGGCGGTGACATCCCAGCTCGCCTCGCACATCAGCCCCAGCTCATGCGCCGAACCGCAGCCCGGTATCAACACGTTCTGCGGACGACCGGCGTTTGCCACGAAGCGGCGCAACGCCAGCGGCACCCCGCCCCGCTCCCACGGCGTGAAATCACGCGCGAAACGCTCGTCCCAGAATTGCGGCGACAGCGGATCGCGACTGGTAAACGCCGGCGGCGCGGCCATCATGGGGTCCAGTGCAAGTGCCCGGCGGCGAACATCGCGCCGACGAACACGGCCAGCACGCCCGTCACGCAGGCGAGGAAGGCCAGCAGGCGCGTGGCGCGGCGCTGCTCCTGCACCATTTTTGCCATCAGGTCGCCCATATCGAGGTCGCTGTACGCACGCTTGTGCAAGACCTGGTGCATCAGGCGCGGCAGTTGCGGAAAGATCTGGCCGAAGCGCGGCGCCTCGGCCTTCAGGCGCTCGTACATGCCGCGCCAGCCGACCTGCTCGGCCATCCAGCGTTCCAGGTACGGTTTCGCCGTCTTCCACAGATCGAGGTCGGGGTCGAGCTGGCGGCCCAGGCCTTCGATGTTCAGCATGGTCTTTTGCAGCAGCACGAGCTGCGGCTGCACCTCGACGTTGAAACGGCGCGACGTCTGGAACAGGCGCAGCAGCACCTGGCCGAAGGAAATGTCTTTCAAGGGCCGGTCGAAGATCGGCTCGCATGTGGCGCGCACGGCCGCTTCCAGTTCGTCGACGCGGGTCTCGCGCGGCGCCCAGCCGGATTCGATGTGCGCCTCGGCCACTCGCTTGTAGTCGCGCCGGAAGAAGGCGAGGAAGTTCTGCGACAGATAGTCCTTGTCGAAATCGTTCAGCGTGCCGACGATGCCGAAGTCCAGCGCGATGTAGCGGCCGAACGTGGCCGGGTCGATGGAGACGAGAATATTCCCCGGATGCATGTCCGCGTGAAAAAAGCCGTCGCGGAAGACCTGCGTAAAAAAGATCTCGACACCGTCGCTGGACAATTTCTTGAGGTCGACGCCAGCCGCGGCGAGACGGTCCGTCTGCGAGATCGGAATGCCGTTCATACGCTCCATCACGATCACGCTGCTGGAGCAGTAATCCCAATACATTTCCGGCACGAGCAGCAAATCGGAATTCGCGAAGTTGCGGCGCAGCTGGCTGGCGTTGGCCGCCTCACGCATCAGGTCGAGCTCGTCGTGCAGGTATTTGTCGAACTCGGCCACGACTTCGCGCGGCTTCAGGCGGCGGCTGTCGGCCCACACTTTTTCGATGAGGCCGGCGGCCATCTGCATCAGGGCGATGTCCTCGTCGATCGTCGTCTTCATGCCCGGACGCAGCACCTTGACCGCCACCTGCTTGCCGTCCTTCAGTGTGGCGAAGTGCACCTGGGCGATCGATGCGGAGGCGACCGGCGTGCGTTCGAACGAGGCGAACAGCATGTCCGGCGCCGCCCCGAGGGAACGCGTGATCTGGGCGACGGCCACGTCGGAATCGAACGGCGGCACGCGGTCCTGCAGGAGCGACAGCTCGGCCACGATATCCGGCGGCATCAGGTCGGGCCGGGTCGACAGCACCTGGCCGAATTTGACGAAGATCGGACCCAGCTCTTCCAGCGCCAGCCGCAGGCGGATCGCGCGCGGCGACGTGATGCGGCGCCAGAAGAAGACGGTATTGATCAGGCGGGCGGTACGCGGTACGTGCAGGCCGGAAATTGCGATCTCGTCCAGGCCATATTTGACGATGACGGTGAAGATCTTCAGCAGGCGCAGGAATTTCAGGATCATCAGTGGTCCGAAGGCGTATCAGGGAGCGTCGGTACGGGAGCGGTGCCGCGCCCGGCTTGTTGCGCCAGCTTCTGCTCGAGTTTGGCGATGCGCTTGGCCGTGCGCTCGACGTCGTCACGCAGGCGGCCGACGTCGTCCGCGAACGTGTCCACGGTCGCGGGCCGCACGAGCACGCGGCGCTCTTCCAGCAGGAATTCGGCGACGTTCTCCGCCAGCCGGCGTCCGGCCGCGGCCGCGCCCGTCACGGCCGAGCGCGCCCCGCCGGCCAGGCGCACGGCGCCGATCGGCCCGAACAGGCGCTCGAGGTCGTGCTCGGCATCCCAGCGCAGGCCCTTGGACAGTTGGGAGATCGTGTTGGCGAACTCGGCATCGCCCTCGATGCGCACGTAGGAAAACGCGCGATCGCGGTTCTGCAGGATCAGCGGCACGTCGCTCAGCTTGACGTGGATGGTGACGCCGGCCGCATCGTCGGCGCCGGCCGTCTCGAGCATGCCGTCGCGCGCGACGCGCATGCGCAAGGCGACGTGGCCCGTATCGATGCAAGCGGTCTTGCCGGCATGGCGCATGAGGGCGTCGCGCGCCCACGCTTCCTGCGCCAGCAGGTGATTGATCGTCGCCACGGCCGGGGCCGTCAGGCCGCGTTGCGGCGACAGGAAAGAGGAAGTGGAAGACATGACCATTTCATATTCACAAAATAAAACCGCCCGGCATAGGTCGGGCGGTTTCGATCTTACCAGTTCACCGGAGCATAAAACCCGGAGCACAAGCTTTTTATTGCAATAGAAGGAGTCCCGAAAACCGTAGCGAGCGGCAGCAATGTTGTTTGAGAAGCTCAGCTGTACGAGTAGTACAGAGAGCATCGCAGAACGACAGTGCAACGCGCATTAGGTTTACGGGACTCCTTTAAGTAATCTGCTGGATGCCCGCTAGGACCCAGCCGCCATTGCCGTTCAGCGGCTTGGACAGGTTCCACACCTCGACGAACGGCTCCGCCGGCGCGCCCGGCGCATTGCGGATCATGCCGTTGAACTGCACGCTGGCCAGGTAATCGCGGTCGGTCGTGTCGATGCCCAGCAGTTGGGAATCGATGTTGACGACTTCCGTGTAATCCGGCTGGCCGCCCCGTTCCTGGATCTGCAGCGACAGTTCGGCATAGACCTCGGGCGCCGTGAATTCGCGCAGGTCGGCCACGTCGCCGCGGTCCCAGGCGGCCTGCATGCGGATGAACGATGCCTTGGCGTGACGCAGGAAGGCCTCCGTATCGAACCCGGCCGGCACGCCCCACGCCTGGTGCGCGGGCGCCGGCTTGTCGAGGGACGGTGCATTCGAGAAGCCCGACTGGAAGCCGCCCTGGTTGCCCTGGTAGGCGCTGTTCAGGCCCGAGCCGATTTCCGGCGTGGCCGAGGCCGGCACAGGGTTCGGGTTAAAGCCCGTAAAAGTCGGATTGGCCGGCGTGTCCTTGCGGCGGAACATGCGCACGATGAACATCACGGCGAACACGAGCAGCAGGATCATCAGTACAGACGACAGCGCGCTCGCCATGGCGCTGCCGATGCCGAAGTGCGAGAACAGTGCGCCCAGGCCGAGGCCGAGCAGCGCACCGCCCAGCACGCCCTTCCACATGCTCGGACGTTTCACCGGCAACGGTGCCGGCACGGCGGGTGCCGGGGCCGGACGCTGGTACGACGGCTGCTGGTAAGGCGTGGGCGCAGGCGCCGGGGCCGGCGCGCGCATCCGGCTCACGGACTGCGACTGGCGGCCGAACGACCGGCTGCCACCGAGCGGGCGCGCGTCGGCAATGCTGGACAGCGCCGTCAGCGCGATCAACATGCTGGCCAAAAACTTCTTCATGTGCTCACCTTAGAGTTTGATGCCGGTGTGCAGTGCAGCCACACCGGCCGTCAGGTTGTAGTACTGAACGCGGTCCAGGCCGGCCGTTTCCATCATCGACTTCAGCGTGTCCTGGTCCGGGTGCATGCGGATCGATTCCGCCAGATAGCGGTAGCTTTCCGCGTCGCCGGCGATGCGTTGGCCCAGCCACGGCAACACCGAGAACGAATACACGTCGTACGGCTTTTGCAGCGGCGCCGCGACTTTCGAGAATTCCAGCACGAGCAGCTTGCCGCCCGGCTTGAGCACGCGGCGCATTTCCGCCAGTGCCAGATCCTTGTGCGTCATGTTGCGCAGGCCAAAGGCCACGCTGACGCGATCGAAATAATTGTCCGGGAACGGCAGTTTTTCCGCGTCACACAGCAAGGTGGGGGTGACGAGACCCTTGTTCAATAGACGATCGCGGCCCACGCGCAGCATCGACTCGTTGATGTCCGTGAGCCAGACCTCGCCGCTCGGCCCGGCCTGCCTGGCGAACGTCTTGGACAGGTCGCCCGTGCCGCCCGCGATGTCGAGCACCTTGAAGCCGGGGCGGATGCCGGCCTGGGCGATGGTGAATGCCTTCCACACACGGTGCAGTCCGGCGGACATCAGGTCGTTCATCACGTCGTATTTCGACGCGACCGAGTGGAATACTTTGGCGACTTCGTGGACCTTCTCGTCCTCGGAGACGGTCTTGTAGCCGAAATGGGTGGTGTTGGTCATAGTAGCAAGCCGTTTAGTCTTGCCACATTATACAAGCCGGGTGCTGCGCTCAGCTTAAAGGGGTCTTACCGCCCCTGCCGGTACGCGCAGCCGCACTGAAATCGTTGTCATGACTGCACCTGTCTCCTTTGCCACACGAGATAACAATCGTGCATCACAATCGTTAAAACTCTGCTTATAATGATTTTTGCTGCGCACAGTTCGGAACAGGGATGCCTTATCGCTTAACCATTGTCGCCAGCAAAAAACACATTACTTTTCAAAAAATTTCTTGAGAGAGAGAAACATGGCGACTGGCACCGTGAAATGGTTCAACGACGCAAAAGGCTTTGGCTTCATCAAACCTGACGATGGTGGCGACGATCTGTTCGCACACTTCTCGGCCATCAATTCGGCCGGCTTCAAGTCGCTGGCGGAAAACCAGCGCGTCAGCTTCGACGTCACGTCGGGCCCGAAAGGCAAGCAGGCAGCGAACATCCAGCCGCAATAATCCCGGACTGGGACCGCAGACCGGATAACGCCGGCCCGCCCGGCCGGCAAAGAAAAAAGCGCCGTGTGTTGAGCCGGCGCTTTTTTCGTTAACGTCGTTAAGGCCGCGCGATGGGCTCAGTGGCCCCCGCAGCCGCCGCTGCCGCAACCGCCGCCCTTGTGCCCGCCCACCGGCGCGGCGTTCGCCTCGCGGCCGCTGTCGCCTTCATATCCTGCCGCGTGCAGGCGCGCCAGGTAATCCTGCCACAACTGCGCCTGCTCGTTGCCCAGCTTGTACAGATAGTCCCACGTGTAGATGCCGGACTCGTGGCCGTCCGTGAACAGCGGCTTCACGCCGTAGTTACCGACCGGCTCGGCGCCGCGGATGCCGACGTCGCGCTTGCCGACCTGCAGCACTTCCTGGCCCGGTCCGTGGCCCTTCACTTCGGCCGACGGCGAGTACACGCGCAGCAGTTCGAACGGGATGGCAAAGGCGGCGCCGTCGTCGAAGGCGATTTCCAGGACCTTCGATTGCTGGCGGATGGTGAGGTTGGTGGGGGTGGGCATGATGTGATCGGAAGCGTTAATGACCGTCGCTCCCGCGCAGGCGGGAGCCCAAGTACTGCGTAAGCCGCGTCGGCACTCGTAAATTGGCGGGGACGACGTTCGGGATGACGCTATTTTAACGGCTCGCGAACCTGCGCGCGATCGCCTCCGCCAATTGCGGCACCAGCGCGCGGCGCGCCCGCAGCACCGCCTCGTCCGTCGCGCGCACCGCCTGCGCCCACACGGGCGCGGGAAAGTGCGCGTCGTCGGCGTAGCGCGGGATCACGTGCCAGTGCAGGTGCGGCACGACGTTGCCGAGGCTCGCGACGTTGACCTTCAGCGGTTGCATCACCTCGCGCACGGCGAGTTCCAGCTTCCATACCGCGTCGTTCAGCAGCAGGCGATCGGCGTCCGCCAGGTCGCTCGCCTCGCGCACGTGCGCCTTCCAGATCACGCGCGCAAAGCCGGGATAGTTGGCGTCGTCGACGAGGATCACGGCGAACTTGTCGTTGTCGACGACCGTCGGCACGTTCAGGTCGCACAGCTCGCAGCCGGCCACGCGCTCCGTCATACGAGTACCCGCTCGATGCCGCCGTTGTTGGCGTTGGCGACGTAGTCCGGCATCCAGTTCTCGCCCAGCAGGTGACGCGCGATCTCGACGACGATGTAGTCGGCCGTGGTGCCCGAGTCGTCGTTGTAGCGCGACAGGCCCTGCAGGCAGGACGGGCAGCTCGTCAGGATCTTGACCTCGCCGTCGAATCCGTCGGCGCGCAGTTTATCCGCACCCTTCACCATTTCCTGCTCCTTGCGGAAGCGGACCTGGGTCGAGATGTCCGGACGGCTGACGGCGAACGTGCCCGACTCGCCGCAGCAGCGGTCGTTCTTCTCGATCTTGACGTTGTCGACGGTCTGCACGAGCGCGTTCACGGTCTTTATCGAATCGCCCAGCTTCATCGGCGTGTGGCACGGGTCGTGGTACATGTAGCGCGTACCCGTCACGCCTTCCAGCTTGACGCCCTTCTCCAGCAGGTACTCGTGGATGTCCATGATGCGGCAGCCCGGGAAGATCTTGTCGAACTCGTAGGTCGCCAGCTGGTCGTAGCAGGTGCCGCACGAGACGAGGACGGTCTTGATGTCGAGGTAGTTCAGCGTGTTGGCCATGCGGTGGAACAGCACGCGGTTATCCGTCATCATCTTGTCGGCCTTGTCGTACTGGCCGGCGCCGCGTTGCGGATAGCCGCAGCACAGGTAGCCCGGCGGCAGCACGGTCTGCACGCCCACTTCCCACAGCATCGCCTGCGTGGCCAGGCCCACTTGCGAGAACAGGCGCTCGGAACCGCAGCCCGGGAAGTAGAACACGGCTTCCGTATCGGCGTTCGTCACCTTCGGGTTGCGGATGATCGGGATGACCTTGTCGTCCTCGATGTCGAGCAGCGCGCGCGCCGTCTTCTTCGGCAGGTTGCCCGGCATCTTCTTGTTGACGAAGTGGATCACCTGCTCGCGGATCGGCGCCTTGCCGGTCGTCGGAGGCGGCGCCTTCGTCTGTTCTTTCGAGACGGCCTTCAGCACGCTCGCGCCCAGGCGCTGCGCCTTGTAGCCCCAGTCGATCATCCCCTTGCGCATCGCGTTGATCGTCGTCGGGTCGGTCGCGTTCAGGAAGAACATGCCGGCGCGCTGGGCCGGCTTGAAGCTGCGCTTGTCCATCTTGCGCAGCAGGTTACGCATGTTCATCGAGACGTTGCCGAAGTCGATGTCGACCGGGCACGGCGTCACGCATTTATGGCACACCGTGCAGTGGTCGGACACGTCCTCGAATTCTTCCCAGTGGCGGATCGACACGCCGCGGCGCGTCTGCTCTTCGTACAGGAAGGCTTCGATCAGCGCCGACGTCGCGAGGATCTTGTCGCGCGGCGAATACAGCAGGTTCGCCTGCGGCACGTGCGTCGCGCACACGGGCTTGCACTTC
>Ga0209148_1001118_pt1 | contig 15931 bp, 16 predicted proteins | sample AraplaCol_mMF_r2_2_FD_184288 | JGI IMG/M metagenome (GOLD analysis project Ga0209148, IMG submission 184288) | Arabidopsis root microbial communities from North Carolina, USA - plate scrape CL_Col_mMF_r2 (SPAdes) (version 2) | ecosystem: Host-associated > Plants > Roots > Endosphere | place...
CTAGCGATTGCACTTCCGGCGCGGCATCGCCGAATTGTTGCCGCACCTCCGCGAGCAGGATGCTGACCTCGCTGCGCCAGTTGCCGTTCACATCGGCTTCCCGATGAACCATGTGACCCCCACCGCCCTGCGTGCCCTGACCGACCTCTGCGCGCAGCATGCCTGAGCAAAGCGCGTCGATGCCGATAAGCTGCCGCACGCACCACCGGCGCGCTGCATATCACTCTCTGTGGTAATCCGCCCTTTGCGGCAATCCCCTGGCTCGTCTGCCGCGTATGACTCTGCAACCGAGCCTATTATTCACTGATGCCGGCACGATTGGCATTGCCGTCATGGACGGCACAAACACATCATGCACGTCGCCTGTCACGGCGGGTCCGTCTTCCGCTGTCTATTGAGCGGCGTTGCTTATGCGGTGCGCAAGCCTTTTCTGGCGTAACCATTGTTAATGGAAGCCGCTGCGGTATGGCGACTTTTTGGCCGCCTATACATCCGCCTGAGAGCTTTGCATATGGAGCGATGCGCGCATTGATCCGCCGCGGCTAAGCGATGAAACGCATCAGCTACCGATACGCGGCATCAGCGCCGGCGATCCTCGCGGATCATCGCCGCACCCTTCTCGGCAATCATCAGCACCGGCGCATTGGTGTTGCCGGAGGTGATGGTCGGCATGACCGAGGCATCGATCACCCGCAGGCCCTCGATGCCATGCACCTTGAGCCGCGCGTCGACCACCGCCGTGTCATCGCTGCCCATGCGCGCCGTGCCGGCCGGATGGAAGATGGTGGTGCCGATGGCGCCGGCTGCCTGTTGCAGATCCTCTTCGCTCACCAGTGACGCGCCCGGCAGATATTCCTCCGGCTGATAGGGCTGCATCGGCTTGGCGGCAAGGATGCGGCGGGTGAGACGGATGGCAGCGGCAGCCGTGCGGCGGTCGCCCTCGGTCGAGAGATAATTCGGCCGGATCGACGGCGCGGTGCGGAAATCCCCGGCGGCGGCATGGCTGGTGCCGCGGCTTTCCGGCCTGAGATGGCACACACTCGCCGTGATCGCCGGAAATGCATGCAGCGGCTCGCCGAATTTCTCCAGCGACAAAGGCTGCACATGATATTCGAGATCGGCCGTCTCCAGCGCCGGATCGGATTTGGCAAAGGCACCGAGCTGGCTCGGCGACATCGACATGGGTCCCCGCCGCTGCAGCGCATATTCCAGCGCGATCTTCGCCTTGCCGCGCAGATTGCCGGCCCGCTCATTCAAGGTGAGCGCATTGGCGATTCTGTAGATGAGGCGCAGTTGCAGATGGTCCTGCAGGTTTTCGCCGACACCCTGCATGTCATGAAGCGGCGCGATGCCGAGATCGCACAGGCGCTCGGCCTGACCGATGCCGGAGAGCTCCAGCAGATGCGGCGAGCCGATGGCGCCGGCCGCGAGGATCACCTCACCGCGCGCCGTGGCCCGCGCCGGCCGGCCGGCAACGGTGAGTTCGACACCGGTCGCACGCTTCCCCTGCAGCAGCACGCGCGCGACATGGGCCTCGGTGACGATGCGCAGATTGGGCCGTCGCCGCGCCGGTTTGAGGAAGGCCTTGGCGGCATTGACGCGAACGCCGCCACGCTGGGTGACCTGGAAATAGGCAATGCCGGTATTGTCGCCGCGGTTGAAATCGGCGATGCGCGGAATGCCGACCGCAACCGCCGCATCGCGGAAGGAATCCAGGATCGGCCAATGCAGGCGCTGCTTCTCGATGCGCAGCTCGCCACCCCGCCCATGCAATGGATCATCCTCTCCTGGATCATCGTCGGCGGCGAAATCCTCATGCTGCTTGAAGAAGGGCAGCACATCGTCCCAGGCCCAGCCGGCATTGCCGAGCTGGCGCCAGTGATCGTAATCGCGGGCCTGGCCGCGCATATAGATCATGCCGTTGATCGAGGAACAGCCACCCAGCACCTTGCCGCGCGGATAGTAGATCGCGCGGCCGTTGAGGCCCGGCTCCGCCTCGGTACGGAAGCACCAATCGGTGCGCGGATTGTTGATGCAATAGAGATAGCCGACCGGGATATGGATCCAGACATAGTTGTCCTTGCCCCCCGCCTCCAGCAGCAGCACCGAGACAGCGGGATCGGCCGACAGCCGGTTGGCCAGCAGGCACCCGGCCGTGCCGGCACCGACGATGATGTAGTCAAAAGTTCCGAGATCGAGATCCGAACTGCCGGACATTGCCGCCTTGCCTGTCATGCCGCACCGTGGGCCGCATTTGAGCCGATCATCAGCGCCCAGGCAATGGCTTGCCTCATGTCGTGATATTTTCTGGCAACGGGTGCCAATCCTGGATAGGCTTGCATGTTGTGTGTCGTTACGGTGCCCGGCCCTTGCCACGGCAACGCCGCGGCGGCGGGATCTTCTGCGAATGGTCGAAGACGCCAACAACGGGTGATCGTCATTTTAGGCACAAGCGATCCAGGGGCGAAACGATGCCTGAGCTGACCGGACATATTCTGATGCCGATCGCCGGCGTGATTGTCGGCTGGTTCATTGACAAGGATGTGCCGAGCTATGGCCTTTGCCAGGTCGCGGTCTCTTATATCCTGTTCGTTCTCATCATCTTCGTTCTGGCGCTCGGCCCCTGGAAACTGTTCCATTGGCATCGCAAGCGCCGTGGCAGTAAGGGTGCCCGGCAATCGGACTGAACAGCGATCGGCCTGATCGGTAACCGGGCGATCATCAGAAGTTCGCCGCCAGCTTTTCCGCCGTCGCTTTCGCCACGGCACGGGCTTCCGTATCGACCTCGGGACCGAACAGGGTCTTCTCGACGACGATGCCGTGGATATCGGTGATGCCGATGAAGCGCAGCCACATCTCCATATAGGGCTTCTGGAAATCGTAATCGGCGGCGGGCGTCGAACCATCGGCGTTGTAGTCGAGGCCACGCGCATAGATGACGGCCGCTTTCTTTCCCGTGAGCTTGCCGTTGAGGCCGTGCTCGTCGAAGGTGAAGAGCACATCCTTCTGCGAGATCAGATCGATCAGATGCTTCAGCTTGTAGGGAATGCCGAAATTCCACAGCGGCATGGCGAAGAGCAGCTTGTCCGCCGCATGGAACGGGGCGGCGAGCCGGCGGATGCCGTCCCAGGCCGCCTGCTGGTCCGGCGACAGGGGCGTGCCGCTGATGCCGGCATATTTCGCCGCCAGGGCCGCGCCGTCGAATTCCGGCAGCTCCGTCGCCCAAAGATCGAGGACCTCGACCGCGTCAGCCGGATGAGCCTGGCGATAGGCAGTGATGAAAGCCGCTGCCACCTCGATCGAGGCTGAACGCTGTTTGCGCGGCGATACTTCAACATAGAGCAGCCTGGCCATGACCTTCTCCCTGATTCCGCTCCGAGCTGATCGGATGAACGGAGCCTAGCGGCCGGCGATTAAGTTGATAAACGAATTATTATATATATATTAATCCACTAAATTGTTTAATTTGGACGACCTTTCTCCGCCCGCCACCTCGCAGGAGCCGCCACCTCATGTTCGAGACCGAGTTGCTGAAGAGCTTCGTGACCGTTGCCGAAAGCGGCGGCTTCACCCGCGCGGCAGAACTCCTCCATTCGACCCAGTCGACCGTCAGCGCGCAGATCCGCCGCCTCGAGGAACAGGCGGGGCAGCCGCTCTTTGCCCGCAGCACGCGGAGCGTCGCCTTGACTCCGGCCGGCGCGACCTTGCTCAGCTATGCGCGCACCATCCTGCAGTTGAACGCCGATGCGCAGGCGCGGCTGTCCGGCAAGGGTTATACGGGAAGCTTGCGCATCGGTGTGGCCGAGGACCTGACCGAGAGCTGGTTGCCAACCATCCTGCGCCGCTATGGCGCCCGCCATCCGCAATTGCAGCTCGAGCTTGAAGTCGGCATCGGTCCGCGCCTGTTCCAGAAGCTCGACGACCGCCAGCTCGATCTCGTGGTCGGCGGTCTGTGCACCGGCGATACCCGCGGCTGGCGCCTGTGGCTCGAGCCGCTGGTCTGGGCCTTCGCTGCGGAAGGCGATCTGCCGCAGCCGATGCCGCTCGCCTTCCTGCCCGAGCCCTGCCCCTATCGTGAGGCAGCACTGCTGTCACTGGCGAATGCGCCGCGTCCCTGGCGCATCGCCTGCACCAGCGCCAGCATGAGCGGCCTGCGCGCTGCGGTACTGGCGGGGCTCGCTGCGACACCGATGCCGCAAAGCGCGCTTGGTCCGGGCCTCCGCCGCTTGCAGGCAGAAGACGGCCTTCCTGCGCTGCCCGATGTCGATTATGTCGTGCGCATTGCGCCGCATGATCGCCGTCGACCGGTCTTGGATCTTGCCGAGCTGATCCGCGATGCCGGCCGCGGATTGAAGACGGGAGCTTGAAGACGGGAACGTGACGGAATCCTGGCATCACCGCGACATCCTGACCAAAGGATGACCGAAGCGGTCGGCAATTTCCGCTGTACCCAATTTCCGCTGTACCGGGGCGGCTGCAGGCATAGAATGCGAACGGACACAGTTTCCTGCGACACCGGAGAGATCATGCCCGCGGATTCTCTCGATCGCTTTGTCGAAGCCCAGGACCCGGTCTTCGATCAGGTCTGCGTGGAATTGCGCGCCGGCCGCAAGCGTAGCCACTGGATGTGGTTCATCTTTCCGCAGATCGCCGGCCTTGGCCTCAGCGCCATGTCGCGCAAATACGCGATCGCCGATCGCGCCGAAGCGGTCGCCTATCTGCAGCATCCGGTCCTGGGGCCCCGCCTGATCGAATGCACGCGCCTGGTCCAGGCGGTGGAGCAGCGGGCGCTCGAAGATATTTTCGGCGCCATCGATGCGGTGAAGTTCCGCTCCTGCATGACCCTGTTCGCGCAATTACCGGGTGCCGATCCCGTCTTCCGCGTGGCGCTGTTGAAGTACTGCAATGGCAAGGACGATCCCGCGACGCTGGAGATCCTGCGCGGGCCCTGATCGGGCGATCGCAACATGTCACCTTCCGTACCCTCCTCGCTTGCTCCCGCGAGAAAGCAGCGCAAAGCAACAGGCACATGCTTGTGCTTGGTGCCTGCAGGCGCATCTCTGCAGGTAACTTCGTTGCGCACTTAACTTTAGTTAATCGGCGCCTCATCCATTCAGGTGAGACGCGTCGCCGAAGATTCACGACAGCAAGCTGTATCGGCGTTGTACCCGTAGAAGGCGACTGATAGATTGGTTCTGCAAGGCATCACTGCGGGGGGAACCCATGACCGCGGATATTGAAGCCGAAAATCTGAAGCTGATGGATGACGTGCTGAATGCGGTCGGCCCGATCAAGGAGTTGGTCGAGATCGGCCCGGTGCAGCGCGACCCCAAGGGCGGCTGGGTGGCCTGCCCGGTCACCGTCACCGATATCAACAGCGTCGATGTCGATGCCATCAACAGAGCCGTGCAGGGCCTCGCCCCCACGGTGAAACCGCAGGTGCTGCAGGGCGACAAGACCATCTTCAGCGGCGTCTGTCCCGGCGAGGAGAGCCACCCGGCGCCGCCACCGACACGCCCCTCCGCCACCGACTATTTCATGGGTGGTGATGCCTGCTGGATCGATAGCTCGCCGTCGGATTGGGGCACGCTGGCTTTCGCCGCGCATTACATCCGCATCCGCGACGGGGCCGGCACCGATATCGACATCAACGATGGCTGCCTCGGCGCCGGACATGTCTTTGGCTGGAAATCGGCACCTGGCGATCTGCTGTCGGTGCCGGGCCATGCCCAGGCCCTGCGCTTCGTCGGCGCCCTGCCGGTGGCCGGTGCCGCCCGGCCGATCGATGCCGCTTTGGCCCGCCTCAACAACGTGGCGCAAGCGACGCGCGGCTCGGTCCGCGGCTTTCCCACGCTGACAGGTGTCGCCACACCCATGACCGGCCAATGGATCGCCAAGAACAGCGCCAAATCCGGCGTCACCGCCGGGCTCGATGAAGGCCCCGTCATCATCCAGGCGGATGGCGTGATCTTCAAAGGGGTACGCCGCACCACGCCCGGCTTCGCCTGCTGCCATGATTCCGGTGCCGCCGTCCTCGATCAGAACCAGAATTTCGTCGGCCTGATCTTCGCGACGCAGAATGCAGCCTGCAATCTGCGGCCCTGCGCCTATTACATTCCCGCCCGTAAATTCGGCGATCCGGTCCTGCCGCTGGTCTATGACCTGGAGATCGACATCAAGCCTTGACGATAAAGTGCCGGTCCACGAAATGCCGGTCCACGGCCTGAGATGACAGGGGAACGAACGAGATGGCCAAATTCAAGCTGCGGACACCCTTCACCTCGCGTAACGTCGCCGATGCCTTCATCAATGAATGGATCGACGCGGTGCGCACCAACCGCGCGGCCGATGCCGCCAATATCGAAGCGGTGATCAAGCCGATGCTGGATGACGATGGCGGCAAGCGCCAGGTCAAGGTCCTGCTCGACCCGCCGCCCGACGCCAATGGTGTGCGCACCATCTTCCTGATCGGACCGCAGCCGGAACCGTCCAGCGGCCAGTCAATCGAAGACTGGATCAAGAAGAAATGGGGCGACGATGCCGCATTGTCGGATTTCGGCAATGCCATCCTCGCGGGCTGTGGGAAGTAGCATATCTTTCTTGCCGCACCGCCGCTGCCGCGGATTTATCGAGTGTCACATATCCTGGACATCGACCAGGACCAGGCCGTGATCGGATCGCCCGCGTCGTTCCAGCCGGTTCAAGACAGCACGGCGAATGAGCTCTATCCGCTGTTCGTAAAGCTTTTTCAATTCGGCATGGGTCGAGATGCCACCCGGCACGCCGGCGACAAGCGCCATACGGGTCACGCCGCAGAGAATGAGATTCTCCCCCGCGTAGCAGCGGAAGCGCATCAGATCTTTTTCGAAGTCATAGGCGACAAAGCTGTCGAAGGTGATCATGTCATATCCTTTCAAATTCCCCCTTGATATCCGGATAGTCGGGCCATCACGATGGTGGCGCCAACTTGGCGACGGATATCGGCCTCGGTTTCCAAAGGAGCCGACTATCCCGCGACCGGTTTTCCGTCGGCCGCAGTGAGCATGTAAGTGCCCTTGTCGTTTCGGCTATAGGCCCGCTTTGCCATTGCATAAATGCGCTCACGGTTTTGGTCGAACGCAGTCAGGATTGCGGCTTCATTCGGCTGTGCCCATGAATCTGCATGGCAGAAAACCTCGGCGTCGATGACAAACGTGATCTCCAGGACTTCATCATGAGCCCAGAACCGCACGCGGTTACGTGCCGGATCGTAGCAGCGACTCTGATTGGGAAAAGCAAGAGCCATAGATCATCCTGACATGAGTGTCTTGCATTGTCCGACCTTCCTGCGAGGTACGACGCAATCGGATTCTCCGATCAGGAATGACGCAGGAGATACATGGCAGCGACAATGATGAAGATAGCGATAGGTATCACGATCGGTGAGGTCAAATACTTCATTGCGCAATGCATTTCATGATGGACTCAGTCCGTTTCCGGCGTTCCAGCTTCGAGCGACAGAAATACGCTCTCACGCCGCAGCGTTTGGACTGGGGCGTCGTTTGGACTGGGGCGTTGAGGCAGCGGGACCCTGCCGGGGTCGCCGGCTTACACGCTCTCAAGTTCGCTTTCGCGGACCACGCGCTCGTGACCGTCTTTGACGCTCTGGATGCGATATTGGCGGTCATCGCTCTCGCTCGGCAGCAGGCGTACGATCTTGTAGGTGCCGCGCACATTCGTCGCATATTTCAGGCCGCCGGCAAAATGCACCGTCTGCCCGACCTTGAATTTATGAAACGCCAAGACGCCATCCTTTCCCGGCTGGGGCATCGGTCGACTGGTTCGTACTGTCATGTATCCCTTCCATTGGCTGACCATCTTTGCAGCCCTGCGGTCCGGAGAACCGGACCAGCCTCGTCATGTCCTACATGCTGTCGTTGTCGTTATCCGTGGGTTGCACGCCAAGAAGACGGTCGAAGTCCGCAAAAACCGCTTGGATCAGCTTATCCCGGCGCGGATCCATTCCTTCCGGCGTGAGCGCAAAGAGCCCCAGCAGATAGCGGGCTTTTTCAGCCGCTTCCGCCCAGCTCTGCGCCGGCGCCTCAGCCAGGAAATGCTCCAGTTCCGCGGCTCTCACGCGCCGCGTCGTCTCATCCTGCTGCACTTCGCGTAACAGACGGCGTTGCTCCGTCTCATTTTGCGCCTTCAGTCCGCGATGCTTGTCCAAGTCGGTCGGCTTTTCAGTCATTGCGCCACCTTTCCCGGAGGGCAGTCCGACGACCGCAGGTCATGAACCTGCGAGCCTTTGCGGCGGAGATCCAACAGCGGGGCCTGGCACAAGGATCAAATACACGGATCTGTCGCCGAAGCCCGGCAGTCACTCATGCAGCCCCTGACATCAATTGCAGCGCTTCTACACAGAGGCGGGGCAATGAGGCCATGCGGCTGCAGAAAGGCGAATTCGGGTCAGCAAGCTTCGCGCCGGAGAAGGTCCACTGATCCGCTCAACGAGGAACGACAAGATGCAGCCATGCGTGCGGGTCTAAGCGGCTGCAGCGGATCGCGCAACAATCATGCCAGCATGGCATGCCCCTCGACGTCGCGCAATCGAATTCGGGCAAGGTGGAATTGTCGCCGCCGGCGCGCAGGGCCTGCCGGAAGACTGCCTATGATAGCTGGCCTGCCGTCCCGCTACCGGACCGCAGGCATAAGCACTATCACTCCGCCGCCTCGCCCGCCTCGCCCGCCTCGCTGCCATCTTCCGCGCCGGGATCGATGAAGCCGCCGGACTGGCGATGCCAGAGCCGGGCATAGACTCCGCCCAACTGCAGCAGGTCGGCATGGCTGCCGCTTTCGACGATGCGGCCGTGATCCATCACGATCAGCCGGTCCATGCGGGCGATCGTCGACAAACGGTGCGCAATGGCGATCACGGTCCGCCCCTGCATCAGGTCATCGAGCTGTTCCTGGATTGCCGCCTCGATTTCCGAATCCAGCGCTGAGGTCGCCTCGTCCAGCACCAGGATCGGCGCATTCTTGAGGATGACGCGGGCGATGGCGACACGCTGGCGCTGGCCGCCGGAGAGCTTCACGCCGCGTTCGCCGACATGCGCCTCGAAACCCTTGCGGCCCATCCAGTCCTCGAGCTTGGTGATGAAGCCGGTCGCCTGGGCGCGATCGGCCGCCGCCTGGATCTCCGCCTCGCTGGCCGAGGGCCGGCCATAGCGGATATTGTCGCGGATCGAGCGATGCAGCAGCGAGGTGTCCTGGGTTACCATGGCGATTTGCGCCCGCAGGCTCTCTTGCGTCAGCTGCGCGATGTCCTGGCCGTCGATCTCTATCTTGCCGCTTTCAATTTCGTAGAAGCGCAGCAGCAGATTGACCAGGGTCGATTTGCCGGCACCCGAGGCGCCGACCAGGCCCACCCGCTCGCCGGGTGCGATCAACAGATCGATGCCGTGCAAAACGCCGCGCTGGGTGCCATAGCCGAAATGGACATCGTCGAAGCGGATGCTGCCTTTCGTCACCGTCAGCGTGCCGGCGCCGGGCTTGTCGCGCATTTGCCGCGGCACGGCGATCGATTTCATGCCGTCCAGCACCACGCCGACATTCTCGAAGATCGCCGTCACGTTGAAGGCGACCCAGCCGGAGATGTTGACCATCTGCCAGGAGAGCGGCAGCGACATGGCGAGGACGCCAAGCCCGATGCTGCCCTTGATCCACAGCCCGATGCCGACGATGCCGCTGGCCAGCAGCAGCAGGGCATTGAGGGTGGCGAGCGCGATAGTGAAGAGGGAGTTGTTGCGGGTCTGGTCGCGGAACATGGCGGTGTGCTGGTCGACCGCTTCCTGCACGAAGTCGTCCTCGTCGCGCGGCTTGGCGAACAGCTTCACGGTGAGGATATTGGTATAGGAATCGACGACGCGCCCGGTCAGCAGTGAGCGCATCTCCGACATTGCCCGCGAGCGGTCGCGCAAGCGCGGCACGAAATAGCGCAGCAGGCCGATATAGAGCATGAACCAGACGGCGATCGGCAGCATCAGGCGCCAGTCATTCTGCGCCAGCAGCACCAGGGCCGAGGTGCCATAGACCATGATGTACCAGACGGCGCCGGTGATCTGCACCAGGCTCTCGCGCAAAGCCGGGCCGGTCTGCATCACGCGGTTGGCGATGCGGCCGGCGAAGTCGTTCTGGAAATAGCTCCAGCTCTGGCGCACGACATTGTAGTGGCTCTGCCAGCGAATGAGATTGGTGAGACTGGGCGCCACCGCCTGGTTGACCACCAGGTTCTGCAAGGCGATGCCGATCGGCCGCGCAATCACCAGCACCAATGCCATGACAAGCAGCGTGGGCCAGGCATCCTGCAGCAGACTTGCGGGATCATGTGCCGTCAGCAAGGTGACGGTCTTGCCGATGAAGACCGGCACCAGCGCATCGAGCCCGGCCACCAGCAGGCCGACCGCGAACAACGCCACCAGCAGGCCCTTGGCCTGGCGCGCATAATGCCAATAGAAGGCGAGCAAGGTGGTCGGCGGCGTTTCATCCAGGATCGCCGGGTCGCGCGGCACGGCGGTCGGTTCCAGGATGCTTTCGAAATAGCGGAACAGTGACATGGATCCTTACCCGACCTTGGTGATCTCGGTGAATGAGGCGGCGATCAATTCTGTGGCTCAGCAACGCCGCTCGTTCACGCACCGGGCGATTGTGCCCGATGCTGATACGGCGCAGCAACGCCGGCCAGGCTTGGATTGCCGTCCGGAACGGGTTCCGCTTCATCATCTTTCCGGTCGCGGCGCGGCGACAAGATCCGCAAGCTGCCCGCGGCACAAGGAAGGACGACGCGTGACTATTGGAACCGGACCGGCAATATGCCCCGGAACCAGCCGGAATCCTGGCAGGCTCGTCCCGAGTCGCATCCTGGCGCCGGCATCCCGGCAGGAAAACGGTAACGCCGGACAACGTACCTAGCAAGGATGGCCCGGCCAGGGATGATCAGGATTGCGTGAGAAGCATGGCCCGCCGCGGGCAGCAGCCTTATGCGCGATGAGACCTATTGCAGAATGCGGCGTGCTGCGGCGCCTTATTGCTGCGCCGGCATGCTGTCCATCGGCACGGTTTCCATCGAGCCCGGCTCGCCCTTGGGGACGGTCGGCTCATGGATCGGTGTCGAGCGTTTCTTGCCGCCGACGATCGGCTTGCAGACACCGAGCTGGTCGACCTTCTGGGTGCAACAAAAAGCCTTCTCGTTGCTGCCGCACATCAGCGCCTTGGGGGTCTCGTCATAATTCTGATTCTGCGCATTGATGCAGTCATAGGCCGCATCTGATTGCAGGTCCGGCCAGGAGGTTATTTCATCGGCGTTACAGATATGCAGGTTGCCGGCCCGGCCGCCGTCCATCTCAGCGCCGCTGCCTTGCCCGGCACCCTGGGTGACGCCTTGCGCTGGCAAAGGCTGGCTGCTTACGGCCTGATCCGCGGCGGCGGAATGCAAACCGGCACCGGCCAGCAACAAGCCCGCCAAGAACATGGCGGCGAGTCCCAGGCGCGGCTGCCGGGTTGCGGCAGATTTCCGCACGGCAGAATGACGGATAGAGCGCTTGACCAACATGGAAGACCTCCACAGCGCGATGACGCGATCAACAATTGCCGCCAAGTTAGAATGCCGGTGTGACAAAGGGAAGGGGTTTCGCCGTGGGAAGGGGCTTCGCGGTGGGAAGGGGTTTCATGGCCGCGGCCTTGCTGTCGGTCCTGGCCGCCGACTCCGACGCGGCAATGGTTTGCGGACCGGTTCCAGTTCCTGCCACGGCGTTCTCCCCTGGCTGCAAATCAGCTTTCATCACCAGCCGGCAGCGACTAGACTGGCATCAGCGGCACGCCAGGATGATCGCCAGCCGCCCTGCCCCCTCGGATTGAACAAATTGAACAATCGCGGCACATAGCGATGGACATGACACCCGCCGGTTTCGCGGAGTTCAAGGATGCTGGCCAGGCCGGCATGACCTCGACCCAGATGCTGTTCACCTATTGGCGCGATAGCCACCGCGATGGCTTGCCCTTGCGCCGCGCCGAGGTCGATCCCGGCGCCATAAAGCCGATCCTGCCCTTTGTCCTGCTGGGCGATATCGAGCCGGATCCCTTCCGTGTGCTGTTCCGCCTGGTCGGCACGGCGGTCGCCGGCTTCAGCCGCCAGGATTTCAGCGGCAAGTATCTCGATGAACTGCGCTACGACACCCGCGACAGCATCGAATGGGCCGATTGCTATCGCTATATCCGCGCGCGCCGCGTCGCCGTGATCGGCGTCAACCAGCTGAGCTTCGCCGACGGCAGCCAGACCAGTTACGAATTCGCCATCCTGCCTTTGCAGCGCGGTGACGATCCCGCCGGCAGTTTCATCGCCATCGAAGCCTATGAGCATCTCAGCCAGTTCCTGATCCCGGATCTCACCCCGGTCACCAATCGCCGCCGCGACTGAGCTCGCGACGCGTTCCGCTACGTTTCAAATTGTTCCCTTCCATCATCTCCAGCCTCGATCTGCACCAAGCTGTATGTCACGCACTATGCGGTCCACCCAACCGGCCGGCAGCGACTGACAGGTTTTTAATCACTCGTTAAGACGCAGGCCCCAGGATCGACCCTCGCTGTTCGCTGGCGGATAAAATCCGCGCGTCTGAACCGCATGATCAGGACAACCGGCCGTGAAGCGCCGGGAGATCGGCCGGCCTTGGCCGATCGGTTGACGGGGTAGATCGACAGAATCGTTCGATGGGGGCGTGGCGTGAAGAATCTGCGTTTGTTGCACAAGATCCTGCTGCTGATCGGCCTGGTCAGCATCGTGGCGCTGGCCGGTGCCGCCTTTGCCTCTTGGCGCATGAAGATGATCGATGACAGCTATGGCAGGCTGATCGCCAAGGATGCAACCACACTGAGCCTGATCCAGCGTATCAATGCCGATAAGAGCGATCTCGGGCGCAATCTCTTCCAATCCATCGCCAGCGCCGATCCCGATGAGAAACTGGCCCTGATCAAGGAATACAAGCAGGCGAGCGGCCAGCTCCATGGCGAGATCAAGCAGGGCATCGCCGAGGCTTCCGATGACGACCACAAGAAGATCCTGCAGCAGTTGAGCGACCTCACCGATGCGCTCGATGCCGCGGCGAATCCGGTGCAGGACGCCGCCGTCGCCTATGACGATATCGGCGCGCTCAATGCCGCCAAGGACTTCAGCAAGGCCTATAACGCCATGTCGGATGGGACCGAGGTCGCTTATGAAGGGGCGAAATCGGCGCTCGATCAATCTGCCGCGGCGGCCCGCCACGAGACCCGCCAGACCATTACCCTCACTCTGGCCCTGATCATCGGCGGCGCGTTGGTCAGCATCGCCATCGCGGTTCTCATGGTGATGCGCCAGATCAGCCGGCCGATCCTCACCCTCTCCGCCTCGATGTCGGCACTCGCCGCCAATGATCTCGGTACTGCGATCCCCGGTGCCGATCGCGGTGACGAAGTCGGCGGCATGGCCCGGGCGGTTGCCGTCTTCAAGGAGAAGATGGTGGAAGCCGCCCGCCTGGCCGAGTTGCAGCAGGCCGACCAGGCGACCAAGACCGAGCGCCAGGGCCGTATCGACCAGGCGATCCGGCAGTTCGAACAGGCGATGACCGGCATCGTCCAGGTGGTCGGCGATGCCGCCCTCGATCTGCAGGGCTCGGCCCGCAGCATGTCGGACGGCGCCAACCAGACCTCGCAGCAGGCAGACCATGTCAGCAGCGCCGCACAACAGGCCGCCAGCAATGTCGAGACCGTGGCGGCGGCGACCGAACAGCTTTCCGTCTCGGTGCAGCAGATCGGCGACCAGGTGACGCAATCGACCCGCATCGCCAACCAGGCGACGGCGGAAGCCACCCGCACCAACGCGACCGTGCAGGAGCTTTCGGCCGCGGCGCAGAAGATCGGCGATGTCGTCAAGCTGATCAGCGACATCGCCAGCCAGACCAATCTCCTCGCCCTCAATGCGACGATCGAGGCGGCGCGCGCCGGCGAGGCCGGCAAGGGCTTCGCCGTGGTCGCCTCCGAGGTGAAGAGCCTCGCCAACCAGACCGCCAAGGCGACCGAGGACATCTCGACACAGATCGCGGGTATCCAGAGCGCCACCGAGCAATCGGTCAGCGCCATCGGCCTGATCGGCGGCACCATCCGCGACATGGGTGCGATCGCCGCCGGCATCGCCGATGCCGTCGACCAGCAATCCGCCGCCACCCGCGAGATCTCGCTCAATGCGCAGCAGGCAACCAGCGGCACCTCGGAAGTGACACGGAGCATCGCCCGCGTCAGCCAGGCCGCCAACGATACCGGCAGCAATGCCATAAAAGTGCTGCATGCCGCCGATGAGCTCTCGCGCCAGTCCAGCGTCTTGAAGGCGGAGTTCGACAGCTTCGTCACGAGGATCCGCAGTGCCTGAACCCCTAACGGCCGCTATCCCGGCCGTCGACTTCGCTGCATGATCGAGCGAGGTCCGGCGGCTAGCAAGTGCCTGTCTTCTCGTGCCACGAGTTGCCGGCGCTCATGATGGCTCACGGATCATTTTCCCGCTAAGCCGCTGCCCGCCCCCTGCCCCGACGGGCATCCTGGACCCGCCCGGCATTCCAATCTATCCCGGCTTTTCCCTGGAATAAGAGCGAGCGTCATACGGTCTGGTTCGTAGCTGCCAGCCTTTGCCCTGTATTTGCCGCCCGGCTCCGGTTGCCCAGGGCGCTCGGCTTGGCACCCGGAACGTTGAGTATCGGTCGGCCCCAAGCCGGGAACAGTCGCAAGCCCCCACCGCGCTCTACGGATGCGGATGCCGGGCCGCGCCAATGGCCACCACGCCCAATAGACACCGTACAGAGAATCGACGGGGAAGGAGGAACTGATGAAACCAGAAACGGAAATCAAGCTTGTCGCCGCTTTGCTGTTCGTCTCTTTCGTGACTGCAGCAGCGCCGGCCAAGGCCGAGGATTACGGTCCCTTCAAGCCGATGGACACCGGGATCGGCAAGGTGCTGACCGATGCCAAGGGCATGACGCTCTACACCTTCGACAAGGACGGCAAGGGCAAGTCGAACTGCAACGGCGAATGCGCCGAATACTGGCCGCCCGCCGCCGCCATGGCCAGCGACAAGCCGGTCGGCGATCTCACCATCATCAAGCGCGATGACGGCTCGCTGCAATGGGCCGATGGGGGCAAGCCGCTCTATACTTTCAAGAGCGACATGAAGCCCGGCGATACCACCGGCGACAAGAAGAACAATGTCTGGCACGCGGTGATGGAATAGCGCTGATGGATCAGCGCTGACAGAAAGACGGTTGCCCCCGCCCCAAGCGGGTGACCTGCCGGCCGGTCGCGACTGACTGGCCGGCTATTTTTTTCCAGCGGCTTATCCCGCAGATCTATCCCCGCGGACTCATCCCTGGGCAGCCAGCAGCAGCTTCAGCGTCGTCGGATCGAGCAGACCCGTTGCCGGCAGGCCATTCATGGTCTGGAAGCGGCGCACCGCATCGATGGTCTTGCCGGCAGCGAGGCCATCGACCTGCCCGGCATAGAGCCCGCGCCGTTTCAGCGCGGTCTGGGCGGCGATCACCTGGTCGACCAGGCTTGGCGTTCCCGCCGTCAACTGCTGTGCCTTGGCGGAGGCCATATCGCGCTGGAAGTCGATCTGCCGTCCCATCATGTCGACCGATTGCTGCAGCAGGCCTGGGGTTCCCGACTGATTGACGCAGGCACGGGCGAAATCGGTATCGGCCGTACCGCGGTCGAGCGCGGTGATGCAGGCTGTCATCAGCGCACTGGGACTGGGTGCGGCGAGATAGGCCGCGACGACCTCTGCTTGGACCTTGGCGACATCCGCCGTGGCCGCCGGCGGGTGATCGCTGCCTTGCACCGCATCAGCCGTCGCCACGGTCTTGGTCTGGGCATCGGC
>Ga0209148_1001120_pt1 | contig 15857 bp, 17 predicted proteins | sample AraplaCol_mMF_r2_2_FD_184288 | JGI IMG/M metagenome (GOLD analysis project Ga0209148, IMG submission 184288) | Arabidopsis root microbial communities from North Carolina, USA - plate scrape CL_Col_mMF_r2 (SPAdes) (version 2) | ecosystem: Host-associated > Plants > Roots > Endosphere | place...
CGCTCGCCCTGCTCGGCAGCGCCTTCTATGCGATTCGTGTCCCTCGGCTCATGATTTACGCTCCGCGCTTCCTTTCCACGGTCGATTACTCTTCCGCAGTTGCGCTTCACTTCGCTCGCTGTGGTCAGCTTGCGGCGGGACTTGCACCCGCAGGAGTGCGCCCATGCTGGGCGCACCAATAAAAAAGCCCGCATGGCGCGGGCTTCGTGAGGCGGGGACTGCGGGCTTACCTGACGGTCGGTGCCGGCACTGCGGCGACGGTCGTGTCCTTGCTGTCCTTGGCGGCCTCGGTCTTGGCCGCGTGGTGCTTGACCTTGTGCTTGGCGTGCTTGGCGCTGACCTTCGCTTCCTTCGCATCGGCCTTGGCGGCTTTCGCGTCGGTCTTGGCTTCCTTGACGTCGGCGTTGACGGCCTGTTTGGCGTCCATGGCGTCCGCTTTCACTTCGGTCTTCGCGACCTGTTTTTCATGCTTGACGTCGGCCTTCACGGCGGCGGGCGTCGCCGTGGCGGCAGGGGTCGGGGTCTGGGCGAAAGCTGCGGTGGCGAACAAGCCGGCGATCAGGGTAGCGATAATCTTTTTCATGGTGAAGGGTCCTTGAAGTTTGTCGGGGCAGGTGCACGTCGTTTGCGTGTCACTTGCTCCTGAAACGCGATCGGCCGGGAAGGTGTTGACGGGCTTTACAAATGCTTACCGTGATGACAATCGCTTACAAGCTCGAGCCCATGAGAGGGGCGGCGGTCGATGGCCGTGATTTCTGCGATGTTTCGCACTTGGCCCGCTGATATGCTTGCTTCATTGGCCGGACTCGGCCAGGAGCGGACTCAAAAAAATAAGGAAACCAATGATTTATCTCGACTGTTCGGGCGTGCATTTTGGTTCGCAGCTCGACGAGAAGCATCTGTTTGAGTGGGCGATGGAGATTCCCGGTGTCCTTCGGTGGGAAAAAGATACATTGGTGGTCAGAACGAACCTATCGCAGGCTTCCCTTAAAGACCTGTTAGCTTTGTTCAGTCGCTATCAAATACCGATGGCTCAACTTGCTCGATTCCGAACGACCAGGAACGAACGCTGGTTTGCCGCACCACACATGTATTGGCATAGTCGCGTGTTCGGTAAGCCTGCCCGCTAACAGCGAGGCCGCCGAGGTCTGCAATGGGTCCGAACCTGCCGTACGCAAGTACGGCCAACGCCACACGGCGACGTCCACCGATGGCAATCTTGGCGGCAGCAAAACGTCCCCGGCGAAGGAAAACGTAACGCCGACGCCCCGCCGCCAAGCCGGTCACCGGACCGTCGGCCGACTGCGGCGCAGCGACACGGGATGCCTGCGTTTACCGGACCGCCCACACATCCGCCGCGGCGTGCACGAAATCGTCGAAGCTACGGGCGGGCCGGCCGGTAACGCGAGCCACGGTGTCGGTAACGTGTGCGCCGCAGCCGTCGCGGATGGCATCCTGGTCGCGCAGGATCATCTCGATGTAGTCGGCGGGCATGCCCGCTTGTTGAAGCAGTTCTGCCATGCCCGCGCGCGGCAAGGCATGATGGACGACGGCGCGGCCGGACGCTTTCGCGATCGCATCCGCTGCTTCGCCGAAGCTGAGCGCCCGCGGTCCCGTAATCACATGGGTCGCATGAGCGTGCCCCGGTTCGGTGAGCGCGCAGGCTGCCACCGCGGCGATGTCATCGGCGTCGACGAATGCGACGGCACCGCCGCCGGTCGCGGTGGCGACTGCCCCCGCCTGCAGGATTGCGGGAAGAAGGAAACCTTCGGAGAAGTTCTGGGCGAAACCCGTCGGGCGCAGAATCGTCCACCGCAATCCGGATTCGCTCACCGCCCGCTCCACGTTGCGGCGACCGGAATCCCGCGGCTCATGCGGAAAGTCGACGCCCATCGAGGACAGCACGACAACGGACTCGACACCGCTTCGCCTTGCCTGTCCCAGGAACGCCGCGACGACGTCGGATGGATCTTCGACGAACTCCGGTGCCACGAGGTAGACGGCGCGGGCGCCATCGACGGCTGGGGCGAACGTCGTGGGCTTGTGCCAATCAAACACGACACTGCCACCATCGCCGCGGCGGCTCGCGGACCGCGCGACCTGACCCCGCCGAGCAAGGTGGTTGAGCAGGCGGCGCCCCGTTTTTCCAGTAGCGCCGGTTACCAGGATTGGAGAAGCGTGCATGACGAAATCCTTGATCTGTTTTGTAGGAGACGCCACTATAGGAATATATTCCGATCGGAAGAATGCACGAAACCCTCCATTTCATGTTCAAACGTATCGACTCATGTACTGATGCTCTAACGCAAGTGCTGGAAGCTGCCCAGCTCGGGGGGCGCTTGTCGGCCTCGATCTCGGTCAGGGCGCCGTGGGGCTTGCGGTTCGGGCATGTCGAGCGGGTGGCCGGCTTCCATGTCGTATCCCGCGGGGCCTGCTGGCTGCTGTGCGAAGGCGATCCCACACCGGCTCGACTGGATACGGGCGACCTGGTCCTGTTACCGCATGGCACGGCGCACGTCGTGTGCGATGACCCTGCCAGCGAGGCCATCGACCTGCACGGCTACACGGCGAATATTGCTCCCGGCCAGACGTTGGCTTTGCCCGACGGAAGTGGACCAGAATGCGCGCTGTTATGCGGTTCCTATTCATTATCACTCGACGGCCGCTACCCATTGCTGCACGGCCTGCCGCGACTGATCCATCTGCGCGCGGAACAAATTGCCGAAGGCGCCCTGGCCGCCACGGTCCAGATGCTGGAAGCGGAAGCCGCACGGGGCGCGCCCGGCTCTTCGCTCGTCATCGATCGCCTGGTCGATCTGCTGTTCGTTCATGCGCTGCGCACCTGGCTCGCGATACAGGCCGACGAGGCGAGCGAAAGCTGGTTCGGCGCGCTCGCGGATCCGGTCGTCGGCCCTGCGTTGCAGGCAGTGCACGCCGACCCGACTTTCAACTGGACGGTGGAGACGTTGGCGCGCGCGGTCGGGCTATCGCGCGCGCCGTTCGCACGCCGCTTCCGCAATGCCGTCGGAGAGCCGCCCCTGGCCTATGTGACGCGTTGGCGCATGGCTGTCGCAGCCGGGTTCCTGGAGCAAGGCGAGCGCGCGGCACGCGTGGCTGGCCGGGTCGGCTATGACGACGAATTCGCGTTTGCAAAAGCGTTCAAGCGGGTGCGCGGTATATCGCCGGGCGAACACCGGCGCCGTTATGCCAGGGCGAGCGTCGGGGCCGACAACGCGTGAATTTCGTGCCGGCCCGACCCCGGCTACGCGTCTCACCGCGACCACGGCTGTAAAAAAGCCCGCATCGCGCGGGCTTTCCGACTGATCGAGGACCGGATTACTTGGTCGCGACCTTCGTGGCCTTCGTGGCCTTCGTGGCCTTCGTGGCCTTGTGCTCGGCCTTCGCCTGCTTCACGTCGGCCTTGGCTTCCTTCTTGGTCTCTTTGGCTTCGGCCTTGGCTTCCTTGACGTCGGCCCTGGCAACGGCTTTCGTTTCCTTGACGTCGGCCTTGGCAGCCGCCTTGGTTTCCTTCATTTCGGCCTTGGCCGCGGCGGGCGTCGCCGCAGCCGGGGCAGGCGCCTGGGCGAAGGCAGCGGTTGCGAACAGGCCGGCGATCAGGGTAGCGATGGTCTTTTTCATGATGAAGGGTCCTCAGAGTTTTTGGGGTTCGGTGCAAGTCGTTTTGCGTTGCACTTGTCCCTAAAACGAGCCGGCCAGCCCATCTGTTGACGGGCTTTACAAACGGTTACCGCGCTGACAGATCCTTACATCTCGACAGTTTCAGCGCAGTTCAAAAATCGTAGCCGTGCCAGGCGTCCTTGAAATCCAGGGCGCGCGCGTCGACGACTTCCGGCCGCGCGCGCAGCCATGCGATCACGGCCTCGCGGTCGTCCTCGGTCGGCGAACCGCGCTCGATGCGGGCGACCACGCCTTCGGTCTCGCTGAACGGCTCGCGGCCGCCGAAGCCGCCGCCGAGCAGCCCGCGTTGTTCCAGCGCGCCGAAGAAGTCGTTGATGAAGTCGTGGTACGGCTCACCGCGCATCGGACTCTGGAACACGAGTTCGACGTCGAAGCAGTGCTCGCGGAATTCGCCGACGCGCAGCTTCTTGCGCTGGCGGGCATTCAGGCGCCGCATGCGGCGGGTCGAACGAGGGTCGCGTTTCATGGGTTCTCCTTGGTGGTTGAGCGCTCGTCGGCGTCGTAGGCGAGGCCGATCTGGCGCCGGATCTCGTCCATCACGCCCATCAGCGCCAGCGTGTCGGCATGCGTCATGCCCGGACTTTCGACGAGGCCCGCGCGCCAGCAGCGCTGCGCCTCGGCCACCTCGTGCACGTAGCCGTTGCCGAGATAGGGCGTGGGCACGGTGCGCGAGATGCCGTCGGCGCGCACCACCGTCACGGTCTGCGTGCGATAAAACATCGTGTTCATGCGCACGTGGCCACGTTCGCCCGCGATCGTCAGTTCGCTCGGCAGGCGCGCGCGCAGCGAGCAGCTGCACGTGGACATGCCGCCGCCGCTGTGGCGCAGCAGGATGCCCGTCTGCTCGTCGACGCCCGTCGGACCGAAGTCGGCGTGGGCCAGCACGGACTTCACGGGCCCCAGCAGCGCCACCGCGATCGACAGCGGATAGATGCCCAGGTCGAGCAGCGCGCCGCCGCCGAGCACGGGATTGAACAGGCGGTGCTGCGGGCCGACGTCGGCCTTGAATCCGAGGTCGGCGTTCACCTGGCGCACGGTGCCGATCTCGCCCGAGTCGACGATGCGGCGCACCTCGGCCAGTGCGGGCAGGAAGCGCGTCCACATCGCCTCCATCAGGAACAGGTTTTTTTCGCGCGCGAGCGCCACCAGTTCCTCGGCCTGGCGGCGGTTGACCGTGAAGGCCTTTTCGCACAGGACGCCCTTGCCGGCTTCCAGCGCCAGGCGCACGTTCTCGTAATGCATGGGGTGCGGCGTGCCGACGTAGACGAGGTCCACGTCGGCGGATCGTACGAGGGCGTCGTACGATCCGTACGCCGTGCCGCCGAATTCGCGCGCGAAAACGTCGGCGCTGGCCAGGTTGCGCGAGCCGACGGCGGCGAGCTGCGCGTCCGGTGTGTCCTTGAGTGCGGTGGCAAAGGCCTTGGCAATCTTGCCCGTGCCAAGGATGCCCCAACGTACCTTGTCGTTCATGGTGCTGTCCTCCTTATGCATTGCTGGCCGGCCGCCTGGGCCGGAACACGGTTTGGTCGAGATAAAAGGCTTCGTCCTGGTCCGGCCACCAGCCCGGCACGCCCAGCACGGGCAGCGGCGTGAAGCCGGCCGTGGACAAGCCCTCGGCCGCTATCGCCTTGGACACCGCGCCGTCGATCCAGTCGCGGCGCCCATCGCGGTCGAGCGCAAAAAAATCCGCGCCGGCGGGCACGACGCGCACGTGGGCCGTGATCGCCTTGCGCGGCACGACGAGCTTTTCCATCAGCGCGTGCCCGAACAGCCACAGCTCGGCGTCGCGTCCGAACAGGGCGCGCTTGTCGAACAGGGCGTCGCGCCAGCGGTGCGCGCGCAGGTCGTCGACGAGCGCGCGGCCCACCTCGCCGTCGCGCACGACGAGCAGGGCCGCGTTCTCGTCGAAGATGGTGGCGGCGTCGCGCGCCGGTCCGCGCGATTTGCCGACGCCGGCCTGCGCGATCTGGGCGGCCTGCAGGCCGTTCAGTGCGCGCTTGATGCGCGGGAAGGTCTGCCACACGAGCCCATTGAAGAAATCGTGCAGGTTCGCGCGCGTGGGCACGCAGCCCGTGGCGCCGATGAAGGCTTCGTATGCCGTACCTTCCGGCAGCTCGGCCTGGGGCACGAAGCGGATGGGCTGCCCCCGGTCGTTGACCAGTCCGAGCCGCGCCGCGTTGGCGTTGAATGCCGGGATGAAGGGTCCCGGCCGCAGGCTGTCGAAGGCAGGACGCACCGTGTCGTACCACGGCCGCGTCCAGTCGATATCCTGGAACATCCCGTTACGGCATCTTCCAGCCGATCTGTTCGCCGGCGTTCAGCGGCACCAGTTCCTGCTCGCCCATCGGCACCGTCGCCGGCAGGTTCCAGGCCTCGCGCTTCAGGGTGATCGTGCCCTCGTTGACGGGCAGGCCGTAGAAGCCCGGACCGTTCAGGCTCGCGAACGCTTCCAGTTTATCCAGCGCGCCGGCCTGTTCGAAGGCGGTGGCGTACAGCTCCATCGCGTGCAGCGCGGTGTAGCAGCCGGCGCAACCGCAGCTGGCTTCCTTCGCGTGCACGGCGTGCGGGGCGGAGTCCGTGCCGAGGAAGAAGCGCTCGTCGCCGCTCGTCGCCGCCGTCACCAGCGCCAGGCGGTGTTCCTCGCGCTTGAGCACCGGCAGGCAGTAGTAGTGCGGGCGGATGCCGCCGCGGAAGATCTCGTTGCGGTTGTACAGCAGGTGATGCGCGGTGATGGTCGCGGCGATCGGGCCCTCGGCCTCGGCCACGTACTCGGCCGCGTCCTTCGTCGTGATGTGCTCGAACACGATCGGCAGTTCCGGGAAGTCGCGGCGCAGCGGACGCATCACGCGCTCGATGAACACGGCTTCGCGGTCGAACAGGTCGATGTGCTGGTCCGTGACTTCGCCGTGCGTCAGCAGCGGCATGTCGAGTTCCTGCATCACTTCCAGCGTTTTATAGCACTTGCGCAGGTCGGTCACGCCGGCGGCGGAATTCGTCGTGGCGCCGGCCGGGTACAGCTTGACGCCGTGGATGAAGCCGGTGTCGCGCGCGCGGCGGATCTCGTCCGGCTCCGTATTGTCGGTCAGATACAACGTCATCAGCGGTTCGAACGACATGCCTTGCGGCAGCGCGGCCAGGATGCGCGCGCGGTAGTCAAGGGCCAGCGCCGCGGTCGTGACGGGCGGCTTGAGGTTCGGCATGACGATGGCGCGCGCGAACTGGCGCGCGCTGTGCGGCAGCACGCTGGCCATGGCCGCGCCGTCGCGCAGGTGCAGGTGCCAGTCGTCGGGGCGGGTGATGGTGATGGTGTCGGGGGATTCGATGATGGACATGGCGGCTCTCGGATTGCGAACCTCGATATTTTACTCGCACGCACCGCGTCCGGCATGCCTTGTAGGTGCACACGATACATTGCAATACAGAACGAATGTACCGTTTGGGACTAGAATCTCCGTATTGTCAAACGGCCCGCGCAAACATGACATTCGAATTGCTTATGCTCGCCCAGCTGGCGTGCATTATCGTTTTCGGGTACACGGTGTACGGCCTCACCGGCTTCGGCTCGTCCGTGACGGCGATGCCGCTGCTCGTGCTGTTGATTCCGCTGCGCATGGCGGTGCCGCTGATGCTCGTGTTCGACCTCGTGTCAGGCCTGCTGCTGGGCCTCAAGAACCGCCGCTTCATCGCAAAGCGCGAAGCCCTGCGGCTGATTCCATTCATGCTGGCCGGGATGGCCATCGGCGTGCTCGCCCTCGTGCGTGCGCCGGAGCGCCTGCTGCTGCTCGTGCTCGGCCTGTTCATCCTGAGCTATTCGGCCTGGAGCCTGCTCGTGCGCGGCAAGCCGCAACCGCTCGCCTCCGCATGGGCCGGGCCGTTCGGCGTCGTCGGCGGCATGTTCACGGCGCTGTTCGGCACGGGCGGACCGTTCTACACGATCTTCCTCACGCGGCGCCTGCACGACAAGCTGACCCTGCGCGCCACCATCAGCGGCGTCCTGTTCTTCAGCGCCGTCGCGCGCCTCGTGCTGTTCACGGGCGCCGGGCTGTATCGCGATCCGACGCTGCCGGTGCTGGCGGCCGTGCTGCTGCCGTTCGCGCTCGGCGGGCTGTATGTCGGCAACCGGCTGCACCAGTGGCTGCCGGCGGAGCGGGTCAAGCAGGCGGTGTGGGTGGTGCTGATCGCGGGCGGGGCGAGTTTGGTGCTGCGTAATCTATGATCCCGTCATTCCCGCGACTATTACCGCCTGCCGCGCCGTCGTCCCCGCGAAGGCGGGGATCCAAGTTTTTCGCGCTGCCGAGGCGCACGCAAGATTGGGCCCCCGCCTCCGCGGGGGCGACGGTGATTCCGCGGGGGCGACGGTGATTCCGCGGGGAGCGACGGAGATTCCGTGGGAACGACGGAAATTCCGCGTGGGCGACGGTGATATCAGTGAATAATCCGCGCCAAAAACTCCCTGGCCCGGTCCGACTTCGGCGCCTCGAAAAACGCATCGCCGGCGCCGTCCTCGACGATCCGCCCCTCGTCCATGAACACGACGCGGTCCGCCACGCGCCGCGCAAAACCCATCTCGTGGGTCACCACCATCATCGTCATGCCGTCGCCGGCCAGGCCCGTCATCACGTCGAGGACCTCGCCCACCATCTCCGGATCGAGTGCGGACGTCGGCTCGTCGAACAGCATCGCGACGGGATCCATCGCCAGCGCCCGCGCGATCGCCACGCGCTGCTGCTGGCCGCCCGAGAGCTGGGCCGGGAATTTGTCCTGGTGCGCCAGCAGGCCCACGCGCTCCAGGTAGGTCAGGCCGTTCGCCGTCGCCTCGTCGCGCGGGCGCTTCAGCACCTTGACCTGGGCCAGCGCCAGGTTGTCGCGCACGGACAAATGCGGGAACAGCTCGAAGTTCTGGAACACCATGCCGATGCGCGCGCGCAGCGCGGGCAGGCGCGTGGCGGGGTCGCCGACGGACGTGCCGTCCACCCGGATCGCGCCTTGCTGGAAGGGCTCGAGGCCGTTGACGGTCTTGATGAGCGTCGACTTGCCGGAGCCGGACGGGCCGCACACGACGACCACCTCGCCGCGCGCGACGCGCGTCGTGCAGTCGCGCAGGACCTGGAAGGGGCCGTACCACTTGCTGACGTTGTCGATTTCGATCATCTTGTTTTCGCCGAATTTGGGCGTGCTTGACAGCACCCGCAACGCCAAGGATACTGCCGGGACTTGTCAATATCACAGCACCAGGCACCCGGCAACTACCTGATCTTGCACGAGATTGTGCCACGGCGCCGGAACAGGAAGGACGATCTCCCCTGTTCCGTCATCTGCCACCACAGAGGAGACTTATGAACAACAGAAACCGCCTCACCACCTGGATCCTCGTGGGCCTGGTACTCGGGATCGCCGTCGGCTACGTGGCGAACACCCATCTGACCGATCCCAAGGGCTTCGCCGAGACGATGTCGCTGGTGACGACCCTGTTCCTCCGCCTGATCAAGATGATCATCGCGCCGCTCGTGTTCTCCACGCTGGTGGTCGGCATCGCCAAGATGGGCAATGCCGCGGAAGTCGGCCGCATCGGCGTCAAGGCGCTGGGCTGGTTCATCATCGCCTCCCTGCTCTCGCTCACGCTGGGCCTGATCCTCGTGAACCTGTTCCGCCCGGGCGACGCGATGGCCCTGTCCGGCGGCGTGCCGGCGGCGAGCGCCTCGTCGGGCATCACCGCCTCGGGCCTCACGCTGAAGGACTTCGTCACCCACCTCGTGCCGACGTCGATCGCCGACGGCATGGCCAGGAACGAGATCCTGCAGATCGTGATCTTCTCGATCTTCTTCGGCACCGGCGCCGCCGCCGTGGGCGCGCGCGCCACGCCGCTGATCGACGCCATCGACGGCGCCGCCCACGTGATGCTGAAGGTGACGGGCTATGTGATGAACTTCGCACCGTTCGCGGTGTTCGCCGCAGTGGCCGGCGTCGTCGCCACGAGTGGCGTGGGCGTGATCGCGACCTACGGCAAGTTCATGGGCGAGTTCTACCTCGGCATCGCGCTGCTGTGGGCCGTCCTGATCACGATCGGCGTGCTGTTCGTCGGCCCGCGCCTTTTTAAACTTCTCGGCCTGCTGCGCGAGCCGACCATCCTCGCGTTCACCTGCGCGTCGTCGGAAGCCGCGTATCCGAAAACGCTGGAAGGCCTGGAGCGCTTCGGCGTCAAGAACCGCCTGGCCGCGTTCGTGCTGCCGATCGGTTACTCGTTCAACCTGGACGGCTCGATGATGTACTGCACGTTCGCCTCGGTCTTCATCGCCCAGGCCTATGGCATCGAGCTGGCGCTGTCCACGCAGATGACCATGATGCTCGTGCTGATGCTGACGTCGAAAGGCATGGCCGGCGTGCCGCGCGCATCGCTCGTCGTGATCGCCGCCACGCTGAGCCAGTTCCACATTCCCGAAGCGGGCCTGCTCCTGCTGCTCGGCATCGACCACTTCCTCGACATGGGCCGCTCGGCCACGAACGTGATCGGCAACGGCATCGCCACCGCCGTCGTCGCCAAGTGGGAGGGCGACCTGACCGATCCGGCCCTCGCCAACCAGGAAGTCGCGACCGCGCCGCTGCGCTGAACCGCGCCCCAGAATCCAGGCTTTCCGCTTTCGGAAAGCCTTTTTTTTGTCTCAAAATTGTTAAATAAGGAGATTATATGATTTTAAAATCCATACGCGCATTGTTCGCATTGTTCCTCTTTACGGTATTGGCCGCGGCCGCACAGGCCCAGACCGCGGCCCGTCTGCCCAACATCGTGATCCTCGCCACCGGCGGCACCATCGCGGGCACCGGCGCCACCAGCACGACGACGGTCGGCTACACGGCCGCCAAGGTCGGCGTCGATGACTTGATCAAGGCCGTGCCGGAACTGAAGCAGGTCGCGCACGTGACCGGCGAACAGGTGTTCCAGATCGCCAGCGAGAACATGAGCAACGAGCACTGGCTCACGCTCGCCAAGCGCGTCAACACGCTGCTGGCCAAGCCCGACGTGGACGGCATCGTGATCACGCACGGCACCGACACGATCGAGGAAACCGCGTACTTCCTCGACCTCGTCGTCAAGAGCAAGAAGCCGGTGGTGGTGGTGGGCGCGATGCGTCCGTCGACCGCGATCTCGGCCGACGGCCCGATCAACCTGTACAACGCCGTGCTGACCGCCGGCAGCCAGGACGCCATCGGCAAGGGCGTGCTCGTCGTGATGAACGACCAGATCAACGCCGCGCGCGACGTCAGCAAGACCAACACGACGACGACCGACACCTTCAAGGCGACGGAACTGGGCCTGCTCGGCTACGTGGTGGGTAACCAGGCGCACTTCTACCGCGCCTCGACCCGCAAGCACACCCTCGACACGGAATTCGACGTGAGCAACCTGACCTCGCTGCCGCAGGTCGACATCGCCTACACCTACGCGAACGTGGGCCCGACGGCCATCAACGCGCTGGTCGCCGCCGGCGCCAAGGGCCTGATCCACGCGGGCGTCGGCGACGGCAGCCTGCCGAACAAGGTACGCCCGGCCCTGTCGGCTGCGCGTGAAAAAGGCGTGATCATCGTGCGCGCCAGCCGCGTGGGCCAGGGTATCGTGGCGCGCAACGGCGAAGCGAATGACGACCAGCTGGATTTCGTGGTGGCCGATACGCTCAATCCGCAGAAGGCGCGCATCCTGCTGATGCTGGCGCTGACCAAGACGAACAGCACCAAAGAGATTCAGCGGATGTTCTACACGTACTAACTCGTTTTAGGCGTAGGGTGGGCACACTGTGCCCACGCGTCCAACCAGCTCCTGAATCAACGAAAAAACGGCCATGCATACGCTGGCTGAACGCGTGGGCGGAGGGCCGCCCACCCTACCCGTGACGCACGCGATACCTAAACCAACGCATGCCCCCGCATCCGCGTGAGAATCGCCAACGGACTCGCGCTCTTGTCGTACTGGTGCATGGGCGACAGCTGCAGCGTGTGCTCCATCATGTACTGCCCCGCCATCACGGCGTGCGACGCCTGGTCGGAGAAGCACACCCACGCGCAGCCCGGCGGGAAGCCGAACGTGACCTGAGGGGCGTTCTTCTGGTAGTCGAGGTCGGACTTCATCGCATCGTGCAGCTGCAGCATGATGTGGTCGTATTCGCTGCGCAGCGACTTCGTCACGTGCAGCATGTTCAGCGCCTTCGCCTGCCAGGCCGAATACGGCTTCACCTTCGGCAGGAAGCGCCGGGCCACGTCCTCGAACGGTTCGCCCACGCGCCACACGCGCGGCGCGCCGTCCTGGTTCACGTTGGTGAAAACGCGCAGCAGGCGCTCGCCGTAGTTCGGGCGCGACGGGAACGCGTCCACGTGCAAGCGGCGGTCGTCGGCGCGCCACGATTGCACGCGGTTCTGCACCACCGCCGGCCGGAAGCTCGTCGCGCCGCGGCGCAGGTGTTCGCCGTAGCGCGGCACCAGGTTGCCCAGCAGTCCTTCGGCCTCGGCGCGGAAGCGGCCGATCATCCCGGCCATCAGCGCGCGTGTGTCGTCGTCGCCGGCGACGCCTTTCAGGTCGCCGCCCGCCGAAAGGCTGATGTTGCGGGTCTTGGGGTCGCGGATGTCTTCGCGGAACAGCGCCAGTTCTTCCTTCTGCGGCGCGAAGCCGTGCTGGCCGAAGTTCGGGAAGTACAGCACCTTGCCCGCCTCCAGCGCGGCGATCCAGGCCGGGTTGCCGTGGCCGACGTCGGCCATGTCGATCTCGACGATCTGTTTTTCCATTCTGTTCAATCCTAGTCTTGTACCACTTCGACCGGCGGCGACGCCAGGTCTTCGTCCCGTCTGGCCTGCTGGCGGTCCCACATCTGCCGGTACAGGCCATCCGCCGCGATCAGCGCGGCATGCGTGCCCCGTTCGACGATGCGGCCGTGGTCGAGCACGAGGATCTGGTGGGCGTCGGCGATGGTCGACAGGCGGTGCGCGATGACGAGCGTCGTGCGCTGCTTCGCGATTTCCTTCAGCTGCGCCTGGATCGCCTGCTCCGACTTCGAATCGAGCGCCGACGTGGCTTCGTCGAAGATCAGGATCGCCGGGTTCTTGAGCAGCGTGCGCGCGATGGCCACCCGCTGCTTCTCGCCGCCGGACAATTTGAGCCCGCGTTCACCCACCATTGTCGCATAGCCGTCCGGCAGGGTTTCGATGAAGTCGTGGATCGACGCGGCACGCGCGGCCGCCACGATGTCGGCGTGGCTCGCGCCCGGGCGGCCGTAGGCGATGTTGTATTCGATGGTGTCGTTGAACAGCACCGTGTCCTGCGGGACGATGCCGATCGCGTGGCGCAGCGAATCCTGCGTCACGTTACGCACGTCCTGGCCGTCGATGCGGATCGCGCCCTGCTGCACGTCATAAAAACGGAACAGCAGGCGCGACAACGTCGACTTGCCCGAACCGCTGTGGCCCACGACGGCCGTCGTCGTGCCAGGCGGGATCGTGAAATCGACGTCGAACAGGATCTGGCGGTTCGGGTCGTAGTTGAATTCGACGTGCGCGAACTCGACCCGCGCGCCGTGCGCGACGAGCGGCTGCGCATTCGGCGAGTCGGCGACTTCGCGGTTCTGTTCGAGGAGGCCGAACAGGCGCTCCATGTCGGCCAGGCTCTGCTTGATCTCGCGGTAGATCACGCCAAGGAAATTCAAGGGGATGTACAGCTGGATCATGAAGGAGTTCACGAGCACGAGGTCGCCCAGCGTCATCGTCTTGTCGATCACGCCCTGCGTCGCGCGCCACAGGATCGCCGTGACGGCCGCCGCGATGATCAGCGACTGGCCCGTGTTCAGGACCGACAGCGACGTCTGCGAGCGCACGGCCGCCTGCTCGTATTTCTGCAGGCCTTCGTCGTAGCGCTGCGCCTCGTAGTCCTCGTTGCCGAAGTATTTCACCGTCTCGTAGTTGATCAGCGAATCGATCGCCTTCGTGTTCGCCTTCGAATCCAGCTCGTTCATCGTGCGGCGGAAGTGCGTGCGCCATTCCGTGACGGTGACGGTGAACGTGATGTAGGTGACGAGCGCGATGGCCGTGATGCCCGCGAACCAGGCGTCGTAATGCGTGCCGAGGTAGCCCAGCACCAGCGTGATCTCGACGAGCGTCGGCAGGATCGAGAACAGGGAGTACGACACGAGCGAGCTGACGCCGCGCGTGCCGCGCTCGATGTCGCGCGTCATGCCGCCCGTCTGGCGGTTCAGGTGGAAACGCAGCGACAGCGCGTGCAGGTGGCGGAACACCTTCAGCGCGATCGTGCGCACGGCGCGCTGCGTCACGCGCGCGAACAGAAATTCGCGCAGCTCGGTGAACAGCGTCGTCGAAAAGCGCAGCGCGCCGTAGGCGACGAGGGCGCCGAGCGGCAGCACGAGCAAGGCGTGCGGGCTGGATGGATTGATCGTCAGCGCGTCGATGAGCTTTTTCAGCACGAGCGGCACGCCGACGTTGGCCATCTTGGCGCCGACGAGGCAGATCAGCGCGGCCAGTACCCGCCATTTATAGACCCACAGGTAGGGCAGCAGCGTGGCGATGGTGGCCCAGTCGTTCCGTTTGGCGTTCGGGTCGGACGAGGGCGGCAGGGTGTTCGGAGGAGAGCGTCGCATGGCAGGGCTTCGTCTTTTATGGTTCAATCGAAAGGATTGTAGCCTTTACCGAGAATTCAAGATGACCCAGCCCGAAAACCAGACCCCATCCATCACCCGCCTGCCTGAAGGAAAGATGCCCGTGCTGCGGATGATGCCCGCCCCGTCCGACGCGAACGTCTACGGGGACGTGTTCGGCGGCTGGATCATGGCCCAGGTCGACGTCGCCGGCTCGCTGCCCGCGGTGCGCCGCGCGAACGGCCGCGTTGCCACCATCGCCGTGAATTCGTTCGTGTTCAAGAATCCCGTGTTCGTGGGCGACCTGCTGTCGTTCTACGCCGACATCGTCAAGGTCGGCAATACGTCGATCACCGTCTACGTCGAGGTGTACGCGGAGCGCAACCGCCTGCAGACGGACGTCGTCAAGGTGACGGAAGCGACGCTGACCTATGTCGCCACCGGTCCGGACCGCAAGCCGCGCCAGTTGCCGCCGCTGGAATCGCTGATCGCGCAGTAAGCCGCGCCCGCCGCGCATCGCCCATGACCTGGCCGCGCCGCCTGTTCCTGCTGAACGCCGCGCGGCTCGCGGCCGCTACGTCGCCCCTGCTGCACGCCGCACCGTCGAACGCGGCCGGCTATCCGTTCAGCCTGGGCGTCGCGTCGGGGTCTCCGCTGCCCGATGCCGTGATCCTGTGGACACGCGTCGCGCCCGATCCGCTCGACGCGACCAAGACGCCGCCGCTCGCCCTCACCCTGCGCTGGGAAGTGGCGCACGACGGGGCGTTCCGCGACATCGCCGCCAAGGGCAGCGCCGTCGCGACGCCCGCGCTGGCGCACAGCGTGCGCGTCGACGTGAGGGGCCTGCAGCCGGCGCGCTGGTACTGGTATCGCTTCATGCTGGGCGACGCCGTCAGCCCCGTCGGCCGCACGCGCACGGCGCCCGCGCCGGACAGCATGCCGGACAACCTGAAACTGGCCGTGGCCTCGTGCCAGCACTGGGACTTCGGCAGCTATGCGGCGCGCCGCTACATCGAGCAGGCGAACCCGGACCTGATCGCCTTCCTCGGCGATTACATCTACGACACCCGCGAATTGATGAGTATGGACATGTAACCGCGAATGTCTTACAGTATGGACATTGACATGCAGGTACGTCCTTCACCGTGGCCAATCTCGAATTCATCAAGTACACCCCCTTTCGTGAAGTCATCGAGGACAGTAACGTCAGGTGGGTGCATGACAGACTAGCTCGCCCCATTGATAAACTCCCTCAGATATTTTGGGACAGCGGCGAGCCCTGGCATGAGGCAAGTCATTGGGCGCTCACGAAAGCAACAAGCTTGGCCGGTGGAGATATCGAGACCGTCAAAAGTCTGATGAAGCATTTGGCTGCATACGCGTCGTGGCTAGAATCTGCAACGTGAATCGCCACGACAATTGTAGACACTCCTGAGTCATAATATTGGACACAAGGAGAAGATATGAGCGGTAAGCGGTACACAGAGGAATTTAAGATTGCAGCGGTCAAGCAGGTGGCGCAGGGCGGTC
>Ga0209148_1001123_pt1 | contig 15827 bp, 17 predicted proteins | sample AraplaCol_mMF_r2_2_FD_184288 | JGI IMG/M metagenome (GOLD analysis project Ga0209148, IMG submission 184288) | Arabidopsis root microbial communities from North Carolina, USA - plate scrape CL_Col_mMF_r2 (SPAdes) (version 2) | ecosystem: Host-associated > Plants > Roots > Endosphere | place...
GATCGCGATGGTCGACTTCGACGGCGGCGCCGCTCACCGCACGGGACCACTCACACGCGAGCACATCGAGAGCGTGCTGCGCCGCATTGCTTGCACCGACGTGAGCGTCGCCACTCTCCACGTGGCGACCACCTGGACCGATCGAGCCTTTCAAGCGAGCCGTTATCGACAAGGTCGCGTGCTGCTGGCCGGCGATGCGGCACATATCCATTCGCCGCTCGGTGGTCAGGGCCTCAACCTCGGGCTGGGCGATGCGATGAACCTGGGCTGGAAGCTCGCTGCGACGCTGAAGGGCAACGCGCCGAGCGACCTTCTCGACAGTTACGAACACGAACGCCAGCCAGTAGCCGCTCGCGTTCTCGACGCCTCGCGCGCGCAGGTGACGTTGATGCGGCCTGATGCGGGATCGCGTGCGCTCGGAGCGATCCTCCGCGACCTCATGGAGACGCATGACGGCGCCACGTATTTCGCCGGGCGTGTATGGGGTCTGGGTCTGCGCTACGACCTGGGCGATGAACATCCGCTCGTGGGACGCAGCGCGCCGCCGATCGAAGCGCGCGATGGTACGCGGCTCGATGCCCTGCTCCGGCTCGGTGGTGGACTTCTGCTCGATTTCGATCGACGCGTCAGGCGTCGCGATCTTGCGCAGCCATGGTGCGACCGCGTGACCTATGTAGCCCTCGATGCGATGGAACGCTGGAGCTCGAGTGCCTTGCTGGTGCGACCCGACGGCATCGTAGCCTGGGCCATTGACGACGATGCCGATGAAGGTCTCGAGCTCGCCCTGCGGCGCTGGTTCGGGAATCCTGGGCTCACCGCCTGACCATCGACCTCTACGCCCGGCGCATCGTCTGAAGGCATGCTTGGTGGGAGCCAGCCTGCTGGCGAAACAGGCAACCTCAGTGCGCAGGTACTCAATCAGCCTGCCGCAAGGGTTTCAGAACACGGATGGGTTCTCTCGCCACCAAGAGGATCCCACCCGCCGTTGGGCTGCTGGTATCCCCATCGCCAGCAGGCTTGCCCCCACCGTTGCCACCGCGAGTGAACGGCAGGTCAGGCACCGCTCGCGCGTTTTCCGGCTTTCGCGTTGCTCGCAAGTTTTCGCTTAGCCCCTTCGTATAGCTTGCGGCCGATGGTGGCGTTTCCTAACGTTCGGACGCTTACGCAGTTCGCATGCGTGGCGTCTGGACGTGCCATGACGAACCAAACGACGCTCGATCGCGACTGTCGAGCCGGACACCGTGTCATATACGGAGAATTGCCATGAACCGCTTGCCGCTTTTTGCTTTCGCACTGATGCTTGGTGCTGCGCCGGCCGTGCCTGCGATCGCTCGCGAATCCACTGTCGATTACGCCGTCGGCGCGCAATACGATTCCACGCACGTCTATGTGGCACCGGAGGACTTCGACCGCTGCGTGCAGAGCCTCGTCGCCACGTTCGGCGGTACGACCAGCAAGAAAGGCGCTTTTCAGGTCACCCCGACGCCGAGTAAGACCTGGTCGCAACTCGTGCTGACGCCAGCCGGTTCGTTCTCGGTGTTCGGCTTCACGACGCCGGTGCCCTACCCGTTCGGCGTCGAGCGTAATGGCTATCTCGTGACGGACATCGACGCGGCGGTCGACGCGGCGGTGAAGTCCGGCGCGGCACGGCTCATCGCCACGTTTCCCGACCCGATCGGCCGGGATGCCGTGGTGCAGTGGCCCGGCGGCGTGAACATGCAGCTCTACTGGCACACCACCAAGCCCAGCTACCCGGCGCTCGCGACGATCCCCGAAAACCGCGTCTACCTCACGACCGACAGCGCCGACACGTTCGTGAAGAGCTGGACGCGCTTCGCCCATGCCAAGGTGATCGCCGATGACAAGGCAGCGCCGGGTGTGGAGATCGGTCAGCCCGGCACGACCTATCGCCGCATTCGTCTCACCTCCGGCTACGGCCTCATGACCGTGAGAGTGTCCAACGGCCAGTTGCCGTGGCCGTATGGCCGCGATGTCACCGGCTACGAAGTCGCCGATCTGGCGGCCACGCTCGCCAAGGCACAAGCGGCAGGGGTCGAAACGCTGGTACCGGCGCATGCGGAAGCCGATCGTCAGTCCGCCGTCGTGCGCTTCCCTGGCGGATACATCGCCGAAATCCACGCGACGCTTGCACATTGATCGCGTGGTGCCGAAACGAAGGCACGGCGTGACGCCGTGCCTTCGCACGTCACACAGGTGACGGAAATCAACGCCCTTCGAACCACAGCGTCGCATCTGCGCCCGCGGGAATCCGCATGGGCGTGCCGGGGTCGGTCACCGCGCGCCATACCGCCTCGGCCACGTCGCGCGCATGCGTGACCGGGCCCGGCTCGCGCATGCCAGCCACGAAACCTTGTACCAGTTCGGCATACGCCTCGTGATCGAGGCCCTGCATATGGTCACGAGCGTTCTCGCCGAAACGCGTATCGGGCGCACGCCCGGGCAGCACCAGATGCGCACGCACGCCGAAGGGCTTCAGTTCTTCCGCCATCGATTCAGTGAATCCATGCACCGCCGCCTTGCTCGCGGTGTACGCCGCCAAGAGAGGAATCGCTCGCAAGGTGACGGCTGAAGTGACATTCACCACCACGCCCGATCGGCGCTCCCTGAATTGCGGCAGCACCGCTTGCGTGACCGCCATGGTGCCGAAGGTATTCGTCTCGAACAGTTGGCGAATCGTCGCCATGGTCGTGATTTCGAACGGTGTCGCCGCGCCTACGCCCGCATTGTTGACGACGGCATCCAGCGGTCCCGCTGCCTCGATGGCCTGTCGAATGCTTTGAGGGTCGGTAACGTCGAGCGCGATCACACGCAGGTTCGGGGACCGAGGCAGCACGTCGTCGCGCGGCGAGCGCATCGCCGCGACCACATTCCAGTCGCGCTCGGCGAAGAGCTTGGCGGTGTCGAGGCCGAAGCCCGAGGAACATCCAGTGATCAGAATGGTTTTCATGACGCACCTTGGTTGCAGTGGATGGAAAGCACGATAGACCTCGGGGCCCGTACTTCCTATCATTCATCGTCGCTCATTCATTAGCAGGAGTCCGGACATGATCGATCCGCTGGCGGAGGTGGTCACGCTGCTCCAACTCAGTGCGGGGCACTCGAAGCGAGTGATGGGCTCGGGGCCTTGGCAGGTCCGCCGTTCCGAGGCCGGCCAGCCGTTCTACTGCGTCATCATCGAAGGTGCCTGCCGTTTCGAGAGCGAAGCACACGAGCCCATCGAACTGCGCGCAGGTGATTTCCTGCTCGTTCCGGATGCCTACGATATGGCGATGTCCAGCCTCGTGACGGTACCGGCAGGTATCCCTGAGGCCGTGCCGGTGGCGATCGCCACGGGTGAATTCCGGGTCGGCGACCCGGACGGAGAGGCCGACCTGCGCATGCTGATCGGCCATTGCCGCTTCGGCTCACCGGACGCCGCGTTGCTCGTGTCGCTGCTTCCTAACGTAGTGCACGTGCGCGGCGAGCCCCGATTGGCGACGCTGGTGGAACTCGTCAGAGACGAGTTTCGGGAGCAACGGCCCGCCCGCGACGTGGTGCTTGCGCGCCTGCTCGAAGTGCTGTTCATCGAGGCCCTGCGCTCATCTGCCGGCACGAAGGCGTCGCCTGGCTTGGCGCGAGCTCTGGCAGACGAACGACTCGCCATCACGCTGCGGCTCATGCACGAACAACCGAACCGATCGTGGACGGTCGCGCAACTCGCCAAAGAGGCTGCCCTGTCGCGTTCGGCGTTCTTCGAACGCTTCCAGCGTGCCGTCGGTCTCGCACCCATGGCGTATCTGCTGACCTGGCGTATGGCGCTCGCCAAGAACCTGCTTCGAAACGGCGATCAAGGCATAGCGGACATCGCCGACCGCGTCGGCTACGGCTCAGCCAGCGCGTTCAGTGTGGCATTCACTCGTCACGTGGGCATGCCGCCGGCACGGTATGCGCGTGACCGGAACGACGTGGCGGCAGCAGAAACCGCATGACGAAGCGCTAACGACAGGCGCCGTCGCTGACGTCGCTCACTTGGCAAGAACGATGTGCGTCGCGAGCTCGGTGTTCTCGTGTGCCACGACCTTGAACCCCAGCCCCGGGACGTCGATGCCCTCGAACATGGCCTCGCCACGGCCGAGCAGTACCGGTGAGATGGCGAAGTGCATCTCGTCGATGAGCCCGGCCGTGAGGTATTGGCGCACCGTGCTCACGCCGCCACCGATCTTCACGTCCTTGTCGCCTGCTGCGGCCTTGGCCCGTTCCAGGGCCTCCTCGATGCCGCCGGTGACGAAATGGAACGTAGTGCCTCCTTCCATGACGATCGACTCGCGAGGGTACTGCGTGAGGATGAAGGTCGGCGCGTGATACGGCGGATTGTCGCCCCACCAGCCTTTCCAACTCAGGTCGGCCCAATCGCCGCGCGAGTGACTGAACATGTTGCGGCCAAGAATGAAGGCACCGAAACCTGAATTGCCGCGCGATGCGTAATGCTCATCGACGCCTGTGGAGCCGCCCTCCTCCCCCACCATCGAACAGAAGGTCTTCGTGGCAAAGAACCATCGGTGCAGTTCCCCGCCACGTTTGCCCAGCGGCGCCTCGAGGCTTTGCTCAGGCCCCGCCCCGAAACCGTCGATCGACAGGGAAAACGCACCCACTCTCACTCGTCCCATCGCCACACCTCGCCGTGCTTGTCTGCGGCGATCCTACACCGCAAGGAAGGACGCGTCTTGACCATCATTACAGTCTATCTGTACAGTTTAGCTGTAGATATCAGGAATCGTCATGGCCAAGTCACACAGTCCAGCCGATGCACCGCCAGTCTCGATCCTCGCAGCCGAAATACGCATATCGGTTGGGAAGCTGCTTCGTCGCGTGCGCGAACAGGCCAGTCCCGGCGACTTCACATCCAGTCAGAAATCGGTACTGCTCCGCCTGGACCGTGACGGACCCGCCACCGTGTCCGCCCTGGCTCGCGCCGAAAGCGTTCGCCCGCAATCCATGCGTGTCACGGTCGCCGCGCTCGAGGCGATGAAAGCCATCAGTGGCAAACCCGATCCCAACGATGGGCGACAAACCCTCGTGGACCTGACGCCCGCCTTCCGGAAAAACCTCAAGGCCAGCCGCTCCGCCAAAGAAGACTGGCTGGTCCGCGCCCTGCAGGCACAACTCTCCCCGCAGGAACATGCCGAACTCGCGTCGGCTGTGAAGCTGCTGCAACGTCTTGCCGAGTTCTGAGCCCCCTCCCCCCAAGGAAATCCTCATGGCTATCACTGCGCTCGATCCGCATACCGCGCTCATCGTTGTCGATCTGCAAAAAGGCATCGTCGGCTATCCGCTTGCCCATCCTATCGACGGCATCATCGAACGCACGCAGGCGTTGCTGGGCGCGTTTCGTCAGCACGGTTTGCCCGTGGTGCTGGTGAATGTGGCTGGTGTCGCGCCTGGGCGTACGGAGCGCCCTCGCCTGCTCGAGACGATCCCCGAAGGATGGACCGATCTCATCCCGCAACTCGATCGGCAACCCGGCGACCTCCTTGTCACGAAACATACCTGGGGTGCGTTCGCGCGTACGGACCTCGAACAGCGTCTGCGTGCGCTGGGCGTGACTCAGGTCGTGGTGACCGGCGTAGCGACAGCTACCGGCGTCGAGTCGACCGCACGCCAGGCCTACGAACAAGGATTCAACGTCACGCTGGCCATCGATGCCATGACCGACGGGCGTGCCGAGGCACACGAGTACAGCATCGCGAACGTCTTCCCAAGACTCGGTGAAACGGGCACCGCCCAGGACATCATCGACATGCTGGAAGCCCGGAACCGCTGAGGTGTTCGCCACGACCGGCATGTTCCGCTCGCTGAAGAAACCCAATTACCGGTTATGGGCCGCGGGATCGCTGGTATCCAATGTGGGTACGTGGATGCAGCGCACGGCGCAGGACTGGCTGGTGCTGACCCAGCTTACGCCGCACAACGCGTCAGCGGTGGGCACGGTCATGGCGCTTCAGTTCGGACCGCAGCTTCTGCTGCTCCCGTGGACGGGCTTCGCGGCCGACCACTACAACCAGCGCAAGCTGTTGATGGCGACGCAGGCGAGCATGGGCCTTCTTGCCTTGGCATTGGGACTCCTGACCGTCACAGGTATCGTCCAGCTCTGGCACGTCTATGTCTTCGCCTTCCTGTCGGGTTGCGCCTCGGCCTTCGATGCACCCGTGCGCCAGACCTTCGTGACCGAGCTGGTCGGCGATGCGGACCTGCCGAATGCGGTGGCGCTCAACTCCACGTCGTTCAATGCGGCGCGCATGATCGGGCCGGCCGTGGCTGGCCTGGTTATCGCTTCAGTAGGCACGGGCTGGGCATTCCTGATCAACGGCGCCAGTTTCGTAGCGGTATTGGCATCCCTGTTTCTGTTACGCGTCTCGCAACTGCACGCGCATGAACGCGCTCACCGCGCCAAAGGCAGCATGACGGGTGGGCTGCGTTACGTGGCATCTCGGCCGGACCTCATGGCGATGCTTGCCATGCTGTTCCTGATCGGCACGTTCGGCCTGAACTTCCCGATCTTCATTTCTACCATGGCGGTCGGCGTGTTCCACGCCGATGCGCGGGGCTATGGCCTGTTGTCATCGATCATGGCCATCGGTACCGTCTCGGGTGCCCTTCTCGCTGCCGGCCGGGAACGGCCAGAATTCATGTCCTTGCTCGTCGGTGCAGCCGTATTCGGGCTCGGCTGCACGCTCGCTGCCATCGCGCCGAGTTACATCTTGTTTGCCGCTGCCCTGGTCGTGATCGGCGTGGCAGCGCTGACGTTCACCAATGCAACGACGAGCCTGATGCAGCTCTCCACGCAACCTGCCATGCGCGGACGTGTCATGGCACTGCGCTTGGGCGTCGCGCTCGGTGGCACGCCGATCGGCGCTCCGATCGTAGGCTGGGTGGCCGATCATGCCGGACCGCGCTGGTCGCTCGGCGTCGGTGCGGCGTCTGGCTTTGCGGCCGCGATGGTGGCCGGCTATGCGATGCGACGGCGGGTTCATCGGGTTTCGTCGAAGGAACCCGACGCGCGTGCCTTGCTGGACTCACCGCAACCCTAACGTCGCAATGCGCTCCGTAGGAGCCGCCAGGGCGGCGAGAAAACCTGGCCTCATCGCAACCGGGCCTCGCCGCCGTGGCGGCTCCTACAACGAAGGCTTGCCCTGATTGGGTATCGACTTCACCAGCCGTGCGGTGCCTTCGTGTCGGGCGCGTCGTGTTGGGCCATCAATGCCGTCCGCTTTTCGATGGCGCGCACCACTGCGATCATGTCGTCGCTGCCGAAGCCAAGGCCTTCCGTTTCCGCGTAGAGCCTCACACAGGCGTCCATTTGCGGCACCGCTATGCCCGCTCCCTGGGCCGCTTCAACGATGAGGCGATTGTTCTTCAGGACATCCGAGATACCTGCCTGCCGCGTGAAATCCCGACGTAGCAGCTTCGCTGCCTTGACGCGAGACACATCGCTTGCCATCGGGCCTGCATCGAGGATCGCCGCGAAGCGATCGAGATCGAGGCCGTGGCGATCGGCGAAATGTGCTGCCTCGGCGAGCCCGGTGACCATCGTGATAAGGAAGACGTTGACCGCGAGTTTCATCCGCAGGGCATTGGGTGCCGGACCACAACGAAATACCTGACGACACAGGGGAGCGAGCAGCGGTTCGACCGCTGCAAGGTCGTCCGGCTCGCCGGCGAGCATCCCGACCAGTTCGCCAGCCTCCGCGGGTTTGCGCGAGCCCGAGACGGGCGCTTCGACATAACGCCCGCCTGCGTCGCCGATCGCATTCGCCAGGCCGAGCGAATATTCGGGGCGAAACGTGCCCATCGACACGACCATGCGCCCGGACACACGCTTGATGAAATCGGGTAACCCGCGCCCCAACACGTCATCGGTGGCGGCTTCGTCGGCGAGCATCAGGATCACTGTCTCGCACCGCGCGAAGACGTCGGTTACATCAGGTACCGCGGTAGCGCCCAGCGCCACGAGCGAGTCACAACGGTCAGAAGAACGGTTCCATACGATCAGGTCTGTCCCCGCGCGCGCAAGGTTCGAGGCCATCGGCAGTCCCATCGTGCCAAGTCCGACAAAGCCAACCGGTGTCGACGCCGTCATCATGATGCTTCCCACTTTTTTGGAAGATTAATCTATCCCCATCACCGTCAAGCGCCGCCTTTTCAAAAAGGCCGAGTGCTGTGGCTGGCCTGTTCAACGGTCGGATAGACTCTTGCCAAGTGAACGAATAAAGAGACTACCGTGATTAAGATCAGGCCTTCCCGGGCTGACGACGGTCAGCGCGTGATCGACATTTGGCGCCGTGCCGTCGATGCGACGCATGATTTTCTCTCGTCGGAGGATCGCCTCGCCATCGACGACATGGTGTGCGGCTTTCTGCCCCAAGCGCCGCTCTGGCTAGCCGTAGATGGCAATGACCGCCCACTCGCCTTCATGCTCATCGACAACGGACACATGGAAGCACTCTTCGTCGATCCAGCGTTTCATGGCAAGGGTCTAGGCGCTGCGCTCGTGCGTCACGGCCTTGCGATGCACCCGAAACTGACCACCGACGTGAATGAACAGAATGGTCAGGCTATCGGCTTCTACGAAAGCATGGGCTTCCTGCGCGTCGGTCGTTCGCCGGTCGACGGACAAGGCCGGCCTTATCCTCTTATTCACCTCGAATACCGCGATCGCTCGTAACGAGCGCGGCGGGCAAGCGCATTTCGGACACTGGCAGAAGACGTGAATCCGCGACGGCCGCCGTGCGATGACCCAACCCCGCCAAATACCCCGCATGGCTGGCGAACGAAAGAAACGAAGCAACGCTGGCCTGCCGTATGAGCATGATTCTGTCCCAGCATTCATCGGTCGGGCCGATGAGGAAGGATCGGCCCTCGCCGAGAAACAAGACATCACCACCGCTTTCCCATAAAAAAGGCAGCGTGTGTTCGACGTACCGATCGAACGCCTGTGAACCGCTGATCGGCGCGGCGGGTGCCAAGTCGGGGTGACTCGAATAATCGGCGACATCCCTGAACTTCAGAAGATTGAGCATGACCACCGGCCCGGAAAGGCCGCGCTGCACGAACAGCCGGCCACTTTCCTGGGTGGGTTCGAGATAAGCCATGTGTCTGTTCCTAGCAGCGTCGCGTCGAAGGGCGCACTAGATGTGCTGCTCGTCGCCCGTGCCGCAGGCAAGACGCAGCGCATAGTCGCGAATGTCATCGGGCCAAGCGGCCATATGCTCTTCCAGTCGCAACGTGTCGTCGGCGAACAGTGCACGCGTCGCTTCTTCATAACCGGGTAAATCACCCGCGATCGCCTGCATGAACCGGTATGCGGCGTCCTGTGCCGCGCGCTTCTGCTGGCGAGGATTCGCTCCCTTGCGAGCGTCGTCGACAAGACGCCTTAGCGTCGCCGACGCACCGCCGGGCTGATCTGCCAGCCATTCCCATTGTTTCGGCAGTAAGGTCACCTCGCGTGCGACGACGCCGAGCTTGGGGCGTCCGCGCGTTTTCACGTTTGGCGTGTCGTCGGATGTGGCCACGTCGAGCGTCGCGTCTGGATTCGGCGCGTAGCGGCCCCGGTAGGTTTGCTGCGGTTGGGACAGCCGATCGACGATCTCGGCATCGCTTCCGCGCAGATCGAGATCGACCAGTCGGCCCGTCGCGTCCTCGAAGACGAGGACGGGATCGATGCCTTCGCATCGGCGAACGGCAAGAGCGACCTCGGGCAGCAGGCCAGATGACAGCACGCGTTGGCCGGTGAAGGCTGTGCAGGTTGGGATAGCAGGATCGGACATGTCGCTCTCATTGAAGAAGCAGAGCGATATATTACCCGGGTAAATTAATTGCAGTCAATTCTACCCGGATTAATATAACCATGCGGCGGTCGCCGCCGGGGTCAGCTCTTGAAGCGCAACGGCAGCTTGGTCGACAACGGCGGTCCGACCGCCGGTTGCCCCACCGCGCTACGTTCTACACGCTTTCGCAGGGAAGCATGACACGAACCCCTGGAATAAATGCCATCTTGGTGCTACATATATTAGAAATATGTAGCGTGAAGATAGCAAAATGCCTACCCCTCATGCCCCTCCAGCTGCCGTGCGCCGCGCCTTGCGCAAGCTCGGTGCGGATATCCACGACGCGCGGCGCCGCCGCAAACTGCCCATGGCCGTGGTGGCGGAGCGTGCCTTCACTTCCCGATCGACGCTGCAGCGGGTGGAAGCCGGGGACACCAGCGTCAGCATCGGTATTTATGCTGCCGTGTTGCAGGCCCTCGGTCTGCTCGACGGCTTGAGCCAGGTCGCCGACATCGGCAACGACAGCGTCGGACAGGCCTTGGCCAGCGCCGAACTACCCAAGCGAGTCCACCTAAAGCGACCCTCCGGAGCGTCCCGCGATGGCTGACTTTGAAGTCCATATCGATCTGGACGGCCAGACTCGCCCGATCGGATTGGCGAGAAGCAATCGCATCCGTGGCACGGAAACCATCCTTTTTGAATACGACGGTGCGTGGCTTGAACATCCGGATCGTTTCTCCCTTGAGCCTGCCCTTGCACTGACACGCGGCGCCTTTGCTCCGCCAGCCGGACTGGCGACCTTCGGGTCCATCGGTGACTCGGCGCCCGATACCTGGGGCCGCCGCTTGATGCAGCGATCCGAGCGCCGCTTGGCCGAGCGCGAAGGCCGCGGCGTTCGCACCCTCTCGGAAAGCGATTATCTGCTCGGTGTCGCCGACGAAACCCGACTTGGCGCGCTCCGCTTCCGCTGGATCGGCGACGAGGTATTCCAAGCGCCGATTCGTCATGGCGTCCCTGCCCTGATCGAGCTTGGCAGGCTGCTTCAGATCACGGAGCGTATTCTCCGCGATGAGGAAACGGACGAAGACCTCCAGCTCATCTTTGCGCCGGGCTCATCCCTTGGCGGCGCGCGTCCCAAAGCCTCGGTCATCGATCAGCACGGTCGTCTTTCCATCGCCAAGTTTCCGAAGGAGACCGATGACTACAGCATCGAGACCTGGGAAGAGATCGCGTTGCGGCTTGCCGGACAGGCTGGAATCGTCACACCGCGCCATGAACTGATCGACGTCGCCGGCAAGGCCGTGATGCTGTCGCAGCGCTTTGACCGCGACGGCGCCAAGCGCATCCCGTTCCTGTCGGCCATGGCGCTCATGGGCGCCAGGGATGGCGAGCGCGGCAGCTACCCTGAGATGGTCGATGCCCTTGCGCAGTACGGCGCCCAAGGAAAGACCGATGCTCATGCGCTCTATCGGCGCGTGGTTTTCAATGTGCTTGTCTCCAACGTCGACGACCACCTGCGCAATCACGGATTCCTCTGGCTGGGCAAGGCGGGATGGTCGCTCTCGCCCGCCTATGATCTCAATCCGGTTCCGGCCGATCTGAAGGCGCGAGTGCTCACGACGAACATCGATCTCGACGAGGGCACGTGCTCCCTCGATCTCCTCGAATCAGCTTCAGGATTCTTCGCGCTCACGCTGACGCAAGCGCGCACCATCATCAAGGAAGTCGCGACTGTGACCGCGACATGGCGTGCTACCGCAAGGACAGCTGGCGCTCGATCGGCGGAAATCGACCGCATGGCCAGTGCATTCGAGCATGACGATCTGAGGCGGGCGCTCGTGCTGTAACAGGGACGTGCATACCCATGATGCGGGGCGACCGAGAGGCGGCTCTACGTAGTGACAGGACCTGACTGATGTGCCCATCGGGTATGTGATCGTCACGACATCAACTGCGCTTCAATGGCTGTTTTGTCGATGATGGAATACACCTCCGCGATCTTTCCTTCCCTCAACGCATAAAAAGCATGCTCATGGAACACGACTCGTCTTCCCTCCACGCGCAAGCCGAGAAAGTCGTGGCTAGGTGCGCAATCGAAGCGAAGCCGAGCGGCGATGTGCTCATCATTCGCCACGACGAGGTCGACGTTGAAATGAAGGTCGGGAATATCGCGGTAATTCTCTTCCAGCATGGCCCGGTAACCGTCGAGGCCTAACGGTCGCCCGTTGTGAACCACATTGGTAGCCACGAAGTTGCCCAGTTCGGTCCAGGTGCGCGCATTCAGACAGTCGATGTATCGCTCGTACATGCTGGCTGCCACGCACTCTCTTGCTTGACCGTTCATACCTATCCCACGGCTTTCTGCACTGGATACGGCATCAGGGCTTGGACGATGCGCACTGGGTGTCCCATTGACTCATCAATTGCTCGGCGCCCTTGAGGTCCGCCAGCAAGTCGGCCGAACGCGTTGTCACCAGATCGCGCTCGGCCTCTGTCATGGCAAGAGGGTTGCCGGCGACCAGAGCGGGCGAAATGGCACGTGTCTGGCTTTCCAGAAGGCGTTGGCCCTGCTCACTGATGACGTGCAGTTGCGTGTAGATGCCCGCATAACACTGCACTTCCGCATATTCCATGTGTCCAAGCGCCCCGGTATCCCGAGCCGTCGCCCAGGCGCTATCGGATAAAGCCGACCATTCCAACCGATATTGCAGGCGGCTGTCGCTCGGCACCTCGCGAGCTTGGCGAAGGGCCAGCAGCACCTCCAGGTTCGTCTTCATGCGCGACTGATCGGCCTGCACGCTGGCGATGTTCTGCTTCACCAATCCCCGATTCTCGGTGATCTCACGTTCGATGTTTCGTCGGGCTTCGAGCACCAGGGACCGGTGGTGGTAGGCCTCGACCAAGGCTTCCAAACTCAGCGCAATGAGCAAGCCGATGGTCACGATGGCGAGATGGATAAGGAATTGCCGCCATGTGGTGACGGGGTGGTCGGGCGCATGCACGTGCATCGCGTCGTCCTGTAAGGCAGCGGGATCGGGACCGGGTGCCGGCGCGGTGGACGCGGACTCGGGAGCGAACTGGTCTGGTTCGGTCATGACTGGCCGTAGTGGGCAACCTGCCGGATTCTAATCATGTCGATGTGCGGCCTGTCCATGCCGGCGGAACGCCCTGCGCTTCACCCGCTTACGGCGGCATCCCACCGAGTGTTCCGGCCGCCTGCTCCTGCGCGCCATAGCTTATACGTCTGTGCCGGCCTACAGCATGCCTTCTCCCACAGCGAATGAACATGGGCGGCGTAACGATGCGTTGAGCAGTTCGCGTTTTCCCAGGCGATACGGCGTGAACAGCATGGCTCAACGTCCCACTGATGACTTGGGAGAAGCATCGCTGCGCGAGGCGTCGAGTTCCGGCAACAAGGCTTCGAGATCGACGGCTTCGGCCATCGCACGGTTGCCTCTATCGCCGGGATGTAGATGGTCGCCGGAGTCGTACTGCGCAGCGATCCTGGTCGGATGGACGGGATCGTGCAGTACCGCATCGAAGTCGAGCACCGCATCGAATACGCCGCTATGACGAATCCATTCGTTCACCTGCTCACGCAAGGCGTCCTTGTCGGGCCGGTAGTAGTCGTCCAGCGGCGTGCCGGGCAACGCTCCCTCGAACGGTGCCAGCGTTGTGCCGATGACGCGAACGCCATGACTGTGGGCCTGCGTTACCAGTTGCCGGTAGCCCGCGGTCAAATCGTCCAGTGTCGGCCTGCGCGCTTCCCGCGCGAAGGCGGTGCCTGGCCATGAAATATCGTTGATGCCCAGCATCACGATGACGCTGCTTACACCGGGTTGCGCCAACACGTCTCGATCCAACCGCGCCAGCGCGTTGACACCCATGCCATCGGATAGCAAGCGCGCACCGGAGATGCCAGCGTTGACCACGGCAACGCCGTGAGGCGCCAGGCGCGCGGCCAGAAAATCAGGCCAGCGGGTATTTTTGTCGAGGCTGGCCGCTGCGCCATCGGTGATGGAGTCGCCAATCACCACGACGGCCCGCGATGCCTGCTCGGTTTCGACCTGAATTCCCGTCAGCAGCGGGCGAGCCGTGCTGCTCTCCAGGGTGCCGTCTGCCTTCGGCAGTCTCAACGCCAACGCCGATGTCTGATCACCGGGCACGATCCAGCCCGTCTGCCGGCCATCCCAGTGAAACGTGGTCACCGACGTCGCATCCGGTAGGTAGAGGCTGACTGCGACCTCTGCCAGTGCAGACACCGGCAAGGCAACAGGGTCGCTGACCAACGAAGCGCCAGGCAAGATACTTGCTCGTTCCTGGCCGCCAAACGTCACCTTCCGCACGCTGCCAGCGATCACCTCGCCGTTCCGCTCGGGCTGTGCGACCGTCGCCTTTCCCACGGTCAACGGTTGGTTCCCGTAGGTGTTGGACAGCACGATCCGCAAACGTTGACCACCCAGGCTGATGCGAGCCACCTGGCGCACGGTCTGGTTGTGCAATCTCGGCGGGACGTGCGAGGGAAACAGGAAGTCCGGCCCCCAGACTGGCTGCGGACTGGCCTGCCAGGTCGCCACCCAAGTTGGCGAGGCCGCCATCGCAGGTGAGACGGCCACGGCAGTCGCCAAAGCCAAGGTCAACGCTGCGGAGGCGTGGCACAGCGATTTCGGAAGTTTCTTCATATCAGTGAATTCATTAGCGATCGACTAACTAATGATGAATTCAAAGACCAAATCGGGATAGACTGGCCGGCGGAACATCACTTATGAACCGAATGACCAGGAGACGGTCGTGGCTCGTCTGGAAGTCAACCGATCGGGCGAACTGGAAGTGTTCGTTCGCGTCATCGAGCTGGGCGGTTTCTCCGCCGGTGCCCGTGCTTGTGGCATGACTCCGTCGGCTGTCAGCAAGCTAGTGGCACGCTTGGAGCAACGGCTGGGTACGCGCCTGGTGAACCGCTCCACTCGACAGCTCCAACTCACGCCTGAAGGCTGCGCATTCTACGAACGTGGCGTGCGCATTCTGGCCGACCTGGAAGAAGCCGAACGCTGTGCGAGCGAGCACACCGCGCCTCGCGGTCGTCTCCGCGTCAATGCCAATGTGCCTTTCGGACACCACTTCTTGCTGCCGCTGGCGTCCGAATTCCTGGAGTGCCATCCCGATGTGACACTGGACATCGTGCTGACCGATGAGGTCATCGACATCCTGGAGCAACGCACCGACGTGGCTGTTCGGGCCGGCCCGCTGAAAAGCTCAAACCTGGTGGCGCGCAAACTGGGCGGCACGCGCATGGTGATCGTCGGGGCACCCGACTATCTCGCTCGCCACGGCACACCCGCCACGCCCGAGCAACTGCTTGCGCACAATCGTTTGGGTGCGAACTACGTGCGAGCGCACCCCGGTTGGCCACTGCGATCTCCGGGTGGAGACGTCGTGATTCCGGTGATCGGCAATGCGCAGGCCAGCGATGGCGAAGCGTTGCGCCACTTGGCTTTAGCTGGCCTTGGGCTGGCGCGATTAGCCGCCTTCCAGGTGCACGACGACATGGCCGCCGGTCGGCTGCTACCGGTGCTCGAAGACTTCAACCCAGGAGATGTGGAGGAAGTCCACGCCATCTACGTCGGCCAGGGCGGATACCTACCGCTACGCGTACGCGCCTTTCTGGACTTCCTGGCCAAGCGAGTGAACATCAGCCGAGGCCAGCTAAGCCCTTATCGATAACCTGCGATAGCCCCGACAGACCTGATCTCACTCCCACTCGATCGTCGCCGGCGGCTTTCCTGAAATGTCATAAACCACCCGAGAAATACCGCGCAACTCATTGATAATACGAGTCGAGCACTTGTCGAGGAAGTCGTACGGCAGGTGGGCCCAATGGGCCGTCATGAAGTCGATGGTTTCCACGGCGCGTAGTGCGATGACCCACTCGTAGGCGCGGCCGTCGCCGACGACGCCAACCGAGCGCACCGGCAGGAATACCGCGAAGGCCTGGCTGACGCGGTC
>Ga0209148_1001125_pt1 | contig 15820 bp, 16 predicted proteins | sample AraplaCol_mMF_r2_2_FD_184288 | JGI IMG/M metagenome (GOLD analysis project Ga0209148, IMG submission 184288) | Arabidopsis root microbial communities from North Carolina, USA - plate scrape CL_Col_mMF_r2 (SPAdes) (version 2) | ecosystem: Host-associated > Plants > Roots > Endosphere | place...
CATCCGCACGCTGCGCACCGGCGGCGGCCTGTCCGGCTTCACCAAGCGCAGCGAGAGCGATTACGATCCGTTCGGCGCGGCGCACTCCTCGACCTCGATCTCCGCCGGTCTCGGCATGGCGGTGGCGCGCGACCTCTCCGGCGGCAAGAACAACGTTATCGCCGTGATCGGTGACGGTGCGATGTCGGCGGGCATGGCCTATGAGGCCATGAACAATGCCGGCGCCATGAATTCGCGCCTGATCGTGATCCTCAACGACAACGACATGTCGATCGCGCCGCCGGTCGGCGCCATGAGCGCCTATCTGTCGCGCCTCTACTCCGGCAAGACCTATCGCACGCTGCGCGATGCGGCCAAGCAGATCAACAAGCGCCTGCCCAAGATCCTCGCCAACCGCGCCAACCGCGTCGAGGAATATTCGCGCGGCTTCATGATGGACGGCGGCACGCTGTTCGAGGAGCTCGGCTTCTATTACGTCGGCCCGATCGACGGCCATAACCTCGACCATCTCCTGCCCGTGCTGAAGAACGTCCGCGACATGGAGACCGGCCCGATCCTGGTCCACGTCGTGACCCAGAAGGGCAAGGGCTACGGCCCGGCGGAAGCCTCCGCCGACAAGTACCACGCCGTCGTCAAGTTCGACGTCGCCACCGGCACGCAAGCCAAGGCCAAGCCGAATGCGCCGGCCTACCAGAACGTGTTCGGCCAGAGCCTAGTCAAGGAAGCTCAGAAGGACGACAAGATCGTCGCCATCACCGCGGCGATGCCGTCCGGCACCGGCGTCGACATCTTCAACAAGGCGTTCCCGGACCGCACCTTCGACGTCGGTATCGCCGAGCAGCACGCGGTGACCTTTGCCGCCGGTCTCGCGACCGAAGGCTACAAGCCGTTCTGCGCGATCTACTCGACCTTCCTGCAGCGCGGCTATGACCAGATCGTCCATGACGTCGCGATCCAGAACCTGCCCGTCCGCTTCGCCATCGACCGCGCCGGCCTCGTCGGCGCCGACGGCGCGACCCATGCCGGCTCGTTCGACAATGCCTATCTCGGCTGTTTGCCCAACATGGTGATCATGGCTGCGGCCGATGAGGCCGAGCTCGTGCACATGGTCGCGACCCAGGTCGCCATCGACGACCGTCCGAGCTCGCTGCGCTATCCGCGCGGCGAAGGCCGCGGCATCGAGATGCCCGAGGTCGGCATTCCGCTCGAGATCGGCAAGGGCCGCATGATCCGCCAAGGCAGCAAGATCGCCCTGCTCTCGTTCGGCACGCGTCTGGCCGAATGCGAGAAGGCGGCCGACGAGCTTGCGGCCCACGGCCTCTCCACCTCGATTGCCGATGCGCGCTTCATGAAGCCGCTCGACACCGAGCTGGTGCTGAAGCTTGCCCGCGACCACGACGTGCTGATCACGGTCGAGGAAGGCTCGGTCGGCGGCTTCGGCTCGCATGTGTCGCAGTTCCTGAGCGATCAGGGCGTGCTCGACACCGGCATGCTCAAGTTCCGCTCGATGGTCCTGCCCGACGTGTTCCAGGATCACGACACGCCGGCCGCGATGTATGCCCGCGCCGGTCTCGACGCCAAGGGCATCGTTGCCAAGGTGTTCGAAGCCCTCGGCAAGGACGTGAAGGCCGAGACGGTCAAGCTCGCCTGACATCGTACGGGCACTGAATCCCACCTCTCCCATCGGGAGAGGTCGGATTGCGATAGCAATCCGGGTGAGGGGTTCAGGTCCACGTGAGAGCATAACCCCTCACCCGGCGCTTCGCGCCGACCTCTCACCATGGGAGAGGTGTTACACCGCGCTTGGCGTTCGGCAGGTCACTCCATGAAAATCTATCTGGCGGGTCCCGACGTGTTCCTGCCGGATGCGGTTGAGATCGGCCGGCGGAAGGCGGCGATCTGCGCTGCGCACGGACTCTCCGGCCTCTATCCCCTCGACCATGCCATCGACCTCGCGGCACCCGACGCCTCGCGCCAGATCTTTTGCGGCAACGAGGCGATGATGGACGCGGCCGATGCCATCATCGCCAATCTCACCCCGTTCCGCGGCGCCGGCGCTGATCCCGGCACCGTCTACGAGCTCGGCTACATGGCTGGCCGCCGCAAGTTTTGCCTCGCCTATTCCAACGATCCCGCCACCTATGCCGACCGGGTCGGTCGCTTCACCACCGTCACTTCCGAGGACGGACGGCTGGTCGATGCGCAGGGGCTGACGGTCGAGGATTTCGGCCTCGTCGACAACCTCATGATGATCCACGCGCTGGAGCTGCATGGCTGCCCGCTGGTGACGCCGGCAGCTCGGCCCGTCGACGTCTGGCATGATCTTGCCGCGTTCGAGGCTTGCGTCCGGATGGCGGCCGCGCGATTGATCGCTAAATAAGCGCAAGTTTCCTTCCGGAGTACCGATGGCCCCTGCCCGCAAGCGCGCGGATGTTCTGCTGGTCGAGCGCGGCCTGTTCGAGAGCCGGGCGCGGGCGCGCGCGGCGATCGAGGCCGGGCTCGTCACGGCCAACGACAAGAAGGTCGCAAAGCCGTCGGAGACGATCGCCGAGGACGCGGTGATCCAGGCCGAGCCTGCGCACCCCTACGTCTCGCGCGGCGGCGTCAAGCTTGCCGGAGCGCTCGAGCGCTATCCCATCGAGATCGAGGACCATGTCTGTCTCGACGTCGGTGCTTCCACCGGCGGCTTCACCGAGGTGCTGCTGGCGAACGGCGCCAGCATGGTATTTGCGGTGGATGTCGGTACCAGCCAGTTGCATCCCTCGCTGCGCGGTCATTCCAAGATCGTGTCGATGGAGGAGACCGACATCCGCGCCTATGAGGGCAAGCGGCTGCCGGCGCGGCCCGACGTCGTCGTCATCGACGTCAGTTTCATCTCGCTGAAATCAGTGCTGCCTGTCGCGCTGTCGCTGGCCGCTGCGCCGATGAGCCTGCTGGCGCTGATCAAGCCGCAATTCGAAGCTGACAGGAAGCACAACAAGAAGGGCATCATCCGCGACGCCGCCGTGCACAAAGAGATCTGCGACGACATCGCGGCGTTCGCGGCGTCGCTCGGCTGCACCGGCATCGAGGTGTTTCCCTCCTCGATCGCAGGCGGCGACGGCAATATCGAATTTTTCCTGGGCGCGCGCCGTGGTTGAACGGCTCACCATCGATCACGTCGGCCATCGCGGCGACGGCGTCTCGCTCACAACTGGCGACGCCATCTATGTGCCCTACGCGCTCGGCGGCGAGAGCGTTGAGGTCGACCACGTCGCTGGCCATCATCCTGATCGTCGCAAGCTGCTGGCAGTCGACGTCGCCAGCCCCGAGCGCATCGAACCGTTCTGTCCGCATTTCGGCATCTGCGGCGGCTGTGCGATCCAGCACTGGGCATCCGGGCCGTACCATGCCTGGAAACGCAACATCGTGGTCGAGACGCTGGCACAGGCCGGCATCGACTGCGAGGTGGCGCCGTTGGTCGATGCGCACGGCGCCGGGCGAAGGCGTGTCACGCTGCACGGCCGCTTCGGCACGCATGACGTGCTCAAGGTCGGCTTCTCCGCAACGAGCTCGCACGACGTCATCCCGATCCACCGCTGCCCGATCCTCGATCCCTCGCTGGAAGGGGCGCTCGATGCCGCCTGGGCCATCGCCGAGCCGCTGACCTCGAAAATGCCGGTGACCAAGCCGCTCGACATTCAGGTGACGGCCACTATCAACGGCCTCGATGTCGACCTGCGTGGTTCCGGCCCACTGCCGACGCCGCTGGTCACAGCGCTGTCACGCGTCGCGGAGCAGCATCGCCTGGCGCGGCTGACGCGGCATGGCGAGCTGGTGCTGCAACGCCTGCCGCCAACGGTGAAGATGGGCCGCGCCGAGGTGACGTTGCCGCCGGGCTCGTTTCTGCAAGCGACTGTCGCGGGCGAAGAGACGCTCGCCGCTCTCGTCACCGAGCGCGTTGGCAAGGCGAAGGAGGTTCTCGACCTCTTCTGCGGTGTCGGCCCGTTCGCGCTCAGGCTCGCCGAGAAGGCCCGCGTCACCGCCTATGACAACGATGCCGGCGCGATCGCCGCGCTCGCGAAAGCGGCACGCACGCCGGGACTGAAGCCGATCAAGTGCGAGCCGCGCGACCTCTTCCGCCGTCCGCTGGTGCCACCGGAGCTGCGCGATTTCGACACCGTGGTGTTCGATCCGCCGCGCCAGGGCGCACAGGCGCAGGCGCTCAAGCTCGCGGCGAGCAAGGTGCCGATGGTGATCGCGGTCTCCTGCAACGTTGCCACCTTCGCCCGCGACGCGCGACTTCTGATCGATGGCGGTTACAAGATCGAGAATGTCGTCCCGGTCGATCAGTTCCGCCACACGCCCCATGTCGAACTCGTCGCGAGGTTTACCCGGTAGGCGCGAAGTCCGGATCGCGCCTGCGCACTCCAGCCTTGATTCTGCTCAATCGCCCTCCTCGTCGTAAGCGCTAGAAGCGTCCCATCGCAACGGGATGCGGAGCGGACGCTTGTGGTTGATCGACGACGGTTCATCGCGACCACGCTCGGGCTTTCTGCGGTCGCCGTTAGCGGCCTGTCTGCCGGTGCGGCCGGCATGACCTACGACGAAGCCGTCAAGACGTCACGCGCGCCCTTGCGGTCTGCCCCCCGGGACCGCGAGCTCGTGCGTTTTGCGACGCTTGCGGCCAACAGTCACAACACGCAGCCCTGGATCTTTTCCGCCCGCGGCGACGAGATCGCGATTGCGCCTGACTTCAGGCGCCGCTGTCCGGCCGTCGATCCCGACGATCACCACCTCTTCATCAGTCTCGGATGCGCCGCCGAAAATCTCATCCTCGCCGCCTCCGCGCTGGGCTGGCGCGCCAGCTCCGTCGTCGACGGCGAGCGGATCGTGATCGCACTCGAGGAGGCCCCGCCGGCAGCATCGGCGCTGGCAGACGCGATCGCAGTCAGGCAATGCACGCGCGCGGTTTTCGACGGCAGGCCGGCCGCGCCCGAAATCCTGCATCAGCTCGAGACCGCCTGCCGCGAACCTGGCGTCGCCGCGATTGTGATGACCGACCGTGGCGCAATCAAGAAGGTGACCGACTATGTGCTCGAAGGCAATTCGGCACAGATGCGTGACCAGGCCTTCATGCGCGAGCTCGTGAGCTGGATGCGATTCAACGAGACCGATGCGCTCGCAACGATGGACGGACTGTTTTCGCGTGTCTCGGGGAATCCATCCCTGCCCGCATGGGTGGCCCGGCCGCTGCTAAAACTCTTCTTCACCGAGGACGGGGAAAACAAGAAGTACCGCGATGAGCTCGACAGCTCCGCGGGCGTCGTCGTGCTCGCAGCCGATCGCAGCGACAAGGCGCACTGGGTCGCGGTCGGCCGCGCCTGCCAGCGTTTCGGTTTGCAGGCGACCGCGCTGGGACTCAAATATTCGTTCATCAACCAACCGGTCGAGGTGACCGCCTTGCGGCCGCAATTTGCGACCTCACTCGGACTGGGCGAACGGCGCCCCGACATCGTGATGCGCTTCGGAACCGGCCCGGATCTGCCGAGATCGCTGCGGCGTCCCCCGGAGCTGGTGATGCAGAGTTAGCGCCGAAGCGCGCCCAGCGCCGGCGACTCGCCGGGCAGCATGTCAGACCTAATATCACTGTCCATGCGGCCCGAATCCCGCTGGGTGAATCCGGCGCCGAACGACAGGCTGAGATTGGAGGTCGGCTTGAATTCGACGCCTGCAAACGCGCCATAGCCGGGCCCGGCGGCGGAGGTCAGCGGCGCAACCGAGCTGCCGATGCCATTGCCATATTTCAACGTGTCGAAGCCGGCGAAGAAGGTCACCGGCGAGCCGCCCGCGGTCTTCATGTTGTAGCCGAACTGTGTGCTGTCGTAGGAGAGCGCGCTGAAATTGCTAGCCTGTCCAGCCTGGGTAAAACCGTTCAGACCGAGACTGCCGCGCTGGCTTCCGACGAAGAAGCCGGGACGAAAATCGTAACCCGTGTTGGCATCGCTGGCGTTGAAGCCTGGGAAGTTGCCATAGCGTTCGGCGCTGCCGCCATAGCCGAAAGTCCCGCCCGGAATCCAATACTGCAGGGGCGCGACCTGGGCATGGAGAGGTGCGCCACTGAGGCAGAGCAGTGCGAGAAGAGCTGTAAGACCGCAGGAACGAGCAAAGCTGGGCATTCAAGTAACCGTCGGAATGATGCGCAAATTATACGCCCGGCAACGTGCGAATGCCAGTGATGCGATGCCGCCGGTCACGCCATCAGGTTCCGGATCAGCCCCTTCCTGACGCTTTGAACCTCCTCCGCGCCGGATGGACCCATTGAAAGGACGCGCAAGCAGAGGCCGCGGCTTTGACCGCAAACGGCCTGGCGCGATCCGATCACGCGCAATGGCGCAGACCCTTGAAAATGCCCAACCTGAATATGGAGGCTGTCATGGAGGTCAATTCCGACAAGTTGAATGCCTTTATGGGCAAGATGATCACCGAGGTGGGAGCGGCGATGAACGCATCGCTGGTGCTGCTCGGGGACAAGCTCGGTCTCTACCGCACCCTCGCGGCAAAGGGGCCAATGAGCTCGACCGAACTCGCAAGCGCCACCGGAACGACGGAGCGCTATGTCCGCGAATGGCTGTCGAGCCAGGCGGCATCGGGCTACATCGAATACGATTCCGCATCGCGCAAGTTCTCGATGCTGCCGGAGCAGGCGATGGCGCTTGCCGATCAGGACAGCCCCGTCTTCCTCGGTGCCTTCCCCAATGTCGTTGCTTCGACCTTTCTCGACGAGCCGAAGATCACCGAAGCCTTCAAGTCCGGCAAGGGCGTCGGCTGGAACCGGCGCAGTGAGTGCCTGTTCTGCGGCACCGCCCGCTTCTTCCGCACCGGCTACATGCATCACCTCGTGCAGGAATGGCTGCCCGCGCTCGACGGCGTCGTGGACAAGCTGAAGCGCGGCGCCAAGGTCGCCGATGTCGGCTGCGGGCATGGCGTCTCGACACGCCTGATGGCGGAGGCCTTTCCCAACTCCCGCTTCTACGGCTTCGACTATCACGAGGGCTCGATCGAGGCGGCACGCAAGGCAGCAGCCGAGGCCAGGCTCGGCGATCGCGTCAGCTTCGCGGTTCACTCGGCCAAGACCTATCCGGCCGAGGGCTACGATCTCGTCTGCTTCTTCGATTGCCTGCACGACATGGGCGATCCCGTCGGCGCCATCAGCCATGTGCGCCAGACCATGGCGAAGGACGGCACCTGCATGCTGGTCGAGCCGTTCGCGGGCGACCGCCTCGAAGACAATCTCAACCCGGTCGGGCGCGTCTATTACGCGGCGTCGACCATGATCTGCACGCCGGCCTCGCTCGACCAGGAGGTCGGCCTTGGGCTCGGCGCGCAAGCGGGCGAGGCAAGGCTGCGCAAGGTCGCGAGCGAAGGCGGCCTGTCGCGCTTCCGCCGCGCCGCGGAAACGCCGTTCAACCTGATCCTGGAAGCTCGGATCTGATTTTGCACCGGATGCCGCGGCTCGCCATGTCAGGCCGCGACGTCCGTCCCCATCTCCAATCAGCGGCTATGCCGTCCGGTCGACGGAGGACGACGTATCCGCCGGCGGATATTTCGTCACCGGCACCATGAAGGATTTGGTGCCGACCTGGTAGATGATCTTGCCGTTCTGGCCGTCGTCCGTCGCGATCTGCGACTGCCCGAACATGATGACGTTCTTGTAGACGATGCCGGTGCCCTGACGGGTGATGCCGTCGGTGGTGACGCTGACCTGTGCTTCGTTGCCGTCGACCGATAGCACGCGAAAGCTCGCGCTCTTGCCGTTGTCGCTGGAATAGCCGCCCCAGCTCCCCATCAGCCGGCTGTCGGAGGCCGGCGGCGCCTGCTTTGCGAGCGTCGCGGTCTGCTTGCCGGCGCCGCCCGCGGAGAACAACAGCACCAGGTTCTTGCCGTCCTTGGTGCCGACGGTGACCGAACCGAAGGTGATGAGCGAGCCGTTGACCTGGGCAAAGCCGCGCTCGGTGTGCCCGTTATGGGTGTACTCGACCTGGGCGCGGTTGCCCCTGATGTTCACGACCTTGAACTCAACGGGCTGGTTGTTGCCCGCCCAATTGCCCTTCCAGTCGCCAACCAGAGCGCTCTGGTGATACATCCGCTCGTTGGCGGGCGAGATCTGGCTGGTGCTTTGCGCGATGATGGCCATGGACTTGCTCGACGAACCCGCTTGCCTTCGAGCACAGGCAAGCAGCGTCAGAAACATTCGGCAACATCTGGATTAGGGCCACGCCGTCGTTAACAAGCGGTTAATTTCAACCGGTGGGTGCGATGGGCAAATGGTCTCACCGCAGATGCGCTTCAGCGGCCCCAGCGATCCGACCAGATCTTCTCGCCGATCAGGCAGCTCACGCGCGGCTCCTTGTCCGCAACGCGCACCACGGGGCGCTCGGGCGTGCGGCCAGCCACCTCCATCAGCAGCTTGGTGCGGATCGCCTCCTTGAACTTCTCGCGATCCTTGATCGCGATCACGAAGGAGCCGGGCCCGCCGATCACGCAATCCTCGTAATAGTAGTCGAGATTGTCGATATCCATGGTCGAATAAGACGGCTCCTTCACCATGATCGGCAGGCCGTTGATGATGATGCCCTTCTCGAGCGCGAGATCGCGCGCCACCGTGACCGGGCCGCCATTGTTGTTGGGACCGTCGCCGGAGATGTCGATGACGCGGCGAAGCCCGTGATAGGGATCCTCGTCGAACAGCGGCATCGCAAATCCGATCGCACCTGAGATCGAGGTGCGCGAGGCGCGCCGGATCGGAGTCTTCAGGATTTCGGCCGAGACCGCATCCGCCGTCTCCGGTCCGTCGATGAGTCGCCAGGGGATGATGATCTTCTGGTCGGTGGATGCGGCCCACTCGAAATAGGTCACCGCGATCCTGCCGTTGGGGCCAGCCTTGAGCGCCTGCAAGAACTCCTTGGACTGGATCGCCTGGGCGTAGCCCTCGCGCTGGATCGCGAGCTCGTCCATGTCCATGGAGTAGGAGACATCGACCGCGAGGATCAGCTCGACATCGACCGACTGCGCATCGCCATCGGCCGCCTGTCGCTGCTGTCTCGATGATTCAAGTTTCGGCGGTCCGAATTTAGAACTTGGTGCCGCGATGCCCGCGACGTCCCCTCCGGCAAGCACGCCGGCCACCAGCACAGCCCCGATCGAGAACAGCAAGCGCATCGCAGTCTCCCGTCGTATGACGCGATGGTGACACGCAAACGCCTTGCCGCAAAGCGCGAAGATCGCTTGCGCTTCACATTCGAGTTAGGATTTTCACACGCCAGCGCGAAACCGCCGCCATGTCGCCACGCTTGCGCCGCCACGCGTTCGCGCCGCGCGACCGGCGCCGCCCACTTGTTCCCCGTGATTTCCGTGCTAGGCTGACTGCACAGATGGGGATGGAGTCCCCCGACAACCGCCCGCCGGTCGCGTGACTGTAATGGGCTGATGACTCCTGCCCGAGGTGAGGCAATCAGCCTCTGCCTTTGGCGGGAGCATGGACAAACCCGCCGCTGGCGGGTTTTTTGTTGCCTGAAGCGATGGCCAAGGAGACGTCCGCGACGTGACGACGACCACACCGAATGCTGCACGCACCGGGCTGCCCAGGGGGATCTGGGTGCTCGGCTTCGTCTCGATGCTGATGGACATCTCCTCCGAGATGATTCACGCGCTGCTGCCGGTCTATCTCGTCACCGTGCTCGGCGCCTCCACCCTCACCGTCGGTTTCATCGAGGGCATTGCGGAGGCCACCGCTGCGATCACGAAGATCTTCTCCGGAGCCCTGTCCGACTGGCTCGGCCGCCGCAAGCTGCTCGCGGCCCTCGGCTATGGGCTGGCTGCGCTGACAAAACCGTTGTTCCCGCTTGCCCCCAGCGTGGGCTGGCTGGTGGCGGCGCGTTTCATCGACCGCGTCGGCAAGGGCATTCGCGGCGCACCCCGCGATGCGCTGGTTGCCGACATCGCGCCCGCGGGCCTGCGCGGCGCAAGTTTCGGTCTGCGGCAATCGCTCGATACGATCGGCGCCTTCGTCGGACCGCTCGTCGCGATTGGCCTGATGTGGTGGACATCGGATCATTTTGTCGCCGTGTTCTGGGTCGCGGTGCTGCCGGCGTTCCTGTCCTTTGGCCTCATCGCGTTCGCCGTGAACGAGCCGGAGCCTGATGCGAGCCGGGAGCCCGCGAAGAATCCGCTCAACGCCGCCGCGATGCGGCAGCTTGGACCGGTCTATTGGCGGGTCGTCGCGATCGGCGTCGTCTTCACCCTTGCCCGTTTCAGCGAGGCCTTCCTGATCCTGCGGGCGCAGAACATCGGGCTCAATGCCATGTGGGTGCCGGCGGTGCTGGTACTGATGAACATCGCTTACGCTCTCTCCGCCTATCCGGCCGGCGTGCTGTCGGACCGGATCAACCGGACCGCCCTGCTCGCGCTCGGCCTCGTCCTTCTCGCTGCTGCGGACCTCGCGCTGGCGCTGCTGCCCGATCTCGCCGGCCTTGCGCTCGGCGTCGTGCTGTGGGGCCTGCATATGGGATTGACGCAAGGCTTGCTCTCGGCGCTCGTCGCCGATACTGCACCCCCGGCGCTGCGCGGCACCGCCTTCGGCTATTTCAACCTGTTCACCGGCCTTGCACTGCTGGCCGCGAGCGTGATCGCCGGAGCGCTTTGGGATGCCTATGGCCCGGTCGGCACGTTCCTTGCCGGGCTCGGCTTCACAATCGCCGCGCTGGTGGGACTGCTGACCATCGGCAATGGCCTGGCTATGGAGAACAAGTGATGACGGGGGACTGTTCGTCGTGCTGAGCGGAGTGACCGCGATCGTGGTCGGCAGCGTGCTGGGTGGCTGCGCGCGCTATTTTGTCTCCGGCGCCATTGCGCGACGGCTAGGCGAGACCTTTCCCTGGGGCACCATGACCATCAACGTCACCGGCGCCTTCCTGATCGGCATCTTCGGCGCGCTGGCGACCCATCCCGGTTCGCTGTTCGCGACGCCCAATCCGTGGCTGTTCGCGGTGACAGGCTTCCTCGGTTGCTACACCACGGTGTCCTCGTTCAGCTTGCAAACGCTGACCCTGGCGCGCAGCGGCGAGCCGGTGCACGCGCTCGGCAATATCGTGTTCTCGGTCGGACTGTGCCTTGCGGCGGTGAGCTGCGGCTTCCTCCTTGCAGACAGCCTTGGGGGCTAGCGGCAGATGAAGGTTTCCTCCGCGGACCGCTGGCGTACCGCGATCCTCTATGCCTGGGTTTCTGCCGGCAGCATTGTCGGCGGGCTGACGCGCTATCTGGTCGGGCTCGCCCTCGATACCGGCCCAGGCTTTCCCGTCGCGACGTTGTTCATCAACGCCACGGGCTCGCTGATCATCGGATTCTACGCAACGCTGACCGGCCCCGACGGCCGCGTGCTCGCGCGGCCCGAGCACCGGCAGTTCGTCATGACCGGCTTCTGCGGCGGCTACACCACCTTCTCGACCTTTAGCCTGGAGACCTTCCGCCTGTTCCACGGCGGCATGAAATATACCGCCATCGCCTATGTTGCGGCGTCCATCGTCTGCTGGCTGGTTTCGGTATGGGCCGGGCATATGATGGCGAGCCGCTACAACCGCTTGACGAGGAGTTGACCATGCAAATCCCCAATCAGGCTGTTTCGCTCCGGATCTTCATCGGCGAGAGCGACCATTACGACGGCAAGCCGCTCTATGAAGCGATCGTCACGACGGCGCGAGAGCGTCACCTCGCCGGCGCCACCGTGCTGCGCGGTCCCATGGGCTTCGGCCAGTCGAGCCGGCTGCACACCTCGAAAATCCTGCGTCTCTCCGAGGATCTGCCGCTGCTGATCGAGATCGTCGACAGCGAAGACAACATCAACGCATTCCTGCCCATCCTGGATGGCATGATGTCGAGCGGCCTGATCACCTTGGAGAAGGTGCAGGTCCTGCAATATGGTACGAAGGCCGCGAGCTGATCGCTCCGCCGGGAACCCGAGCCCGCCGTGTCCAGGAGGCGGAATGAACGACACCGTTACGACGCCGAAAACCAGGACGAAGACCAAGGTCGAGCGGCCGAAGCTGCACAAGGTCATCCTGATCAACGACGACTACACACCGCGCGAATTCGTCACCATGGTGCTCAAGGCCGAGTTCCGCATGACCGAGGATCAGGCCTACAAGGTCATGATCACCGCGCACAAGCTGGGCGCCTGTGTCGTCGCCGTGTTCACCAAGGACGTCGCCGAGACCAAGGCCACCCGCGCCACCGACGCCGGCCGCACCAAGGGTTATCCGCTTCTGTTCACGACGGAGCCGGAGGAATAGGACGCTAGCTGCGGCGTGCGCGGGGCGCCTTGCGCGGACTGCTTGCTGGCGGATGCTCCTGGACGTGCTTCCAGAATGCTTCCGCCGCGGGAGTCAGTCGCGACCTCGGGCGGAACACGTGAATTTCGATCGGTATCTCCCATTCCTGTCCGCCTGATTTCACCAGTTCGCCCGATGCGAGCTGGTCCGCGATCAGGCTTTGCGGAAGCCAGGCCATGCCGCGGCCGGCCTGGACCATGGTGACGAGTAGCTTGGCAAGATGTGACGTGAACGCCGGCTTGAGCTCCGCCTTGAGCGGCGACGTCGAGCGGACGGCCTCGAGGATCGTTCCCATGCCTGACTCGGAGCGATAGCTCAGGAACTGCACCGGGGCAGCCGCCGTTCCCGGCAGCTTGAAGCGCGGGGCCTTGCTCGACCTGGAGAGCGGCACAGATGCCGGGATCAGGCAATCATCGCCGACATGGGCGGAGCGGAATTGCGACGTCGTCAGTTTGGTGACCACGGAAGGATGATGATGGCAAAGCAGGAAATGCACCTCGCCCGCCAGCAGCATGCGCTCGCACGCCTCCATGTGGTTGGCGACGAGTTGCACGTTCGGCACGAAGGACAGCGTCGTTTCGATTCCGCGCAGCCAGTCCGGAAAGAACGTCAGCGACAGCGCGTTGGTCGAGGCGAATTTCAGCGCGTCCGATGAGCCGCGCGCCAGCTCCTGCGCTTCGAGGCGACCGGCGGACAGGCGACGGATGATGTCCTCGGCGGTCAGGCGGAACGCATCGCCCGCTTCCGTGAGACTGACGGCATGCGTCGTGCGCTCGAACAGCGCGGCACCCGCCCACACTTCCAGCGCCTTGATCCTGCGGCTCAGCGCCGGCTGCGAGGAATTGCGCTGCTCGGCGGCGCGCGAAAAGCTGCGGGTCGAGGCCACCGCGATGAAATCGTGCAGCCAGTTGATCTCCATGGTGTCCGCCCTGCTTATGCAAATCCTGCATAATCATATCATGAGGTGACATTGGATTTCCAGAAGGCGGGCCGGCACGCTCCTGGGAAAGTCAAATATATGCCTTGGAGGCCTGATGTCAGGGCGCACGCTCTACGAGAGACTGATCGACGCGCATGTTGTCCGCAAGCTCGACGATGACGGGCTGGTGCTGCTGTATGTCGACCGCACCGTGCTCAACGAGTACACCAGCCCGCAGGCGTTTGCGGGCCTGCGCGCCGCCGGGCGCAAGGTGTGGAATCCGTCCGCCGCGCTGATGGTCGTCGACCACGTCAATCCGACAGCCGCGCGGCGCACGCGGCAGATGCCGGACGCTGACGCTGCGCGGCAGGTCGACTATTTCGCCGAGAACGCGCGCGATTTCGGCATCGAATATTTCGACATCCTCGATCCGCGCCAGGGCATCGAGCATGTCGTCGCCCCCGAACAGGGCCTGGTCATGCCGGGCATGGTGATCGCGGCCGGCGACAGCCACACCACCGCCTACGGCGCCTTCGGCGCGCTCGGCTACGGCATCGGCACCTCCGACATCGAGCACTATCTGGCGACTTCGACGGTGCGTTACCGCCGACTGAAGACGATGCGGATCCATGTGACCGGCCGTCCGCCGCTTGGCGTCACGCCGAAGGACATCGTCATGGAGATCATCCGGCGCATCGGCGCCGATGGTGCCACCGGCTATGCGGTGGAGTTCGCCGGCCCTGCGGTGAGCGAGATGAGCGTCGAGGGACGCATCGTGATGTCGATCATGATCGTCGAGGCAGGTGCCCGCGGCGTCGTCATCGCGCCCGACCAAAGGGTGCTCGATTATCTGAAGGGACGGCCGCGCGCGCCGAAAGGCGAGATGTGGGATCGCGCCGCCAAGGCCTGGTTGCAGCTTCGCTCCGATTCCGATGCCCGCTTCGACCGTGAGATGACGATCGATGCCGGCGAGGTCGCGCCTGTGGTGACCTGGGGCACGAGCCCGGACCAGGCGATCGCCGTCACCGATCGCGTGCCCGATCCCGAGAGCAACGCAGCCGCCGATCGCAGGACGGCAGCGACACGCGCGCTCGCCTATATGGGCCTGACACCGGGAACACCGATCCAGTCGGTGCCGATCGATTTCGCCTTCATCGGCTCCTGCACCAATTCGCGCATCGAAGATCTTCGCGACGCGGCGCGCGTCTTCAGAGGCCGCCACGTCGCATCAGGCGTGCGCGCCATCGTCGTTCCCGGCTCGACGCAGGTCCGCGCGCAGGCCGAGGCCGAGGGCATCGCGCAGGTCCTGATCGATGCCGGCGTCGAGTGGCGGCAGTCGGGCTGCTCGATGTGCCTTGCGATGAACGACGACATCCTCGCGCCCGGACAGCGCTCGGCCTCCTCGACCAACCGCAATTTCGAGGGCCGCCAGGGGCCCGGCGCGCGCACGCATCTGATGAGCCCGGCGATGGTCGCGGCCGCCGCGGTCACCGGCCGCATCACCGACGTGCGCGAGCTGATCGAAGGAGATGTGTCATGACACCATTCCATTCGGTCTCCGGCTCCGCCGCGCCGATGATGACGCCCAATATCGACACCGACGTGATCATGCCAAAGATGTTCCTGAAGGGCGTCGATCGCAGCGGTCTCGGCGAAGGCGCCTTCAACCTGCTCCGCTTCACCGCAGGCAAGCCCAATCCCGACTTCGTGCTGAACAAAGACGGCTATCGCGATGCCCGCTTTCTCATCGTCGGCCCCAATTTCGGCTGCGGGTCGAGCCGCGAGCATGCCGTCTGGGGGCTTCAGCAACTCGGCATCCGCGCCCTGATCGGCACCAGCTTCGCCGGGATCTTCAGCGATAATTGCGCCAATAACGGCCTGCTGGCGATCAGCCTTGATGCCGCGACGGTCGGCGCACTCGCCGAGATCGTCGCGAGCCCCGCGAGCAACGGTCTCACTATCGACCTCGAAGCGCAGACCATCCGCATCGACGATGGGGGCACCATCCCGTTCGCAATCGAGCCGGCGCGGAAGGAAGCATTCCTTACGGGGCGCGATGCGATCAGTTCGACGCTCGTATTTGCCGACGACATCCGCGCCTTCGAGACGCGACACCGGGCGGCCAATCCCTGGTTCTGAGCACGCATTCGCAGAAAAAACACAAAACGACAAAGGGAGGCTTTCTTGACCGACACTACCATGAAGCTGGCGGAGACGACGCCACCTTCCGCGCGCGCAGCACTGAAAATCGGCCCGCTGCCGATCACCGTCTATGTGCCCGCAGCACTCGTTTGCGCCGCCGCTGTTTATTCCGGCAAGCTGCCGAATGACGTCATCGGCGGCCTCTCGGTGCTGATGCTGCTCGGCTTCCTGCTCGGCAAGCTCGGCCAGACCATCCCGCTTCTGAAGCGCATCGGCGGCACCGCGATCATGTGCCTGTTCGTACCGGCCGCCCTGGTCGCCTACGGCCTGATGCCGGAGACCGCGCTGAAGGCGATCACGACGACGTTCCGCACCGCCAATTTCCAGTATTTCT
>Ga0209148_1001126_pt1 | contig 15809 bp, 15 predicted proteins | sample AraplaCol_mMF_r2_2_FD_184288 | JGI IMG/M metagenome (GOLD analysis project Ga0209148, IMG submission 184288) | Arabidopsis root microbial communities from North Carolina, USA - plate scrape CL_Col_mMF_r2 (SPAdes) (version 2) | ecosystem: Host-associated > Plants > Roots > Endosphere | place...
GTACGACGGGACCGCGTTCGCGCTGCACCTCTCGACCGGCGTGCGGGGCATCGACGACCGGATCGGCAGAGCGGCGGCTCTTCTGGCCTTCGCGTTGCCGGCGCTGATCATCGTGTCGCTGGTGTCACTGGGAGTGGTGGGCGGCTGGCGCGACCTGCCGGCGATCCTGGGCATCTCGCTGGGGGTGCTGCTGTCGGGGCTGGCGACCGTGTCGGTGTCATCGGCGTCGATCGTCGTCCCGGTGGCCCGATCGGGCCGCAACCCGTTCACGGCGCAGGCCGGCTCCGGGATGACGTCGCTGGCCGCGTCGTACGCGGTCACCGGGGTGACGATCGCGCTCGCCGTGCCCGAGCTCGCGCTCGGGATCGCGGCCCTCGTCATCCACTCGGCGCTGCTGGGGTGGCTCGTGCTCGCGGTCGGGGCGCTGTGGGGAGCGGGATCGCTCGTGATCGGCGTGCGCGTGGGTGGGCGCATCCTGGATCGCACCGGGCCGGCCCTGCTGGCGCGGATGCGGCGCACCGGGGGCTAGGCGCCTCGCTCAGGCGGCCAGCCCGAGCTTCTTCCGCAGCATGGCGACGTGGCCGGTGGCCTTGATGTTGTACAGCGGGAGGGTGATCCGACCGTCTTCGTCGAGCACGAAGGTGGCGCGGATCACGCCGTGCACCACGCGACCGTAGAGCTTCTTCTCGCCGTAGGTGCCGTAGAGCTCGTGCACCACGCGCGTCGGATCGCTCAGCAGCGGGAAGGTCAAACCCTTGTCGGCGACCATCCTCTGGATCGCCGGCGGCTCGTCGCGCGAAACGCCGACCACCGAGTACCCCGCGTTCTCGAGGGTGCCGAGGCTTTCCTCGAAATCGCAGGCCTGGGCCGTGCAGGCGGGCGTGCCGGCCTCGCCGTAGAAGTACAGGATGACCTTGCGCCCCCGCAGCGCCGAGAGCGTTACGCGGCGCCCGTTCTGGTCGGTCAGGGTGAAGTCGGGAGCGAGCTCGCCTGCCTGCAGGCGCACGGGATCTGACACGGTTTCCACCCTAGGGCGACGGGGTGATATCGTGTCCATTCGGTCCGGTTCACGCCGGAACCGCGCACCTCTAGCTCAATTGGCAGAGCAACTGACTCTTAATCAGTGGGTTCCGGGTTCAAGTCCCGGGGGGTGTACGAAAAGCCTCGAACTCTCGCCAGTTCGGGGCTTTTTTCTCGCACGCTCGCCGTCGGACTCCGAACTAACTCCGAACATTCCACCGAGTGTGGCGGCCGCCATCTCGGTCCCTGTCGTCCTCGACATGTAGACGTCCTGAGTCATCGACGGTCGTTTGTGGCCCAGATATTCAGCGATCGCGCGAGCTGACATCCCCGACGTGTCGAGCGCGGTCGCCACCGTCTTCCGGAACGCGTGAGACGTCAGAGTCGGATAACCGAGGCGCTCGCGGTTCGCGCGCCAGTCGGCCTCTGTGTTCGACGAGTCCCTCAGTCGGCCCAACATCGAAGGGAAGACGAGATCGTTGGAACCGCGGCGACGGGTGAGCATTTCAACGACCTCGGTGGGAACGCTGATCGTCCGGCTCGACCTTTCGGTCTTCGCCAAGTACTTCCCTCACAGCCCAGCCGCGAAGGGGCCCTTCTCCGGAAAGGGGTGGACGCCGTACAGCGGAATCGCGATCGTCGCCGGCCTGGCCGACGGCATGAAGTCCCACCTCGGGCCACTCGCCCGAGCGAGCGGAGCAGTCGCGGCAGCGGCCATGCCCAACCTGCGACTTCCAGACTTCAGCAACCTCGGCGCCGTTGCCGCGGCCGCAGGCGGCACGAGCTACGGCCCCACCTTCAACGCCAACTTTGCCGTCACAGCCCAGCCAGGTATGCCGCTCGCCGACCAGGTGTTCTCAGCAGCCAGCCGCCTCCGCGCTCGCCACCGGGGGAAGTGAGTGGTGGCTATGCTGCGCGAGTGGGATTGATCGGCCAGGCGGTCACATGGGCACTCTCTGCGCTCGCGCTCGTCATCTCCGGGCTCGCCTCGTATCAGGCCGTGCGATGGCGACCACGAGCTCACGTCGTGATCGAGGTCAATGACGTTCAGAGGGACCAGTACGCCGAGGGTAGCGCCCTCTAGACGATACGCGTCGCGAATCGAGGAACTGCCGCCGTGCTCGACATGAAGGCGCACCTGATGTACGAGGGGAAGGAGGTCGACTCGTCATCGTTGGGCAGGATCGAGTCCGACGCGTTCGCGGAAATCTACTTGGGCCAGGTCTTTCCGTACCACGAAGATGCGTCTTTCCCGGCGGCGACGTTCACTCTCGGCCCCGCGGACCTTGCCATCGTCCGACTGATGGTGAGTTGGCGGCAGCCGCCCCGCGTTGAGAAGCCGCGTCGACTGCCCGTGGCGTTTCCCGCGGGCAGTTGAGTGCTGGGCAACCACACCGTTGCTATTCGCCGGCCTCGGGAGGGTCTTCGGTCGCTGCTGCGGTTTCGGCACCGTCGGCCTCGGCGGCGAGCACTCGATTCCAAAAGCCGGTCATGACAATCTTTAGGCAGAGCCACCAGGCATAGATCCCCGATGCGGCGCCAGCGATGTTGTCGCCGACGAGGCCGTGCGCGACGTCGTTGCGGAGGTTCGGGCCGAGTTGGTCGGTGAAGATTGCCCTGATTTCGAAGGACAGGTCTGGGCCGAGGAGAACCTCCGCCTCCGGTCGCTCCATGAGGTTCGTGAGACCGATCTCCATCTCGATTCCGTGCTCATCGACGGTCGTCGTGAGGACCCCAGCAGCCTTGAGGTGTTGACGGATTGCGTTCTCGAGCTGCGGGGCCAGCAAATGGACCGCAACACCCAGATCGAGCTCGAATCCGAAGTACAGGCCCTTCGCGAAGAGGCGGACTCGATCGAGCGGGACGAATCCGGACTCCCGGCAGTATCGCTCGAAGTCGGCAAGGTTCGGCTGATGTTCAGAACGCAACTGAAGCAACGCGGGCGCTATGAACGTCTGGGTTACGAGTGCCACTCGGAATCCGTGGTCGTGCATCATCTGGCGATGGATGTTGGCTTCTTTGTCGTCGTCACCCGCTCCGGGAGTCTTGTGAATGACCCTCCCGTCCGGCGCTATGTGGGTGGTCTGGAAGAGCGACGACAATGGGTGTTCTTGGATCGACTTGATGGCACGCTCTCGGGTCTCGGCGACGTTGGCGACGGGAAACCCGAGGGCGAGTGCCGACAGAGCATCGTGGCCCGACTTGCCGCGGATGAGGTTTTCCGCGCTCCTGACCCCGTCGCTTATGTCGATCGGACCGCTGTCGATGGGATGCATTTCAGCGAGGGCGTCTTCATTTGCGGCCTGCATCAGTCTGACCGTGTCAGCGATTCGCTCGTTAGTTCCACGCGCAGGACGGCTCGCCCGCGGGATCTGCCTGAGGGTCTGGAGCGCATCCTGCAGCAGCACTGCAGCCACGAGCCCTCCTCGGCCCTTTGCTTCGGCGATCCAGAGATCCGCGACCCTGTCGATTTGGTCGAAACGTCCTTCCGCGTCCTCTGCGGCCCCAAACCACTGGCCGGCCGCGATCGCTACACCGCGAGCCGTGTAGATGTCGCCAGCGGCCTCCGCTTCAGCGCTGAGCCGTCCGAGTGCCGCTGCGATCGCCGCGGCCGAGACTTGACCGCGGCCCTCATCCCAGAGAACGCCCGCCATCGACACCGGCAGGAACTTGTCTTCGGCGCTCGCAGCCACGATCGCCGACTCCAACACCTTGGCAAGTCGCTCGTGGGTCTCGGCGAGGGGCTTCCCCAGCCGGCGAGCAAGATGCATCGCGCGGCGCATGGCGTCGTCCCCCTCGGAGTACCAGGAGTCACCATCGATGGGGTGCTTCTCGTAAGCCGCGATGGCTTGCTTCGCGTATTCGAACCTCTTTTCCTTCGGCCCGATGAGCCACAAGACATCGGCAACCCTTGCCCGAAGGGTCTCGTTCGAAGTCTCGGCGACCACGTGCTCGAGGGAAACGATGTCCTCTGGCGTGAAGTCTGCGAGGGAGCCGGAACTCCCGAGAGCGGTCACGATCATCGGCATGAACGGTTCACCGGGAGAGTCGAGTCGGGTCATGAGGAAAGTGACTCGGCTCGCCACGTCGTACTGCTCCGCAAGGGTCGCGTCCCCTTCGGCAGCCGCCCTCGCCGACGCCTCGCGCAGCGCAAGGGAGATCTCGTGGTTGGTCATCGTCGGTGAGAGGGGGTCATCGAAGCTCACCCGGCAATGATGGACCCTGCAGCGCTCGGCGCGGGAGACACCCCGCGCTCGCCAACCTGCGAACCGTACTCGAATGCCCGAACTTACTCCGAACATTCACTGATATCTGATGATGTCTGGCGACGTCTAGAACGTTGGCCATCCCAAGAAAACCGGTCCAATGAGGTCTGCTGAGTGCCGGTGATGTCTTCGCCGTATTAATCAGTGGGTTCCGGGTTCAAGTCCCGGGAGGTGTACGAAAGCCCCGTTACCTCTCGCCAGGTGCGGGGCTTTTTCTGTGCCGGGAGCGCGACAGCGCAGCCGCGTCGTTGCCGGTCGAAAACGTCGAGCAAACGTCGAGCATCCGGGCCATACGCTTCGACCGTGGCCACCTCCAACAAGCAGCGCAGCGCCGATCAGCGACGAGAGAAGTTGGAGCGGATCAGGCTCGAACAGCGCAGGCGGGAGCGCGGTCGCCGGATACTGATCGCGTCCGTGATCGGGCTGGTGGTGGTACTCGCGGTGATCATCGTCATCGTGGCGACTCGACCACAGGGCGCCCCAGCCTCGGAGGCGAGTGCGGGGGCAGGCACGCAGAATCAGATCGTGCCGGCCGCACCGAGCGGAGGGAAGACCGTGCAGCAGCCGGCCACCACGGTCGCCGACACCAGCGGAATCCCGGGAGTTCTCGCCTGGGACACCACGGGCTGGCCGGGAGACGGAGCCGCTCACCCCGGCGCCCTCGAGCATCAGCATGTCGACGGTCCGGTGACGTATGCCGTCACTCCGCCGGTCGGCGGGCCCCACAACGGGATCTGGATGAACGCCGGCGTCTACACGAAGCCGATCCCCTCCGAACGCGCGGTGCACAACATGGAGCACGGCGCGGTGTGGATCACGTACAAGCCGGATCTGCCCGCATCCGAGGTCGCGACCCTGACCGCGTTCGTGGCCCGGCAGTCCCTCATCCCGGAGACGGGGGAGACCGCCACCGGCGCCCCGACGACCAACTCGAACCGCTACATCGATCTGAGCCCCTGGGCGACCAGTGCACTGCCTGCGCCGATCGTGATCAGCGCGTGGGGGCACCAGCTGCGTCTCACCGATGTCAGCGATCCGAGGTTGCAGAAGTTCGTCGACACCTTCCGCGACAGCCGGACCTACTCGCCCGAGTACGGTGCGGCCGTCGACGGCATCCCGATTCAGACCGGCGGTCGTCCCGCCTCCGACGGAAGCTCTCAGCCGAACCCGCCGGGGGCCGTGCGGTAGCGGTCAGCTGCCGATTCGCGGCACGGCCGCCGACCGCTGCGCCTACCCCTGATCGCGCGCCGACGCCAGCCCCTGAGCGCGATTTCTTCGGCGGGCATAGAGTCAGCCCATGCCCCAGCCTCCCGAACTTCCCGAGCAATTCCGCTCGTTCGGAAACGTCTTCGACGTGCTGGCTGACGACCGTCCGATGCACTGGACGATCTGGAGTCTCGACGGCTGCATCGGCGAGATCTCGTGGAGCGACGGCGTCTGGCTTTCGCATCCCGAAACCGATGGACACGTCGAGGGCGCTGGCGACACTCCGCACGAGCGCTGGCAGGACGCGATCGACGCGGTGATCGCCGGCTGACGTCAGCGGTCCTCGTGGGGGCTGTTGATCGGGATCAGCGTCCCTTCTTCCGTGATCTGCAGGCCGAAGTTCGAACTGGCGGAGCTCGCGAGGGTCTCCACCCATTCCCGGTTGATCGAGGGCGTCTTGCTGCCGTCGAACTCGAACCAGAGCGGGATGCCGTTGTCGATCCAGATGGCGTTGCGGCCGCCGCCGGCCGCGGCGCTGTTGCGCCAGCTGATGAAGAAGTTCTCGCTGCGGCGCAGCTTCATCCCGATGACGATCTGCAGGTGCGCAAGAAGCCGGTCATCGAGATGGAGGTCTCGGGTGTTGTAGTGAAGCGTTCCCACGACTCCCCTTTCGCGAAGGTCGCAACAAAGGTGAGGGATGGCGAAGCGAAAATCAAGCCCTGGCGAAGAGCAGTCGTCAGCGCCCCCGTGCGCTCGGAGGCAGACACTCGCGCTGCAACCCGTACGGTCAGCGCGCCACTCTCACGGAGCCGCTCTTCTCGTTGTCGGCGGTGAAACCTGGTTTTGTTCCGGTCACGGCGACCGAGAGCTTCGCACCTCGGTCTGCTGCCGTGATCAGGTAGGTGGCCTCGCCGGCGCCGCTGATCTTCTTGCCATCTCGGTACCACTGGATCGCGAGGGTCACCGGCGCGGGCGACCAGCTGCCGAGGACTGCCGTCAGGGTGTTTCCCACACGTGGCGTTCCGGAGATGGTCGGCGTGTCTCCCGTCAATGTCCCGCCTGTGACGAGAGCGGTGGGCGCGCTGGCGACCGTCGCCGAGGAATACCCCTTCTTCGATCCGGTGACCGAGACGGTCAGAGTCGCGCCGGCATCCGCCTGAACCGCGCGGTAATGGTCCTTCGTCGCACCGGGGATCGGCACGCCGGATCGGAGCCACTGATAGCTGAACGACACCGGCTTCGGGCGCCACGTTCCCGTCCTGGCCGTCAAGGTGTGTCCGACTCGGGGGGACCCCGAGATCGTCGGAGTCGAGGTCGTCAGTTCGGGCAACGTCACAGCGGCAGCCAGGGTGATGTCCGTGCCGCTCAGGTTCTGGCCGGCCGCCAGGGTGATCGGGGTCGCGGTCGCCAGACTGCTGTGGTTCAGGTACCACTGCGACGAGAAGTCCGTCGTATCACCCTGGGGATCGATCTGCAGGAAGTAGGTGCCGGCCGGGAGATTGCCGATCGTGTACGTGCCATCCAGGTTCCCGTAGACCTGGCTGGCCTGCGAACCGTCTGGGCGGACCGCGGTGATCGTCGCGTTCGCCGCGGGGAACGACGTTCCGTCCGCGGTCAGGCCGGTGACGGTGCCCGAGATGGTCGCACCGGCACCCAACGCGGCGTCGATCCCGGTCACGTGCTCTTGGTCGCCCACGTGGATGGGGCTTGCCGCGGATGGTGTCGTCGCCCCGTTCCACCAGCCGGCAGCATAGCTTCCTGCTCCCGACGCGTCGAAGGAGACGGTGTAGTCGCCCGCAGTGAGGCCCGGGATCGTGTAGCTCCCCGAGGCATCCGCAAAGCCGCTGACTCCGTACAACTCGCCCGCCTTGGTTGCGTAGGCCGAGCCGTAGGGAATCGGGTTGCCTGACTCGTCTTTGATCGTCCCGCTGATGCTCGACCCGCTCACGAGTGTGGCGTCGTAGCCGCTCACCTGCGTCGCCGCGGGAAGGTCGAAGTACTGGGCGCCCGTCAGGGTCGAGGCACCGGACCACCACTGCGGGAGGAGGCCGTCTGCAAACGGTGGGTAGAACTGGAGGGTCGTCGAGCCGGCTGCGAGTCCGGACAGCGTATAGCTGCCGTCCGATGCGGTGGCCCCGCTCGTGATCACCCCTCCGCCCGGCAAGAGTGCGCTGACGGACGCGAACGCCAGTGGAGTGCCATCCGGGCCGGCGACTGTCCCGCTGATGGAGGAACCGGGCTGGAGTACCGCGTCCTTACCCGTCACCGTATTCCCGGCGGTCACGGCGAAGTAGGTCGCGTCGTCGAGCGACTCGACTCCCCCGTAGTACTGCGGGGCGACGTTGGAGCCGTGGGTGCCGTATGGGCCCGCGAAATACAGCGTGTAGTTGCCCGGTTTCACACCCGTCACGGTGAACGTGCCGTCGGCTGCGGTCCCGATCCCGAACAGATCGCCGGGACCGTTCACCACGGCGCCCTGAGCGACCAAGGCGACGGTCGCCGATTCAGTCAGCGGGCCCGTCGACAGACTCACGGTGCCCGTGATGGAACCTCCCAGAGCGAGCGCGACGTTCACCCCTGTGACGGTCTGCCCGTCGTTCACCGTGAACGCAGACGTGGTGGTGCCCAGGTGGCCGGTGTTGTAGTCATCCGAGACCTGCTCGACGTAGTTCGCGGCCTGGAGACCCGTGAACGTATACGTGCCGCTGGAGTCGGTCGATGTGGCAGAGACCTGCGTGCCACCGGGAAGCGTGAGGGTGACGCCGACGTCGGGGAGCGGGGCCCCCGTGTCTGCCGCCGTGACGACGCCCGAGATGCTCGCGGTGGCCGAGGCGCTCGCGGAGAGGGGCGCGAGAGTGGCCGCCGTCATCGCCACGGCGAGTGCGGCAAGGGCCGCGGCCGCAGCCCGCAGTGGACGAGGAACAGGGGAACGACGGACGCGGATCACGGAAGCCTCACTCGATTCGGATGGAAGAAACGGCGAGACGTCTGCGAGAGATGCTCGGTGATCGTGAGTCTAGGTCCGGCGAGAAATCCGGGGCAAGCAAGAGTCGTAGGCTCGAGCCATGGAATTCCGCTACCTCGGCAACTCGGGCCTCAAGATCTCTGAGATCACCTACGGCAACTGGCTGACCCACGGGTCGCAGGTGGAGAACGACGCGGCACTGGCCTGCGTGCGCGCCGCCCTGGATGCCGGCATCACCAGCTTCGACACAGCGGACGCCTACGCGAACACGGCCGCCGAGACCGTGCTGGGCGAGGCCCTCAAGGGGGAGCGTCGGGCATCGCTCGAGATCTTCACCAAGGTGTACTGGCCCACGGGTCCCAAGGGGCCGAACGACTCGGGGCTGAGCCGCAAGCACATCTTCGAGTCGATCGACGGATCGCTGAAGCGGCTTCAGACGGATTACGTCGACCTGTACCAGGCCCACCGCTATGACACCGAGACGCCGCTGGAGGAGACCATGCAGGCCTTCGCCGATGTGGTGCGGCAGGGCAAGGCGCTGTACATCGGCGTGAGCGAGTGGACGGCCGACCAGCTGCGGGCCGGTCACTCGCTGGCGACGCAGCTCGGCATCCAACTGATCTCGAACCAGCCCCAGTACTCGGCGCTCTGGCGCGTCATCGAACCGGAGGTCGTGCCCGCGTCGATCGAACTCGGGATCTCGCAGATCGTCTGGTCGCCGGTGGCGCAGGGCGTGCTCGCCGGCAAGTACCAGCCCGGAGCGCCGCTGCCCGAGGGATCGCGCGCCACCGATGCGAAGGGCGGCGAGAACACGATCAAGCCGTTCCTGCGCGAGGAGGTGCTGTTCCGGGTGCAGAAGCTGGCGCCGATCGCGGCCGGGCTCGACCTGACCATGGCGCAGCTCGCGGTGGCGTGGGTGCTGCAGAACCCGAACGTGTCGGCGGCGATCATCGGGGCGTCGCGCCCCGAGCAGGTGGCCGAGAACGTGAAGGCGTCCGGTGTCGTGCTGCCGGCGGACGCGACGGCGGCCATCGACGAGGCGCTCGGCGACGTGGTCGTGAGCGACCCGGGTGAGACCGCCGAGCGCGGCCCCAAGTCGCGGCCGAGCTGAAACGGCGCTACTGGCTCAGTCGTCGAGAACCGCGAGCGCGTCGATCTCGACCAGCATCTCGGGCAGTGGCAGGGTGACGAACACCGTGGTCCGTGCCGGCAGGATGCCGCTGGGCAACCGCTCGGCCGTCAAGAACTCGGCGTAGGCGTCATTCATCGCGGCGAAGTGCTCGCGCGCCGTGAGGTAGACGCGCAGCATCACGACGTCGTCGAGCGTGGCTCCGCCTGCTTCGAGGATCGCGAGCACGTTGTGCAGCGTCTGGGTCGTCTGCGCGCCGACGTCATCGAGTGACGGGTAGCTGCCCGTCTTCGGGTCGACGCCGCCCTGGCCCGACACCTGCACGATCGCGCACTTTCGCACGCCTTGCGAGAAGACCGGGAGCGGCGGTGGGGCGAGTGGGGTCTCGAGTCGGGTCTTCGACGTCATGGGCGCAACGCTAGCGTGGGGCCATGGTGTCTGCCCCGGTTCCGGATGACGGCCTCATCCTGGGCGTGCGGCACAAGTCGGTGCCGGCGCGATTCTGGGGCAGAGCGGCCGCCGAGGTCGCGGCGGAGCGGCATCCGCTGAGCGAGTTCTCCACCCCGCTGCTGACTCTCGATCGCTCGGCATCGGACCACAACGTCGCCGCGCTGATGGCCTGGGCCGACGAGCGCGGCCTGAAGCTGGCGCCGCACGGCAAGACCACGATGGCCCCGACGCTCTGGCGTCGCCTGCTCGACGCGGGCGCGTGGGGCTTGACGGTGGCCACCCCCTGGCAGGCGCAGGTGGCGCGCGCAGCCGGTGTGGAGCGGTTGCTGATCGCCAACGAGGTGATCGACCCGGCAGGCATCGCCTGGCTGGCCGAGCAGACGGATGCCGGGGCCGAGATCGCCTGCTGGGTCGACTCGGTGGAGGGTGTCCGGTTGCTCGCGGAGTCGGCAGGCACGCGCCCGGTGGACGTTCTGGTCGAGCTCGGCGCTCCCGGCGGCCGCACGGGTGCGCGCGGCACGGAGGCCGCGCTCGCGGTGGCGCGTGCCGTGCTGGCCGCGCCGCGCCTCCGCCTGCGCGGAGTCGCCGGCTACGAGGGGTCGTACGGCGCGGATCGCGCGCCGACGACCCTGGCACGCGTGCGCGGATATCTGGTCGAGTTGCGGGAGCTGGCCGAGACGCTGTTGTCGTGGGATGCGGTGCGCGATCCGATCGTGACGGCGGGCGGCAGTGCGTTCTTCGAGCTGGTGGCGGAGGAGTTGGCGCCGCTGGCGGTGTCGCGGGGGCGCGACGTCACGGTCGTGCTGCGTTCGGGGGCGTTCCAGGCGCACGACGAGGTGTTCTACGACGGGATCTCGCCGTTCGCCCAGCCCGGGTCGGCCCAGGTCGAGTTCAGGGCGGCGCTGGCGATCTGGTCGCGCGTGGTGTCTCGGCCGGAGCCGACGCTCGCGTTGCTCGACGCGGGCAAGCGCGACCTGCCGGTGGATCTGGGCCTCCCCGTCGTGCACGGGCATCCGGGCGCCGTGGTCACGGGGGTCAACGACCAGCACAGCTACCTGTCGGTCCCGGCGGACTCGATGCTCGCGGTCGGCGACGTCGTGCGGCTCGGGATCTCGCATCCCTGCACGGCCTTCGACAAGTGGCGGCTGATCCCGGAGGTCGAGTCGGCGGACGTCGCCGATCCGGTGGTCATCGGCCTCGTGCAGACGTACTTCTAGTCCCGACGTTCTGGTTCTCAAGTGCAGCACTTGAGAACCAGAACGCCGCGGACATGCCGATGGCCCCGGCGGCGAACCACCGGGGCCATCGAGTCAACGAGACGGGCTACTTCTTCTTCGGTGAGGGCTTCTTGGCTGCCGCGGGTGCGGCGTCGCCCGTGCCGAAGACCTCCTTCTCCATGGCGTCATAGCCCTCCGCCTCGGGGTCGCGGTGCAGGCCGCCGCTGAGTGCGTACTCCTCTTCGGGCGAGAGCACCAGGCGCTTGCGGCCGTAGACGGCGAACACCAGCAGGCCGATCGCGTAGACGACGGCGATGGCGGCGATCGCGATCTGGTAGCCGGGGTTGAACAGGAACGCGATGAAGATCGCCAGAGCGATCACGCCCGCGATCACGGCGCCGACGATCCCGGTGGGGCTCTTGTACGGACGCACCGCGTTCTTGAAGCGGCGGCGCAGCACGACGAAGGCGATCATCTGCATCAGGTACGAGACGACGGCTCCCCAGATAGCGATGTTCAACTCGATCGCCCCGGCGACGCTGCCGACTCCCTTGCTCGCTGCGGTGATGGCATCCACCACGACGAGCACGACGTAGCCGATTACCGCGCCGACCACCAGGGCGATCAGCGGGGTCTTGCGCTTGCCGGTCACCGACAGGAACTGCGGGTAGTAGCCGGCGCGCGAGAGCGAGTACATGTTGCGTCCGTAGGCGTACATGATGCCCTGCAGCGAGGCGAGCAGCCCGATGAGCGCGAAGACGGCGAGCACGCCGTCCAGCCCCTTCGGCACCATCTTCGAGAACCCGTCGACCAGCGGCTGACCAGACGCCTGCGTGGCGGCCAGGCCGAGCACGCCGGTGTTGAAGATCAGCACGGCCACCGCCGCGACCGAGAGCGTGATGAGCGCGATGATGCCGGCACGCGGGATGACGCGGGCCGGGTTGTGCGTCTCCTCCGAGGCGAGCGGCAGCTCCTCGATGCCCAGGAAGAACCACATCGCGAACGGGATCACGGTGAAGATCACGAGCCAGCCGTGCGGCAGCAGTTGGCTCTGCCCGGCGTCCGGCTTGGTATTGAGCAGGTTGGACGCGTGGAACCCGCCGCTCGCCAGCGACACGATGACGAAGAGCGCGAGGATCGCGAGCGCGAGCACCGACACGACGATGGCGAGCCGGAATCCGATCGCCGCGCCGAGCCAGTTGACGACCACGAATACCGCGTAGAGCAGCAGGTAGGCGAGCCATCCCGGCAGCTGGAAATGGAAGAAGGCGTTCAGCGCGAAGTTCAGGTATCCGGCCGAGAAGAACACGACCACGGCGGTGGTGATCACGTACTCGATCGATTCGGCGAGACCGGTGATGAATCCGCCCCACGGGCCCATCGCCGCACGGGCGAAGGAATACGCGCCACCGGTGTGCGGCATCGCGGCCGCCATCTCACCGATCGAGAAGTACATAGTGAAGTACATGACGATCACGACGACGGTGGCGATCGCCATCCCGCCGAAGCCCGCGGCGTCGGTGCCGAGGTTCCAGCCCGAGAATTCTCCTGAGATCACGGCGGCGACGCCGAGGCCCCAGATGCCCCAGACGCCTGCGCTGCGCTTGAGGGTTCGCTTTTCGAAGTAACCGGCCCCGACATCCTTGTACTGGGCGCCGCCGATGGTCTTGGTATTACTCATGGGGGAAGAGTCCTTTCCGAGGTTGGGACTGAGAATGGCCGTCATTGGTACCTCATGTCTACCTTTGGATGTAAAAACTGTGTGACATGTTCTCGGTGAGAGCGGCGGGCCATAGTGTGTAATGGTCGGGTCGTCCCCGATCGCGCGAGCGTCGTCCCCCGATTTCAGCCCAGGAGAGTGCCATGGCCGTCCGCTCAGGGAATCTCACCAATGACGAGCTCGGCGCCCTTATCACGAAGGGCGAGATCGACACGGTGATCGTGGCGTTCTGCGACATGCAGGGCCGGCTGGTCGGCAAACGGACCTCGGCGCGTCTATTCCAGGAGGACATCGCCGCCCACGGCGCCGAAGCCTGCAACTACCTGCTCGCGGTCGACGTCGAGATGAACACCGTCGACGGCTACGCGATCAGCAGCTGGGAGACCGGCTACGGCGACATGGTGCTCAAGCCCGATCTCGACACGCTCCGGCTGATCCCCTGGCTGCCCGGCACCGCGCTCGTGATGGCCGATCTGAACAAGATGGACGGCTCCCCGGTGCCGCAGTCGCCCCGCGACATCCTGAAGAAGCAGATCGCCCGGCTGGCCGAGCGCGGCCTCGTCCCGTTCGTCGGAACCGAGCTCGAGTTCATCGTCTTCGAGAACACCTACCGCGACGCCTGGGCCAAGAAGTACGACGGGCTGACCCCGGCGAGCGACTACAACATCGACTACGCGCTGCTGGCGTCGACGCGGATGGAGCCGCTGCTGCGCGACATCCGCAACGGCATGGACGGCGCCGGCATGTACTGCGAGGGCGTCAAGGGCGAGTGCAACCTCGGCCAGCAGGAGATCGCGTTCCGCTACACCGAGGCGCTGGCGACCTGCGACAACCACGCGATCTACAAGAACGGCGCGAAGGAGATCGCCGACCAGCACGGCAAGGCGCTCACCTTCATGGCCAAGTTCAACGAGCGCGAGGGCAACAGCTGCCACATCCACCTCTCGGTGCGCGGCACCGACGGGGAGGCCGTGATGGCGGGCGATGGGCCGTACGGCTTCTCGAAGCTCATGGAGCACTGGATCGCCGGCCTGCTGGCGACCACCCGAGAGCTGAGCCTGTTCTTCGCGCCGAACATCAACTCCTACAAGCGCTACGTCGAGGGCAGCTTCGCTCCCACCGCGATCGCCTGGGGGCTCGACAACCGCACCTGCGCGCTGCGCGTGGTCGGCCACGGCGCGGGTCTTCGCGTCGAGAACCGCGTGCCCGGCGGTGACGTCAACCAGTACCTCGCCGTCGCGGCGCTCATCGCGGGCGGCTTGTACGGCATCGAGAACGAGCTCGAGCTCGAGCCGATCTTCGAGGGCAACGCCTACGCCTCCGACGCCCCGCGCGTGCCCACAACGCTGCGCGATGCCGCCGAGCTCTTCGCCCATTCGGCGGTGGCGCAGGAGGCCTTCGGCGACGAGGTCGTCGAGCACTACCTGAACAACGCCCGCATCGAGCTGAAGGCCTTCGACGCGGCGATCACCGATTGGGAGCGGGTCCGTGGATTCGAGCGGTTCTGACGTGAAGCCGGTTGTGGGGATCACGACCTACCTGCAGCGGGCGCAGACCGGGGTGTGGGACACCCGGGCCGCGTTCCTGCCCGAGACCTACTTCGCTGCGATCGAGGCGGCAGGCGGCATCCCGGTGCTGCTGCCGCCGCAGCCGATCGACGGCGGCGTCGCCGAGCAGGTGATCGCCCGGCTCGACGGGCTGATCATCGCGGGCGGTCTCGATGTCGAGCCGGCCCGGTACGGGGCGCAGGCGCATCCCGCGTCGGACCGTCCGAGCCGGATCCGCGACGACTGGGACGACGCGCTGCTGTCGGCCGCGATCGCGCAGGAGGTGCCGTTCCTCGCGATCTGCCGCGGCATCCAGGTGCTGAATGTGAACCGCGGGGGCACGCTGCACCAGCACCTGCCCGATGTGATCGGCGACAGCCGCTACAGCGGCGAGAACGGCGTGTTCGCGGTGAACCGCGTCGAGGTGGAGGAGGGATCGCAGGTCGCGTCGATCATCGGCGCCGGCGCCCACGAGGTGAAGAGCTACCACCACCAGGCCATCGACGCCGTGGGCGAGGGGTTGACCGTGACCGCGCACTCCGGCGGGGGCGTCGTGCAGGCGGTCGAGCTCGAGGGAGTGCCGTTCGGTGTCGGGGTGCAGTGGCATCCCGAACAGGACGCGGAAGAGGATGCCCGGCTCTTCGTGAGCCTGGTGGAGGCTGCCACGACCTACGCCGCGAAGACCGACCGGAGCGTGCACGCGTGAGTGCGGCGAGTTCGACCACCCTGATCAACCCGGCCGACGAGACCGTCATCGGCGAGGTCGCGCACACCACGCTCGAGCAGGTGGATGCGGCGGTCGCGCGCGCGGTCACCGCCCAGGCCGCGTGGGCGGCGCTGGCGCCGGTCGATCGGGCTCGGGCTCTGCGGCGCTTCGCGGCCGCCGTCGACGCGGCGGTCGAGGAGCTGGCGGCGCTCGAGGTGCGCAACTCCGGGCATCCGATCGGCTCGGCCCGCTGGGAGGCCGGGCACGTGCGCGACGTGCTCGATTACTACTCGGGGGCGCCCGAGCGGATGATCGGGCAGCAGATCCCGGTGGCCGGCGGCATCGACGTGACCTTCCACGAGCCGCTCGGTGTCGTGGGCGTGATCGTGCCCTGGAACTTCCCGATGACGATCGCGAGCTGGGGCTTCGCTCCGGCGCTCGCCGCGGGCAACGCGGTGCTGCTCAAGCCCGCGGACTGGACGCCCCTCACCGCGATCCGGCTCGGCGAGCTCGCGCTCGAATCCGGTCTTCCCGAGGGCCTGTTCCAGGTGCTGCCCGGTCGCGGCTCGGTCGTGGGGGAGCG
>Ga0209148_1001127_pt1 | contig 15803 bp, 14 predicted proteins | sample AraplaCol_mMF_r2_2_FD_184288 | JGI IMG/M metagenome (GOLD analysis project Ga0209148, IMG submission 184288) | Arabidopsis root microbial communities from North Carolina, USA - plate scrape CL_Col_mMF_r2 (SPAdes) (version 2) | ecosystem: Host-associated > Plants > Roots > Endosphere | place...
AAAGAGAGACGTTGGCTCCACATAGGCCGCGGCACGGGGCGAGGCAAATCCGGGATGTACCGTAAGGGACGGCCCGGTTCTCGAGGCCCCACAACGGCTTGTTTTAGGGGGGCCTGTAGGGTATAGACCCGGCCAAATCCGTCATTCGATAGTCACTCAAGCCGGGCGCCGGGCGCTCTAGGAATTGCCATGAAAGCCGAAATTCATCCGAATTATCATACGATTAAGGTCGTCATGACCGACGGAACCGAGTACCTGACCCGCTCCACCTGGGGCAAGGAAGGCGACACGCTGAACCTCGACATCGACCCGAAGTCGCACCCGGCCTGGACCGGCGGCAATGCCCAGATCATGGACCGCGGCGGCCGCGTCTCGCGCTTCCAGAAGAAGTTTTCGGGCTTCCTCAAAAAGGATTGATCCTGGCCGAAAAGGCTGGAGACGAAAAACGCCCCCGGGAGACCCGGGGGCGTTTTTGTTTGTGAGACGGCCGCCCTCAACCAAGGCCGAGATTTCGTAGGGCGGGCAAAGCGAAGCGTGCCCACCACCTGCGCATGATCGAGAAAGAACGTGGGCACGGCGCTTTGCGCCTTTGCCCACCCTATGCGAGCGGTGTTTGCCGCTGCGGCCTTACCGCTCGAACGCGGCCTTCAATGCGTTGAGATGCGGCACCAGCGGGTTGCCGATCGCGATGTGATCGACCGGCGGGGTGTGGATCGAGGTGTCGAGTCGGCGCACGCGGGCCTGCAGGCTCATCGAGCGATGGATCAGATCCTGGAGCTGCGCCGGCAGCTTCTCGATGGTGTCGGCGGGGCCGGGATCGGCGGCGGTGAGCTTGACCTTGGTCTTCTCGCGGTTGGCCTGGACAAGCGTCATCTCGCCTTCCTTCACGGCGCGGTGCAGCAGCAGCCAAGAAGCGAGCTGCATCAGGCGCGTGGTGAGGCGCATGCTCTCGGTCGCATAAGTGAGGCTGACGGCACGATCGAGCGCCTTGGCCTCGTTGCGGCCGGCACCGTCGAGATAGGCGGCGGTCTCTTCGACGAGATCCATGCCCTCGCGAAACAGGACGCCGAACGCCGCAGAATTGGTGAACCGCTCGCTGAGTTGAACGAGAGCGCCGTCGGCTTGCAAACGTTCCATGGTTAACGCCCCTTACGCAACTGTTTACCCACCCGGCTTTGGCGCCGGCTTTATGATGAACAAATCATTGCGCGGGCGAACCGCGGAGTCCAGCGACAAGCGCGGATATGGTTTCCGCGGGTCATTCCCCGGAATTCAACCTGTGAGAGACGCAAAAAAAGAGCCGCCGGAGACCGGCGGCTTTGAAAGTTGATAACAGGGAGGCGTCAAACAGAGTGGACAGGAGCCACTCGGTGTCCAAACGAGGACAGTTCCAGTCATAAACTCGAAAGCTTAATGGCGCGTAAACGAACGATTATTTTGAGGGTTCGTTAGGCATGTCGGCCAGTGGACGAGTGGGACGCGGCTGCGTTCCCTCTGCTACGTCATTCCGGGGCGCGACAAAGTCGCGAGCCCGGAATCCATAGCCACGAGCCGATGAATAGCCCGGCCCTCTCAGCCTGCGAGTTCCAACCTGCCTGTGGTTATGGATTCCGGGCTCGTCGCTGACGCGCCGCCCCGGAATGACGGTGGAGGAAATCCTGTCCACCGCATCCGGGACACGAGAGTTGAGCGCCTTGAGCTACGTCTTGAAAATACTGTTCGCCGCATCGCGCGAGGCGCGCTTCTTGGTGGCGGCTTCTTCCAGTCTTGCGATCTCGGTCTTGAGCAGGGCGACGCGCTCGGTCAGTTCCTCGACCGACAACAGTGAGAGATCCTGTCCTATCTCGTGGGTGACCTTCTTGCGCGGGCGGTCGTCCTCTTCCATCGGCATCGTCGTTCCTCCTGCGTCCTGCGGACCGGATCACACCGCTTGATACACGGCTTGATACACGGCTTGGGCGGTTGCCAGTCCGGACCGCGCTGGCTAATCAAAGGCCTCGTTCCCCTCGCACCTTTGCTCAAGGACACATCATGGACAAGCTGCCCGCGCAAATGACCGTGGTCGCCATCTCCAAGCCCGGCGGACCGGAGGTGCTGCTGCCGGAACAGCGGGCCGTGCCTCAACCCGGTCCTGACGAGATTCTGGTCAAGGTGCAGGCCGCCGGCGTCAACCGGCCCGACGTGGCGCAGCGCTCCGGCGCCTATCCGCCGCCGCCCGGCGCCAGCGACCTGCCCGGCCTCGAGATCGCAGGCGAAGTCGTGGCCGTCGGCAGCAACGCCAAGCGGCACAAGATCGGCGACAAGGTCATGTCGCTGGTCGCCGGTGGCGGCTATGCGCAGTACTGCATCGCTCAGGACGCCCAGGCGATGAGCGTGCCGCCTGCCCTCTCGATCCAGGAAGCCGGCGCGCTGCCGGAAACCCTGATGACCGTCTGGCACAATGTGTTCGAGCGCGGCGGACTGAAGGCCGGCGAGACGCTGCTGATCCATGGCGGCTCCTCCGGCATCGGCACCATGGCGATCCAGCTCGCAAAGGCGTTCGGCGCAAAGGTGTTCGTCACCGTCGGCTCGCAGGACAAGATCGACGCCTGCCTCAAGCTCGGGGCGGATCGTGCCATCAACTACAAGACCGAAGATTTCGTCGCAGTGGTGAAGGAAGAGACCGACAAGATCGGCGTGAACCTGATCCTCGACATGGTCGCCGGCGACTATGTCGACCGCAACTATGACGCCGCCGCCGTCGACGGCCGCATCGTGCAGATCGCGACCCTCAACGGCCCCAAGGTCAGCGTCAACATCGCCAAGGTGATGGTGAAGCGGTTGACCCATACCGGCTCGACCTTGCGTCCCCGTAGTAATGCGGACAAGGCGGCGATGGTGTCGGCGATCGAGGCGAAAGTGATGCCGCTGCTGCGCGAAGGCCGGGTCAAACCGCTGATGGACAGCGCTTTCCCGCTGGAAAAGGCCGCCGACGCGCACCGGCGCATGGAGACGTCCGCACATATTGGCAAAATTGTGTTGGAGGTCTAGGCCGCTGGCCCATCAAACCGGGCGGAAACCCTTTGATTTTCTTGGCTTTCGTGGCATCTATCGCGAAACGCCGAACCACTTCCGTCCGGCCTGAAATCGTCCTTACGTGCCAGCCTTGCGTGCCGTTCCTGCACTCAGAGTTTGCGTCGAACGCGGAGAATTGACCTTGCGTCTGATCAGGTGCCTCGCGCCCATCGCGCTGGGCCTCATGATTCTTGTCGCCGCGTATCCTGCGCGCGCGCTTGACGCTGTCAGCGTCCGCAGTGACGCGCCCGCAATCGACCTTACCAGCGTGCTCGAGCATCAGCGCAGCGACGCTGATCGCATCCAGGTCTCCACCGCGCCCGGCACCGACGGCATCGTCCGCCGCATCGAGGTGCGCGCGCGCGAAGGCGGCCAGAACTGGGTGGTGTTCGCGCTCGCCAACAACACCGACGACCAGCTCGACCGCCTGATCGTGGCCCCGCATTACCGCATCGTGTCGTCAGGCCTGCTGTGGCCGGACCTCGGCCTGTCGCGCATCGCCACCATCACGCCGTCGATCGGCGACCGGCCGGAACGCCAGGAGAGTGCGACGGCCGACGTGTTCCGCATCACGATCGATCCCGGTGCCGTCGTCACCTTCGTCGCGGAACTGCGCACCGACAAGCTGCCGCAGCTCTATCTGTGGGAGCCCGAGGCCTACAAGGACAAGGTCAACTCGTTCACGCTGTACCAGGGCATCGTGATCGGCATCTCCGGTCTGCTGGCTCTCGTTCTCACGATTCTGTTCGTGGTGAAGGGCAGCATCATGTTCCCGGCGGCCGCGGCGCTGGCCTGGGCGGTGCTGGTTTATATCGGCGTCGATTTCGGCTTCTGGGGCAAGGTGCTCGACATGTCGAACAACGCCGAGCGCATCTGGCGCGCGGCGGGTGAGGCGATATTGGCGGCAACGCTGCTGGTGTTCCTGTTCGCCTATCTCAACCTCAGTCGCTGGCACGTGCGCTATTCGCACATCACGGTGGGCTGGCTCGCCTTCCTCGGCTCGCTGGTGGCACTGGCTCTGTTCGACCCGGCCGTCGCCTCCGGCATCGCGCGCATCTCGCTGGTGCTGATCGCCTTCGCCGGTTTCGCGCTGATCGTCTATCTCTCCACCCACGGCTTCGACCGCGCGGTGCTGCTGATCCCGACCTGGTTCCTGCTGGTGGTCTGGGTGGTTGCGGCCGGCATGACGGTGGCAGGGTCCGTCACCAACGACATCGTCGGCCCTGCCCTGCTCGGCGGCCTCGTGCTGATCGTGATGTTGATCGGTTTCACGGTGATGCAGCACGCCTTTGCCGGCGGCGGCGCCACCACCGGCGTCGTCTCCGACATCGAGCGCCGCGCACTGGCGCTGGCCGGTTCCGGCGATCTGATCTGGGACTGGGACGTCTCCGCCGACAAGGTTTTCACCAGCCCCGAGACCGAAGCCCTGCTCGGCCTGAAGCGCGGCACCCTCGAAGGGCCTGCGGCCTCATGGCTCGAGGTGCTGCATCCGCTCGACCAGGACCGTTTCCGCGCCGCGCTCGACAGCGTGCTCGACCAGCGCCGCGGCCGCCTGGTGCAGGATTTCCGCCTGCGCACCCCCGACGGTCACTTCATGTGGTTCGCGCTGAAGGCGCGCCCGGTGGTCGGCTCGGACGGCGAGGTCTCGCGCGTCGTCGGCACCCTCACCGACGTCACCGAGCTCCGCAACGCCGAGGAACGCCTGCTGCACGATTCCGTGCACGACAACCTCACCGGCCTGCCCAACCGCAAGCTGTTCATGGACCGCTTGGGTGCCGTTGCGCATTTCGCCAAGACCATGCCGACGCTGCGGCCGACGCTGATGGTGATCGATCTCGACCGCTTCAAGCAGGTCAACGATTCCGTCGGCATCGCGGTCGGCGATTCCATCCTGTTGACGCTGGCCCGCCGCCTCACCCGCATCCTCAAGCCGCAGGACACGCTGGCGCGGCTTGCCGGCGACCAGTTCGGCCTGATCCTGCTGTCGGAGCAGGACCCGGCGCGGATCACCAATTTCGCCGAGACCATCCGCAAGACGATCCGTGCGCCGATCGCCTTCAACGACCGCGAGATCTTCCTGACCGCCTCGATCGGCATGGCCCTTTCTGATCCGCAGACCCAGCTCACGGACGAGATCATCAAGGACGCCGAGCTGGCGATGTATCATTCCAAGCGCATCGGCGGCGACCGTATCGACGTCTACAAACCCGCAATGCGCGCGCGAAAAACCGACCGGTTGACGTTGGAGAGCGAGCTGCGCCGCGCCATCGAGCGGCAGGAGCTCACGATTTTGTACCAGCCGATCGTCCGGCTCGAGGATCGCTCGGTCGCCGGCTTCGAGGCGCTGGCCCGCTGGGATCATCCCAAACTCGGGCGCATGGCGCCGTCGGAATTCATCACCATCGCGGAAGAGACCGGCCTGATCGTCGACCTCGGCATGTTCGTGCTCGACCAGACCGCAAAGCAGCTCTCGATCTGGCAGCGCGCGATGCGCTCGCGCGAGCCGATCTTCGCATCCGTCAACGTCTCCTCGCGGCAGCTGCTGCGGCACGATCTGATCCACGATATCAGAACCGTGCTGTCGCGCTCTTCAGTCGCGCGCGGCACGCTGAAGCTGGAATTGACGGAATCGCTGGTGATGGAGAATCCGGAGCACGCAGCACAAATGCTGACGCGCATCCGCGAGCTCGGCACTGGTCTGTCGCTCGACGATTTCGGCACCGGCCATTCCTCGCTGGCCTATCTGCAGCGCTTCCCTTTCGACACCATCAAGATCGACCAGTCCTTCGTCCGTACCACCAATCGCGGCACGCGGCCGGTGATCCTGAAGTCGATCATCGCGCTCGCGCATGATCTCGGCATGGACGTGGTGGCGGAAGGCGCCGAGACCGACTCCGACGCGGTCGAGCTCTACCAATTGGGCTGCGAATACGCGCAGGGCTTTGCCTTCGGCGAGCCGATGGACGCCGATGCCGCGATGCGGCTGCTGACGGAAGTGCGGCTGGAAGCAGCGAGCTGATCTCGCAACGAGTCCGGTCCCGTAGGGGTGGGCAAAGGCGCCCTTGCGCCGTACCCACCATCCCGAAGTGGTGGGCACGCTTGCGCTTTGCCCATCCTACGAGACCGTTGGATGTGGAGAGACAGTCAGCCTCTCACCGCCGCCGATCACTCTTCTTCTTCGTAAACCGCACGCTCGCACCGTCAGGCATCCGTGTCGCCACAAATCCTGCGGCGAGGCATGCTTCGCGCTGGGGCATCTGGATGTCGGGGCTGCGCAGGCTGTCCCACCATGAGGCACGATTGGCCGCGCGCGGCAGGGCTGCGCCGATGATCTCCTCGATCTGCTCGAAGGTCAGCACGAATTCCGTCTGCTTGTGCCGCATCAGATAGTCACGTAGCGCGTCGTAGTCGTTCACGTCTGTCCTCGCGTCCGAACCCTGGGATCCAACCGGTCAGGCCTGCCGAAAATTGCTAGCCGGATAAACCAATCCTTAACTCATCGCGGCAGTGCCGTCGCGACTTAAACACTACGCAAGATTTCAGGCGCATCCACTAGTATCGGGAGCAAACGATGCTGTCTGGATGGCGCGAAGCCAAGGCCCGCCGGCCCTGGCGCATGTCGGCGAAGCTGCTGATCATCACGTCCGTTGTGACGGTGATCGGCTTTTCCGCCATTTGCGTCAACGTCATGCTGGACATGCGCCGCGGCGAGGAGGCCCTGGCCCGCCAGACGCTGGAAAACCTCGCCACCTCGATCGACGCCGACATCAGCCGCAACATCGATATCTACGACCTCTCCCTGAAGGCGGTCGTCAACAACATGCTGCTGCCCGAGATCGCCACGGTCTCGCGGCCGGTCCGTCAGCTCATCCTGTTCGATCACGCCACCACGGCGCGGCATTTCGGCGCCATCCAGGTGTTCGACGCCGACGGCAGGCTCACCATCGATGCCTCGACGCTGGATCCGCAGCCGGAGAGCCGCGCCGACGAGGAGTATTTCCGGATTCATCGCGACAACCCGGACGTCGGACTGTTCATCAGCCGCCCGATGCTGTTCCGCGGCGCCTATTCGATCGTGCTGAGCCGGCGCATCAGCGATAGCGACGGCGGCTTCATGGGCGTCGTCGCCGGCTCGATCCGCTTCACCTATTTCCACGAACTGTTCGAGCGGCTGAGCCTGGACCCCGAGGACACCATCACCGTGCTCAAGCGCGACCGCACCATCATGATGCGGCGGCCGTTCGATCTCGACATCATCGGCAAGAATCTGGAAAGGCAGCAGGAGTGGAAACCTGACAATCTCAGAGCCGGCGGATCCTACGCCGGAAAAGGGCCGGTGGATGTGACGCCGCGGCTCTACGTGCGCAGCAGCGGCTCCGGTCCGTTGTTTGTCGTGGCAGGCAAGCCGCTGAGCGCTGTGTTCTCGCTGTGGCAGAGAGAGGCACAGCGCATCGGCGCGGTCGTCCTGGCGCTCTCCCTGTTCGTGCTGGGCTCGGCCATCGTGCTCGCCCGCGAGATCAGCCGGCGCGCGGACGCCGAAAGCAAGCTCGAGGAGATGGCGACAACCGACGCGCTCACGGGCCTGCGCAACCGCCGCAAGTTCGACCAGGTCATCGACATGGAATGGCGGCGCGCCATGCGCCAGAAGACGCAAGTCGCGCTGCTGATGATCGATGCCGATCACTTCAAGGCCTACAACGACACCTTCGGTCACCAGGCCGGCGACCAGGTGCTGGTCGGCATCGCCATCTGCATCTCGGACTCGGTGCGTCGCGCCGGCGACTGCGCCGCGCGCTATGGCGGCGAGGAGTTCGCGGTGCTGCTGCCGAACATTTCGGCCGCCGACGCGTTCAAGATCGCCGAGACCATTCGCGCCAAGGTGCTGGGCTGGTCCGACGGCGGCGCGGGATCGACCGTCTCCTGCGGTGTCGCCAGCTTCGCGCCCACGGCCGGCATGGACTGGTCCATGCTGGTCGCCGCCGCCGACAAGGCGCTCTATGCCGCGAAAGCCGGCGGGCGGAATCAGTCGGTGGTGGCAAGCTTGCCGCAGCTGTCGCTGGTGGCGTGAGGCCTACTGCCCCAGATACTTCTTCATCTCCGCGATCAGCCCCTCACGCAGCTCCGGCCGCTGCAGTGCATAGGCGATGTTGGCGCGGAGGAAGCCGGGCTTGGAGCCGCAATCATGGCGCTCGCCCTCGAACTCGACGCCGTAGAACTTCTGCGATCTGGCGAGCCCGATCATCGCGTCGGTGAGCTGGATCTCGCCGCCGGCGCCGCGCTCCTGGGTCTCCAGGATCTTGAAGATCTCGGGCTGGAGAATGTAGCGGCCGGTGATCGAAAGGTTTGAAGGCGCCGTGCCCTTGGCCGGCTTCTCGACCATGCCGTCGACCTCGAACATCTTGCCGGTGCGCTTGCCGACGCCGCAGATGCCGTATTGATGGGTGAGATGCTCGGGCACCGCCTCGACCGCGATCAGGTTTGACTTCTCGCCGAGCGATGATGCCGTCTCGATCATCTGCTTCAGGCAGCCGGGCGTGTTGAGCACGAGCTCGTCGGGCAGCACCACCGCGAACGGCTCGTTGCCGACGATGTCGCGCGCGCACCAGACCGCGTGGCCGAGGCCGAGCGGCGCCTGCTGGCGGGTGAAGCTGACGGCGCCGGCTTCCGGCTGGTTCTGCGCCAGGATCTCCTGCTCGGCCTTCTTGCCGCGCTGGCTGAGCGTGGTGTCGAGCTCGAACATCCGGTCGAAATGATCCTCGATGACGTTCTTGTTACGGCCGGTGACGAAGATGAAGTGCTCGATGCCGGCTTCCCGCGCCTCGTCATAGACGTATTGGATCAGGGGCTTGTCGACGATGGTGAGCATTTCTTTCGGCATCGCCTTGGTGGCGGGCAGGACGCGGGTGCCGAGGCCGGCGACGGGAAATACGGCTTTGCGGATTTTCATGTGACTGATCGAATACCTTGGAGCGCGCGTGACAGAAGCAATGGCTTCTTGCTAGCCGTTTTGCAGCCGGTAACAAAGGCGGATGTAGGGCTCCGTTTCAGAGAATTTGCGAAAAAGGTGACCAGCAAAAATTCACCTTTGTTAAGATATTGGCAACCGTAACGAGGCCTCCTGATGGCGGATTTTCGACCGGACGGATGGGATATGAGGCAATCGGTGGCAGGCTTGGTCAAACGCGGCAGATCTCTGGCAAGCGTAACAATGATCGCGGCCGCGCTGCTGTTCCCTGTGTCCGCGCGGGCCCAAAACGGCCTGTCCAACCTGTTCGGCGGTATTTTCTCAGGCACGAACCCGGCGCCGTCACAAGCCCCGCCCGGCGCGCCCACGGGAGTTCAGCCCTGGAGCGGCGAGGACGGCGCCTCCGGCCATCCGCTGATGACGGCGGCTGCGATCCGCGAGGCGGCCGGCAATTTCGACAATTGCGTCGCGGGCATGTGGCCTGATGCCGCACGGCGCGGCATCACACAGGAGAATTTCCAGCGCTTCACCGCGGGCCTTACGCCCGACCTGCGCATCATGGATCTGATGGATTCGCAGCCGGAATTCTCGAAGTCGATCTGGGACTATCTCGACATCCTCGTGAACGACAACCGCCTCGCCAAGGGCAAGGAGGTCCTGGCCAAGTACAAGGCGCAGTTCGACGCGACCGAGAAGGCCTACGGCGTCGACCGCTATATCATCGCCGCGATCTGGGGCATCGAATCCAACTATTCGACGCAGATGGGCGACCGCAGCGTGCTGCAATCGACCGCGACGCTCGCCTGCATCGGCCGCCGCCAGGCCTATTTCAAGGACGAGTTCCTCTCGGCGCTGGAGATCGTCAACCGCGGCGATTTGCGTCCGGAGCAGATGCGCGGCTCCTGGGCTGGCGCGTTCGGCCCGACCCAGTTCATGCCGACCGCGTTCAAGCGCTTCGCCGTGGACGGCGACGGCGACGGACGACGCGACGTCGTCGACAACCCGACCGACCTGATCGCCTCGACCGCCAACAACCTCAAGAAGGACGGCTGGCAGAGCGGCCAGACCTGGGGCTACGAGGTCGTGGTGCCCCAGGGCTTCAACTACATGCTGGCCGACCGCGCCAAGATGATGACGATCGCGCAGTGGGAGAAGCTGGGGCTCAAGCGGCCGACCAATCAGCCTTTCCCGCATCCGGCGGAGAAAGCCTATCTGCTGGCGCCGGCGGGCGCGCAAGGCCCCGGCTTCCTGATGCTGCAGAACTTCCGGGTCATCATGAAATACAATCCGGCCGAGGCCTATGCGATGGCGATCGGCCATTTCGCCGACCGCCTGCGCGGCGGGACGCCCTTCGTGCAGCCCTGGCCGCGGCAGGAGCGGGAGCTATCGCGGACCGAACGGCTGGAACTGCAGCAATTGCTGGTCCAGCGCGGCTTCTACAAGGGCACGCCGGACGGCCAGTTCGGCGGCCAGACCCGGGACGCGCTGCGCAACTTTCAGGCCTCGATCGGGGTCCCCGCAGACGGATTCGCCTCCTCCGACGTGCTGGACCGGCTGCGCGGGCGCTAAAAACCGCCCGAAAGTAACCCTGAGCGGCGATTTCGGCGGATCGGCGGTGTATTCCCCTAAGAATCTGCAAGAGAATTTGCCCGTTTGGCGCCCGATTCCGTTATTATAACGACCTATCTCCAGACCCCTTTGCGCGCGCCCGAGATTTCATGTCGAAGCCAAAATCCTTTTTCAAGGCGCTGACCGAGACCGGCCCGCTGATCGCGCTGGGGACAGCGCTTGCGATCATGGTTTCGGTCGCGGGACCGGCCTCGGCGCAGTTCTTCAACTTCCCGGGCTTTGGTGGCCCGCCGCAGCGCCAGGCTCCGCCACGCCAAGGCGGCGGCGGCTGGTTCGGTGGTGATTTCTTCGCGCCCTTCCAGCAGCAACAGCAGCAGGCCCCGCGCCAGGATTTTTCGCGCGCGCCCGCGCCCGCCAAGCGCGACACCGTTGCCGACAAGAACGTGCTGGTGATCGGCGATGCGATGGCCGACTGGCTCGCCTATGGCCTCGAAGACGCCTACACCGAGCAGCCGGACATGGGCGTGATCCGCAAGCACAAGACCACCTCCGGTTTGATCAAGTACCAGCCGAAGGGCGAGCCCTCGGATTGGACGGCGGCCGCAAAGGGCATTCTCGAGACCGAGAAGCCCGACGTCATTGTCGTCATGCTTGGTCTTAATGACCGCATCTCGATCCGCGAACCCGTGGTCGATAAGCCGGCGGACAAGGATAAGGACAAAGACAAGAAGAACGACAAGGGCGCCCGCGCCAAGCCGCAAGGCAAAGGCGACGGAAAGCCGGGTGACGCGAAGCCCGGCGATACCAAGCCCGACACCGCTGCGAAGCCGGACGACAAGCCCGTCGACACCGACCTGCCGCAAGACGACGCCGACAACGCGGACACACCGGCAGCCGCGCCTGAAAAGGCCGCGCGCAATCCCAATGGCGTCTACGAATTCCGCGACGACCGCTGGGTCGAGCTCTACGGCAAGAAGATCGAGGAGCTCGCGAACGTCCTGAAAGCCAAGGGCGTGCCGGTGCTCTGGGTCGGCCTGCCCGCAATCCGCGGACCCAAGGGCACCGCGGACATGCTGTTCCTGGATTCGCTGTATCGCGAAGGCGCGGCGAAGGCTGGCATCACCTATGTCGACGTCTGGGACGGCTTTGTCGACGAGGCCGGCCGCTTCCTGCAGAAGGGCCCTGACTTCGAAGGCCAGATCCGTCAGCTGCGCAGCGGCGACGGCGTCTACTTCACCAAGCCGGGCGCGCGAAAACTCGCGCATTATGTCGAGCGCGAGATCACCCGTCTCCTCGCCGGCCGCTCCGGCCCGATCGCGCTGCCGAGCGAACCGGCGACGCCCGATACCAATGCCGAGCCCGGGAAGCCGGCGCCGCGGCCGCTCGCCGGCCCGATCGTGCCGCTGGTTGCGGCCTCGATCTCGACCGATCAATTGCTGGGTGGACCCGGCACGCGTCCCGCCTCCGTCGATGCGCTTGCGGCGAAGACGCTGGTGAAGGGCGAGCCGCTGGCCGCGCCCGCGGGCCGCGCGGACGATTATGCCTGGCCGCGCCGCGAGGTCGGTCGCGAACAGGCCAAGGGCGATACGCCTGTTGCGGCGACGACGCCCGACGGTGGCGCTACGGCCCCGGGAGCATCCGGCACGCCGGGCGCAGCCGCTGCGATTGCGCCTCCCAAGCCCGCCGCACCGAAGAAGCCGACGCCGCAGCAGCCGGCACAGGCAAGCCCGTCACTGCGTGATTTCTTCGGCTTCGGCTCGCCGCAACCTGCCCCGCGTCAACTGGCGCCGCCGCGCAACCCGAATCCTGCGATCCTGCGTCCGCCCGGCAATGTCGGGCGTTCGGCAGAAGTGGTTCGGTAGGCGAGGATCTCGTGTCCCGGACGCGTCGCAGCACCTGGTTGTGATGCGACGCAGAGCCGGGACCCAGCTTTTCAACATCGACAAAGAATGGGCCCCGGCTCTGCGCAGCAACGCCTTAGCGCTGCAGCGCGTCCGGGGCACGATGGCGGGTGACTATCGCTCAGCCGTAATAGCGCCAGCGCGGCGGGGGACGACGTGCGGGGCGCGACATCAGAAGCGCGAGCGCGAAGCCGATGCCGCCGGCAACCAGCAACGCACCGAGCGGATTGTCCTGCACCTTCTTCGACAGCGCCTGCGATCCATCGCGGAACGTCTCGCCGCTGTTGTCATAGGCATCCTTGGCGTAGCTCGTGGCCGTGTCCGCCGCGTCACGCACGGCGTCCTTGGCCTGGCCGTAGAGATTCTGCACGGTGCCGGCGGCTTCGCGTGCCTTGCCCGACGCCTGTGTCTGCGCATCGCCAGCGAGATCGCCGACAGCGCCTTCTGCGCGTCCGGCGAACTCCTTGGCCGATCCAACGATCCGATCCTTGTCCATGATGCTCCTCCTCGGGGGTCTGCCGGAGTAACCGATCAGGAGGAGCACAGTTCCAATCTAGTTAGAGAATGAGCCCGCCATCGACGACCAGCGTCTGACCGATGATGTACGACGACAGCGGCGAGGCCAGGAACAGGGCCGCACCGGCCATGTCGGCCGGCGTGCCCAGTCGCCGCAGCGGAATGCGCGCCAAAGCACCTTCGAGCCGCTTGGGATTGTCGGTCGTCACCTTCGTCATCTTGGTGTCGACGAGACCGGGCGCGATACCGTTGACACGAATGCCGTCTTCGGCCCAGGCCTCGCCCAAGGTCCGCGTCAATCCGACCGCGCCGGTCTTCGAGGCGTTGTAGGCGGGATTGCCCATGGTGGAATGATAGGCCGCGGTCGAGGACACCATGATCAGCGCGCCCTTCGAATCCCGCAACATGGAATGAAATCGCGTCGCGCACGCCATCAGGCTCATCAGATTGACTTCGACGACCTTGCGGAATCCCGCCATCTCGAACTCGCCGCGGCGATAGATCACCGCGCCCTGCGCGAGCACGAGAATATCGAGCTTGTCGAAAGATGGCTTGAACGCCTCGATCGCACCGGGATTGCTGACGTCGAGCTGCGCATAGGCAAGGCCGGAGAGATCGGAGCCCTCTTCCGCCTGATATTCCGTTGCGCGAGCGCGCGTGCCGCACACCGCTACGCTAGCGCCCCTCGCGCGAAACGCCTGCGCGATGCCGTTGCCGATCCCGCTGGAACCACCGACCACCAGCACCTGCTTGCCAGAGAAATCGAGCTCGTTCGCCATCGCGGCCTCCCCTTTGTTTTGCTTGTTTGACCTGTCTGAGGATCGATGCCAGCCTTGTCCATCTCATAACAAGAAACAAGAGACCGCGAGGAAACAGCATGTCCGAATTCAAAGAGCTCAGCCGCTCCGTGAAGGGCCTGACCGTTCTCGTCACCGGCGCCGCCAGCGGGATGGGCCGCGCCACTGCACGCGTGTTCGCTGGCGAAGGCGCCAACGTTGCGGTCACCGATTATGACGAGCAAGGCGCGCATGCTGTCGCCAGGGAGATCGCGGCGAGCGGCGGCTCGGTGAAGGCGTGGAAGCTCGACGTCGCCGACGGCGGCGAGATCAAGCGCGTGGTTGGCGATGTCGCCGCGCATTTCGGCGGGCTCGACATCGTCGTCAACAATGCCGGCATCTCCGTGCGCGTCGCGATCGACGATGAAGCTTACGATGACGCCTGGGCCAAAGGCATCGCCGTGATGCTGACGGCGCATCCGCGCATCATCCGCGCCGCGCTGCCTCACTTGCGCAAATCGAGGTCGCCGCGCATCGTCAACATTGCGTCGACCGAGGCGCTCGGCGCCACCGCATTGCACAGCCCCTATTCGGCGGCGAAGGGCGGCGTCGCGAGCCTGACGCGCTCGCTCGCGGTCGAGCTCGGCCGCGAGGGAATCACCGTCAACTGCATCTGTCCGGGCCCGATCCGCACCGCCATCACCGACCGCATCTCCGAGGAGCACAAGACCATCTACGCCAAGCGCCGCACCGCCCTCGGCCGCTATGGCGATCCCGAAGAGGTCGCACATATGACGCTGAGCCTGTGCCTGCCGGCGGCGTCCTTCCTCACCGGTGCGGTCATTCCCGTCGACGGCGGACTGATGGCACGGAATGCGTGAGAGCCATGCGTGCCCAGCGTTGACAACGACGAGCGCCGGAGTAGCTTTTTCGTCAGCAGAGCGGGACCAACCGCTCGCAGCCGCGGGAGAAATACCATGACGATCGCCATCCGGCAGCTTCAGAAGCATTTCGTCGGCGAGGTTTCCGGCCTCGACCTGCGAAAAGCTCTCACCCCGGATGAAGCCCGCGAGATCGAGTCCGCCATGGACAAATATGCGGTGCTCGTCTTCCACGACCAGGACATCACCGACGAGCAGCAGATGGCCTTTGCGCTGAATTTCGGTCAGCGCGAGGATGCGCGCGGGGGCAACATCACCAAGGCCAGCGAATATCGCCTCAACTCGGGCTTGAACGACGTTTCGAACCTGGACAAGGACGGCAGGCCGCTTGCCAGGGACAGCCGCGCCAATCTGTTCAATCTCGGCAACTGCCTGTGGCATTCCGACAGCTCGTTCCGCCCGATCCCGGCAAAGTTCTCGCTGCTGTCGGCCCGCGTGGTGAACCCGAAGGGCGGCAACACCGAATTCGCCGACATGCGCGCGGCCTATGACGCGCTCGACGACGAGACCAAGGCCGAGATCGACGATCTCATCTGCGAGCACTCGCTGATGTATTCCCGGGGATCACTCGGCTTCACCGAATATACCGACGACGAGAAGGCGATGTTCAAGCCGGTGCTGCAACGGCTGGTGCGCACCCATCCCGTGCATCGCCGCAAATCGCTCTATCTCTCATCGCATGCCGGCAAGATCGTCGGCATGAGTGTGCCGGAGGGACGGCTGTTGCTGCGCGATCTCAACGAGCACGCGACGCAGAGCGAATTCGTCTACGTCCACAAATGGAAGCTGCATGACCTCGTGATGTGGGACAACCGCCAGACCATGCATCGCGTCCGCCGCTACGACCAGTCGCAGCCCCGCGACATGCGCCGCGCGACGGTGGCGGGGACCGAGCCGACGGTGCAGCAGCAGGCGGCGGAGTAGCGTCAATCCAGCAGCGGGTGTCATCGCCCGGCTTGATGTTCAGCCCGGGGACATGACCGACGGGTGTTCGGGGACATAGCCGACACTTCATAGTGCAGGGATTTGGCAGCGTGGGAGGCCAAGTCCATGCCCTGGCGAGAGGTGTCGGTGATGGAGC
>Ga0209148_1001128_pt1 | contig 15778 bp, 10 predicted proteins | sample AraplaCol_mMF_r2_2_FD_184288 | JGI IMG/M metagenome (GOLD analysis project Ga0209148, IMG submission 184288) | Arabidopsis root microbial communities from North Carolina, USA - plate scrape CL_Col_mMF_r2 (SPAdes) (version 2) | ecosystem: Host-associated > Plants > Roots > Endosphere | place...
GGACTTCTTAAGGCCAAGCAGACCGATACCGCCCTGGTGCTGTTCGAGCTCGTGGCCTGGGCACACCCGAAGTCCGCCAATGCCCAGGACAGCCTGGCTGATGGCTACCAGGCGGCGGGAAAGAAAGCGCAGGCCATCGAGGCATCGAAGCGCGTCCTGGTGCTCGTCGGCGAAGACGCCGCGATCGACGAGGGCACCCGGGCGCAGTTGGTCGCGGCGGCCAAGCAGCGTCTTTCTTCGCTGGGAGGCGAGTAAGGGTTGAGCGCACCGTAGGGCGCGCTCGCATCGGCATCTGTGCGGCGTCGGGCTTCACCGCTTCGTTGGCTTATCGCCAGCAGGCTGGCTCCCACCGGAGTTGGCGGTGGGAGCCAGCCTGCTGGCGATGGGAACTTGCCTCACCGGTTACCGCTTTGTTGGCTTTTCGCCACTAGCTCCCACCGGTGCCATGGCCTCGTCGCCATGGCTGCTCCCACAGGTGCTCCCCCTGTCACGAAATTGCGGGTGTGTCACAGGACTGTCACGAATCAGCCATCGGAGCGCAAAGCTCTTCACCCATTCTTCGCGGCGTTGGCCCGGTTTGAGTATTTTCGGATAGAAAAACCTCAAGCCCGGACACAGGGGACACCACACACTAAACCCAGCGGAGAAATCCCATGCGTTCCAAGTTGCTCACGGTGGCCATTGCCGCCGGTCTGGGCCTGACGAGCATCTCGGCGATGGCAGCGACCAAGTCGCAGCAGCCGGCCAAGGTCATGATCGATGCTGCCACCCTTCAGCAGCTGCAAGCCCAGCTGGCTGCCCTGCAGGCCCAGGTCTCCGACCTCCAGGCCAAGCAGGAAGCCCAGGCCGACGCTCAGGTGGAAACCGCAAAGGCGGTCAACGACGTTCAGGTGCAGGCTTCGGATGCCGTTGCTGCCACCAAGAAGTCGAGCGACAAGCTGTCGTACAAGGGCGTGAACCTCACGCTCGGTGGCTTCCTCGCCGCTGAAACGATCTACCGCACCCACCAGGAAGGCGCCGACATCGCGTCGAACTGGAACGCGATCCCGTACAAGAATTCGTCCGTCGGCCGCATGTCCGAGAGCCGCTTCAGCGCGCGCCAGAGCCGCGTCTCGCTGCTCGCCCAGGGCGACGTGAGCCCGGACACGCACGTGGCCGGCTACATCGAGGCCGACTTCCTGGGTGGCGCGCAGACCGCCAACCAGAATGAGTCCAACTCGTTCAACCCGCGCGAGCGCAACGTCTACATGACGGTCGACTGGGACACGCCGGGCCTGCACCTGCTGGCCGGTCAGAACTGGTCGCTGCTGACGCTGAACGCCAAGGGCATCACGCCGCGCACGGAAGCCGCGCCGCCGCAGATCGACGCCCAGTACCTCCCGGGCTTTGCGTGGGCTCGCCAGACCCAGATTCGCCTGGTCAAGGACTTCGACCACAAGTACTGGCTGGGTATCTCGCTCGAGAACCCGCAGACGACCTTCTACGTGAGCCCGAACCAGTCGAAGGCGCCGGTCACGTCGATCTACAACACGCAGGCCGGCTCGGGTTACGACTCCGCCAATACCCTGTCGTTGAATCACATCCCCGATGTGGTCGTGAAGTTCGCCGCGGATCCGGGCTTCGGCCATTACGAAGTGTTCGGCCTGGGCCGCGCCTTCTACAACCGCTACAACTCGGGCGCCGGCAACAGCAATCACAATGTCTACGGCGGCGGCGTCGGCGTCGGCATGCTGCTTCCGCTGGTCGAGAAGGTGCTGGACTTCCAGTTCACCGGCATGCAGGGTCGCGGCATCGGTCGTTACGGTTCGGCGCAGCTGCCTGACGTGACGTTCAAGCCGAACGGCGAGATCTCGCCGATCAAGGAAAACATGCTGCTGGCCGGCCTGACCTTCCACGCGAATCCGGATGTCGACATCTACGCCTTCGGTGGCCGCGAGCGCGAGGAAAAGCAGGACTACACCTATAACGGCGTGGCTCTCGGTTACGGCAACAAGTCGTACAACAACGCCGGTTGCGATATCGAAGGTGGCGCTTGCGTGGGTAACACCAAGCAGATCTGGAACGGCACGCTCGGCTTCTGGTGGAAGTTCTACCAGGGCAAGTTCGGCAAGGCCCAGTTCGGCGCCCAGTACTCGCACACGGTGCGCGAGGCGTTCGAGGGTGTGGGTGGTTCGCCGAAGGCGAAGGACGACATGGTCTTCACCAGCTTCCGTTACTACCCGTTCTAACCGTTCACGGACGAGTTCCGTTCACGGAAGAAAAGAGGCGGCGGGCATTGCCCGCCGCCTTTCCTTTTTTCGAATGCCGGATCAGGTATGCAGCGGCTCGGGTTCCTGAGCGACGCTCTCCCAGATGCCTTCGAGAAGCAGGTGCCTGACGCGCGATACGTACTCTGTCTTGCTCCCGATCACGCGGGGACGAATCTTGTCGCTGAAGGACACCACGGTCCGGCCCCGATCGCAGATGGCGGCCACGACATTGTCGTTGCTCGCGCCGTTACCGCCCCGGGGCGGCGCCATGGGTGCCTTGCACATCGTTGCCGGCGGCGCGGCGAATGCGCCCTCGTACACCTCGACGCGTTGCGCCGTGCCGTCCTGCAGGCCGTCGGTCGAACCGTGCCACGGATCGCCATGCACATCGACCAGCGCGACCTGCCCATCCTGCTGGTGAATCACGAAGGGCATGCTCTGCATACGCGACGCCCACAGGTCATAGGTGTCGGAGGTCTGCACGGTCTTGGTCTGCAAGTGAGCCGCGCAACCTGCCGAGAGCGCAGTGATGAGGATCATCGGGCCGAGGCGGCACAGGTTTCGGCGTGACATGGATCAATCTCCTGGTGAAGGTGAAGCGCTGACCAGCGCTGGCGTTGAAGGGTGGGCGAGTGCGGTCAAGGCACCTTGCGCGACGCGAGGTTTCGATTGGCGTCGTTGTCGGCGCGGGAAAGCGACATGTCGCCGTCCCAGCCGCCGCCCAGCGCACGGATGAGATCGACGCTGGCCTGCAATTGGCGGGTGCGGACGAGTTGCTCCGTTCGCTCGGCCTGCAGGGCGGCGGTCTGAGCCGTCACGACTTCCAGATAACTGACGACACCTTCGTTGTAGCGATTGGTTGCCAAGGTCTGGGATTGCTTGGCTGCGTCCGCGGCAGCGCCTTCCTGGTCGCCTTCACGTCCCAGGTCCTGCAGCAAGGTGAGGTTGTCTTCGACCTGCTGGAATGCATGCAGCACCACTTGCCGGTACTGCGCCGATGCGGCGGCAAACTCGGCCTTGGCTTCCGCTTCGCGACCGCGACGCAAACCACCATCGAACAGGTTGAGCGATGCCAGCGGGCCCAGGCTCCAGAACTGGTTCGCTGCAGTCAGCAGCGAACCGTGGCCGACATCCTGAAAGCCGAGCGCAGCACTCAGACTGATGTCCGGATAGAAGGCCGCGCGCGCGACGCCGATGCCGGCATTCGCGGCGAACGTGCGACGTTCGGCGGCTGCGATATCCGGGCGACGTTCCAGCAGCTCGGACGGCACGCCCAATGGGATCTTGGGCAACGACAAGGCCGTTTCCTGCGTCGGCAGCGAGAATGTCGAGGGCGATTCGCCGACCAACACGGCAATGGCATGTTCGGTCAGCGTTCTTTGCACGTGCAGTTGCGTGGCCTGAGCCTGGGCATCGGCCAACTGCGCGTTGGCCCGTGCCACGTCCAGGCCAGAGGACACGCCGCCGTCCATACGGTTCTGCGTAATCTGCTGACCCGCGCCAAAGGCCTTGAGGGAGTCCTGCACGATCTTGGCCTGCACGTCGTAGCCGCGAAGCTCGATGTACAGGTCGGCCAGTTTGGCTTGCAGGCTGAGTCGTGCGGACGCGAGGTCGGCCTCCGCGGCCTGCGTCTGCGCCTTGCCGGCGGCGACTTCATTACGGATGCGCCCCCACAGATCGAGTTCGTAGCCGGCGGAAAAGCCCAGCGTTCGCGTGTCGTACTCGTTCGGCTGGTTCGAACCGCGGAGAGGACGATGATCCGACTGGCGGTTGTTGGTCGGGCTGGCGCTGATGCCGACCTGCGGTTCCTGCGCTGCGCCCAGCTGTTCCAGGAAAGCGCGCGACGCATCGAGTCGGGCCAGGGCGACGGCCAGATCCGGATTGTTGGCGTTGAGTTCGTCTTCCAGGTGATTGAGCGTCGGGTCGCTGTAGACCGACCACCACGGTCCTCGCGAGGCGTCATCCTTGGGGGTGGCTACGGTCCAACCCTTGGGCGCTTCCGCACCCTTGAAGGCATCGGGCATCGGGCCTGCCGTCGGCTTCACGTAGTCAGGCGCCAACGAGCAACCGGCGAGTGCCAGCAACGTGCCGACGCACAGCGATCGGCGAGCGAGATCACGCATTCTTGGCATGGCTCGGCTCGTCGTGGGTGGGTTGAGCGATCTGCACCAGGTCACCCTGGGCGAGGGAGTCGGTCGGGTGATCGATGATGCGATCGTCCGGATGCAGTCCCTGATCGATGATCAGCTTGTCGCCCAGATCCATGGCGATGTGGACGTCGCGCAGCACGACGCGATTGTCCTTGCCGAGAACGGCGATCTGCGGACCGGCCGCCCGAAACAGCAACGTGGTGGCAGGCACGGTGACCGAGTCGCCCGGTGCGTGGGTCGCCAACTGCACCTCGGCAAAGTCGCCGGGCAGAAGATCCTGGCGCGGGTTCTCTACCTTGAACTGAGCGAGCAACGTGCCGGACGTGCGACTGATCGCGCGCGACGTGCCGATCAGCGTGCCGTTGACGGTTTCGCCACCGTGTCCCAGCACCAGGAGTTTGACCGTCATGCCAGGGACGATGCTCGATGCGTAGCTCTGCGGTACCTGCGTGTACAGGCGCATCTTGCTGGTATCGGCAATGGAGAAGAGCGGCTGACCGCCGTCGTTGTTCGCGGTGATGAGGTCGCCGATATCGGTGTTGCGTGCAGTGACCGTGCCATCGAACGGCGCCACGATCTGCTTGAAGGATTCCAGCGCCGCGAGTCGATCCACGTCCGCTTTCGCCGCCAGCACATTCGCGCGCGCCGTCTCGGCTTCGCTCGCCTTTTCGTCGGCTTCCTGCTTCGACACCGAGTGCGATTGCAGCAGGTTCTGCCAGCGCTTGGCGGTGGTGTCGGCGAGACGGACATTCGCCTGTGCGCGGACGAGTTCGGCCTTCGCCTGTTCGAACTGCTGGTCGAGTTCGGGCGTATCGATCGATGCGAGCACCTGGCCGGCCTTCACCTTCTCACCGATATCCACGTTCCACGACTTGAGGTAGCCGCCCACGCGCGCATGGATCGGCGTAGCGATCCACGCGTCCAGATGGCCTGGCAGCGTCAGCCCCTGCGTCGAGCTCAATGCCGACGCGGAAATGACCTGAACGGATGGCGTGAGCTGCGCCTGGGTCCATTGGCTCAGTTCGTGTGACTCGGCCGCGCGCAGTGACAGTCCGGCAATGACGCCCACGGCGGCGAGCGCCATGCCGATAGCTAAAGCGAGACGGACGCGGGGAGGGCGTCCCGTGGTGGGGACGGTAGCTTCATGCGACATGGGAGGGATTTCCGAGTAGTCGGTTGTCAGACGGAGCAGGGGCGGTGCGGCCATGCACGATGGAGAAGATGACCGGCACGAAGAGGAGCGTGGCGAACGTCGCGAAGATCAGGCCGCCGATGACGGCGCGTCCGAGCGGCGAGTTCTGTTCCTGGGTCAGCGCCATGGGCAGCATGCCGATGATCATGGCGAGCGCCGTCATGCACACCGGACGGAAGCGAGTGAACCCTGCTTCGAGAGCTGCCTTGACGGCGTCGCCATGCTCGGCCAGACGTTCGCGGCAGAAGCTCACGACAAGGATCGAGTTGGCCGTCGCGACGCCCATGCACATGATGGCGCCGGTCAACGCCGGTACCGACAGGCTGGTATGGGTCAGGAACAGCATCCACACGATGCCGGCCAGCGCGGCAGGCAACGCGGTGATGATCACAAACGGGTCGAGCCACGACTGGAAGTTCACGACAATCAGCAGGTAGATCAGCACGACCGCGCCGACCAGGCCGAAGATCAGGCCGCTGAAGGCCTCGTTCATCGTGCCCACCTGCCCATGCAGGCTGACCAGCGTGCCGGGCGGCCGCTTCGACGCGAACTGATCGAGCACCTTCTGCACGTCGGCAGAGACGCCGCCGAGATCGCGCCCCTGAATCGACGCGTAGATGTCGTACGAGGGCATGATGTTGTAGTGCGAGACGACCGCGTCGCTCGGACCGCGCGTAAAGCTCGCCAGGCCGCCAAGGATCTGCGTGGAACCATTGCCTGCCGAGGTCACCGGCAAGGCCTTCAGGTCCGCCATGGAGTCCATGAGGTACTGCGGAGTGGCCGCGACGATGGCGTAGGACACGCCATTCTTCGGATTGAGCCAGAACGCCGGTGCCACCTGCGAGCTACCCGCGAGCGAGGCCACCATGCTGTTGGTGACGTCGCGCTCGGTGATGCCCAGGCCATCGGCGCGCACGCGATCGACCTTGACGTTGAGCTGCGGGTAGCTGGAGCTTTGTTGCAGGCGGACGTCCACGATGCCGTCGATCTTGCGCAGCTCCTTGAGGATGTCTTCCGCGTAGGCCTCGTTGGCCTTGCGGTCGCGTCCGGCGATGGACACGTCGAGCGGCGACGGTGCACCGAAGTTCAGGATCTGACTGGACATGTCGGAAGGCAGGAAGGCGAACTCCGTGCCCGGAAACTGCTTGGGTAGCACTTCACGCAGCTTCTTCATGAACTCCGCCGCGGGGCGATGGCCTTCCTTGAGCACGATCTGGATGTCGCCATCCTGCGAACCGATCGTGCCGCTGCTGCTGTAGACCAGGTTCACACCCGAGAGCGGCAGGCCGATGTTGTCGATGATGGTGTCCAGTTCGTCCGGCGGAATGACGGAGCGGATGGCGCGCTCGATGTGATCGAACTCGGCGGCCGTTTCTTCCACGCGGGTGCCCATCGGTGCGCGAACGTGCAGCGAGAGCGAATCGGCGTCCACCTCGGGGAAGAAGTCGCGACCCAACGCGGGCAATAGGGCGAAGGACACGAGCACGAAGCCGAGGAAGAAGATGACGAAGCGCTTGCGATTCTTCAGCGCCATGCCGAGCACGGCGTAATAGGCGTCGCGGATACGCGTGAAGCGCTTCTCGAAGCCGAGCTGGAAGGCAATCAAGCCGCGAACCAGCGCGTTGTGGCGCTTCTTCGTGTGGCGATCGCCTTCGTGATGATTGATGACCTGATCTTCGGGATGGTTACCCGGGCCGGCTTCCACCGTGTGCGGCTTCAGCAGGTACATCGCCAGCGTCGGAACCAGCGTTCGCGAAAGGATGAACGACGACACCATCGCGAAGATCACCGCCAGCGCCATCGGCCGGAACAGGAAGCCGGCGATGCCATTCAGCATGAACATCGGCACGAACACGATGCAGATGCAGAGCAGCGAGACGAAGGCGGGCGTCACGATCTGCTGCGCGCCGTCCATGATGGCGGCGACGACGCCCTTGCCCTGTTCGAGATGCCAGTTGATATTTTCGATGGTGACCGTCGCATCGTCCACGAGGATACCCACGGCCAGCGCGAGGCCGCCCAGGGTCATGACGTTGAGCGTCTGACCGAAGACAGCCAGCAGCGCGATGGCCGACAGGATCGCCAGCGGAATCGACAAGGCGATGATGACCGTGGATCGCCAGCTGCCCAGGAACAGGAGAATCATCACCGAGGTCAGCGCGGCGGCGATCACGCCTTCGCGTGCCACCGACGTCACCGCGGCCTTCACGAAGATCGACTGGTCACCCAGCAGATGCATCTTGAGCGACTTGGGCTGCGTCTCGGCAATCAGCGGCAGCAGCTTCTTGATGCCGGCCACCACGTCGAGCGTCGAGGCGTTGCCGTTCTTCAAGGCCGGCATCAGTACCGCGCGCTTGCCGTCCACGCGGACGATGTTGTTCTGCGGAGGCGCACCATCGCGAACGTGCGCGACGTCGCCGATGGTGATCGTGGCGCCGTTCACGGTCTTGATCGGCAGATTGTTGAGCTCGTCGATCGCCGTGGGGCTGTTGTTCAATTGCACGTGATACTCGTAGGTGCCGATCTTGGCGGTACCTACGGGGATGATCTGGTTCTGCGCGGCGAGTGCGTTGCCGACGTCTTGTGCCGACAGCCCTTTGGCCGCCAGCGCGCGCGGATTCAGATCGAGCGTGACCTGCTTCTGCTTGCCGCCGTAGGGTGTCGGAATGGCGACGCCGGGTACGGAGATCAGCGTGGGGCGCATGAAGTTCTGCGCAATATCGCGGATCGTCGCCTCCGAGAGGATCGGACTGGACAGCGCCATCTGCAGTACCGGCACGGTCGAGGCGTTGTAATTCAGAATCAGCGGTGGCGTGATGCCTGGCGGCATCTGCTTCACCACGGTCTGCGAGATCGACGTGACCTGCGCCGTTGCCGTGCGGATGTCCACACCCGGCTGGAAGAAGATCTTGACGATGCCCACGCCCGGCAACGACTGCGACTCGATGTGTTCGATGTCGTTGACCGAGGTGGTCAACTGGCGCTCGTAGTAATAGATCACGCGTCCGGACATCTGATCCGGCGGCAAGCCGTTATAGGTCCAGACGACGCTGATGACGGGAATGCCGATGTTCGGAAAGATGTCCGTCGGCGTCCTCATCGCGGCCAACGGGCCCACGATGAGAATGAGCAAGGCCAGCACGATGAAGGTATAAGGGCGCGAGAGCGCGATGCGAACGAGCCCTAGCATGTCGCCGCGCCTTCAGTGGGCGACTGTGACAGTCGGATGACGCACTCTCGAACAAAGGCGCATCGGCAGGACGCGTTGGGATTCATGGGTGGAGCCACTCGACAGGCCTCGGGCAGAATCGCCCAGTGCCATTGTTCGACCCGAACCTTGTGGAAATCTTTTGTCCCGCGTCACCGCGGAACGAGGTCAGCCGATGCGGCCGCCAGAGGGATCGACGGCGATGCGGATGCGGACCAGCAGGCCCTGGCCGGACTGGTTGTCGAGCAGCTCGATCGAACCCTCGTGCAGCTCCACGGCGCGCTGCACGATGCTGAGACCCAGGCCGTAGCCTGATGCCTTCGTATCGTTGCCCCGCTCGAACCGCTGGAAGGCCCGCTCGCGGAGCTCCGCGGGGATACCCGGCCCGTCGTCGCAGATGTCGATGACCACGGTGTCGCCATGGCGATGGACCGAGATATCCACCCGGCTGCGCTCGGGTGTGTGGCGGAGCGCGTTCTCGACGAGGTTGCGGAACATGGCCGTCATCGCCACCTCGTGCCCTGAGATACGTACCTCGGGCTCGTCGTGGGTCAGGCTCAGCGAAATGTCCTTCTCGGCGATGAGCGGCGCCAATTCCTCGACCACTTCCGTCGCCAGGGTGATGAGGTCCAGCGATGTGCGCTGCTCGGCCGCCGCACCGGCTTCCAGGCGTGCGATGGCGAGAATCTGCTCGATGCGACGCCCCAGGCGACCAAGATTGCGCCTGGCGTTGTGCAGCGTGTACTCCAGCTCGCCGGCATCCTTGGCAATGAGCGCGCCTTCGAGGTGGATGGTCGCTGCCGCCAATGGCGTGCGCAGCTCGTGGGCCACGTCGCCAGCGAAGCGATGCTCGCGCTCGATGACGTCCTCCAGTCGTTCCAACTGCTGGTTCAAGGTGACGATGAGCGGCTTGATCTCATCGGGCGTGCGTTCGATTGCGATAGGCGTGCGGCTGCGCGGCGCGCGTTCGGCGAGCACCTTGGTCAGCTTGTCCAGCGGCCGCAGTCCCTGCTTGACGGCAAGGCCCGCGAGGAGGGCCAGCAAGGGCAGCCCGATGACCAGGGGCAGCGAGTGTTCGAGGATGAGGCCTTGCGTGATGTCGGCGCGGTTCTCGGCGCGTTCACCGATGCGGATCGTGAGGTTGAAGCGGTTGGTGAGCGTGAAGAGTCGCCAGTTCGAACCGTTGTGCTCGATATCGCGGAAGCCATGCTCGCCCTTCACGGGTGGCGGCAAGTCCGCCAGATTCGCGGTGGCAGCGATGAGCGTGCCGTGCGGATCGTAGGCCTGGAATCCGACTTCGGGCTCGTAGTTCTTGGCATGCACGGCCACGACCACGGCGCCGCGCTGCGCCTCCGTGGCAAGCGTGACCGCCCGCTCGGCATCGGCGTCGCTGTAGTCACGCTTGTTGTAGGCAATCAAGGTGCCGAGGGTGCGCCCCGCTTGAGCGAGTCGCCCGTCCAGCAGCTTGACCATCTCGTGCTGCTCGCGCTGGTAGCTGATGGCGCCCAGCGGAATCAGCACCATCACCTGCACGGCGATGATGAGCCAGGTGAGTCGCGCGCGGAGGCTGTGCGAGCTCACTTGGGTTCCCGCGGCATCATGTAGCCGATGCCACGTACCGTGTGGATGAGTTCCGGGCTGAGCTTGCGGCGCAGCCAATGCACGTGGACTTCGATGGCGTTGCGATCGACCACGGTGTCGAAGCCGTAGACGGAGCTTTCGAGGCTTTCACGTCGGACGATGCGCCCGGCCCGCTCCATGAGAATGCGCAGTACCGCGAACTCGCGGCGCGTGAGCGTGATCCGCTCGCCGCGAAACACGACGTCCGTCGTCGCCAGATCCAGCACCAGGCCGCCGACCTCGATACGATTGTCGACCAGGCCCTGCGCCCGGCGGGTCAGGGAACGGATGCGGGCCGCCAGTTCGCCCAGGTGGAATGGCTTGACAAGGTAATCGTCCGCGCCCAAGTCCAGTCCCTTGATTCGCGCCTCAGGGGTATCCCGGGCGGTCATGATGAGGATGGGGGTCCGGACGCCGTTGCGGCGCGCTTCAAGCAGCAGATCGATCCCATCCCGACCCGGTAGCCCGAGATCCAGCAGGATCAGGTCGAACAAGGCATCGGGCAGGGCGGCCGCGCCGCTGCGCCCGTCGGTCAGCCACGTAACCGCATACGACTGCTGCTCCAGCGCATGCTTGATCGCCCCGCCCAGCTCGATGTCGTCTTCTAGCAGGAGGATGTGCATGGGGCCGACAGTCAGGGGATGGCGGAGGGGGAGGCTAGGATCGCCGGGAAATCTTTTGGCAAGCTTTTGTGGCTCAGCTCAATCTGCCCGCCATCATGATCAGCAGTGCGATGCCGAGGGCGATTGCCACCGCGACCCAAAGCTTAGTCCCTCGTGGAAGCAAGGCCAATGAGAGCACGGCGCCCGCACTTGAGTAGGCGTCATAGACCAGCGACTGGTCGACCTGACGCCATGGTCCGAGGAGGCATAGATAGCCCAGCGCCAAGGCAACAATCACCAACCTTGTTCGCCACTTCACGTTCCATAGGCGAGCCAATTCATTCCCCCGGTCCCATCGCGTCTCCGATCTTATCCAAGGTCCGTCGTGGGCCACAGGGGATGGCAGACACGCGCTTCACTATGACGCCGCTTCGTCCTGCTCAAACAGGGCGATAAAACCGCCGGCAGGATTGTCACTGGCAAGCATCTCGTAGAAGCCGACACCGTCGGCAGCGGACGCTGCACCGCGCGCGAACATCGCACGTTCGAACTCCGCCAGCGCGTGTTCGGGGTTGGCCGGGTTGCGCGCAAGGGCAAGACCCAGTTCCGCGCCATCGAGCATGGCGAGGTTGGCGCCTTCGCCGTTGGGCGCCGTGACGTGGGCGGCGTCGCCGATCAAGGTCACGCCGGGAACGCGCGTCCACTGATGACCGACGGGCAGGGCGTGGAAGAGCCGCACTACCGGCGTGGTGTCGCTGTCGGTAATGAGCGCGGTGATCGACGGAGCCCAATCGCGGAACTCGTCTTTGATGCGGGCCGCAGCGGCCTGGGCATCCGAGACGTCAATGTCTGCGAACCATGCCTGGGCCCGATTGAGCATCACATAGGCATGCAACGTATCGCCGCGTTCGCGGTGCGCCATGATGGCCCGGCCGGGTGCCGGCGCACTCATCGCTCCGTTGCCGACGGCTTGCGCGGTGGCGGGATGCCGCGTGTCGGACTCGAACAAGTAGGTCTCGATGCACCCGGTTCCCGTGTATGTCGGCACAGCTTCCGTCACGAGTGGGCGGACCTTGGACCATGCGCCATCCGCACCGACCAGCAGATCCGTCTGGACGGAGCCGCCGTCGGTGAAGTGAACCTCGTGACGTCCTTCGCCAAGGCTGACCACATGACTCACCTTGCGGTTCCAGCGAACGGTATCGGGTGGCAGCGAATCAAGCAGTACCTGCCGCAACTCCCCTCGCTGCACCTCGGGCCGCGTGCCGGTGCCATCGTCGGGATGGTCGAGCAGCACCTTTCCGTCCGGGCTCAGCAGGCGAAAGGCCTGTCGGCCCTCGAGGATCAGTGCGCGGAAAGCTTCGGTGAGCCCCGCCGCTTCCAGGGCGACCTGACCGTCGTGGGCGTGGATGTCGAGCATGCCGCCTTGCGTCCGTGACGCGGGGGACGCGTCGGCTTCGTACACGGTGGCACGAATGCCGTGCAAATGAAGCACCCTCGCCAAGACGAGGCCGCCCAGGCCGGCGCCAATAATCGTGACCGATCTAAACATGGGAAACCCTCAAGGTGTGGAACGGCGTTCCATATACCGATATTGGATCGACGTTCCATTCCTGTCAAGCTAGGTCATGTCCAAGAAAACTGCTCGTGCCGGGCGTCGCACCGAAGCGCTCACCAAGGCGCAAATCGTCGAAGCCGCCATCGCCATTCTCGATAGCGAAGGCGTGGCTGCGCTTACGTTTCGAACGCTATCCACCCGCCTCGCGACGGGCAGCGGCGCGATCTACTGGCATATCGCCAACAAGGAAGAACTGCTCGCTGCCGCCACCGACCACATCGTGGCCGCGGCGATGGACGCCGCCAAAGTCCCCACCCGAAAGCCACGCGAGGCCATCCGTGCGATCGCGACGGCCGTGTTCGATGCGTTCGACGCGCATCCGTGGATCGGCGGGCAGCTCTCGCTCGCGCCAGGCCGCACGGGGATGTTGCAGGTCTTCGAAGCCATCGGCGGGCGACTTGTCGCGCTCGGCGTGGCCGACAAGGACCGCTTCGACGTCTGGTCGGCGCTCGTCAATTACATCTTCGGCGTGGCCGCGCAAAACGCCGATAATGCGCGACGAGCGGAGGAGGGGAGAACCCGGGAAGACATGCTCGGCACGATCGCCGAAGCGTGGGGCCAGCTGGACGCCGGCCAATTTCCCTTTCTACATGAAGTCGCGGTGCAGCTTCCCGGTCATGATGATCGGGAACAGTTTTTGGCAGGGATCGATCTGATTCTGGATGGGGCGCTGGAGCGGCGTCGATAGGGGCGGCTAAGCCGAAGGCGGCCGGGTAACCACGGTTTCAAACCGACTGGCTGCAAAGAGCAGCAGAACGTCGGCACCATCGTCATTCGGAGTGAGCATGGAGTGGATCGCTGGCTTGGTGCATGCGGGCACGCTGCTGCTGGTGAATGCGTTGTTGGCGGCTCTGGCGTCGGCACTCTTCTTTGCCTTGTACCTCGGCCACCCAAGGGTCAAACGTCAGCCCGGCGTGCTGTGGTGGGGGATGAGTTACGGGGCGTTTGCGACCGGCTTCGGATTGCTCTTCCTGCCCGCGTTCCACGTCATCTTTCCAGGCCTGCAATTGATCGCGAACCTCTCGATCGATGCGGGTGCCGTGCTGGCGCTGCTAGCGGCCAACTTGTATCTGGAACGGTCCCGACGCCGACTGTGGGTGCTGGTGCCGGTGGTCATGATCGCGCTGACCGAAGCCGGCCTGGTGCTGGTCGAGGGAGAGAACCTTCGCCACATGGTCATCCTGGGCGGCGCGCTGACCGCCCTGCTCACCGTCGCCACCGGCGCCGCGTTCTGGCAATGCAAGGACGAGGCGCAACGTCCCGTCGCGCGACTGGCGGCGATATTCCATTTCCTCTGGGCCGCGATGCTGCTGGTGCGGATCGGATGGTGGATCGCCCAGCCGGCCGAATTCGCGGGGAAGGACCCCACGTCGACTTTCGGGCTGCTCTTGCGCATCGTTCTCACCTGGGTGATTACGCCGGCCCTGCTGTGGATGCTGACGCGCAAGCTGGACGCGGAACTGATCCGGCACGCCAGCCAGGACCCGTTGACCGGCGTCGCCAATCGCCGCGTGATGTGGGAGGAAGGGCAGGGCCGAATCGCGGCATCCCATGCGCGCGGCGCCCCCGTGGCAGCGCTCATGATCGACGTGGACCGATTCAAGGCAATCAATGACCGATGGGGCCACGAAGGCGGCGATCATGTGCTGATCGCTATCGCCGGTACGTTGAAGCGACATATCCGCGAGAAGGACATCCTGGCGCGTGTGGGCGGCGAGGAGTTCATGGTGTTGTTGCATTACGCAGAAGCGTCGGCGGCAAACGACGCGGCGGAGCGATTACGGCAGGCCGTGGAAAAGACAACGATCACCCTGCCATCCGGCGAGACGCTGCATTGCACGGTCAGTATTGGCTACTGTCTATCCGCGGGGAAAGAACAGAGCTGGCGCGACGTCGTGGTCGCGGCCGACCAGGCGCTGTACGCGGCCAAGCAGGCGGGACGCAATCGTGTTGTTGGCGCCGGGGATTGAATGCATCCGGCGCGTTTGTGTTGAGTCAGCGGATGGCTCGCCTTCAGGCGCGCATCGATCCCGTATCCAGCCACCGCTGGTGCCACGACAGCGCTTCCGGTAGCAGATGAGGCGTGTGCTTGCCGAAGCTCGCCCGCGACGCCCGCTCGAAGTAATCCTCGAGCTGCGGCCGATACGACGGGTCTACGCAGTGATCCAGGATCTGACGAGCACGATGCCGCGGCGGCAGGGCGCGGAGGTCGGCCAGGCCGTGCTCGGTCACGATGATCGACACGTCGTGTTCCGTGTGGTCGACGTGGCTGACCATCGGTACCAGCGCGGAGATGCTGCCGTTCTTCGCCGTGCTCGGGCTCAGGAAGATCGACAGGAAGCTGTTGCGCGCGAAGTCGCCCGAGCCGCCGATGCCATTCATGATCTTGCTGCCCATCACGTGCGTGGAGTTCACGTTGCCGTACAGATCGGCCTCGATCATGCCATTCATCGCAATGCAGCCAAGTCGGCGCACCAGTTCCGGGTGATTCGAAATCTCTTGCGTGCGCATGATGATTCGCTCGCGATAGAAATCGATATTCCGCTTGAATTCCTCATTCGCAGCCGGGCTAAGGGCGAAGCCCGTGCACGAGGCCACGCGCAACACGCCATCGCGCAGCATGTCGAGCATGCCGTCCTGGATGACTTCGGTGAACGCGGCCATGTCACGGAAGCCGCTTTCCGAAAGCCCCGCCAGCACGGCATTGGGGATGTTGCCCACGCCCGACTGCAACGGCAGCAGGTTCGCCGGCAAGCGGCCCTTCTTCACTTCGTGCTGCAGAAACTCGATCAGGTGCGCGGCGATACGCTTGCTCGTGTCATCCGCAGGCGAGAAGGGGCTGTTGCGATCGGGGCCGTTCGTACGTACGACAGCTACGACCTTGTCGGGGTCCACGCGCAACGACGTCTCGCCGATGCGGTCATCCGCATGCAGCAGCGGAATCGGCTTGCGATGCGGGGGCAGGGCCGTGCCGTAGTACACGTCGTGCATGCCATCGATGCCTTCCGGCTGCCAGTCGTTGACCTCGATGATGACCTTCTTCGCCAAGTCCAACCACGTCTTGTTGTTGCCGATGGACGTGGACGGAATCAGCGAGCCATCCTCACGAATACCGGCCACCTCGACCACGGCGGTATCT
>Ga0209148_1001129_pt1 | contig 15776 bp, 23 predicted proteins | sample AraplaCol_mMF_r2_2_FD_184288 | JGI IMG/M metagenome (GOLD analysis project Ga0209148, IMG submission 184288) | Arabidopsis root microbial communities from North Carolina, USA - plate scrape CL_Col_mMF_r2 (SPAdes) (version 2) | ecosystem: Host-associated > Plants > Roots > Endosphere | place...
TGACGGGCCTTTCGTCGGGTCAAGCACTACGGGTGAATCCACTGAGGTCAAGCATTGGGTCCAGCGCTGGAGATGCGGCGGCCGGAGGAACGGGCCGCCGCTGAAAGTATAGGCATATCGGCACCGGCCAGGGAGGTCTCTGGCATGATGGGGCCATGGCCGCCCCTGCACCGGGACGGAACGTGTTTGCGTATGCCTGAACTGCCCGAAGTCGCGGCGCTGGCGGACTTCCTCGCCGCCCGTCTGGCCGGCTGCGAGGTCGCCGGCATCCAGGTGGTCTCCTTCGCCGTGCTGAAGACCGCCGATCCCCCGATCAGCGCGCTCGAGGGCCGCACGGTGTCGGGCGTCCGGCGGTACGGGAAGTTCGTGGCGGTGGAGGCGGACGGGCTGTTCCTGGTCTTCCATCTCGCCCGCGCCGGCTGGGTCCGGGTGACGGAGGCCCCCACCGGGGCCGTACTCAAGCGCGGCGGCGGGCACATCGCGGTCCGGCTGTCCCTGACCGGCGGCGCCGGTCCCGTGGACGTGGACCTGACCGAGGCGGGGACCCGCAAGAGCCTGGCCGTGTACCTGGTCCGGGACCCGGCCGAGGTTCCGGGGATCGCGGCGCTGGGGCCGGACCCGCTGGGCAAGGATTTCGACGTCGAATCGCTCGCGGCGATCCTGGCCGCCCACTCCCAGCAGGTCAAGGGAGTGCTGCGCAGCCAAAGCATCATGGCCGGGATCGGCAACGCCTACAGCGACGAGATCCTGCACGCGGCACGGATCTCCCCGTTCGCGATCGCCGCGTCCCTGGACCGCGACGCCGTCGAACGCCTCTACCGGGCGATCCATGAGGTGCTCGGCGCGGCCGTGGCGGAGGCAGCCGGAAAGCCGCCCGCCGAACTCAAGGACACGAAGCGGACCCACCTGCGGGTTCACGGCCGGGCCGGGGAGGCCTGCCCGGTCTGCGGGGACACCGTCCGGGAGGTCTCCTTCGCGGACACGGCCCTGCAGTACTGCCCCACCTGCCAGACGAAGGGGAAGATCCTGGCGGACCGGCGCACCTCGCGCTTCTTGAAGTAACCGGCCCCCGTAGCAGCCCGCGCCGCGGCGGGTTACTCGGGAAAGCAGAAAACCCCGCCCCTGCCGTTTCCGGCAAGGACGGGGTTTTTTCTGTTGGTCGGGCTGACAGGATTTGAACCTGCGACCCCTTGACCCCCAGTAACGAGGCCACCGTGTCCCCCGCTACCCTGTGGGGGTTCATGGTGGTTTCGTGCCTTATATACCCGGGGATTCCCTTTCCGCCTGAAACCGCCTTCGACCCCACCGGTCCCGCAGTGTGCACACACAAACGTGCACACACCTATCCTCCACGGAGTTACCCACCGTCGAGATTGCGGCGGAGAGTCTCGGCCGAGGACTTATGCCCGTAGCCGGCGAGTTTTTTGATGGCCCAGGTCACGAGGTTCCGCAGCCTCTCGGCTTCCAGTTGCGCTGCTATGGCTTCGTCGCGGAGGGTGATGCTTTCCTCGCCAACCCATGCGCGTCGAAGCGCAAATGACTGGCGTCGCACATCCCATTCGTCTCTCGTCTGCTCGTCGGGCCCAGATCTTGGTCCCCGCAAACGCCAGCTTTCTTCCCATGCAGCTAGTTGGCGTTCCTCGCTTTCGACTTCGCGAAGAATCGTTAGGGGATCCAGCGGAGCCAACCGCTTCGCAACGCTAAGAGCCGTGGGTAGCGGCACGACCCACACCCCCTCGTCGTAGAAGGCCGTCGGTTCACCGCAAAGCTCTTCTACAGGGAGCCTTGTGGCTTCCGATAGTGCCTCGAGGTTGCGGAAACCGAACACCCCTTTACCCGAGCTGTATACCAGTGACTTCGGAGGCGAGACCCTGGCCCATGTCTCATCTGGGATCAGCGCACACACGACCGATTCGACGGCGTCGACCACACCCGCCGAGTCCCGCGAGGCCTTTATGACAGCCAACCATCGTCTCTCGTTTTCTTCAAAGGCTTCGGCGTCCGCCCAAAGACACTTAAGGCGTCCGGTAGGCACCCAGGTTTCCAGGCCGTCTGCGTCCGGGTCCTCGAAACGAATGTGCGCGTGAGCGTTGTTCTTGTTGGTGTTGCGGCGGTGGCGTAAGAAGCGGACTGGCTGGAGTGGGTGTTTGCCAGTCTCGCGGTAGGCCCAGATCTCGTCGGCTTCCATGAGATCTATGGCTATGAACCGACGGTCATCCCCGCCACTATCGGGCAGGGCCACTGGGCCCCGCATTCCCGACAGTGCGAGGTTTGCGTCCGCGGGGCGGGCTGATGGAGCTTCCACCATCGTTCGTGGGTTGCGGCCAAGACCTTATGGTCGCGGGAACGGAGATTCCACCGGCGGATTACTTCCAAGACTTGGTACTCAATCTCGAAATACCGCATGCCTCGGAGTTGCTCTAGTGATGTCATGGGGCGATGCTAACCGGCCACGCGGCGTTGCGTTAGACGGAGTGCTATTAATTACCTTCCGACCCGCTTAGTATCAGCCCATGAAAACTAATTGGGGGGTCGCCGGCGCTGCGGTGCTGGCCTTTGCACTTACTGGATGTGGCGCGAGTGCCGGCGCGAGCGGGCCTGCCACCTCGCCAGCGCCTACGGTAACCGTAACGGTCACAGCCACCGCGACGGTCACCGCCACCCCGCCCGCACCGGCGACGCCGGCGGGGCCCATGGCGCTTGGGACCTCTGCACCAAACGCAAATGGCGGGACCGTGACTGTTTATGAGCACCGCAAGGGGATCGAGCCCCAAGATCCCAACCAGGAGGCCATAGACGTAAAGGTGTGCGTTGGTCCCAAGCAAGCGGGCGAGACCGCCGAGCCGGTGGTCACTACCAATCCGTGGGCGATATATGACGCACAGGACCGTCGCTACACTGCTGCGTCCTCAACTTGGGAGCATAAGGCGGTGATGCCCGCATACCCGGTTGAGCAGCAGATTAGGTGGGGTGACTGCGTTCGCGGCTGGGTCATCATCGAAGGCGATGCAGCAACGCCGATGACGAAAGTTCGGTACACCGTGGGGTCGACGATTCTGGAGTGGAAGCTGGTTTAGCCGGCCCTCTAGGCCATCTCCGAGCGGAGGCTGCAGTCACTTCGCGCCCGTCCATCATCACAGGTGGACTCATGCGATGTTCCGGCGGACCCCTCTAACCCTCGAAACTAGCTAACGCCCGCCCAGTTCTTCATCCATGTCTTACCTTCAGAACTCCAGATAATCTTGGTCATCATGGTCTGCTCAAACATAATCGTCATTCTGTGGTAAGCGTCGAGGACCGCTTCCTGAAGCGTTTGAGATTCTTCGAGGCGAGTGACCGTCAGTCCCTGCTCTTCTGCTTCCTTCGCCCCGATGCGCCGGCCATGGCTTTTGTGGCGCGAGGCATCGTTAAAGTGGTGCGCCACTCGTCGCCCCTTGGCGTCTGCGTCGGAGTCTCCGGCAAACATGTAGTTCGTCAGCCAGTTCGCGACGATTTCTTCGGAGTACTCAAGTGCGTTTGATGCCTCTTGCAAAAGAGCCGGCCCGAGAGAACTTGTAACCGGCGCCCAAGCGTGGGCAGCCACAGGGTTTGCGGCGATCTCAGCCTTGGCCTGATCGAACTGTTCAACTATCGCCCTAGCGGACTGAGTAGCGCCACCGGCCAAAGGCATCTGAGGGTCGATCGGACCGAGTTGACCGTGCTTCGGCATAATTATCCGGCTCGAGGCCAAGCTGATCATGGTACCGGCAGACATCGCAAAGGCCGGAACGATCACCTCTATGGAGGTGAAGCACTGCCGGAGATAAGACACAATCGTCTCCGTCGCGTTGGTCACGCCGCCGGGTGTGTGGAGAATGAGCGTCAGGCCCTTAGCGCGGTCAAGTCCGTTGACGGTTGCCATGAACCCGTTAATGTCCTCATGGGTGATGCTGATAGCGGCGCCGGGGACATTCTGCTTCTGCAGGAATGCCGACCCATAGTAGATGACATTGCGATGATCTTGCTCCCGGCTTATGGCCTGGAGGGCACCCGTGAAGCCGTTTACAAGCCAGTCCTGCTTGAGGTGGTCTGGGGTGGCGCTAAATTGTCCGACTAGGTCGTTCCAAGTGGCCACCGGCTAGCGGGCGAGAGTGAGCGTCATGGGCGCCGGACGCGGAGAGAAAAATCGCGGAAAGGCGGCCTCCTGAAAACTAACGCGCGCAAGAGTCGAGACATCTCGATAGGCAGAGAAGGAGTCCAGATCCGCGGATGCAACTTCTGCGTGAGACGGCTCAGTTTCGGCTTCCATGTTTCTGTCAACGGTGGTCATCGTGGCAGTCCATTCACATTGGCTTGAAAAACGTATTGTCATAGTAGCGTGGTATAGAGCGGCCACAAGCGCAGTTCTCCTGCGGAGCGCTCCCGTGTCGGCGTCAGGTTGGCAAAAACCCGGGGAGCCTGTCACCCCACCTCATGCTGCGGAGACTCTCAGGGCAGCGTCGGTACTCGTCGATGTCCCACTCGGAGTCCGTAATACGCTCCACGTTACCGCCCGGGACCCAGGCCCAGTGAGAATGCCGCCCGTCGTCGACCCACCCGACGAGGACGTTTGAGGGATTCCAACGCTCCGCAAACGCGTAGACCGCCACTGCGCCCCCGCCGGCAAGAGGAACTTCGGCCCGCACCTTTGGATAGGCCCCATACGTCCAGGAATGAGCCTGATCGGGTCCGTGCCCAGAATCCGGGTGCAAATACTCGAATGACTCCCCGTTGAGCATGAAGCCGGGCATGCTGTAATCATAGCGGCACCCCCGTCTGCCGCGCCGCTCGGCCAACAGGCGCCCGACCGCTTCGGGATCAATTTTCACCACCGATGAAGCCTAATTGTGGGCGCTGACCTAATGCCGGGAGGCGATCTGCCGGCTCACGGTAAGAAATGAGCCGCTCGCCTATGAAGCCAGCTACTTTGCGTGCATTATTTGTCTATGACGAGCCCAGATGACCCCGCCAACGCACCGGATCAAGGCGGTCGCGTCCTAGACTCTAGTGAGGGAACGCGAGCTCTGTACGGGGCTCTAAACGATCGAATCGGCGACCGCGACTCGATGATGTGGCAAGCGCCCGCTATGGCCCTAACGGCCCAGGCATTTCTCTTGACCATCGCTTTGGGCCACGACACGAGCGCCTTGGCGAGAGGTATGGCAGCCCTTCTTGGGGTGGTCGTGACGGCGATGTCTATCCAACTGATGCTCAAGCACAGATTGATCATGACGACTGACCAAGTGTTGATGCTCGCTCTGGAATACCGGATGGGTCTCGTATCGAGCGCAGTTGACCGGGAGACCCAAGTCGAGACGATTAAGCAAGATAGATCCGGAGTCGATCTCATCAAACGAGTGCCCAAGAAGGAAGGTTTTGTCGGCTGGAAGAGCGTCAATGTGTGGGTTGGTGGACTAGGCGTTTTTACCGTCGTCAACGTCCTAATCTTGGTGCTCGCCATTATGGACATGGCCGGCGTTCAATGCGTTCTGCACGTCGGAGACGCCAACGGTGCTCCGCGTTGCCTGCTGGATTTATAGCCCGCCCGTCCCGCCTTCGGAGCGTTTCAACGGTAGCGGGCGCCAAAAGCCATCGCTGCGATCAGGCGGCTTGAATCTCGTATGGCAGCGGCGGGGGCTCGGGCGTTGGTGCGCCCGGCGCGGGCGTATTCGATGCGGTGGTCCGGGGCGGGAGCGGCGCCCGACCTTCGAGGGCTCTGATCCGGTTCTCCTGGTCGCGCACGACGTCGAGCAGGGCCACGGGCAGCAGGTCGTAACGGAGGCCGTCGATCTTCCCGTCGAACCACACGAGCAGTTCGGGGATGTGCTCGGCTACTTGTTCGGCGATGAGTCCGTACTCATTCGTCCCGCCTTCGATGCGGTCGTAGATCACGGGCTGCAACTCGAGGACCTTGGCGGGGTCGAGGCTGTGGGCCCTGACGTTGTCCTTGTACGCGATGCTGGATGTATTCCGTCCGAAGTGGAAGCCGCCGTCGTTGCCCACCCAGACCTGGTAGAAAGTCGTGCCGGCGACGTTGTTAGTCCAGCCGTACTGTGACCCGTCAGCCTGCGGGACCGTGCCGGAAGTGATGTCCGCGCCGACGTGAGTGTGCGCCGAGGGTGGGTATGTTGAGGGCTTCCCGGAGATGGTGCCCCAGGTAGTGGTTTGAGCGCCCAACTGGACCCAGGTGGTGCCGACGAGGACTTCCACCCCGTACTGCCCTGGTGCGCTGTTGTCGAGCGGCCCGAACCTCGCCACGGGTTTGGTTCCGGTGGCATCCATGACCACGAAGACGCCGGTAGCGTCCATCGTTACCCCGACCGTACCGTCGGTGCGGAGAGAGTTCACGAAGCCGGCGACGTCGATACCGCCCGGCTTCGGATGGATCCCCATAGGACCGAAAGGGTTGGCCGCGGCGAGCTGCTGCACCGTCCTTTCAAGATCCTGGATACGCCGTATCCAGGCATCCTCGGACGGGAACTGTGATCCCGGCATTCCAGGTTGCCACGCCATGGTGGTCCTCCTTCATTGTTAAGTCGTGCCCTGTGATGCAGCCGGGCTCGGCTACTCGATTGCTTTGTTGATCTCCGCGGCGAGAATTTCCAAGACCTTCGGCGCCTCGGACTCAACTGCGGACGAAAGGTAAAGCCGCTGCCCGACCTCGTGGCGCAGGATCTCGTAGTGCTGATAGCGGGCGTACGGTCCGGGGTAGACGACGTTGGCGCCTTCGGGCGTTGATTCCACGTAGGACTCTTCACGGAGATTGCCGGACTCGAGTGGAGTCCGTTCAACGGCGACGCCATGGAGGTGGGTCATGGCCTTGAACGCGGCCGCGGGAATGGCTTCCTCCACCCTCGCCGCGATGCCGTCCAGGAAAGCTTCGAAGCCATCACTCGACATCAGTAGAGCGACGCACGTTCGACGGCTTCAAGGCACTCCCGTGCTGGAACTGTCACGCCCATCGAGCTGTAACGCTTGTTGCCGATCTTCACGTACAGGTCGAATGCCCGAGTGCTACCCGTGATCTCGGCGTCATTTTCGGGGTTGTACGGGTTGCCCGGGCCTTCCGCCAACTCGGCGAGCGCGGCGATGTGTCCGTTGCGCTCGCCGATCATGGTGGCGGCCTCTTTGAGCTTCCGTTCGGCTTCGGCGCGCAGCTTGTCCACCTTGGCAGCGTCGAAAGCCTGCAGGGCGGGCAGGTGAGCGTCGATGACAGCCTGACGCGCTGCTGCCGCAGCCTGGGCTTCGAGCTTGGCGGCTTTTTTCTCAGCGGCCTGGCGCCGAAGCCTGGCAAACCCCATCAGACCCCGTGCACGTTCGACCTGTTCGTAGCCGACCGTCTCGTCGCCCTCACGGACCCTGTTTTCGAGCTCGGCGGCGAGCTGCTCCGCTTCCTGGATCTCGATGTCGGCCTGCGCGATGACTTCCGCGGGCGTGAGCTCGGCTTCCGGGGCGGTCATCCGCGCATCTCGCAGAACGTGACCGCCGGGTCCGGTTCGCCGAACAGCCGCGGGTCGGCCGCTCGAGCGTCTTCCTCCGAGATTTGCTCCCAGCCTTCGGGGATGTCGGCGCCTGGTGCGATGGAGTGGACTGCGCCGCTTATGGTGCGGACGTAAACCACGGCATCAGGTGATTCCTGTGTCATGAGGCCCTCCCGGGTCGTTGAAGGTCTATGCGGGAGGCGTCTACAAGCCAGTCGCGGCCCACCCGCCGGCCCGCCAGCTTCCCCTCACGGAGAAGCCGGCGAACGTATCCGGGCGAGCAACCCAACAGTCGTGACGCCTCAACAACTGATACTTCTATTTTTTCAGTACCGCTGGTATCAGGTACCGCTAGCGGCGCTGATTCAGCGACCTCTTCGCGGAGTCTGGCAGAGTCGGCCATGGCCGTTAGGAACTCCATCAAGACGACACTGCTTCCCGTCCCGCCGTTGCGGCTCACCTCAGCCCTATACGTCCGCAGAACCCACAATCGCACCGTGTTGAGCGCCTGAGCCTCGCCGGCTATAGAACCGTCCTCGCTCACCTCAAAGCGGTTCACCAAGGCATCTGCCGTTCCTCGCCATAGGAACCCAAGACGAAGGCGTAGGCGTTGTCCGGGTCCAAAAGCCTCAAGTTCGTGGGGATCAATAAGCCTCCGGGCGTCGTCGCATACTCCTCCGCCGGCCTGTCGGTCGGTCGGCTCCGATAACGCTGCCGCGGGTCCCTGGAGGTGTCCCCGATAGAAGCCAAAGCCTGCCCGAGGGCCATCACCAAGTCATCATGCCCGCGTGACTCCGGGACACTGATCTGAGTGTTGCCCGAGGCAGTCAGCGTGAGCTGTAGACCGGCGAGTTGTTGCAAGAGTTCCGGGTGTCGGGGCAGGATCAACTTGCCCGACTGGAGCATGCCCTTCAGACGCCCGAACATCTGCCCCTTTCGCCGGTTATCCGTCCATACACCGGCCACGTACGTGCCGTGCTTGTTGTCGTACAGCGGTAGCCTGTCGTCCATGTGAGCCCGGTTGATCAAGCGGGCGAGTTCCTCCGTGGGATAGCTTCCGGGCCCGTTGAGCTCGCTCGCCAGGGTACGGACGTGATAACCCGCGCACGCATCAACAATGCGGCCCAGGAACGTCCCGTAATCCATCCGGTAGTGGTACTCCAGCCAGGGAATCCAGAAGATGTAATCGCCGGCTCGGTTATCGTTCGAGTCCGTCACGTTCACGCCGTTGTCGTCAAGAATTCCCAGCAGTACCAGGGCGTTTGCGTCTTGCATCTTGCCGTAGTCGATACCGCCCACGACAGGGGGGATCTGGAAGAAGGTCTCGCTGCCGTACGGCCATACTGCTTTGGTCTTCCAATACCCTTGGCGTTCCGCCAACTCCGGCTCGATGAAGTCGTAGTCGACGATGGCTCGTGAGATCTCTTCAGGAGTCAGCAGGGCACCCTGCGCGTCGGTGAACTCGGCCAGGTACTCGCGATTGAAGATCAGCGGGTTGGTGCGCTGCTGCAGATCCTCCAAGTCCGCGGCCGAAATGAGTGGAGAGATGCTCGACGGCCAGTGGAAGGACTCATACCGGTCATCGGGCGCCGTCATGCCGCGCTGCCAAAGTCGGTAGAAGAAGTGATCCGTCGAAAACGGAGTGCTCGCAAGAATGATCCTCGAGCCTGGCCGGGCAATCGTGACAGGCTCCACCGCGTTGAAGATGTCCTCACCGATGAACGCCGCCTCATCCAAAATGAGCACGTCTGCAGACCAACCGCGAGCCTGCCGCTCAGACGCCGGGATGGACATGATCGTCGAACCGTTCGACAGCACGATGCTCGATTTCGATTCGTCCAGCACCGATCCGCGCAAGAGCTCCGAGCGGGAAGCTAGCTGGGCAGCGCTAGCAAGCAGACGACGAGAAGCCGCCTCTCCCGCGGACAGCAGCAGAACGAACTTATTCGCCCGTGTAGCCGCCTCGAACAGCGACGTCACCGCCAGTACCTGAGACTTCCCAACCTGCCGGCCAGCATTGACCACCCGATACTTCGCCTGCGAGCGCGCAAACGCCAACTGATGTCCCCACAAAGGAGCATCCAGCACCTGTTCCGCAAACGCACCCGGGTCAAGGGCCGGGTTCAGGAGATCACTCATCCCCGACCACCTCCCCAGCCGCGCGGCGAGCCTCAGCCTCACTACGCATCCGCGTCAGCGCAGTGGCCGCGTCAGCTTGCCGGCCCTGGCTCACATCCTTTCCGAGCTTCGCCGCCGACACAGGGTCAAGACCGAGGCGCGAACGATGGGTCTGAGCCGTCGTCTCCCACTTTCGCAGCAACTCCAGAGGCGACGTCTGCCCCTGCTTGGACTCCGCTGCAACCTCAATTGGCATGGAATCAACCCAATTGCTGATCAGGGCGCACTTCGCCTCAGCCACAGCCCAAGCCTGCACAGCCCCAGCAAAGCGGGGTGCCTTCAAATACGCCACCGACTCGTCCAACAACAGCTCAGCAGCGAGCGCCTGGGCAATCGGGTCCCGCTTTCTTGGAGAGCCCGCACCGTGCTTCATGCTCAGCTCATTCCCAGGCTGGAACGGCGGGCGCTGACCCGGGAACTCCGGCACCCAACCCTCCGGCGCCTTCACCCCGCACTCCGAAACCCAGAAACATCCCCACAAAAATCTCCACCTGCGCGGGGCGGGGTGGGGGGTTTGCTCCCAGTGGGGGTGGGGGTCGGCGCGGGACTGCTCGGGGCCGGCAATGGCGCTAGTCCCCCGCCCGTGAGCCGAGCCTGGAGCTTGGCGGCCACGCCTTTCCAGTACTTCGTCTCCTGCTGGGCGTGCTCGGCCTTCATGCGCCATGCTGCGGCTTGGGCAGGCCAGTCCCACGTCTCGAGCTGGCGTGGTGTGTAGTCGTAGGGCATCAGCGTTCCTTGTCTGCCCGGGCTGCTGCCCGGTTGCCTGTTGGGTCTGAGTAGGTGATCGAGCGGCCCTTATGGGCTTCTGGGATGTTCTTGGCTGCCTGCAGCTCCTGGTGGTAGCGGAGTGCCAAGTTCCGGTAATGCATGGCCTGAAAGCGGTAGAAGCTGAGGAGCTCCGCGTCGGTCATAACGCCCGCACTCACGCGAGGCCCCTTGATGCCATATCAAGTCCCAAGCCTCTGACCTGCGGTTTTACCCCTGTGTGTGCAGGTGTGAGTGCAGTTGATCCAGAGCTCAAGCGGGTCAGATCCTCGCGCGCGGCATTTGAGCGAACGCCCGAGTCGGCACGGCTCAGCCGCCCGGCCCTTTCATCTCTGGCTTTGGTTGATGTGGCGGCGCTGTTTGTGTGGGGCATGTTGAGGTGCCTTTCGTCTGTGTATCCCGCGTGTATCCCGTCCGTATCCCGGATACGGTTGAGTGTCTGTATCCCCCCACTGTTCTTAAGTGGGGATACGGTCACACTGCTGTTTTGAGCTTGTGTGTATCCCGCGGGTAGGGCTTCACGTTGTGGTGGAGTGTGGCGTTCCTGGGTCCATTGCTGGTGACGACGTGACCGGTGCTGATGAGTTCGGCGATTGCGGCGCGTTTGTCTTCTTGCTTGCCGCTGACGAGTCCGTCGATGGTCCGGAAGCTTGGGGCTTCGGGTGAGTCGGTGATGGCTTCGGAGATCCGGCGCATGAGGTCTTCGTGTCGGGCGACCTGGGGGCTTTCGACGGCTTCCCTAGGCGGCACGAGCGCGTAACTGATGCCGCTGCCGCTGGTGGAGTCGATGATGGCTACCGCGATCTCTTGGGTGCGGTCTGATTTGCGCCACGCTCCCCCATGGGGGCGAACGAGCCCCGGCCGGTCCTTGCCGATGCGGATGGCGAGCTTGCCGGCCATCCCCACTCCGAGGGGCTGGATGACTTCGACGCTGTACGAGGCTCCGGTGAGATAGCTCATCTTGGCTTGGGCGCCGATGGCGAACCGTCCGCGGCCTTCTGAGTCCTTGGTGACGTGGTCGATGACGACTACTGCCGCCCCGGTGCGTTCGGCGATCTGACGGGGCACCATACGGCCCCAGGACGACACTTCGTCGTTGTCGACGCTCTTGACGCCGAATACGGTGAAGGCTTCCGTGACTCCGTCGATGACTGCGAGGGAGAATCGCTGGCTCAGCATGCCGTTCCACGATTCGCGCTCTTCGACCATGCCGAACGGGTGGCAGTCGGGACGCACGTAGCTGAGGTGGTTTTGGATGTCGTCTGCGCTGGCGCCGAGCATGAGGAGGCGGTTACCTACGGTCCCTTGGTCGGACTCGAAGTCGATGAACAGGACGTCGCGCTTGGCCTGCAGCTCCCGAGCGGCTACGGCGTGCATGAGCATGGACTTGCCCGATTCGGACTCGCCGTGGACGCTGTGCACCTTTGCCGGGTAGAGGAGCGCTGCGGAGTCGGTACGGAGCATGTAGGTGGGCGGCTGGACCTTGTATGTGCCGTTTAGGACGGATGTGAGGTCGATGGGGGCCCAAGAGGGCTGTACGGTTTCAGTCATGCGGCCTCACCGCGCTGCATGCGGTAGATCATGCGGGTCCACTCCATGGCCGTGGCCCAGTCGGCGCTGCAGGGCTGGATGTGGAGATCCGGGCGGACCCAGTCGACTACGTTTTCCTCGAAGGGTTCGAAGTTGTAGACGTGGATGTTTATGGCGGTGCCGCCGGGGAGCTCGAAGCCTGAGAGCTTGCGGGACAGTGCGGCGTAGTTGGGAATCCTCTCCCCCGGCTTGGTGAAGGCTCGGAGGTCGATTTCGAGTACGGGGCGGACGGTCATTTGGTGTCACCGGCCCGGGTGAGCGTTGAGGCGTTGAGGGTCACAGGATTGTCCTAGTGGCTGAGGGTTTGAGGTCGGATGGCTGTATTGCGTCATTAGGGGTGCCCACGCCTGTTGCTCAGGCAGGCGTGGGCGGGCGGGTCAGTCTTCTTCGTCGTTGAGGTAGTTGTCGTCGCGGTACGGGTTGATGCCGAGGAAGGGCAGGTCTTCGAAACTCCACCCGGCCGGCTTCTTGGCCGCGGCCTCGATGACCAAGGCGACGACTAGGTGCCCGGGGAGCGCCGAGTACATTGCCGTGTCCTGAAGACGGCCCATGACGGTCTTCCAGTCGGCCCATTCGGGACGGAACGTCTTGAGGAGGTGGAAGAGCGCGGTCGCCTGCTCCATGGTGAGGCGCTCGCTGCTTGCCTCGGTGGCGTGGTTTTCGATGGTCGCGGGTGCTTCTGGGGTGAAAACGGGCATGACTGAGACCTAACTGTGTGGTGTGAGAGTTTGGTGCGTCTGACGGGTTGACCCATGGGGTCCGTCAGGGTTTCGGTAAATGCCGGTTACGCAGCCCTGGCGCCGAGGGCGTCGAGGATTTCGCGGATGGAGTAGAGCTGCTGCGACTGGTCCTCCAGGATGATGAGGACCAGGTTCGGGCCGATGACATCGAACGTGATCGGAGCCGTTCCCGTTGTACTACGGACGGTGGTCGCCATCATGCGGCCTGTTCTGGGACCGTTCCGGCGTCGAGGATTTGGTTGACGACTCGAGTACTGATGAGGATGCGGTTCCCGATGCGGATCGACGGAAATTCTCCGCTTCGGATGCCGGCATACGTCTGCCGCAGTCCGATGCCGAGAACCGCGGACAGTTCGGGAACGGTCATGGTTGGCTTGGCGAAGATCTCTTCATAGCTGGGGCTGGACTTCATGCTGCACCCCGCTCGAATGCCTGGTCCACCCAAGCAGCTACATCGCTCTTCCGGTACATGATCCGAGCACCGAGGCGTGCGGATCGGGGTCCTTTGCCGATCTGCCGCCAGTACCTGAGCGTGTTGACTGGCTGCCGCATGAGTAAGGCTGTTTCCTCCAACGTGAGAAGGTCCATGCTCTCTCCTAAGGGTTATCAGTTTTTGACCAAGATAATGCTTGTTGATTGGCATTTCTTGACCTACTTCCAGTTTCGGACACATTTCAAGAATAGTCAACTGTCGCCATAGAAAGCCGTGTGTAATAATCAGTTCATGACAACTGAACCGGCGATCGATGCCAAAGAAGCGTGGAAGCGATGGGAGGCGGGCCAAGCGGATCTCGTCGTCGAATCCATAAACGAATTGAGGGAGTACCAGAACCTCACCATCAAAGACGTCGCTCAGCGGCTAGGTACTTTTGGGTGGCCCGTGTCCACGAGCACGTTGCTCGGAATTTTGTCCGGCAAAAAGCGGACATCTTTCAGTACAGGGGAGATCCTCGCGCTTGCCTCCGCCGTCAACGTTCCACCGCTCACGCTGCTGCTCGGACTTCCAGCGGCGGAGGGTTACCCAATGGTCCCCGGGGACGGGCGGTCGTCATCCAACCTTGAACGATTCGAGTGGGTCACGGGCAATAGGCACTACAACCCCGAGCTAGTCGACACGGACGAAGCGCAGGGCACATGGGACTCCGCGGCACTCGAGCTGAGCGAAATGCGACAGTACGCGCACGCACTCCAGGCCGTCCAATGGCAGAACAGCCTTGTACAAGTCATGCCCGAATTCGAGGGAGAGAGCTTAGCCAAGGCGCTACCGGAATGGATGATACGAGGCTCTAAGCTTCGGGAAGGGCTAGACAGCCTATGGGACATCTATCAGCGATACCCGATGCTTCCCTTGCCGGGGGCGCTGAAGTCGTTGTCCAGCCCCGATTTTGACGCTCTTACGGCTTCAATCCCGATTCCGAATTGGAGTACCCCAGAAGAACTTCAGCGGGCCAGAGCGTACATCAGGGATCGGATCGCTGGCGTGGACGCCTGGGAACCTAGAAGGCGCTTCTACAGCGGGGAGTAGACCAAGCACGGTTGCAGAGGTAAATGGGCACGATAGAGCAAATGGAGCCACCGACCATGAGTAACGACATTTTCCGGCGCTGCGGGTGCCGGGACGAGAACAAGAAGCAATTGGGCAGCAGGTGTCCCCTGCTGGTTTCGGACCCGAAGCATGGGTCGTGGGGCTACTACGTGGCCGGCGGGGTCAACCCGTCCACCGGGAAACGGCAGCAGTTCCGCAAGACAGGCTTCCCCACGCAGAAGGCAGCGAGGGAGGCTCGCAACAAGGTTGCGGTCAAGGTTGATCAGGGCACCTATGTACCGCCGTCGAAGGAAACGTACGGGGAGTATCTGGACAAGTGGCTCCCCCGCCACGCGGCCACCGGCAAAGGTCTGAAAGGGACGACCATCGACAATTACGCCCGCTACATCCGCAACGACATAAAGCCTTCTGCGCTCTCCAGAATGGTGCTCACTGACATCCGGCGCTATCACCTGAATGAGTTCCTCAGCGGGCTGTCTGAGGCCGGACGAGGGGCTGTTACGGTCCGCCGCATCGCGGCTGTGTTGCAGGGGTCCCTCCGGTCTGCTGCACGGTCTCACCGGATCGACCACAACCCTGCCACCGAACTCGAGCTACCCACGGTCCAGAAGCACAAGGTGGACATCTGGGAGCCCGCCCAAGTGGGTGCGTTCCTTGACGTCGCGGCTGAGCACCGTCTGGGAGCCTTGTTCGAGTTGGCGATGTTCACTGGCATGCGGCGCGGCGAGCTGATCGGCCTTCGCTGGACGGACATCGACCTGCCGAGGCGGGTCATCACCATCCGGAACAACCGTGTGCAAGCTGAGGGCCGCATCCTGGAGTACGACACCAAGACGGAAGCCGGCGCCCGGTACGTAGACCTCGACGACAGGTCGGTCGGGGCCCTGATTGGCTGGCAGATCCAGCAGGCGGCTGAGCAGCAAGCGGGACAGGACGCTTACACAGCGTCTGGGTATGTATTCACCATGCACGACGGTTCACCGCTCAAGCCGCAGTACGCGACGAGACTCTTCGACAGCCTCCGCGTGAAGGCCGGACTGCCGAAGCTGACCTTCCACGGCCAACGGCATGAACACGCTTCACTCATGCTCGCCGCCGAGGTGGACATCGCTGTTGTTTCGAAGCGTCTGGGCCACAGTTCGATCAGTGTCACGTCGGACATTTACGGCCACCTGATCGGGTCCGCATCACGAAACGCGGCCGAGAATGCGGCGGCTTTGGTGCCGTCAAAAAAGGTCCGTGCACACACACTGCACACACAAGCCGATATTTCGGCGTAAGGGCAAAAGAAAAACCGCCCCACAACCAGGTCAATTCCCAGTCGTAGGGCGGTTTTTCGGCGGTCGGGCTGACAGGATTTGAACCTGCGACCCCTTGACCCCCAGTCAAGTGCGCTACCAAGCTGCGCTACAGCCCGCTGGTTCCGTCGTTCTCCGCTCCGTGGCTCGGGAGGGATTT